>Ga0075421_100004777_pt1 | contig 16353 bp, 8 predicted proteins | sample SoiMetdeltSBSDD5_FD_75292 | JGI IMG/M metagenome (GOLD analysis project Ga0075421, IMG submission 75292) | Bulk soil microbial communities from a Populus tree surrounding site in Tennessee, USA - Soil MetaG P. deltoides SBSDD5 | ecosystem: Environmental > Terrestrial > Soil > Tree plantation...
CGCGCCTGCCGCTACTGCTACGTCCACTCGGGGAAGCCCGAGCATCCCCCCGACCCGCTCGAGCCGTTGCGGCTCGCGAAGGCTGCGGCGGAGATGGGCCTGAAGCACGTCGTCGTCACCTCCGTCGACCGCGATGACGTTCCCGACCGCGGCGCAGGGCACTACGCGGCGACGATCCGAGCGCTGAAGGCGAGGGTTCCGGACGCCTCCGTCGAGGTGCTGACTCCCGACTTCCTGGGCGTCGAGGAGAAAGCGCTCCAGACCGTGCTGGCCGCCCGTCCTGATGTCTTCAACCACAACATCGAGACCGTCCGCCGCCTTCATCGGCGCATGCGCGGCGCCAAGGCAAGCTACGACAAGGCACTCTGGCTGCTCGCGCGGGCGAAGGAGCTAGCTGACTATCCGGTGCTGACGAAGTCAGGAATCATCGTCGGCCTGGGGGAGGCCAACGAGGAGGTCGTCGAGACGATGCGCGACCTCCGCGGCAACGGCGTCGACGTGGTCACGATCGGCCAGTACCTGCAGCCGAGCGCGAAGCACGCGAAGATCGACCGCTGGGTCCACCCCGACGAGTTCCGCTGGTTCCGCGAACAGGGGGAGGCGCTCGGGTTCGGCTCCGTGTTCAGCGGGCCGCTGGTTCGATCGAGCTACCGCGCGGACGAGCAGCGTCACGCCGCCGCAACAGGGCGCGGCGCCGTTGCCTACTGAGCCGGTTGCCTAAATCTGGCAGCTGGGCGGCACGTACGCCGTCGCGCGCGAGCCCTTGTTGCCGGTCGCGAGCACATGGATCGACGCGCACTTGCTACCGCGCCGGAAGAACGCGGTAAAGCGGCCACGACGGGTGGCAGTGACCGTCTTTCGGTAGACGGCCGGACTACGGACGACGACCTTCACGCGTTCTCCCGCCTTGAAGCCCGAGCCCTGCACCGTGATCGGGATGACCCTGGTCACGTTGACGGTCGGGTGAGTGCGGGCGACGCCCCCCGGGGCGGCGACAACAGCTGCGAGGACGGTACCGATTAGAAACAAACGTTTCATCGGTTCGGAAGTATGCACCGCATAATCGTCCGCTGATGAGCCTTACCGTCCAGGTCCTGTTCACGGGGTTGAGCGCGGGCGGCGTCTACGGGCTCGTGGCGATCGGCCATTCGCTGATTTATCGCCTGACGGGCATCGTCCACTTCGCGCTCGGCGAGCTGATCGCGCTCGGAGCCTTCGTGACGCTGCTCGTCGCCGCCGGGACGCAGCCGCTGACGCAGGAGACCGTGTCGGGCGGCCGGATGGCGCTCGGCATCGTCGCCGGTCTCGTCGCCTGCGTGGCGGTGGGGGCCGCCGGTTACGTAGCCGTCGTTCAGCCGTACATCGGCCGCTCGGCGGTCGGCTGGGTGGCGGCGACGCTGGCGCTCGGATTCGCGATTCGGGCCGTGCTCGACGCGTCCTTCTCGCGGCCGGCGTACGTCTTTCCCGACCCGGTCGCCTTCCGCCACGTCGGCCACGACGGGCGGGTCACGATCCTCGGCGCCGAGGTTCACGTCCGCTCCTTCGCCGTCATAGGCGTCGCGATCGTGGTCGCGGCCGTCGCCTCATGGGTGCTGCAACGAACCTGGTTCGGCCGCAGCCTGCGCGCGATCGCGGACGACGCCGACGGCGCGGCGATCGTGGGGATCGCCGTCGAGCGGACGCGGGCGCTCGCGTTCGGCCTGGCCGGCGGGATTGCGGCGCTCGCCGTGGTCGTTGCCGCTCCCGGCGCGCCGTTCGAGACGGGCAGCGGCACGCTGCTGGGACTCAAGGGCCTCGTAGCCGCAGTGCTCGTCCGTTTCGGCGGGCTCTGGTCGGCGTTCGCCGCCGGCCTCGGGCTCGGCGTGGTCGAGGCCGCGCTGGGGACGGGCCTGCTCGGCCATCTGCCGGGGCTGGCGAGCTACCGGGAGCTGATCCCACTGCTCGCGGCCATCGTCGTGCTGGCGTTTCGTCCGCTCCGGACGCGCGAGGTCGTCGATTGAACGCTGGCGCGGCGAGCGCAGTCCGCACCGGCGCCGCTCTCCGCGAGGCGGCGTCGACCGCGCGGGAGAATTGGACCGACCTCGCGAGCGCCGGCGCGGTGACCGCCGTCGCCGCCGCGCTCGCGCCACTGCTACTCGGCGGCCTCGTGGCGACGGATACGCTCGCCTCAGGCGCCTACCTCGCGCTCGCGGCAACGGGGCTCGCGCTCTGCATCGGCCTCGCCGGGGTGCCATCGCTCGCGCAGGGAGCGTTCATGGGGACGGGCGCCTTTACGGCGGCCCATCTGCTGCGCCACACGGGGCTGCCGGCCGAGCTCTGCGCCTTGCTCGGCGCGCTGGCCGCGACAGTCGTCGGCACGCTCGCCGGGCTTGCCGTCCGCAGCCTCGACCCCGTCCGGGTGGCGGTCGGGACGTGGCTGCTGACGTGGCTGGTCGCGCTCGCGCTCGGCGCGTTGCCGTGGCTGTCGGGCGGCGCGCAGGGTCTCGTCGTGCCGACGCGCCGGTTGTTCGGCTTCGAGCCCACACCGCTCGTGCACTACGAGCTGGGGGTCGTCCTCACGGGCCTCTGTGCGCTTGCACTCGTAGCGCTCCGCTCAGGGCCGTTCGGGCTCGACCTCGCCGCGGCCGCGCAGCACCGCGGCGCCGCCGCCGCGCTCGGCATCCCGCTGGAGCGGCTGCGTGTCGGCGCCTTCGCGGCGTCCGCCTTCGTGGGAGGCCTCGCTGGCGGCTTTGCGGTGCAGCTCCAGCTCGTCGCCGACCCGACCGCATACGGGCCGCTGCTCTCCTTCGAGCTCCTTGTCGCCGTGCTCGTCGGCGGTGCCGCGGCCGCGCTGGGCCCGAGCGCGGGAGTCGTCGTCCTGGGCCTGATCGCCCTCTCAGCCGAGGCCCTCGGCGCCCTCGCCGGCGTCTCCGGCTCCCGGTTCCAGCCGATGCTCGAGGCGCTGCTCCTGCTCGCGGTGCTCACGACGGGCGGCATCGCGTTCGTCCCGGCAGCGGTCCGCGCGTTCCGCTCGCTGCGGCCGACACGGCGACCACACCATCCTGCGCCCTCGGCGCCGCCGATGCGACGCGAGACGCTCCGCGCAGACCTGCTCACGAAGCGGTTCGGACTGGTCGCGGGGGCGGACGGCGTCTCGCTGGAGCTGGTTCCCGGGACGATCACGGCGCTCGTCGGGCCGAACGGCTCCGGGAAGACGACGGTCCTGCGGCTACTCGCCGGTGCGCTGGCCCCCGACAGCGGGGACGTACGCATCGACATGGGTGACATCACCGCCGCGCCGCCGCCCGAGCGCGTCCGGCGCGGCCTCGTCCGCACGCTGCAGACACACGCGTTCTTCGGGGACCTCACCGTGCTCCAGCATGCCCTCGTGGGCGTCAACAGGACCCGCCGCGACGGCGGTGCCGTGCGGGCGCTGCTGTCGACGCCGCGCTACCGGGCCGAGAACGAGGTTGCCGAGGCGCACGCGCTTGCGGCACTCGAGCGAGTGCAGCTCGTCAACGACGCCGACCGCTCTGCTTCCGAGCTGACGGGCGCCGAACGGCAGCGGCTGATGATCGCGGCAGCGCTCGGCGCAAATCCGGGAGCCCTGCTGCTCGACGAGCCGTCGGCCGGCGCCGCGACCGAGGACCTCGAACGTCTCGCCGCGATCCTCTCTGCCCTCAGACAGGACGGCCTTGCGATCCTGCTCGTCGAGCACAACCTGCAGCTCGTGGACGCCGTCGCCGACGAGGTGCTCGAGCTCGAGCTCGGCCGGATCGTACGACGCCGCAAAGCGACCCCTCACTAGACTCGTCGGCCGTGCGAACGCCTGCTGCGGCCGTCGCCCTCGTCGTGGTCGCCCTGGCGGTGGCTTGCGGCGGCTCGAAGAGCAAGGGAACGATCACGATCGTCGTCGACGCGCCGTTCTCGCGCAGCCCCTACATCGGGGACACGATCGCGAACGGCGTCCGCCTCGCGGCCGATCAGCTCAACGCCCAGGGCATCTCGGCCGGCGGGAAGCCTTACCGCATTCGAGTCGTCCGCCTCGACAACGGCCTCTCGCCGGCAAGAGCTGTCACCGATACGCGCCAGGCTTTGCGTCGGCACGCGGTCGCGATCTTGACAGACGGGACCGGGGTCGATGCCACGTGGCGGCTTGCCAACCAGAAGCATCTCCCACTCTGCATCACCTACCAGGGCGGTACGGGGCTGGTCGACCCGAAGGCGCGGCCGAACGTCTTCCGGATCGCGCCGACCGATCACGGGCTTGCGTTCCGATTGGCCGAATACATGGTCCCGAAGAGCCTCAAGATCGCCCAGCTCACCGACGACTCCGACTACGGCCAGGCAGGGCGGGCGGCGCTCGACGACGCGTTCAGGACTGTCTCGAAGTCCGTCGTCGTCCGGATCACGCTCCCATCGAGCGCGAGCGACCTCGCGCCGCAGGTGCTCCAGGCGCGCCGGTCCGGAGCGACCGCTCTGCTGGTTTGGGCGCTGCCGGCCGTGCTCGCCAAAACGGTGGTCGCGGCCCGCTCGGCGGGCTGGCACGTTCCGGTGTACGCGACTCCGACGGCCGAGGACCCGGTGCTCCGGCAGCAGCTGGCCGACCACCCGAGCTGGCTCGACGGGCTCACGTTCGCGTCAGGGCGGATGACGGCAGAGCTGGGCTCGGGCCCCTGGAGCACATTCGAAGCGGCCTACGAGTCCGCGTTCGGCGCCACGTACGTCGGCGTGAAGTCTCGGGGACGGCGCGTGATCTCACCGCCCGACTACGCGATGTATTCGTACGATTGTGCGAACCTCATCGCGGCCGCGGTTCAGCAGGCGAAGGGCGCGGACGCGAAGAAGGTCCTGGCTGCCCTGAACCAGGTCTCCACCCACGGCGCGAACGGCGACGAGCGGGGCTTCAACGAGATCAACCACGAAGGCGTGGTCGACGACGACGTCTACTTCGCCCGCTTCGGGAACATGATCTTCCAGCCCGTTAAAGATGATCCTCTATCGTCCACGCTTCCCGTCATCAACCAGGTGAGGTGACCGTGTCCAGAGGTGCAGGCGTTCTGACGTTCTTCGTCCTTCTGCTCGCGGCAGGGTGCGGCTCGGAGAAGAAGGCGGAGGAGGGAAGCGCAGAGAAGGAATGCGACAGCGCGCCGGCCGCGATGGCCGGGCAGCCGGCGCTCCCCGCGAAGTTCCCCACCCCGGACAGCGTCACGTACACGGGCCAGAAGAAAACCGGCCCCTCGTCGGTGGTCTCCGGCTACCGCGACGGCGAGCTCGCTGACGCGTTCGATGCGTACAAGTCGGCCTTCGACTCGGCCGGCTACCAGGTCACGGACGACGAGAAGGAAGAGGACGACGCTGAGGTCAACTTCTCCGGCGGAAGCTCGACCGGGCAGGTGAAGATGATCCAGTCGTGCAAGGACCGGACGAGCCTGGCGATCACGATCCGGCCGCAATAGGGATTCGGCGGGCAGCCCTCGCCGTCGCGGCCTGTGCGCTCGGAGCGGCTGCGGGGGCCGCCGCCCAGGCACCGGGGCGCATCGTCGTTCTCCCATCCCCATTCTCGCCCCTGCGCCCGACGCCGCCGCTGCCGGGCGCGGGGGCCGTGACCGAGACACGTTTCCCGGGGCGGCTCTACTCGACCCAGGCCGTCCGCGTTTCGGTCGACGACTCAGGGATGCCGTTTCGCGTCGTCGACGTCGATCGGATCCTGATCGCGAGGAAGGGCGACTACAGCTTCGTCGTCGCCGGCCCGGTCGAGAACGTCCGACCCGCGCCGGGAAGCAGCGCGCAGCCCGGGCTGCGGACCGGAGCAGTTGTCTGGCAGGGCTTCTCGCCGGGGCGGCGGGCCCTTGCCGCAGAGATCACGCTCGCCTCGCGCGCGGCCGCCTCGGCGCTGCCGCTGCGGGTCGACGTCGGACCATCGGGGCTCCGGCTAGTGAACACGACCTCGGCCACGGCAAAGGCGGTGGACGTCAGCTTGCCAACGATCGGCGTTGCGCGGATCCTGGACGCAGCCCGGGAGGGGCTCGCCACCGGGACGGCAATTCCGGCGCCGGTCTTGACTGCCGCGGAGCCGATCCGCAACGCATCCGTGGCGGCCTACGTGCCTCTTCGCGTCCGCGGAAGTGTCCGGTTCTCAGACGGACCGGCTCGCCGGGTCGCGGCGGTCGTCGGCCGCCAGCCACTCCGAATCCCGGGAGCGGGAGCGCCGAAGGCACTCGACCTTTCCGTCTCGGTTCCGAAGCCGGCCGCGGTCCTGCAGCCGCCCGGCACAAGGAGCTGGATCGCCGCCGCCCGCTCGGGCCGGCTGCCGAAGGGCCGAGCAATCACCAGTCTTGCCGTCGCCCGCCTCCTCGCGGCCGCGCTCGCCGTCCAGTTTCAGGAGCTTCTCGCGAACCCGGACGCCAGCGGCGGCTCGCAAACCGCGTACCGCTACATGCTCGCAAAACGGCCGCGCGCGGTCGCGGCCTCAGACACGAGCGGCGGTCCCGACTGGGTTGCGCCGCTCGCGATCGGCCTCGGCCTCGCGGCCGCAGCCGTCGGAGGCCTGGTGCTCTGGGCCCACTCATGAGAAGAGGGCCGCCGGTCGGCGGCCCTCTTCTTGCTCGAGTTTCCTCGGTCGGCGCTAGTGAGCTCCGCCGAGGTTCAGCTTCCAGAAGCCCTGCGAGTGCGTCGCCGCGTAGAGCACGCGCTTGCACGCGCCGCCGCCCTTGCAGGTCGGCTCACGCGAGGACGGCTGGATCGCGAGGTGCATGACCTCGTAGCGCGGCATCCCGCCCGTCACGTGCCACGAAGCGCCGTCGTTGTCGCCCCGAAGGACGCCGAAGTCCGTCGCCACGTAGAGCGTGTGCGTCGCATCGTCCCGAACCACGTCGGCGATCGGCAGATCGCCGTCGTTCGTCGGGGTCGGATATGCCGACGAGCCGCTCTCGACGTTCAGGTTCGTGAACGTGCCTGCACCGGTGGTGCCGGTGTTCACCACGCTGAACACATGGCCCGGCGTCGTCGGCGTAACCGCGTTGTAGCCCGAGTACGAGATCCAGGCGTGGTCCGCATTCGCCGGGTCGACGTAGATCGAGCTCGGGAAGCGGGTCGGCGAGCCGCCCGACACCGAGTTGTCGATCCTTGTCCACGTCACCGTCGACGGATCCACCGCATCTCCGTTGTGCGTCACGAAGATCCGGCCCGCCGAGGTCGCTGCCCAGATCGTCCCGTGGTCCGCACTGTCACGCGCGACCCAGGAGACGGTTCCGCCCTGGCGATCCGCTCCGTAGACAGCCGAGGTCAGGTCGCCCGCCGCACCGACGCAAGGCGGCAGCGGCGTAGCCGCCACGGCGTCGCACATCGGCCCGCCGAGCGGCCGCGCGTCACCGCAGTTCACGTTCGTCGAGGCGGTTACGAACTCCGGACAGTGCGACTCCATGAAGGGGATGTCTGGACTTGTGTTCTGCGGCCCGCTCGTCGTCGCGTGGCCGCCGTTGAACGCCCAGCTCCGCCAGACGTGCTTCGCGCCCTCGTAGATCGGGTGAGTGCCTGGAACGGGGTTCGGGTCGCCGACCTGCGGCCAGTAGAACGACGGTCCCTCGCCGCTGCGGCGGATCGGAGCGGTTGCAACAACCCAGCTCTGCGGATCGCCGTTCTCGAAGGTCACGTCACCGGCTCCGCTCGTGAACTCGTTCGCCATCCAGTTCGGGTGCGCCGCGTCAAAGGCCGCGTTGCCACCATCGCCGTAGATGACCTGCGTGAACGTGTTCCGATCGGAGCATCCATTCAGGTTCGACCACGTGCCGTTGTCCTGAGTCCCACCGAGGACGCGGCACGAGTTGAACGGATCGATCGCGACGTTGATGAGCTGGATCGTGCTGCTCAGGCTCTTGTCGATGTGCGCCAACTCGACTGGCACACGCGAGAGCAACCGCTTGCAGCCGACGTTGTCAGAGCCGGTCACAGGACCGCCGGTGACGCCGTCACGGCCGACCTCGTCGCACTGCGACGAGATGTTCGTGAACGTCCCACTCGTGCGGATGATCCCGCCGTCCGACCCCTCGAAGATCTGAGTCGGATTGCCGGGGTTGATGACGATCGCGTGCTGGTCCGGATGGATGCTGTTCGACGCCCTCCGGCAGAACGTGATCCCGTATTGAGCGTAGGCACACCACGGTGCCACGGTGTCTTGGTCGTCCGTCGTCAGATCCGTGAACGTCCGATTGGCGTTCGCGGCATCCGGGTCGCCCGCCGTGTTGGAGTAGAGAACCGCGCGGCCGTTCGACATGCCCGCGCCCTGTCCGGCGGCATCGTGGCCGAAGCCGCAGCCGACGCCCTTCGTGTCGCACGGCTGCTCGTCGTACTGCATCGCGCCGATCACGTAGACCGTGTCGGGCATGCCGGCCGGCGTGTAGACCTCTTCGTCGTACCAGCACTGCGCCCAGCAGAAGTCCTGCGTGGGGAAGTACGGGTTCGCCGTGTCACGCGAGGTCAGGCACTGCCAGCCTGTGTTGAACGCCGCCGGGAAGGTGTGTGTCGCGGGATCCGGCGGGACGCACGCAGCTCCCGTCGGAGTCACGGACCCCTGCGACGCGAGCAATGCCGCCGCAGTCAGGTTGTTGGCGTTGTCCGTCCGCCAAAAGTTGGCCGCGAAGACGTCGGTCGGCCCCCCGCCGGCGGCCGTGCCGTCGGTCAGGTAGATCCGAGTCTTGCCGTTCTTGACAGTGAGCGCGAACATCGTCCGGTCGATCCCGGCGCCCAGGTTCGCACCCTGGTTGAACTGCGGAGCGAACACCTGCTGGAAGGCCGTCGCTGCCGCCCCAGCGGGGCGTCGCCACGCACCGGCATCGAAGCCGGCTGCATAGACGACGTCCAGGTTCAGCGGGTCGAGACCGAGGTCCGTGATCCCAAAGGACACCGTGCCGCCCCCGTCGGGCTTCGCACCGTTCCAGACCTCGGTGAACGTCGCTCCGCCGTCGTGCGACTCGTAGACGCCCGGCTCGTTTGCACCAGGCTCGAACCGCTGGGTCTCGCCGGCCGCGCCGATCACGTGGTTGAGGCCACGCACGCCGAGTGCGGAGCCGACCAAGATGTGGTTCGAGTCACGCGGATCGACGACGATCGAGTTGATCCCGCGGCCGAGGAACGCGTCGATGCCCGGGGTTGCGCAGTTATAGGTGGCGTTGCTTACGCACGTGTCCGCGAGCTTCGTCCAGTGGTTGCCGCTGTCGGTCGACTTGTAGATGCCGACGCCCGCCTCACAGCCGGACGAGCAGCGGTTTGCCTCGCCTGTACCGAGATAGAGCGTGTCGCCGTGCTTCTTGCCGCCCGGAACGAGCGTCAGCGTCCCGACCGAGTTCTGGTCGAGCTCCTTCGGGCCGATCTGCTGCCACTCCGGATTCGGAGCAACTGCGTTGTCGGTCCGCCAGATGCCGCCGCCCGCCGCGCCGACCCAGAGCCTGCAGTGCGAGGCCGTGCAGTCCGGATCGGCCACCATCGCCGTTATTCGACTGGCCGTGTTGTTCGTCGCCCCCGAGAACGAGATGACGCCCGGCTCCGTCGCGTTCTGCCTCGGGCCGAAGAACTGCCACTTGTGTCCTGCGCCCTTGGGATCGCCGTGCTTGGCGTCGCTGCCGGCGATTGCGTTGAAGGTGTCCTCCGCCCGCTGGGCGATCGCAGGCGGGATCACGTTGGCCGGATAGGTGCGCTCCGCCGCCTGATAGGCGTCGAAGCTGACCGGGCCGAGGCCCGAGTTGCTTGTGGCCGCATCCGGATCGCCGCCGCTCGCACCTTTCGCGAGCGGCGCCGCCTTCCCGGTCGCGGTGCCTCCAGAGCCGCCCGCAAAAGCGAGCAGGAGGGCGACCAGCAACGCCGCCGGGATTGCGACGGCGCCGATGACCACCCGATGCTTTGGTCTCAGCACTTGCCCCCTCCTCCCTCTCTTGACGATTTCGGTTAGGCGTGCCGCCTTGTCGGCAGCAGTGCGCATGGGGGACGGACGCAAGCTTTGGTCGAGCCGATGCACAAGCTCCGCATTCAGGCTGCGACCCGAGCGATTAGCCGCGGCCGCCAGCCGCCTCCGCAGTTCCTCCGGCATCCGCAGGAGGAAGCGGTATGTCTCCCCTGGCAAAGCCGCGGCACTATACGACGGGATCGCCGCAATATCAAGCGTGATATCGCGTTTTCTCTTGTAAGCGCCGAGCTAGTTTGCTACTGCGACGGCTGCATCGACCAGGCCGGCCCCGTATGCGTCCGCGAAGGGGATCGGCGCGGACGTATCGAGGTGGCAGTACCCGGTGGAGCAGGACCGCCCATCGTAGGTCGGGCTCATGTTGTCCGGATCGTCCGGACCGGTCCAGTTGGTCATTCGACGCCGTGCAGTGGAGGTGAGCCGCGAGATGAGTCCGTTCGAGTTGTGCCGGAGCGTCGGCTTCGCAGAAAGGACGAGCGCCGCGACGCCGAGGGCGTTCGGGGCCGCCATCGAGGTCCCCTGCAGCCAGCCGAAGCCGGCGCCCTCGGACTTGAAGCAGGCGAAGTTGAACAGCGAAGACTGGAGCGGATCGCGGCAGACGAGCCCGTTCTCGGCGAGCGCGCCGAGCGAGCCCCAGCCGCCGTACAGGACATTGCCGTCGCCGCCGTCCCAGCCCGGCAGGTTGAACCGGCGTGCGCCGCCGGGAGCGGCGAGGTCGACGCGCGGGCCGTAGCTCGAGTAGTAGGCGAGCTGATCGCGTGCGCCCACGTGTATGCCGAAGCCGAACGGATCGTCGGCCGGCGCCGCGTCGTTTCCGTTGTTCGTCGCCGAGACCATCACGACGCCCGGGACACCGCCGGGGGCCTCGAGCAACCCGCGCAGGTCGGTGACCGAGGTCGCACCGGGGGAAGCCGTGGCGATCCCATCCGAGCCGGTCGAGACGCGGCCGACGCCGCTCAGGGCGCGCCCGGCGACGTTCATCGCGACGCGGTCGACGCGCACGTGCTCGTTGCCCGCGGCGGCGAAGATCGTCACGCCTCGCGCCCGGCAGTACTGCACGGCATCGCTGAAAAGGAGGTACGTCTGTGCGTCGGTCGGATCGCTCGGGTCGAGGTAGCCCGTGACCGACATGTTCACGAGGTCGACGCCGTCCGAGCATGCGGCGAGGAGACCGGCGAGGATCCAGTCCGGCATCGCGCCGAATCCGGATGCAAGCACCTTGTAGCTCGAGACCTGCACGTTCGGCGCGACGCCGTTCGACGCAAATCCGTTCAGGTCGCCCGCGACCCGGCTCGCGACCCAGGTGCCGTGCCCGTCCGTGTCCTCGTTACCGCAATCGGTCAGCCCGGCGTCGTGGAGCGCCTTCTCGCCGTAGACCTTCTTGAGCGCCTTGCAGGGAACGAAGGTGTGGTTCGTACCAGCGACATTGCGCCGGAGCTCCCTATGCGAATCCTGGATGCCGGTGTCGAGGACCGCCACGCGGACGCCGCGATCGCCGAGCGTGGTGGCCCACGCGGCGGGAACGTCCATCCGCGCGTCGTCCCACTGGAGGATTCCCTGCGGGTTCGACATGCCGAGGAAGGACGAGGCGTCGTGCCAGGGATCGGGGACGCCGCCGCGGCTCTTGCCGAAGCGCGGCGCGTCTAGCAGGCTGCCGCCGCCCCTGCCGTCATTCAGAGCCGGACCGTCGAACATCGACTCGCCGAAGAACGTCGCCACGCGCGAGTCGGCGCCGAGCCTGGCGCGGAAATCGGGGGCGCTCGAGGCAACCGCCATTGCGCCGAGCGGGCTCAAGTCGGTCACGACCTGGCCACCCGCGGCGGCGACCGCGGCCTGCATCTGTGCGGGAGTCGTTCCGCGCGCGAACCGGACGACCGTGACCCCGAACGGGTTCAACTGAGAGTGCGCGCCAGGAGCGACGGCGAGGAACGCCGCAGCGCAGAGCAACAGGAGAACGAGCCGCTTCACCGCACTCCGGATTTCGGCAGCGGCTCTCGGCTCTGTTAGCGGCTGATCACTCGATAGGGGTAGGCGAGAGGCCGGCGACCTGTCCCTCGGTCCGTGGCCGCGACGGAAGAAGCGAATTGCGTCGCGCTACGTCATCGTTCAGCGCACCACAAGCCTCAGACGGACAACGCCCTGGCGCGGCACCCGGACGGCTGCCGGACTGAGGCGCCCGGTCTGAATCGGCCCGAGACGAATTGTGTATCTCGCCGGGCGGAGGTAAACGGCGAACCGTCCTGTTGGCCCAATCCGAGCCCGCACAGGAGCATGTCTCGATCGGAGAAACGCGACAAAGGTCGGCTTCGGGGCAGGATCGCACGGCTCGCCGGGAGGACAGACGGTAGCGGGCCCGCCAATGACGACTCCGCGCACGTTCGGCTTGATGCTTGCGGCTGCACCGCAAGTGACCAGGAAGAAGGCGAGTGCTGCGACCGCGCTGCGAATAACGCTCTCGAGGGTAACGGAACGGGGCCGGCGATTGCCGGCCCCGTTGTCGTTCCTCATGCTGGTGGTGCTTACGCTCCGAAGAAGGTCTTCACCCTCTGGACGAGATCTTGCTTGTCGAGATCCGTCCCGTAGGCCTCCATCGGGAAGGCGATGAAGACGACCTTGTACGTGCCGGAGAAGGACAAGCCATCCGGCTGCGTCGCGTCGTCCTTGAAGACCGGCACCGCGGTCCCGTTCGGCGTGATCCGATCCTCGAAGGCAGCGCCGAGGACCGTGTGGTCGAGCGGGATCGTGCCGATGCCGTCCGTGATCGTCCCGGCCTGGCCGGTGACGTGGTCAGTCGCCTTGTCGTTCTGGGTCTCGGAACCATCCCACGTCACGTGCAGGTAGTCGTGGACGAACGCGGTCGTCCCGGCTCCCTGGTCGAGGAGGTCTTGACCGCTCAGGAACAGGTTCCCCCCACCGTCGAGAAGCGCTTTCAGCTCGTTCTCGTACGGCACGATCGGGCCCGGGTAGCTGTTGCCGGTGAACCAGACGACGTACTTGTGCGCCGTCAGGTAGCCCTGCGGGAGGTTGCTGTTGGTCGAGAGATCCCAGACGCTGTACATGCCGGGTCCCACGGCCGTGTCGAGAGCGGTCGTGTACTTCGACTGGACGTCCGGGGCATTCCCGTCTTCGTCGACGAGCAGCCAGTCCTTCGTGACCGCAATCGTCTTCACCGTCCCGCTGGCCGAGACAGACGGGCTGCCCACCGAGGTCGCCGTAACGGTCGCGGTGTTCAGGTCACCGTCAGTCGCGCCGCCTGGGACGTCGACCTTCACGCAGACGTCAGTGCTCTGGCCCGCTGCCACGCTCGGCGTCGTCGCCTGCGTGGTCGTGCAGGTCGAGTCGAGGAAGCTGACCGTGTACGTGCCACCCGAGCTTGTCAGGTTGTACGTATCGGTGGTCGAGCCCAGGTTCTTGACGAAGACGTGGTACGTCGCACTGCTCCCGGCCCGCGCTCCGTCCGTCTGGGTAGCCGGGCTGAGCGAAACGGCGTAAGGCGGCGCGATCGGCGTGGTCGCCGGGGAGCCGGTCGTGGACGGGCCTTCGGCCGACTTGGCCACGACGCCGTCGTTGACGATCGACCTGACGTTCGACTTCAGATCAGGGTCGATCTTGACAGTGAGGTGCACGGAGATGCTCCCGCCGGTGCCGGGCACGCCCTTCGGGACGCTGAGCCCCGACCAGGTGACGACACCGTTGGCAGCCGTGCCGCCGTGGTCGGCCGAGACGAACGACGTGTTCGCCGGAAGCGGATCGGTGATCGTCACGCCGGTAGCGTCGGCGCTGCCCACGTTCCGGAGGGTGATCGTGTAGTCGAGGTTGCTGGATGCCCCCACGGGCACGCCCGCATCGTTCTTCGACAGCACGAGCGCCGGGGCTGCCGGTGAGCTGTCCGCCAGCCTCCACGCGCCACGGCCGTGGGTACCGGCCGCGAGGATCCGGTGCGCCGAGTCCATGTCGAGCTGCCACACGGACACGTTCGGGATCCCGTTTCCGAGCGACTGCCAGTGGGCGCCGCCGTCGTAGGTGACCATCGGACCAACGTCCGTCCCCGCATAGATCGTGTTCGCGTAGGACGGGTCGAGGACGAGCGAGTTGACTGGTGCGTCCGGAAGGTTCCCGCTGATGTCCACCCAGTTGTTCCCGCCGTCAGTGGTCCGGAAGACGTGGCCCGGGTCACCCGGGGTGGCCGGGTTGTAGCCGTTGTAACCGAGGTAGGCGATCCGGTAGTTGCTGCGATCGACTGCGATCGAGGCGACCGGCCGGTTGGGCAGAACCGTGTGATTGGGATCAAGGTGCGTCCAGGTCGGCGTGTCACTCACCTGGGCGTCAGTGCTTACATAGACCTGGCCGTCGAGCGACCCGGTGTAGACCGCGTTCCCGCCGCCGACGCCGATCGCCGAGATGGTGCAGTTGCGCGCCCCGTTAGGCGCGGTGCCCGTGCAACCGGTTGTCAGGTCGGGGCTGATCAGGCTCCAACGCACGTTGCCGGGCGAGCTCGCCCGTGCGCTATTCGTGCGATAGAGGCGATACGTCCCGTAGAAGAGCTGGTTCGTGTTCTGCAGGTTCATCGCCCACGGCGCGTAGAAATCGGAGCGGTCGTTGACGTTGATGCCGCTCCTGATGAACGACGCCGTGAAGAAGTTCCCGCCGTCCGTGTACCGGTAGTTCTGGGCCGGCGGGCTGAAGTACGTCCCGTAGACGAAGCAGCTCGGGCCGAGGAGGCAGGAATCCGAGGTCGGATCGACGAGCACCTGGCCGCCGTCGCCGCTCGCGACATCGAACCACGTCTGCGAGTTGACGGACTTGCGGAGGGTGCCGTTGTCCTGCGTCCCGCCCCAGAAGCGTTCCGAGTTGAGGCCGGCCGGAACCTGAGGAACCGTGGCGACGGACGTGAACTGCGCGATCGAGAGCCCGCTGCGACCCGTCACACCCGCGGTCGCCGGGTTGACTGATCCGTTGAGGTTCTGCCAGTTCACTGCGCTCAGCGGATCAGAGGTGCCGCCGAGCCGGCCTCCCTTGTTGGAGCTGAAGTAGACACCGCCGTCGTTTCCGATCAGGACGCGGTTCGGGTTGCTCGGGTCGAAGGCCAGCGCGTGGAAGTCCGGATGGAGGTCCCAACCGAGGTTGATCCAGGTCTGGCCCCCGTCGTCGGAGCGGTAGATACCGCCCGACGGCGGGCTGAGGTTGTAGCCGAACGAGCCGGCGGCGTAGACGACGTCCGGGTTGTTCGGATTGACTTCGATCACGTTGTCGTAGGTGCACTGAACGTCGCAGTAATTGGTGACCGCGTTGATCCCGGTCCCGCCAGGCGTCACGGACCAGTTCGCGCCGGCGTCGGTCGACTTCCAGACGCGCGAGCTGTGATGGTGGCCGGCCGTGTCGAGGTAGTCGAAGCCGGCGTAGAGCACGGCCTGTGAAGCACCCGACGGATGCGAGACGCCGATCGAGAACCGTGTGGCCCCGGCCGCGTAGTTCGCGTCCGAGGGTAGCCCGTTCATCATCGGCGACCAGTTCGCGCCGCCGTCGGTGCTCTTGTACATCGCGTCCCCCCAGAACGACGCGTAGACCACACTCGGGTTCAGGGGGTCGATCGCAACGTCGGTCGCGCCGTTCGACTCCGACTGCGAAGCCTTCAGGAGCGTCCAGCTCTCTCCGCCGTCCTTCGACTCCCAGAGTCCGTAGCGGGAGTGCGAAGGCGGGGTGACACGACGCGCACCGCCGCGGCCGCGCAGGATCGCGGCATAGAGGTGGTCCGCATTGGTCGGGTCGACTGCGAGGCCCGCAACCGACACGCCCTGGAAGTAGTTACCCGAGACGTGTGCCCAGTTCTTGCCCCCGTTGCTCGACCTGAGAATCCCGTCGCCGAACATGCTGTCGCCGGACAGCGCGCCCTCGCCGGTTCCGGCGTAGATCACCGCGTCGTCCGACGGGGCGACGGCAAGCGCGCCGATCGCGAGCGAGTCTTGTTTGTCCGCCACGGGCGTCCACGTCCCGAGGGTGGCCGGTGGCGTGGGAGGCGTGTAAAGCCAGATCCCGCCCTGGGCCGCTCCGAGGATGAACTGACCGTTACTCGGTCGGATCGCCAGAGCACCAATGCGCCCGCTCTGCGCGGCAAATGCGCCGTCGCTTCGCTGCTGCTGCACGATCGGGTTCGGACCGAGCGCGCTCCAATCGCTGTTCTTGAACGACGTCGGATCGTTCGGTGACGGATTCTTCAGCAGCTGCTTCTGGGCGATCGCTGCCTGCCGAAGCGCCCCCACCCGAACGGCATCGAGCGGCTTATCGCCGGCTGTCCGCCTGCTTGAAAAGGCAAGGTCTTGCTGGAAGGCCTCCCCTTCAGCCTCTTCGTCCTGCTTGAGCGGTGCAGCACCGGGCTGCAGGGTCGGTGTGTCGTCGACGCCGAGAGCGATTGCTCC
>Ga0075421_100004780_pt1 | contig 16348 bp, 14 predicted proteins | sample SoiMetdeltSBSDD5_FD_75292 | JGI IMG/M metagenome (GOLD analysis project Ga0075421, IMG submission 75292) | Bulk soil microbial communities from a Populus tree surrounding site in Tennessee, USA - Soil MetaG P. deltoides SBSDD5 | ecosystem: Environmental > Terrestrial > Soil > Tree plantation...
CGCAGCGCTTCGCCGTCCAGCTTCGCGTCGTAGCCGCCGTGCACCGTCAGCTTGAGCTGCGGCCGCTTGGCCAGCACGTCGCCGACGTGCTTCAGCTTCTCGCGCTCGGGCGGAAGCACCACGTCGCGGCCCGGCTCGAACTCGATGGCCTCCAGCTTCTCCCCGCCGCCCCCGAAGAGCGCGCCGAGCGCGCGGAAGGGCGCCGTCGCCACCCTCTTGATCACGGTGACGAGCGCCTCCCAGATGACCTGGCCATAGCTGAACTCGGGTTTGTCGACGTTCCCGCGCACCGGCAGGGCGATGTCGATGCGTCCGTCAGCGTCGCTCAGGATGGCGAGCGCGAGATCCAGCGGCAGCTTCATCGCGCCGGGGCTCTCCACCTGCTCGCCGAGCTTCACCTTCTGCAAGACGACCTTGTTCTCCCCCAGAAGCGCGCTGTGATCGATCTTGTACTCGAGATCGAGGTTCATCGTGCCGGCCACGATCCGCCGCCCGGCAAAGGTGGCGCTGTACGGTGACAGCGTCGCCATCGGCACGTTGCGGAATGTCACCGCGAGGTCCGTGAAGAGCTTCGGCTGGCGCGCGTTCAGGGACCCCTCCGCCTTGACGGATCCGAACTCGTCCACCCGTCCGTCGAGCTTGACGGTGGCGCGGCTGTTCGCATCCGAGCCGAGCCCGGCGATGACGCCGTTCAGTCCGTGGATGCGCGTTGCGAACGGGAACACCAGGCTCAGATCAGCGTAGTCCATCGAGCCGTTGTCGAGCCGCACTCGCCGGATGGTCACGGGAAAGGCCGGGGCCGGCTCGCGCCCGGCGGCCGTTGCCGGCAACGCGCTCGGCCCCGGCCCCGCGGTCGGCGCCGTCGGCTTCATCAGCTGCGCGACATTGAGGGTCTTGTTCTTGGAGATCACGAGGCGCCCGCCCAGCTCGGTGACGCGGATCTCGTCGATCTCGAGCCGATCGGGACCGAGGCCAAACCGGACCGTCTCGGCGTGCAGCGACTTCCACGCCAGCACGGGATCGGTGATCGCGGCCTCCATCACGGCCAGCCCGTCGATGTCGACAGTGCCGGTGTAGGTCACGGCGGCACCCTTGGCGCCCGCGCGATACGTCAGCCGCCCTGCCGTCGACACCTCGCCGGAGCGCAGCACGACCGCGGCGGTCCGGGCGACGTAAGGCTGCGCCGGCGTCATCCCGAGCCGCGTGACCGTGAGCATCGCATCGGCCGCCCGACCATCCGGCGCCACGCTCCCGCGCGCCGTGAAGCGCCCGCCCTGCACGACGCGGAAGCTCGCGTCGAAGGGCGACGGCTTCTTGCCATCGGTGCGCACGTCACGGACGGTCGCCTTCAGCTCGGCCAGGGCGACCTCGACGGCGGGCGTGACACCGCGGTCGGTGATGGCGACGCGGTGGTCGGCAAGCTCCAGCTTGTCGAGCGCGACGCTCCACGGCCTGGCCGGCGGCGCCGTCGCCTGCGGCGCACGGGCCGGCGCCGGAACGGGCTTCGCTGGCTGGACGGGCTGGAACGCCGCGAGCAGTGGAAGCGTGCCGTCCGCGTCACGGACCACCGTGGTCCCGCCGCCGTTCACGATGACCCGAGCCGCCGCCACCCGGCGCGCGCCGAGGTCCACGCGGCCACCCTCCACTGCGATCCGCTCGAGCGCGACCACCGGGGTCTTCGTGGCGGCCCCCTCTCGGACCGCCACGCGCGCGAGCGTCACCCCGAGGTTGTCTGCCACGCCGGTCAGGCCCGACGCGCCGCTCTCCAGCCGCGCCGAGAGACCGAGGCTCAGTCCCCCCACGTCGACGGCAACCGGCGCCGCGCGACTCTCGTCGACGAAGGACAGCGCGACGTCGTCGACCCGTAGCTTCTCGACCGCGAGCCGCCAGGGACGCGTCTCGACGACTTCGGGAGGCGGCGCCGCGCCGCCCGATGTCGCCACCAGCCTCTGCCAGTTCACGGTCCCATCACGCGCCAGCGTCGCCGCCACGCGACCTCGGCTCACGGAGACCTCGGGCACGGTCAGCTCGCGCGCGATCACGTCGCCCCGCGCCGCGGTCACGCTCATCCGGTCCATGGACAGCAGCGGCGCGTTGCTGGTGCGCTCCTTCAGCGTGAGCGCCGTGACCGCGACGTCGACGCCATCCACCTTCAGCGACGTCGCGCCGTTCCGGTACGCGAACTCATAGCGCAGTGTCGCATCGAGCTGGCCGGTCGGCTCGGCGACGGCGATGCTCTCCTGCACGAAACGCCACGCGGTCGCCACCGGAAAGCCGCGGAAGTCGAGCCGCCCGGTGGACGCCACCGGCACCAGGGATATCTGGCCGTCCCAGCTCACGACCCCGCCGCCCCCGAGCGTGGCCGCCACGGTGTACGGACCGCGGCGCTCGGGGAGCGTCGTCACATCGTGAAGCTCGATGTTGATCGGCTGTACCGTGGCCGACTGCGGCGCGCGGTGCGACCGATCCGTGAACGACACGACGCCGTCGCGCACCACGGCGTGGTGGAGCAGCACCCGCGGCGGCGCCGCCGGCTTCGGCGCCGGCTCGCCCTTCGGCAACGCGTCCAGGAGCTCGGCGATGTTCACGCGGCCATCGGGGGCGATGACCGCATCGACACGCGGCCCCTCCAGGCGGATCTCGGCGAAGGTCCATGCCGCGCGGAACGCGCTCGTGAGCTCGAAATCGACGAACAAACGATCGAAGCCGAGCAGCGGCCGTCCGTCGGCCTCCTGGAGGCGGAACTGCCTGATGTCGATCTTGAACAGCAGCGGGTTGACCCGGACCTCGCCGATCTCCGCGCGCCGCCCGAGCAGGTCATGCGCATAGCGCGGCACGTAGGTGGCGATGAGCCGGGGGACCAGGAAGAAGCCGGCCAGCGTGTAGACGAGAAAGAGAACCGCGAGTACGGCGAGGGTGACGACGACCCACCGGCGGGTCCTCAGCAGCCCGGCAACCTGTCTCCATCGTCCGGCCATGCCGGACAGTGTCTCACCGACTGTTCCTGTCTGCAGGGCGCGACAAGCGCGTCACCTGGCCGTCCGGTGGCCGCTCTTGCGCGCGCGAGCCGCGGAACGGCGCGAGCGCTGCCGGATCAGGCGCCGCGCCGCACGCGGTAGTCGACGTTGTCCTTCACCCACTTCCAGAGACGGTCCTGGCTGGCGAGCGACGTATCGGGCTTCATCTGCGCCCGCCAGCCCTTCATGACGTCGTACTCCACGGCCCACAGGCGTACGCGGTCTCGCTTCACCAGCTTCCGCCAGTTGTCGCCGACCTTCGGGCTGGCATAGACCAGGCGGACGGTGACGTTCTTCGCAAGATAGTCGAGCGGGCTCAGATCGATTCGCTGGTAGGAGGCCTGGGAGCCCGCCTTGATCCTGCCGTCGCGCACGTCGGGGACACCGTCGCTGAGCACCACCACCGTGATCGGCGCCAAAACCAGGTTCCGGTCCTTCACGGTGCGCGCGACCTGTTCGAAGAAGACGTTGAAGTCGGTCAGCGTGTCGGTGGGCGGGAACCACTTCCGGAGGCTCGCCTCGATCTGCTTGACGTCCTTGTTGTTGAAGTCGTGGATCGGGTGAAAGGCTTTCGGCTCGCTGTTGTCCTTGCCTCCGATCGCCGTCACGAAGAGATCGCGTGGCTTCGACAACCCGCCGAGCTCGTGCAGGTGACCGTAGAGGTAATGGGCGACAAACGTCAGCGCGTCGTCATAGGCCGGTCGGAAGGATCCGCTGGTATCGATGCCGACGAAGAGCGTCGAGCGCGCCGGCTTGCTGTTCTCGGTGGCCGCGGCCGAAACGACGACGGCGGCGCTGATCAGAATGGCCGCGACGACGCGCGCGGTGAACGAGCGGCCGAGGCGGCTCATAGCGTTGCCTGCTTCCGCGGCGCCGGCGGCACGTGCAAGGACTGGAGAATCTGCCACGTCCGGGTGACCTCACTGCGGTCCTGGAATGGAAGCTGGAACACCTGCCGCGAGGCGACGAGGACCATGCCGAAGTTGAGGGCGGCCGCCGCCACCTGCAGGACGGGGAGCACCAGGTAGTCGAGCACCTCGTCACTCTTCGTATGGAGCCAGTCGATCTCTTCCTTCAGCTCCGCCACGGGCTGCCGCCACCAGGGGGGCGGGGGCGTGACGTTGGCGGGGCGCGCGTGGTGGCCTTCGTCTTCAACCAGCGGTTTCCGGGAGATGAAGGCGAGCATCTGCGGCGTCCCGTACTGGCCGAAGAGGAGCCAGGTCATGCCGCGGATACCGATCCATCCGAACGACGACAGCGCGAGGGTGGCGGTGAGCCCCATCTTCATGTCCGTCTGCTGGGCGATCCACGGCGTCAGCGTGTCGATCAGCTCGCGGTAGAGGAACATGACCTCGAAGAACATCACGAACAGCTCCACGGCGACCATCTGGACGATGTCCTTCCACTCGCGCCCTTTCACCGCGTCCATCAGGCGCTGCACGCACGCGAAGCTGCCCATGACGAGCAGCAGCAAGAAGAAGTAGAGGATGGGGCCGGCGAGGCGCGGCAGCGATTCGCCACCAACCAGGTCGGCGAGCAGCTCGGTCACGGTTGGCATCAGCGTGTAGCTGAAGATGGCCGCTTCGAGCACGCACCAGAAGACGAGCATCACGAACGCGACCCACGGCACGCCGGGACTGAAATAGGTCTGGGTCATCCGGCCGGTCATGGTGAACGGCATCATCGCGACCTGGCGGATGACCTCGAGCACGAGCTTGGCCACGAAGCCGCCGAACGCGACGGCCCATCCCAGCGCCACCCCGGCGAACCGGAACATCCCGACCCAGAACAGCCACACGGCGTGCAGGGCATCCCACCACGTCAGCATCAGCGTGGGGATGAACTGCGCCCGCGCCGAGCGGAACGGCAGCGTGTAGAGCGACAGTTGCGTGCACCAGACGGCCGCGACGGCGAGCAGAGCCGGGAAGAACAGGAAGATGCACTTCGCCATCACGAGCCAGAGTGGACCGGGGGCGAAGAGGAAGTCCCACAGCATCTCCTGCAACGGCGGGATCCACGTCAGCGGCATGAGCAGCAGCTCCAGCTGCTGGCGCCACGGTTCTGGAATGCGCTGAATCAGCTCCACCATTGCGCCTCCTTGTGCCCGGCAATCCGGCCGAACGCCTACCGCGTAGCAAGCCTCCGGCCGCACGCGTAAACCACTGATTCCGCAGAGCAAGCGAGGCGATTCGCAATTCAGAGGTGGGCTGTTTGGCATCCGGCGCGCGAATTTGACACGCCGGCGCACCGAGGCGATGCGCCGCTACGGCGGCGCTGCCGCCGAGATCGAGCCACGGCAGCAGCGACAGCTCGCCGTGATCGAGACGCTCATCCAGTCCGGCGTCGACGTGAGGTCCCTGTCGAAGGACGAACAGTCGCGGCTTTCGATCCTGCCGACGTGCTGCCGTCGCAAGCCGCACACCCCGACGCAAGGGAAAATCTGCGAGCGGTTCGGCATGTGAAGATGACGGGCGCGTATTCTTTCAGCCGTGGAGGTGCCCCATGCCGTTGCTCGCCGCGATCGCTCTCCTCATGGTGTTCATCGCATCGACGTCCACGCACGCAAGGAAGGACAGCGAGATGCCCGAAGACCTCGCCGCTGAACTGAGACGGCTGCAACGCAACCAGGCCGTACTCCTGGCCGCGGTCAATCGACTCATCGCGGAAACCAGCCCGATCGCCCTCGCCAATCCAGCAGACGACTCGTCGGGGTACGTGACCAAGGGCTTGATCGTGGACGCCGAGGGCTTGATCGTCCCCGGGACGATCCCGGCCCCGACCCCGCAGACGACCGTCCGAGGGGTGAGAGCGGGCGATCCGCTCTGGACGGAGAGACCGGGAAGCCCGTAAGGCACGTCGGTCGGCTTCCGCACGACGTCGCGTCACCCCGGCGTCCTCACGCTGCCACCGGCATCTCGTCTAGAGCTGGTCGCGAAGGGGGATCAGCGGCAGGTAGAAGAAGTTGCGCCAGCCGTGGCGCTGCCAGTCCTCATAGGTCACCTGCTTGGTGAATTTCAGATCGGCGCGAAAGATCTCCGTCATCCGCGCGGCAAGTGCCTTGTCGAGGAACGCGAGGTTCAGCTCGTTGTTGAGCGCGAACGACCGGTTGTCGAGGTTCGCGCTGCCGATGCTGGTCCACTGGCCGTCGACGACCATGGTCTTGGCGTGCATGAGCGCGGGGCCATACTCGTAGATCTTGGCGCCCGCCTCGAGAACACGGCCGAAGTGTGCCTGGCTTGCCTGCCGCACGAGACGGTCAAGCATCGTGTCGGCATTGCCGGCCGTGATGAGCGATACGTCCACCCCACGCTTCACCGCCCGCACGAGTGCGTCGGTCAAGCGGCCGTCAGGGACGAAGTACGGATTCGTGATCAAAATTGACGAGCGCGAGGAATCGACGGCGAGCAGGAAGAGCATGTAGGCCGCCGCCGCGCCGCTCGCCCGCGAGCTCTTGATCGACTGCACGGTCAGATTGCCGCGCGGCTCGAGCGGCGGGAAGTAGGCGTCGCCGCCCAGGACCAGGCCGGTGGCGTCGCGCCAGTTCTCGGCGAAGGCGGCCTGCAGGTGGCTCACGATCGGTCCTTCGACGCGGACGTCGGTCTGCCGCCACTGGCCCTTCGTGCGGCCGTCGCCGGTCCACTTGTCGCCCACGCCGGTGCCGCCCGTGAAGCCGATCCGACCGTCGACGACGAGGATCCGCCGGTGATTGCGGTGGTTGATCCGCTTGATCGACAGCGGATTGATGGAATGGTAGGTGGCCACGTGACAGCCCGCGTGCTCCATCCGCTGCCGGTACGCCTTCGGCATGCGGTTGCTGCCGATGGCGTCCAGTAGCACGTTGACGCCCACGCCGGCACGGCAGCGCCCGGCCAGAGCCTCAGCCATCTCGCGCGCGATGTCACCCTTCTCGTAGATGAAGTTGGCGAAGGTGATCGTCGTCTTCGCCTCGCGGATCGCGGCGAGCATCGCGGGAAAGATCTCGTCACCGTTCAGGAGGACCTGCGCACGGTTGCCGGGCACGAGCGGCGCGTCGGTATGCGCCTCGAGCACGCGGACGAACGCGGGCTCGCCGACGCTGACGTCCGGCGAGACGTAGTGCGGTCGCGAAAGCGTGCAGGCGGCGAGCGGAAGACAGAGCGCGGCCGCAGCCAGCTGTCTCCAGATGCTACCGACGAGCGAGCGCATCAAGGCCAGAGCCGGAAGGTTAACACGTGCCCGCCGTCGGCCGCGGCTCGGCAAAATATTCTCCTCAACACGATTCGTTACAACGCCGCTGGCACCATGAATGCTCCGGTGTTTCCCGCCCACATGCATTACTTCCGAGGGGCGGATGAACGATAACGAAACGTGCTTTATTTGTAGCCGCGTCGACTCACACGAGAACTTCGGCGTCTGGTTCGTAGGCGACCGGGGCTTCGTCATACACCTGGAATGCTGGCTCGCGTGGTACGAGCAGCGAATGCCACGCGGCAGAGCGCCGAAACACGATTCGAGCCCGCCATCCCAGCACAGCGAAGAAGCGTCATGAGGGCGACATGTCGAGCATGACCGTCGACAGACTGACAGTTCCATCTCGCCGATCCCACTCAAGCCACCGTTAGGTTCGCTGTAGCGCTCATCGCCGACTGCCCACGATCGTGGGCACCGGCGGCAATGGCGACTCGACACGTTTCTGTGCAGTCGAACTACGAGGACGATTGCTGGCTGACGAGACGGCCTCGCCCGGCGGCCATGGCCAGTGGCGCGCCAAAGACACCGCTGATGCTGTCGTGCAGGACACTCCATTTCTGATCGTCGAGATCGCGAGCTGAGTCGATGAATGTGAGCAGCTCGGCGAATCGTGTCATCGCCACTGGATCGGGCTCAGCAATCCTCTGCTCCAGTGCCGAGCGCAGCTTGCGGGCTTCCTCCTGACACAGCTGCAGTGGCTCGAACCGAGCGTGATCGACATGAGCGAGGACGGCGACCCGGCCGAGGATGTCGAGGGCCGATTCGCGGGCCGCGACAGCGGCCGCCTGCCGTTCGGCCGCTTTGACGGTGACGCAGAGAGCGCCGAGCATGGCCTTCAGATCTGCGGCGGAGTTGACGGCATCGATCGGGGGCAAGGGAAGAGGGAGGCATGACGCCGCCGCGAAGGCCGCACTACGGAGCGCGGCAAACAAGCGCCCGAGCTCGGCGAGCTCCTGGACGAATGCTTCCCCGGCCGGCGCCCCACGGCTCGTCAGGGCTGTGGCGACGTTTGCCGCCTCGATGCCCAGCTCGGCCATCCGACGGAGCAGCACGTCGTTGTCGTCGACGAGCTTCTGTATGTCCTCACTCTTCATCATCACCGACCCGCTGCCCGCGCCACCGTCTCGGTCAAGACCGATAGACCTATCGGCTTGGCGAGCACGTCAAAGAAGCCGAGCCGTCGCAGATCGACAAGCCCGGCATCGTGCAGACGTCCCGACACGGCGATCACGGGCACACCAGGCAGCCGGGCTCTCAGCTCCTCCAGGAGCCAGATCCCGTCATGCTCCGGCATCTTCAGGTCGGTCACTACCGCGTCTGGCGCCTGCAAATCAATGAGCTGCAGCGCCTCAGTCGCCAGGCCCGAGGACAGAACCGCGGCACCAGCCTCTTGCAACACGCAGACGTAGAGCGCGCGCACGACCGGGTCATCGTCGACGAGGAGTATTCGCAGTCCGTTCAGCATCGCCCTGACGTGAGCGACACTGCAAACCCATAACCACTGCTGGTCCATGGTGGAATGCTCGGAGCATCGCGGACTTAGCGAAAGGTCGTTTGACGCAGACGCGGGAGCCGACGAGAAACTATCCAGCCGGTGCCAATCGGTCGCGCCGATCGCCGGGGGGCACGCGTACATGCTGGCGGAGTGAAGCGCGGGCTTGAGGGCACAGCGCCTGCTTCCGCAGCTGGATCATATGTCCGGATGGCGACGATTCGGGTCGTACGTGGCGTGGCAGGCGCCGGGATGGCTCGTCGCCGTTCTCGTCGCGATCGTCCTGCACCGAGCCCTCGGCCTGAGCGCATGGCTGGTGATCTCCGCGCTGGTGCTCTTTGTCGGCAAGGATCTCTTGCTCTATCCGGCGATGCGGGCGGTGTTCCGGCCGCCCGCGCCGTCGGTGCCTCTGGGCGAGCGGGCAAAAGCGATCGATCGGCTCGCGCCGTCGGGCTACGTGCGCGTGAACGGGGTGCTGTGGAGGGCCCGGGTACGAGCGGGCGAGATCGACGCCGGCAGCGACGTCATCGTCCGCGACGCCGAGGGGCTGACCCTCATCGTCGAGAAGCTCTGACATCGCTGCCGGCAGAGCGTCAGGGCGACTGCACCCTCCGCATGACGTGGATCTCGGAGGCGTCGAGCGTGACCGCGCCGAGTGTCGTGGCCTCCCGGGGCAATGCGCTGACACCGGTGCCGGCGCCCGTGACGACCGGAGGCCGGGTCGAGATCATGACCTCGTCGCCTCGCCGGAGATCCGAGAGCAGCAGATCGCGATCACCCGTGCGCAGCTTCGTCGCCGGGGTCACGCGTACGAGCGTGCCGTCATCGAGCCGGATCAGCGTGTTGGCGGGATCCACGCTGAGGACGGTGCCCATCCGTGTGCCGGCCGGCGCGACGCCCGGCGTGGACGCGAAGACCGGCTGCGCGTTCCGGACGAACACCTGGGCGCCGGGCTGCAGCATGTCGATCCGGGACGGCTGCCAGACAAGCGTCTGGTCCGTCATCTTCAGCATCCGCCCGTCCTGCAGCGTGATGATGCCGTTGTGCCGATCGATCCGCGCGACCGTTCCGCTCGCGTCGATCGGTGGATGGCCGGGCGGTGTGCTGACGACCGGGGATGCCGCGGCTGCCGAGGCCACGGTGACAGTTGCGCCCGGCCTCAGCGCTTCGATCGGAAATTCGCGACCATCGACGGTGATCAGCGCGCCGGGGGCCACGCGCAGCGACCGCCCATCGGTGAGGTAGATCGTTCGGGTGGCGGCGTCGATGTAGGAGACAGTGCCGGTGACGTCACGGCCCTGCGCCGAAACGGTCGTCGCGGCCAGCGCCACGGCGGCCAACGCGAGCAAGATTCGTCTGGTCATGTCATCCTCCTTCGATATTCACGCTTCCTCCTTCACCGCGTCTCGGACGTGTGCCGAAGGGTGTAACCCCTTCAATCGCGATCGCACCGAGGGGAGAGCGCTGGTTATGCTCCTGAGTCATGCAAGGGACTGACCAGCCAGTACCAGCCATCGCCGCGGAGCGTGATCGGCTACCCGTCCAGGGCTTCAGCGGTACGCCCGAAGAGATAGAGCGCCAGTGGTACGAGCAGGTCTATCGCGGGCGCGGCGACAGCATGCGCCAGCTCACGTGGCGCGCCGTCATCATGGGCTCGGTGCTGGGCGGCGTGCTCTCGCTGACTAACCTTTATATAGGGCTGAAGGCCGGCTGGGGCTTCGGCGTCGCCATCACCGCCTGCATCTTGTCCTACGCAATCTGGAGCACGCTGCACCGCCTGGGTGTGGTCGGCACGCCGATGACGATCCTCGAGAACAACTGCATGCAGTCGACGGCGAGCTCCGCCGGCTACTCCACGGGCGGCACGCTGATCTCGGCCTTCGCCGCCTACATGCTCGTCAGCAACACCACGCTCTCGCTGCCGCTCATGCTGGCGTGGGTGTTCCTGCTCGCGGTGCTCGGCGTGACCATGGCCGTTCCGATGAAGCGGCAGATGATCAACATCGAGCAGCTGCGCTTCCCGAGCGGCATCGCGGCCGCGGAGACGCTCCACGCGCTCCACTCGACGGGCAGCACCGGGATGCGCTCGGCGAAGGCGCTCGGCTGGGCGGCGCTCGTGGCCGCGACCGGCAAGCTCTGGGCGGACGGCCTCGCGGTCCTGCACCCGAGCCTGGCGCCGTTCACGATCGGCACGTGGATGACCGCGCTGAACCAGCGCCTCTTCGGCCCCGCCTGGATCGGCCGGACGGTGATGCTCTCGTGGGAGCCGATGTTCGTCGCCGCCGGCGCCATCACCGGCCTCCACGTCTGCTGGAGCATGCTGCTCGGCAGCGTGACCGCGTGGATGGTCTTCGTGCCGCTGCTCCAGCATCGCGGGATCATCGAGGGCACCGGCTACGCCACCCTCGTGCAGTGGACGCTCTGGGGCGGCGTCGGCTGCATGGTGTCGTCGAGCCTGCTGTCGGTCGCGCTCCAGTGGGAGACGGCGAAGCGCGCGTTCACCGATCTGGGCGCGATGTTCGGCGGGCGCGCGCGCGGCGACGATCCCCTCGCCGCCATCGAGACGCCGGCGTCCTGGTTCATCGCCGGGCAAGGCGTGGCGCTGATCGGGCTCGCCTGGCTCGGCCACGTCACGTTCGGCATGCCGTACTGGGAGACCGCGGTGGCCGTGCTGCTCTCGTTCGCGCTGGCGCTCGTCGCGTGCCGCGTCACCGGCGAGACCGACACCACGCCGGTCGGCGCCATGGGCAAGATCACCCAGCTCGTCTTCGGCGTGCTCCACCCGGGCAACACCACCGCGAACTTGATGAGCGCCAACGTGACCGCCGCCGCGGCGGGCAGCGCCGCCGACCTGCTCACGGATCTGAAGAGCGGCTACCTGCTCGGCGCCAATCCGCGCAAGCAGTTCATCGCGCAGTTCGCCGGCATCTTCGTGGGCACGCTGGTGAGCGTGCTGTCGTTCCGGCTGCTGGTGCCGGACGCGAGCGCGCTCGGCACCGACCAGTTCCCGGCGCCGGCCGCCCAGACCTGGCGCGCGGTCGCGCTGGCGCTCTCGCAAGGTCTCCGCGAGCTCGGCGCGGTGAAGCTCTGGTCGATGGTGGTCGGCGGCGCCGTCGGGATCGTGCTCACGGTGCTGCCTCGTGTGTTTCCGGCGCGCCGTCATCTGATACCTTCGCCGGCCGGCGTGGGCCTCGCGTGGACGTTTCACTGGTACTACGGCGTGCTGTTCTTCGTCGGCGGGCTGCTCGGCTGGTGGCTCGAGAAGAAGCATTCGCAGCTTTCGCAGGAGTTCACCTTCCCGGTGGCGTCGGGCTGGATCGCCGGCGAGAGCCTGCTGGGCGTCGCCCTCGTGCTGTGGGAGAACGGGCCGGAGCTCGTGCGCCGGCTCGTCGGGCGGTCACCGTGAAGACGGCGCCCTCCGCGACCATACTGATGACACGCAAGTAAGGGCGCCTCGAAACCCCGCCATCGTCGGGCCGATGCCCGGGTGCACGATCGTCCGTGCCTCGAATCTGAGACCGAGGGCGATCCGCGACAGCCGGCTCATCGCGGCCAGGTCGTTCTGCTTGGGGCTTGTCCAGGCGGCCCGATGCATGACCCGCCCCAGTGCCGCTTCGTGCAGTTTTCGACGCTCGGATGGCACGACGGTCGCCTGGAGGGCCACCGCGAGCATATCGAGGCAGTGGAAGATCCACGCCGTCATCCTGCGTTTGTGAGACCAGGCCCACCATTGCGTGTGCGTGTTGGTCGCGTGATAACGCTTGCGATAGAGCACGCGCGGCACGCGCACCAGGTCGCCGTGGAGCGCTTGCCGCGCCATCCACACCGTGTCGGCTGCGAAGTCGTCACAACGATTGCCCGCGATCGGGATGATCGAGCGCAGCGTCGATACGCGCATGAGCCCTCGGAAGGGAGCGGCCGCGAAATGCTCGCGCAGCAGACGGACCTGCCGCTCGAATGGAGAGCCGGCAACCGTCGTCTGGCGGATCAGGATATCGTCCGCCCCGAATCCCTGAATGTCGGAATAGACGACGGCCGCTGCAGGATGACCTGCTGCGGCGGCCGTCAATTCGGCAAGATAGTCGTTCTCGAGCACATCGTCGGAGGGCTGCAGGCACGCGTAGTCCGTGCCCTTCGAGGCGGCTTCCGCCAGCACGGCGGACGAGTTACCGACCCAGCCAAGTCGCCGCTGTTGCACGACGAGCGCGACACGCGCATCAGCAAGGAACGGCCGGCACGCCGCCACGGACGTCTCGTCGGCACCGTCCACGGACACCACGACGGTCAACGCGACGCCGCGCTGTCCGAGGAGCGACTCCAGCGTCTCGGCCACGTAGCCCGCACCGCGCCAGACCGGGACGCCGACGCAGACGGTCGGCATCCGCGGCGTCACGGGGCGACGATGCGATCGGCGCAGACACCGGCAAAGTATGGCGTCATCGTCAGCTTGCCGGGGTCGACGGAGTGATAGCGCCCGCTCGAGGTCACGCCGATTTCGTACCGCCGGTGCAGCTCGCTGGCCGGATCGTCGATGTCGGTATGACCCCACGCGACGATGACGCCCCCCTGCACCGTGCAGTCGGGCAGAGTCGTCGCGTCGAGGTCGCGCAGCGGAAGGATGATTTCGGCCATGGCATGAAGTGTCCCCGCCACGACCTCCGCCCGTCGCTCCTCGGGTGGAATCCGGGGCCACTCGGGTGGAGTCACCGCATGCGAGATCCCGTCGAGGCACGTCGGATACCAGTTGAGATAGACGATGCCCTGACCGTACGTGACCAGATCGCCGAACGGGCCCAGCATGATCGCGACCGTGGGCAGGGAGCTTCCGCTGGCCACGCGAAATCTGACGCCATACTTGAAGCGGTGAATCCACGGCCGCGATGGCTGCCGTCCGCGCGTGCCGTCGATGCGGAGCCGGCCATCCCACAGCGCGTTCACCACGTGATCATAGCTATCGCGCGCGGGCCCCTCGGGCCCCTCGCTGACCACCCGCAGGGCGGCGGCGTGATCCTCGACCGCGCTCACCGTATGCTGCAGCCTCGTCTCGATGCCGGGCGTTGCCTTCACGCGCTCGGGCACGGCCTGACCGAGGATGAAAGGATCGATCGCGATTTCCGGCGTGTCGAAGGCGGCGAGCGCGAGTGACCCGTCGAACAGCTTGTCGCGCTCGGCCGCGGACCACCGTCGCGGAGCAGCCGCGAGCTCGACCCCGAAGTAGGCGTCCTTCCGACCGCCCGCGGCATCGCGCACCAGCGCATGAACCGCCGCCAGGTAGCCTGCGAGCTCGTCCACCGGCCGCTGACTGTCGCGATGCACCACATACGTGGTCGGTCGGGACGCCGCCAGACGGTCCGGCGAAAGCCCGACATGACGCTCGATGAACGGAGCGAATGCCAGCCCGCCCCGGATCATCATGCGCGCCGTCGCGAGGCTCGCGTCGGCGGCATAGATGTAACCGAGGTGCATGCGGCCTTCATTGACGACGGCAGCTTGCGTCATGAGGGCGTCGTTCCGGTCGTACAGCGTCACCCGGGCACCGCGTTCGGCAAGCGCGAGCGCGATGCAGCAGCCCTGCAGACCACCGCCGAGCACCGCGACGTGGGGATGTCGATTCGAAACACGCATAGCGCCATCATACCGGGCGGATATGTTTCCGTCTGCTCGCGAGTGGCGTGCTACGCTCGAGACGCGCACACTTTCACATCGCTATGGAGGCCCAGTGAGGATTGCGAAGGTCATCGTCTGGGCGGTCGGGCTTGCGCTCCTCCTCGGCACACCCGCTGACACTCTCGCGAGGTACCCCAAGTTCATCGTCGGGAAGGCCTATTGCACGTGCACCTGCACCGCCAAGAACGGCGATACCGAGGACTACGCCTGGGAGAATGCCGGAAGCTGCGTTCGCGCCAACGGCGACTCGTGCTCGTTCACCCGGAGTGGCAAGAAAGTCATGGGCAAGCTCGAGCAGTGCGCCATCTGCAAGGCCGATATCCACGGGGCGTGCAATTACGTTCGCGTGGGCAATGAGCCGCTCCGCCCGCAGGCCAAGCCGCCGGTCACCGAAACGAAATAGGCGATCGCCGAGCCCTCGGCGAGGGCGAGCCCAGCCGGCGTCGCCAGGACTCGTCGCCGAGGCGCCCGGTTCTCACTGCTTGCACTTCGTGGTGCGGATGACGTCTGCTCCTTGAAGCTGCGCACCTCCGGCCGTTCGCCCTTTGAGGACGGCAGACGTCTCTCCACATCGGATCCCGGTGTCGGCGATTGCGAAGCGCAAAATGAGGTCGACGGTACCGTCGCCATCGATGTCTCGCAGGACGAAGTCAACAGGACTCGCCTCTGTACCCGTTGGACCGAACCGGACCGTCTGTGCCGAGACGGTCGTGGCATCGAACCCGTTGACCGACAGGATCGCAACCCGGATGTGGCCCGCACCGCGTGGGTTGATGCGGTTTGCCTCGCCACGCGGTCTGATCGCCACGGCGACACGACGCGGCGCGACCGTATTGTTCAACAGCACGGACACGTTGGTGAAGTTCGCCACCGCGACGTCGGCCCGACCATCGCCGTTGAAGTCGCCGAGCGCCAGCGATATGGGATTGCTCGCAACCCCGAAGTGCACCGCAGCCTGGAACGTCCCGTCGCCGTTCCCCACGAGCACCGAGACATCGAGGGCGTTCAGGTTGGCCACCGCCAGGTCGAGCAGTCCATCGCTGTTGAAGTCGCCTGCGGCCACCGCCACGGGATCGTCGCCTGCGGCGAAGGTTCGGGCAGGCAGGAACGTGCCATTGCCGTTGCCCAGCCGCACCGACACCCCGTCCGCCGTCGCGACCATCAGATCGACTGCTCGATCGCCATTGACGTCTGCGACGGCAACCGCAAAGGGACCATCGCCCATGGCGACGCCGACGGCCGGCTGAAACGTCCCATCGCCGTTGCCCAGTAGCAGCGAGGCATCGTCCGAACGAAAGTTGGCCACGGCGAGGTCGAGCACGCCGTCGCCGTTGAAGTCGGCGGTGGCAATCGACATGGGATCCTGGCCGACGCTGAAGTTCCGGGCCTCCTGGAACGTTCCATTGCCACTACCGAGCATGAGCGAGACCGTGTTCGACCCGAGGTTCGCGACGGCCAGGTCCAGCACGCCGTCCCCGTTGAAGTCCCCCACAGTCACGGAGAGCGGATTGGTACCCGCCGCAAAGCTCACCGCTGGCTCGAACGTCCCGTCGCCCTTGCCCAGCAAGACCGAGACGTTCCCGATCTCAAACGGCGGCACGCCGCCCAGGCCAGAGTTCGCGACTGCAAGATCGGGTACCCCGTCGCCATCGAAGTCTCCTAGCGCGATCGACCCCGGACCGCTCCCGACCAGGAAGTTCACCGCGCTCTGGAACGTCCCGTCGCCGTTCCCCAACAAGACCGAAACATCGCCGGATTGAATGTTCGCCACCGCGAGGTCGAGCACCCCATCGCCGTCGAGGTCGCCCGCGACCACCGCCTGGGGATTGATCCCAGCCCTGACATTGCTGGCGACCTGGAACGTTCCATCTCCATTGCCCAGCATCACGGAGATGACATTCCCGGTGCCGGAGTTGGCCACCGCCAGATCCGGCGCCCGATC
>Ga0075421_100004782_pt1 | contig 16345 bp, 12 predicted proteins | sample SoiMetdeltSBSDD5_FD_75292 | JGI IMG/M metagenome (GOLD analysis project Ga0075421, IMG submission 75292) | Bulk soil microbial communities from a Populus tree surrounding site in Tennessee, USA - Soil MetaG P. deltoides SBSDD5 | ecosystem: Environmental > Terrestrial > Soil > Tree plantation...
CCGCCAGGATGGGATGGATCGCTCTGGGGTTCGAATCACCGAACCTCCACGCGCGTGACGATGACGCCCAGTTCACGGTCATCGACGACGCCCAGCACGTCACTGGGTTTCCAGGTCGAAACCTTCAGCCGCAACCGGACCGAGTCATCCAGGTTCGCTGAGCGATTCGCGAGATCCTCCGATACGTCGAACGAGTACGGCCGGAGCTGATCGACCGGCATGGCAGTCCCGAGCACCTGTTCACCCAGCGAGACCTCCACCATCGGTGTGGGCGCAGCCGGAGGACGGCCGCCGTTGCTCATCCAGATCGTGATCCGTCGCGCGGCCGGATCCCTCCACAGGAGCAGCACGTACGAGACGTCTCGCGTCCATCGAAACGCGAGATCGGCGTCCGCTCGAAACTCCTTCGCGTGGAAACGAAGCACGTGGAGATCGTCGTCTGCGCCGATGGTGAGGTCGATCGGAGAGGCCGCGCGCGCTGCGCGGGGTTCGAGGCGATAGAGACCAACGGTGAACTTTTTCAGTCGAACACCGGAGGGGTACGCGTTCAAAGGCGAATCGTACTCGGGCACCTCGAACCGATCGCTCATGATCTGTTTCGAGTCGATTCGTTTTGTCAGCAGGTCGGTCCCGCCTTCACCCAGAAACAGCACAGCCTCATACCTGTCGCGAGCCCAGGCGAGGAATGCCTCTAAAGCCCGCTTATCCGGCGTCGGGTTGGCGAGCACCAGAACATTACGCGCGTAGACGTAGGCCAGCGGCAAGGCAAGCACATGGACCTCCGACGCGTTCCTCGATTCGGCAATGACGAGGTCGCGCTCGCCGATGCGGGCCGCCAGCTGCTCCAGCCGTGGAATCATGCCCGCATACTCGACGTGATGCCGGATCGGCTCCGACGCCCGGAGGAAAGCAACGGCGAGCGGGACCACCGCAGCGATCGCCAGGGCGACGCCTGCGATGGGCAGCCATTGGGGACGGCCGTGCGCGTCGTTCGCGCGGAGTCGCTGCGTGAACCTCGCGAGCGTACTAGCGTTCAACAGGGTCACCGCGAGGCCCCCGATGCAGATCATCGCCCCTGGCAGGATTGCCGTCAGAAAGCGTCGTCCGCTCCAGAAGTGCTCGGGAACGATACGGGTCTTGTAGAAGAAGAAGAGGGCGTGGGTGAGGAGTGTCAGAAAGAAGGCCGGATCGCGCCAGAACGATCGTCGGATCAGCACGGCCAGACCGGCAACCGCCGCCGCGAGGCCCCACGGTGTGACGTACCAGCCAAACGTGCGAAACGCCATGGCATCGCCGAGGGCAAGTCGTCCGGCCGGCTGCCTGAAGAAATAGGCATACGCCGCCAAACTCACGACGGCAATCGCCAGGACCGCGGGGGCAGCAGATCGAAAGAAGGCGGCCCACCGCTCCAACTGCGCTGTCCCGCGAAGCGTCAGCAATGCAACGAGCGCAAGCGCGGCGAACACCCAGCCGCCGTGATCGCGGGTGTAGCCGAAGAAACCCCACGAGTACGCCTGCATCGGGCCCGCCAGGTACCAGAGACCAACGGCGCCGATGGGCACGAGCATGACCAGGAAGCTGCCGCCCACGCGCTCGCGAACGAATGGCGCCATGGCCGAGGCCGTAGCGAATGCCGCGATCGCAAGTACCGCGTCGAACCTGAGAAACAGCTGAAGGCCCAGCAACGCGCCCGCTACGGCACCAAAGAATAACTGTCCCCCGTCGCGGCCGCGGCCGTGAGCCAGCACCGCGGCAAATAGCAGCGACTGCGTCAGCAGCTCGCTGTTGGGATACCGCGCGAACCACACCTGGATCACGTTGACCGCGAGCAGGCCCGCCGCGATGCAGCCTCCGAGACGTCCCACCAGGCGCGAGCCCGCGAAGTACACGGCGAGCAACCCGAGGATCGCGCTGACGCCCACCGCTTGGCGGGCGCCCGAGAGTCCGTTCAGCCCGTAACCGATCGCCACGAAGGCTGGGTAGAGATGAGGGAACTGACCGACAACGCTGCCGTGATTCGGATCGCGGATGAAAAACCCCATGAACCGCAGGCTGTAATACCAGGGTACGTTGTATGACGGGAAAAAGAGATCTCTCAGCGCGGCCGGCACCTCTTCCACCGTCTGGTCACGGATGAACAGGCTTCCCCGTTGCGCAATCTGAATGCCCTCGTTGATATACGTACCTGGATCGAGTCCGCCGGTCACGTACTCGGACGGAGGAAAGTATAGCCAGAGCCCGAGGCAGACGATCGCCAGCGGGACGCCGTCGGTCCAGGACAGCGCGCCTGCAGTGCCACCGTATCGCAGGCCTCGGCGACATACGATAGCGATCCCGGTAGACAGGACAGCATTGACCGCGAGCAGTCTGGTGAATTGGTAGCGCTCGACTGCAGCGAGCGCAACGACCACACACAGAGACCACGCAATACTCAGCATGACCGCCCAGAAGGCTCGCTCGTCAGCCGCGAGCGCGGCACGCTGTTCGCGCCGGGCGAACGGCAAACGAAAAGTGAGCGCTCCAGGCAGGTACGCGACGAGCAAGCCGGCAAGAAACAGCCTCATCATGCGGTATCGTGTCTGAGAGTGGACTTATCGTAGCAGGACTCGCTCTGCGGCGCCGATCGGTGGGACAATACCCGTCGAGAATGGGGCGCCTGCAGATCGGCAATGATCGCGAACGTGCGCTCGTCGCCGGTGCGGATTTCCTGCTTCGCGCGGCGACCGCCGCCACACGCCCTTTCGCGGGGCGAATCCGACCGCGCAATCCTCGCCGCATCCTTCTGCTGCGGCTCGAACGGATCGGCGATCTCCTCATGGCGTTGCCGGCGATCCGCGACGTGCGACAGCACGCGCCAGATGCAGAAATAGATCTGGTCGTCGGCGCGTGGAACGCTCCACTCGCAGCGACCCTTTCAATCGTCGACCGAGTGCAGTCGCTCAGCGTCACGTGGCTCGCGCGCGAAGGAGAAGGTGCAGGCATCGGCGAGCTGTTGCGCACGGCCTGGGGCTGGCGTCGGCGCCGGTACGATCTCGCGATCAATTTCGAGCCCGACGTGCGCAGCAATCTGCTGCTTGCTGTCTCAGGGGCGTCGTGGAAGGCTGGCTGGTTCAGCGGAGGCGGCGGACCGCTGCTCAACACCGCGCTCGAATTCGACCCGCGGGAGCACACGACGACGAATGCCCAGCGGCTGGTCAGCGCAGTGTTCGGTCGCGACGCGTCGCCGGCCTCGACTAAACCGCTGATCCTTTTGCCTGAGTCGGCGATTCGGGCCGTTGACTCGTTGCTCCCGCGTGGCGCTCGCGGGCCCCTTGTCGGGCTTCACGTCAGTGGAGGCCGTGCCGTCAAGCAATGGGATCCCGCGAGGTTCCGCGAGGTAGCCCGGCGGCTTGTCGTCGAGAGAAACGCGACCATCGTGCTGACCGGCGCACCGGCTGACAGACCGCTGGTCGATATCGTCAAGGCCGGACTGAATCAGTCGAACGTCGTTGATGTGGCAGGCAGGATGGAGCTGACAACGCTTGCCGCCCTCCTGCATCGTTTGAGCGTGTTCATCAGCGGGGACACCGGTCCAATGCATCTCGCACACGCCGTCGGCACGCCCCTCGTGGCCGTCTTCGGTCCTTCGGATCCCGGGCGCTATGCGCCGTCAGGAGCGCTGGATCGGATCGTCCACGCCAATTTGCCGTGCCGCCCCTGCAACCGAATCCGCACGCCACCGCGGCGCTGCACCGGACACACGCCTGAATGCCTGACTGCCATTCCCGTGGACATCGTCGTTCGAGCCGCGACCGACGTGCTCAACGCGCGCGAGGCTGAGATTCCGCGCACGAGCGCGCGATGAAACCGATGAGTGCAATGGCCCGGCGCGAATCGCAGCGGTCATCGCCCGATGGCTCCGCCTTCCAACCTCGCTCGTCAACGTGGCAGAACGCAGCGTCCCGCCAGCTGAACTGGTGTCTGACGTACCCCGAACGTTATCCCACACAACTTCTCGTTGGTCTCGGTCTCGTGTTCGCCCTGCTGTACGCCGCGAGCCTGGTCCTCATGCCCAAGCCAGACGGACGCATCGTTATGGGGGATGCTGTCCACCACTACGTCCAGCTGCGGTCGGCGGTCTTCGATGGCGACCTGGACTTTCGCAATGAGTATGTCCGGCTCTACCGACTGCAACCCGGCGAGAACGCAGGCCCCAAGTGGCTGTTCGAGCCGACCGTCACTGGCCACGTCAGGAATTACATGCCGGTCGGCCCGGCGGTCGCGTGGGCTCCCGCATTCCTGCTGACCTCGCTGGGAGTCTGGCTGGCACACCTGACAGGCAGCGCGTATCCGCTGGATGGATATGGCCGGTGGTTTCAGGCCGCTGCCGGGTTCACCGGCATCGTCGCGGCGACGTTTGGCAGCTGGCTCGCCTACCTCACTGCCACCGGACTGTTCGGCAAACGCAGCGCGATTTGGGCCACGCTGACGATCTGGCTCGCGTCGAGCGCGGTGTACTACTCGGTGATCTCACCAACTTATTCCCACGCGCTGTCGATGCTGGCGGTCAGCGGGTTCTGGTTCGCGTGGGTCCGCACGCTCGGTCGTCAGACGCTTCTGCGTTATCTCGCACTCGGCGGCCTTGCGGGCGTCAGCGCGTTGATGCGCTGGCAGGATGGCGTGTTGCTGGTCGTCCTGGTGCTGGAGGCGTGCTGGCACTGGCGCACGAGCTCGTTCCGAGGCGTCGCCGGCCGAATCCTGGCGGCTGGTGTGGGTGCGGCGATCGCGTTCATTCCACAGATGATCGTGTGGACCGTTCTGTTTGGACGACCCCTGACGGTGCCGCAGGGAGCAGGCTTCATGCGGTGGAGCGATCCGGCGCTGCTGTCGGTGCTGTTCTCATATAATCATGGGCTCATCAGCTGGACGCCGGTGATCGGCGTCGCGCTCGTGGGCCTGCTTCTTCTGGCCCGGCGGCGATCTCTCGTGGGCCTGGCTGCTTTGATCTTCTTCGCCGCTTCGTGGTTCGTTAACGCCGCGGTCGCGGACTGGTGGGGAGGCGAGGCGTTTGGTGCGCGGCGGTTCCTGGGCTGCTATCCAGTGTTCATTCTAGGGTTCGCCGCGGTGCTGGAGGCAGTCGCGCGCACGACTCGATTCAGCGCGGCGATTGCCGCAGCGTTCATCTCGCACACGTTCCTGCTTCTGCTTCAGTACCAAGCTTTCATGCACGGTCTGCGGAACGTCGTCCCATACCCGGGCGGCTTCACTGAGCTCTGGATCGCGCGTTTTCGCGCCCCGATTGACCTCGCCATCTGGTGGTGGTTGCAACGGGCCAACTGACGATTGCTCGAGCTGCCCGACGCACGCATGGGTAACACACGCATCGAGTTCTTTCAGCGGGCGCCGGCAGATGGGACGCAAATCGACCTGCTGGATCTCGCCGGCGCCTCTGCGCGCGCCTCGGCATGACGGGCGCTGTCTTCACCGTCGTCAGCAGCAGCGGCCGGCGAAATACCCCGCTTTGGCCCTATCTCGATGCCGAAGCCCAGGAACGCGCCACGGTTGACGCGCTGCGTTGGATCAAGGCGCTTCGGAATCTCCGCGTCGACGGCGATACCTTTCGCAACCGGTTCACATATCGCGACGACTCCCTCTGGTGGTTCTCCGAGATCTATCTCCACAAGCAGCGCATCGTCGAGTCGATCTTCAGGACCTCCGCGGCCCTCGAGGCGCTGATCGCCCGGGAACAGCCAATCAGCCTCAGCCTGGACAGCGGCGACATCGTGACACGGCTGCTCGCGCCGCAGATCGCCGCGGCGCACAGGGTGAGCTACGCGGGCGCGCCGCTGTCGACTATTCAGCTTCAGCGACGCATGCTGGGGTTGAGCTCCCGCGCTGCGTGGCTCCACACGTCAGCACTGGCCTCGCGGCTGCGAACGCGCGCGGCGGTCAAGCCGTCGCGCACGGGCGGTATTGCCGCGTTCGTCCATCGCGCGTTCGTGCGCGGCGCCGCCGACGAGGGCAGTGACGAGTCATACATCGGGCCGGTGCTCGCCGCACTCGAACGTGCGGCCGGCAAGGAGTCCGTCTCGTACGTGACGCTTGGCCCAGCCGAGAACTTCAGCGCGCGGCGATGGTGGCGAACGCTCAAGGGATCGACGTCATCACCAGGCGTGACCATCGAGGCGCTGGCGCCGCTCGATCGGATCGCGGCGTCGAGGGATGTCTGGCGGAGGCGGTACGCTCACAGAACAGCGCTTCAGAATAGTGCGGACTTGCGCGACGCATCGGTCATCCGAGGGCTCGACTGCTGGCCGCTCATCCGCGAGGAGCTTGCCGGCATCGCCGTGTTGCAGTGGCCATGGTCCGCACGAGCGATGGACGAGGCGGCCGCCGCGCTCGAGGCGCTCGCACCTTCCGTTGCACTCACCTACGCGGAGGCTGGTGGCTGGGGGCGCGCGCTGATGCTCGAGTGCCGCCGGAGGGGAATTCCTAGCGCCGGTCTGCAACATGGGTTCATCTACCGTCACTGGCTCAACTACCTGCACGAGGCTGACGAGATGCTCCCTGCGCAGCGAGGCTTCCCCCACCCGAGCCTGACGCTGCTGTTCGACGGCTATGCGGAGAATCACCTCGCCACCCTGGGCCACTTCCCTGCGGACTCGCTGCAGGTCACGGGCAGTCCGCGCCTCGATGCGCTCGTGGCATCTGCGCGATTGCTGACGTCTGAATCGATCGAACGCACGCGCGCAAGCGTGGGTGCGGCGTCGGGGAAACTCGTACTCCTCGTAACCAAGTATCGAGAGTCGCGTGACCTGCTGCCGAGCCTCTTCGATGCGGCAGCGGCAGTTCCCGACCTGCACCTCGCGATCAAGACGCACCCTGCAGAAACGCCCGACGTTTACGCCCTGGAGGTCGCTGGACGCGAGCGCGTGACGGTGCTGCCCGCCTCGGCGCCGCTGGCGCCGCTGATTCTGGCGAGCCAGGCGATCATCACAATCAACTCCACCGTTGCGCTCGATGCCGCGGTGCTCGGAGTTCCGTCGCTCGTGATTGGCCTGCCGAACAACCTCTCGCCGTTCGTGGATGCGGGTGTGATGGCGGGCGTCGGGCGTGCGGACATCGGGCCTGCGCTGCAGCGAATCCTGTATGATGAGGAGTTTCGCAGGCTGATGGAAGGCGCCCGGAGTGCGTTTCTGCGGCACTATCGGATCGAATCGGATGGCAAGGCCGCTCAACGCTCCGCCGAGGCCATCCTGCGCGTTGCCGCGCCAGCGGCTTGATTGCAACCTGACGATGGGCGCGTTCGGAGAGACTCGATGCGTGTGTTGATCACCGGGGGTGCCGGTTTCGTCGGCTCCCACCTGGCAGACGGGCTGCTGGAACGCGGCGACGAGGTCGCCGTGCTCGATAACCTGTCCACGGGATCGATTGCCAACATCGCCCATCTGAAGTCGCACCCGCGCTTCCGCTACACGATCGACAGCGTCACCAACGAGCCGCTGCTTGCGGAGCTCATCGACAGTTGCGACGTCGTCGTTCACCTGGCCGCAGCGGTGGGCGTCAAGCTGATCGTGGAGTCGCCCGTCCACACGATCGAGACGAACGTGCACGGCACCGAGGTCGTCCTCAAGCACGCGAACAAGAAGAAGAAGCTGGTGATGCTCGCGTCGACGTCGGAGGTCTACGGCAAGAGCGTGGATATCCCGTTTCGCGAGGACGCAGACCTTGTGCTCGGCCCGTCGGAGAAGCATCGATGGGCGTACGCCTGCAGCAAGCTGATCGACGAGTTCCTGGCGCTGGCCTACTGGAAAGAGCGCAAGCTGCCGGTGATCATCCTGCGCCTGTTCAACACCGTCGGACCCCGTCAGACCGGTCAATACGGGATGGTGATTCCGAACTTCGTCAGGCAGGCGCTGGCCGGCCAGCCGATCACCGTCTTCGGCGACGGCACCCAGTCGCGGAGCTTTACGTATGTCGGGGACGTCGTACGGGCTATGGTAGCCTTGATCGACGAGCCACGTGCGGTCGGGCAGGTCTTCAACATCGGCAACGGGCAAGAGATCAGCATTGGCGAGCTTGCCGCCAGAGTAAAGGCACAAACGGGTAGTACGTCCGAGATCGTGTGCATTCCGTACGAGCAGGCCTACGAGATCGGCTTCGAGGACATGCCGAGACGGGTTCCGGATATCACGAAGGTGCGGTCCCTCGTCGGCTACGAGCCGACGGTCGATCTCGATGAAATCCTCGCGCGCGTCGTCGAATACTTCCGGCAGCAATAACGAATGTCTTCATTGAAGATCCGAACACGCGCGCGCCAGACCGTCGAAGGGCTGCTGCGGCGTAACGCCAAGCCGGTGCGCCGGTTGCTGTTGGCCACTGGACGCGACAGGGCGCCGAGCCTTCCCGAGATCGTCCAGATCGAGAGCACCAACATCTGCAACGCGAAATGCGTGTTCTGCCCGCGCGATGAAATGCACCGCCGTCAGGGGGTGATGTCGTTCGATCTGTTCAAGAAGATCGTCGACGAGTGCGCCGAGCTCGGCATCACCCACGTGCGCGTGCACAACTACGGCGAGCCGTTCATCGACCGGCGGCTCGTCGAGAAGGTGCGCTACGCCAAGGGTAAAGGGATCCAGGAAGTCGGGATGATCAGCAACGGGTCGTTGATCACCGAAGAGGTCGCCCGCGGCATGATCGAGGCCGGGCTCGATGCCATCAACATCAGCGTCGATGCAGGCGGGCGCGAGGTTTTCGAGTCGACGCGCATCGGGTTGAAGTACGACAAGGTCATCGACAACGTCGAGCGGCTCGTGCGGCTGCGCGCGGAGCTCGGACGACGGCGGCCGAAGCTGATTCTGTCGTTCGTGCGTCAGAACAACTCGGCGGACGAACAGGCGTTCATCGAACACTGGAAAGCGATCGCCGACAAGATTCACATCACCGACCTGCACAACTGGGCGGGGACGCTCAACCGCGAATCGGACGTCAATTATCCCTGCTACCGCCCGTGGCTGACCTTCACCATCCTGTGGGATGGCCGGGTGTCTCTCTGCTGCGCCGACTTCGACGGCCGTACCGTGTTGGGTGATCTGAACTCGTCGACGATTCAGGAAGTCTGGAACGCCGAACCGTATCGCAACGTTCGCCGGATGCACCTGGAGAGCGGTGGGCCGGACATCTGCCGGTCCTGCGACCTCCCTCGCAAGGATTCGCCCCTCTGGGTTACAAAGCTCGCCTGACCGAGTCGTCCCACCGGCCATGCTGCTCGATCCTGCGTCCTACCAGGCGTATACTAGTTGTCTGCCCCCAGGGAGTTCACATTTATGCAGAAGCTCTTTAGCTGCTTATTGATGGCTACGGCCGTGGTCGCCGGAACGGCCGAGGCGGGCGAGCTGAACCTGACCATCGCCAACGGTCGAGTGACGCTGATTGCGCACGACGTCACCGTGCGTCAGATCCTCGACGAGTGGGCGCGGGTCGGTCAGACCAAGATCGTGAACGGCGACAAGTTGCTCGGAGCACCGCTCACGATTGAGTTGCGCGACGTCCCGGAAGCGACGGCGCTCGAGACGGTGCTTCGCTCGGCGGCGGGCTTCGTGGTCGCGCCGCGCATGGCCGGAAGTATCGGTGCGTCGTTCTACGACCGCATCATGATCCTGCCGACCAGCCGTCCACCAGCTGTTACGGCGGCACCGCCGACACCACAGTTCAACAGACCTCCGCCGCCGCAAACCATGCCGGTTGTGGAGAACGATGACGACCCGGCGCCGGTAGCGCCGCCGCCCGTGGCGAGCCCGGCGGGTCAGCCATTCCCCGGTCCAGCTCCGCAGCCCGGAGCACAGCAGCCAGGCACGCAGGGACCGGTCACGACACTGCCGCGGCCGGGAATGCTCCCACCCGTGCCCGCCGGACCGACCAATCCCTATCAGCCGAACCAGCCGGGCACCAAACCGCCAGGCGGAGGCACGACACAGCAGCCGGGAGCGCGGCCCGGCGGTGGCGGCGGACAATAGCCACCGACATTCTTCGGCACAGGAGGCGCGGCGTTGACCGCGCCTGCCCCTTCGTCCCGGCACCGCTGCGCTACAATCGAACGCCAGCATGAGCACCAGCCCACCCGTAGTGCGCCGCGGCGAATACGCCGCGCGCGGCGACTACCACCGCGTGCTCGATGAAAGCTGGGAATACTACCCCACCTACATCGCGAAGCTCGAAGCCGTTCGTCAATGGCTCGATCGATTGCCGGCTGCCACCACTGTGCTCGATGCGGGGTGCGGTGAAGGGGTCCTCGTCGACGAGTACGCAAGCCGGCTGAACATCCAGGGCCTCGACCTGAACTACACGTCGGAGCGCGTCCGGCACGGCTCTGTGACGGAGCTTCCCTACAAGGACGGCTCGTTCGCGTCTGCACTCTGCCTGGACGTCCTCGAGCATCTGACGTTCGAAGATCAACCGAAGGCGTTTCGCGAATTGCAGCGTGTGCTGCAGCCGGGCGGTGAGCTCCTGGTGTCGGTCCCGAACCTCGCGCACCTGCAATCGCGCGTGCATTTCCTCCTGCAGGGCCGTCTGATTCGGACCGCAGCCGAGCAAAAGCATCCCGGCGATCGACCTGTCGTCGAGTACATCGCGCTCGCTCAGCGGGCGGGGTTCGAACTGGCCGGCCAACGCGGCATTTTTCCAACAGTGCCAATTCTCACGCGCTGGATACGAAGGCATCCGCGTGCGCTGCTCCCTCTCCACCGCGGCCTGACGCGCATGCTGCCGGTTGCCGGCTGGTGCCTGGTGAACCTGCTCACGTTTCGCAAGGTCTGAACAGTTGAGGGGCTGCCCCGCTCGAGGCGAGACGCAGTCGTGGACCGATTGAGTCGAGGGCTACTGACGCTGTCTGCCGTTGGTGGCATCGCGCTTGGTTTGCGTCTCATCGGCCTGCAATTCGGACTGCCTGCCGTCTACAACCCGGATGAAGTGGCGATCATGTCGAGGGCCCTTGCGATCGGCAAGGGATCGCTGAACCCTCACAATTTCCTCTACCCCACTTTCTACTTCTACGTGCTCTTCGCGTGGGTCGGTATCTATCTGGGATGGATGTGGCTCTCCGGGCGCGTCGGGTCGTTCGCGGAGATCCCCAATCTCTATTTCACCGATCCATCAGGCATCTACACCGTCGGCCGCATGCTCGGGGTGCTCTCCGGCACGGCTGGCGTTCTTCTGCTCTATCGTCTCGCGCACACGCTGGCCGGCCAGCGTGCTGCGATCGTCGCGGCGTTGTTCCTCGCGACAGCGCCCCTGCACGTGCGGGACTCGCACTACGTCAAGCACGATGTCTTTGCGACGACCTTGATCATCGTGGCGTATCTCGCGATTTCGCGAGTGTGGCCCGGAAACGCCAAGAGTGGTCCGCACAACCGCGACGTCGCCCTCGCTGGTGGCGCGTGCGGGATGGCGTTCTCGACGCATTACTACTGTGTCTTTCTGGCGATTCCGCTCGCATACGCCGTGGTGCTGGCGTACAAGCGCCGCGGGGCCGGCGCGATCGTTCGTCAGCTTGCGGTCGCCGGCGTCTGCATGGCTGCCGCCTTCGTTCTGCTGTCGCCGTTCCTGCTCCTCGAAGCCTCGACCGCCTGGCGGGACATCGTGGCGAACCGTCAGATTGTCGTGGACCGGGGCGTCACCACCGGGGCCTTCGCGCCGGCGCTTCGCTACATCGAAATCCTGGTGACGGACTCGATGGGACTTCCCGCGATCATTCTCGGGCTGTCCGGAGCGATTTGGATGACCGTGACGCAGCCGTCGCGAGCGCTGCTGTTACTGGCCTTTCCCGTGCCGTTCTTCCTGTTCATCGCCAACACGGTTCCTGCGAGCCGGTACCTGAATCCCGTCTTGCCGTTCGTAGCCATCTTCGGGGGCTGGGCGGCGGCCACTCTGGCGTCACGCCTTCGCGTGCCGGCGCCAGCGTTCTGGGTGGCAGTCGTGCTGGCGGTCGTGCCAGGTTCGTTCGATAGTTTTCGTTCGGGCAGGTTCTTCCAGCAGGCGGACACCAGGACCATTGCTGAAGCATTCATCGAAGGCCACATTCCGGACGGTTCGACCATCGCCATCCAGCCCTACTCCGTTCAGCTTGTCCCGTCGCGCGCCGGGCTGGTCGAGGCGCTGACCCGGAACGTCGGCTCAGCTGAGGCGGCTTCGACGAAGTTCCGGCTGCAGCTCGCACAATCCCCGTATCCATCCCCGGCGTACCGGATGATTTATCTGGGAAGCGGCGGCCTTGATGCCGACAAGATCTATGTGCAGTATTCCGAGCTTCAGAACGGTCTGGAACCGCTCAAACGGCTCGGCGTAGCGTACATTGTCGTGAAACGGTACAATACCGAGGATCAGGGTACAGCGCGTTTCCTGAGCGCACTGATTCGAGAGGGACGGCAAATCGCAGCGTTTTCGCCGTATCGCTCCGGCGTCACCGAAGCCGAACAGGCGCTGGTTGAACCCTTCCTGCACAACACCGACAGTACGATCTCGGACGCTCTCGAACGTCCTGGTCCGCTCCTGGAGATCTGGCAAATCGATGGGTCTGGCTCGTAAGCTGCGCAATTCACTCGCGGTGCGCGCGCGCGCATTACCCGCGGCCCGCCATGCCTGGGCGCGCTATCGCCGTCTCAAGTACGAGCGCCGGATTCAGCGTTTCCTGACCGAGGGCACCGGGCGAGCCGATCGCCTGCCGGCCGGCGCGGTTTATGAGGCGACGATGCGGTGCAACCTGCACTGCGAGTTCTGCTACGTCGGAGACCTGCTGAACCTCGAAGGTGAATGGCGTCAGGAGTTGTCGCTCGAAGCCCTGGGAACGGCCTTCCCGGCCCGGGACGATTTCCAGGTCAGCCTGACCGGTGGAGAGATCTTCATGCGCAAGGACATCATGTCCGTGCTGGATCTCTTCAGGGAGAAGGGCTACGCCTGCGGCTATCTGACAACGAACGGCACGATCATCTCGGAAGAGCGTGCCGACGCACTGGCCGACCTGGCGTCCACCGGTTTCTTGAAGCACATCAGCGTGTCGATCGACGGTCCAGCCGAACTGCACGACCTTGCGCGCGGATTGAAGGGCACCTTCGAACGCACGTGCGAGGGACTCCGACGGCTACAGGAGGCCGCGCGCCGCAAACACGCCCCGCTTCGCGTCAGCATCAACACGACGGTCGCTCACGAGAGCCTCGACGCGCTGGATCAGATGGTGGATGTCGCCGAGGAGCTTGGCGTCGATGCCATCGGCCTCAACCACCTGATGTTCAGCACGCCCGAGGAGGTCGACGAAACGCTGCGTCTGATCGGCAGCAGTGACGCGTCTGTGATCTCGACGTTCGTCACGGCGGATCCGGGTCTCGACGTCGCGCGTGTTCGCGCGAAGGTGGAGGCGCTGCAGGAGAAATGCCGCCAGCGGAATATCCTGTTCGACTTCCGTCCGAAGGTCCAGCCGCAGTTGATGGAGAACTACTACACGCCCGGAGCGAAACTCGAGGGACGATGCCTCTACCCGTTCCTGCATGCACGGGTGTCGTTTTCGGGAAAGGTCTATTTCTGCCCGTTCATTCGTGTCGAAGTCGGTGACCTCACCCAATCGTCGCTTGAAGAGATTTGGAACGGCGACCGATACGTCGAAATGCGCCGCCGGCTCCTCACGAATGGCATCTTTCCCGTGTGCCGGCGGTGCTGCAAGGTCGAGCTGTCGCCGCGTGCGGTGGCCCAGCCCGTTCAGGCTCCGGCGCGCCGCACGATCCCGCTGACGGTGGTGCGCTAATTATGGTGGTGCGATAAATCGATGCCGCTCGGCCGCAAAACCCTGCTGATCAATCCGCCGCTCATCGGCGGCGTCGCCTTCACGCGACAGGGCCGTTGCCAGGAGCGCGAGGACGTGCTCGGCACGACCAAGCCCCCCTACACGCTCGCGCTGCTGGCGGAACTGCTGCGGCGCGCGAATTGCGAGGTACGGCTGATCGACGCGACGGCGATGCGCTTGACGATGGCGGAGGTGATCGCGAGGCTCGATCGCGAAGGCTTCCAGCCAACGCTCATCCTGTTCCCCAGCACAACGCCAACGCTGGACGCTGACGTCGCGGAACTGTCGGCAATCAAGCAACGATACGGCGCGCCGATGTTTTGCTTCGGCCCGCACGCATCCACGGCGCCCGCACAGTCCATGGCTCGCGTGCCGCAGGTCGATGGCATGTTCGTCGGCGAGCCGGAAGAGGGCGTGCAGCACCTCGCCGCTCTCGACTCGCTCGACAGGCTTGGCGAGATCGCCAGCCTGACGTGGAGACAGGGCGGCGCCGTGATCCCGCACCGCACGCACGGCAACTACGCGGGCTTCCTCAACATGCCGTTTCCTGCATGGGATCTGCTCGACCTGAAGGGCTACTCACTCCCACTCGTCAACAAACCGTACGTCATCATCGAGACCAGCCGCGGATGTCCGTACACCTGCGATTTCTGCGTCGCGCCGATCCACCAGGGCCACAAGTTCCGCGAGCGGAGTGCAAAGACGCTGGTCTCGGAAATCGAGCGCGCCTACCGGGAGCTTGGTATCGAGTTCTTCTACCTGTGGGGGGACACCGTCACCTTGAACGTCAAGTCCTTCACGGCGTTCTGCGATGAGTTGATCGAACGCAAGCTGCCGATTCAATGGTTCGGCAACGCGCGCGCAGACAACCTGACGGACCCGGCATTCGTCCACCGCCTTCGCCGGGCGGGCTGCTGGATGCTCGCGCTCGGCATCGAGTCGGAGTCCGACGAGGTCCGCAAGGACATGGCCAAACGGCTCGAGCGGCAGAAGATCATGAGCGCCTTCGCGAACATGCGGCAGGCAGGGATCAAGTCGTTCGCTTTTTTCATCTTCGGCTACCCGGGCGACACAAAAGAAACGATGGATCGGACCACCGAGTACGCGATCGAGCTGGATCCGGACTTCGCGAATTTCTACCCGGCCGTCCCGTACCCCGGCACCGAGCTTTATGAAAAATGCGTGCGAGGGGGGCTTCTGACGCCGGAGGCGGCGGACAACTGGCCGAAGATGGAGTATTCCTACTACGTATTGAGCGGCAACGGCGTGGACGCGTCGCTCGTGATGTCATCCATCAATCGAGCCCGACGCCGATTCTTCCTGCGGCCCAGCTATGTGGTGAACCATGCCGCCGACCTCGCTCGAATCGTCACCACCAAACAATCAGTGGCGTTGCAGGCGGCGAAGCGGCTGTTCTTCGGAGGTGGCGCTGCGAACGGCGCCTATCAGGACAGCGTAGCGTCCGGCTTTAGCCGGACCACAGAGCCCGGTCCGTCGAGCGAGGCTGCGCCTCAGACCATCGAGGCTCCGCCTCGCTAGACCGCATCGTTTTGATAACGCGCGCGGACAGCCTTACTCAAAAACCTGACTCAAAACTCAGAATCGAGTCGGTCAAGGCCTCTAACTGGGAGACGAACGCCGTTACTAATCGTCGCCGCCAAAACCGGGCGGCAGCCAGTTGCCGCTGGATGGCTGACAGGTCCACCCAGGGCCGGGCTGAATCGAGGAACACGCCAGCGTTGGCGGCAACCAGTTCCCATTCGAGCACAACCAGTCAGGAGCCGGCTGTATGGACGTGCAGGAACCCGTCAACGCTACAGGCCCACCAGGCAGCCAGTTACCATTCGAGCAGATCCAGCCGGGCCCGGGCTGAATGCTCGGGCAGGACGCGTTCCCGCCGCCACCTGCGCCAGGCAACCAGTTACCGCTCACGCACACCCAATCAGGCGCCGGCTGAATGCTCGGGCACGACGCGTTCCCGCCGCCTCCGGCACCGGGCAGCCAGTTGCCATTCACGCAGACCCAATTGGGCGCCGGCTGAATGCTCGGGCAGGACGCGTTCCCACCGCCGCCTCCGGCACCGGGCAGCCAGTTGCCATTCACGCAGACCCAATTGGGCGCCGGCTGAATGCTCGGGCAGGACGCGTTCCCACCGCCGCCTCCGGCGCCAGGTAACCAGTTGCCGTTCACGCACACCCAATCCGGCGCCGGCTGGACCGACGGACAGCTTGGGTTGCCGGAGCCCGGTGCAGGCGGCAGCCAGTTGCCGCTTACACACTGCCAGTTCGGGCCGGGCTGGACTGAGGGGCAGCTTGGATTCCCGCCGGAACCGACAGTCGGAGGCATCCAGTTCCCGTTGACACAGACCCAGTCAAGGGCGGGCTGGATGGACGGGCAGCTCGGATTGCCACTTCCGCCTGACGTGGTGGGTGGCAGCCAGTTGCTCCCGACGCACACCCAGTTCGGCGCGGGCTGAATGGAGGGGCACCCTGTCGGTGGGGGTGGAGTCGGGCCACCGCCGCCGGCGCCGGCGCT
>Ga0075421_100004784_pt1 | contig 16341 bp, 19 predicted proteins | sample SoiMetdeltSBSDD5_FD_75292 | JGI IMG/M metagenome (GOLD analysis project Ga0075421, IMG submission 75292) | Bulk soil microbial communities from a Populus tree surrounding site in Tennessee, USA - Soil MetaG P. deltoides SBSDD5 | ecosystem: Environmental > Terrestrial > Soil > Tree plantation...
GAGCAACTTCCGCCTCAAGCGCCCGCCAGATCCGACCGCTCACACCACGCTGCCCGCTACCACCCCTCCTGCCGTCCGCATCCTTTGGCCCTAAACTTACTGGTATTGTCGCTAAGCCACTCTAGCGCTTTGCATACGCAAGGTCGTTCTTCCACCTTGTCCTCGTCTGGCGAAGCTGCCAGGTGGCTGGGGGCCAAAGTGTGACGCGGGTCACAGCGGACGGCGGAGCGCGGACGTATTGTGCCAGATGAGGGGATATTCTTGCGATCGATGCGCGCCGTGAGGCGCTTCGTTGCATCCCCAATGCGGTTGGGGGACTTGGAGGAGCGTTCTTGGGTCACCTGGCCCGCCTGGACGCGAAAGTGCGGGGGGACAACAGCGTGCCAGGAGGGCGGCGGTCGCCTGGAGGCGTCCGGGGCGGCGTGCCGCGATGCTCGAGGGCAGTCTGACCCCCTGCCTGCCCCTACGTAGGTCCGGACTAGCAGGGTGTTTCGCCAGAACCGGGGGGGCTTCATGTCACCATCCGTGACGTTCGATGCACACATGCCGGCGCGACGGCAAGAAGAGGACTTCGACTGCTCGCAGGAGTCGCTGGAGTGGGCGCTTCACGCGCTCGGACGGGAGCCGTCGGACGACTGGCTCGAGAGCACGATGATCACCGAAGGCGTCATGAGCGCGGCCGACGGGCTCCTGGACGCCAGCGGTGCTGATTTGGCGGCGTTCGTGCGACGCCACTACGGCGAGTTCGGGTTCGATGCCAACCACGCGCCGTCGGTCGACTTCGACGAGCTCGCGGCCGAGATCGGCCCATACCCGATCCTGATCGGGGGCCGTGCCTGGGGCCACTGGAGCGGCGTCCGCGGCTACGATCCCGCGAGAGACCTGCTGCTGCTCGCCAACCCGGCCGACGGCTGGAAGGACGTCGGTCAGACGATGAGCCGCCAGCAATGGGCCGACCTCGGGCCGTTCTCTATGGTGCGGGTACTGCATCCCGATCTTGGCGCCGGTGGGGTCGGCACGGGTCCGGAGGAGGGGCAGGCGGGCACCTACCGGGTGACCGAGGCCGGTGTGCGTCTGCGGGCGGCGCCCGGGACGTCGCATCCGATCGTGCTCGAGGATGTCGGCGCGGGGACCGTCGTCACCGCCGTGGACGACCTGGAGGCCGCCAGCGACGGTCACGTGTGGCGGCACGTCGATGTTGGGGGAACGGTCGGCTGGGTGGCGGCCGAGTTCCTCCAGCAGATCGATACCGAGCCGAACTCCGGCGTCATCGGCGATCCCACCCCACCCACCGATGCCTGGCACTTCTTCACCGCCGAGCAGATTGCGGAGGTGACCTCCTGCCCGATTGACGCGATCCGGGATGCCTGGCCCCGCCTCGTCGGTCAGTTCGAGCTGTGCGGGATCAACGACCGCGCGGTCCAGGTCGCGGCGATGGGGACCATCGCGATCGAGACGGCCTCGACCTTCGCGCCGGTCCGCGAAGCGTTCTGGCTGGACGAAGCGTGGCGCCGGGACAATCTCACGCGCTACTACCCGTACTACGGCCGTGGGTACGTCCAGATCACCTGGGAGTCGAACTATCGCGCCTACAGTCGCAAGATCAACGAGCTGTGGGGCGCCGGTGACGCGATCGACTTGATCGCCCGACCCGACGACGCGATGCACCCCGATGTGGCGGCGGCCGTCCTGGCGCTGTACTTCCGGGATCATGGCGGAGACGGGCTCTGCTTGATTCCGGAGGCCGCCCGACGCGGCGACTGGCGCGAGGTGCGCCGCCTGGTCCAGGGCGGCGACGCCAAGGTCGAGGAGCTGATCGCCATGGCGGGCTCGGCCATCGCCGTGACGGGCGCCGGCCCCGTGACGGCCTGATCCGGCACGGCCGAGCGACGATCGCCGGTGGCGGGAGTGCCCGCGGCGGCGGGCGATCAGGCGGCCGGACTCCACGGTCCGGCCGCCTGCATCGGCAGCAATGAGCAGGGAGCCGACGACGTCGAACACCTCGGGTGCGCATCGGACAGCACGTGCACGACTCCCGGCGATTCGTGTCACTCGCGGATCGGAGTCGGAGGCGGGCCCGGCGCGGTTCCGCCCACCGGCGCACGCGCAAGGAGAGGGATGACCATGCAGGCGGCAGCAGAGTACCCGAACCCAGAAGTCCTTCCGTCCGCAGGCCGCTCGGAGCTACCGGTATCCGTGGGCCTGCCGCGTCCCGGCCAGTTCTCCGGGTCGATCCGTGCTGCGTTCCTTGCCACGGCCCATGTCGCTCCGATCATCGCCCTCTTCGTCAGCGTCGCGGCCTATGCGCTGGCTGCCTCGCCACCCGACCCAGCGTCCCCGCCTGCTCCCTTCTCTGCGCTCTACTCGCTGGCCGCGGTGGTCATCAACCTCGGGATCACGTGGGGCGTGCTGGCAGCCGTGTACCTCGCGCTTGGCTGCACGAGCGCGGAGCGCGCGAACACCGGTGCCTTCGCTGACCTTCAAGATGCGCTCATCGGGTTACAGTCGCAGCTCGAGCAGCTCTGCCCTGATCAGTCTCGGCAGACCCCCAGATTCTGCGAACTCGTCCAATACAAGGAGAACCTGACGAGAGCCATCGAGACGCGCGGCCCACAGTGGGTCCTCGGATATGGGTACATGAGCCTCTTGCGACGTGCGCATCGCGCCGAGGAGACGCTCATCACCGTCCAAGATAAGCGGATCGTGATTGCCGGAGCCCGGTACGACCTCCTGCGCATCTTGGAGTCAACGTTGGCGAATAAGATCGAACTCGTAGCCGGCCTCGAGTGTGCGGCTCGGTTTCTTCGAGGGGATGGTCAAAACGATGCACCAGACGAACAAACCGAACCCGGCTCGATGTCGTCACAGAATACGGGAGAACTGGGGCTGATACGTTCTCATTTCATCCGCGTTCCATCCTCCGAAGAGGAGGCCCGTACGATCCTCAGGGACGTGCGCAGATCGATAAACGATTTTCGAGACAGCATCCAGGCCGGCTTCATCCGTGCACGCAATCATCTTCTGGCCATTACCATCTTCACCGGTTTTTCGCTCTATTGCCTCCTGTGGCTGGCGATCATCTCGGGGATGGCGCCGGACTTGGTCAGGACAATGGCGGCGTATTACCTCGTCGGCATCTTGATCGGCTTGTTTGCTCGCCTGAATGTGGAGTCGCAGAACGATACCGCCATCGACGACTTCGGGCTTTCGGCAACGCGCCTGATCAGCGGCCCGCTCATGTCGGGTGTGGCGGCCGTCGGCGGCGTCCTGATCGTGACGCTCCTGTCTTTGAGTCAGCACAGCGCGACCGGTTCACTGACCAGCCTCCTCGATATGGCTGACCATCCTCTGAATCTTCTCATCGCCGCCACTTTTGGTCTGACACCAACCCTCCTGCTTGATCGGCTCAAGCAGCAGGCCGATAAGTACAAGCAGGACCTGCGAAGCAGTGAGCCACTGCAGAAGTCACCCGGCTCGTCCAACGGGCCGAGTAACACGGCGTAAGCTGCCGGGGGCAACTACGCCAGACGACCGGGATGCGGAACGTGGCCACATCGGGTGATCGTGTGATGGGGAGGAAGAGGCAAGAGAGGGAATGGACCGAGACCGTACCCGAGTCGGCGAACAACTTCTTCAGCCGGTGCGTGCCGGGGAGTCTTGAGCGCTACCCGTCTTCCTGGTAGCGGCCTCGACCGATACTACCGGCGCCATCAAGCCTTGCGGGGGGCAGTAACCATGTCAGACGACAGCGAAGGCAGATACGTTTGGGCGGTGGAGTGGGTCAACCCCTTCGCCGGGCAGAATGAACGTGGAATGGTACTCTACGACGTCACGCTCCTTCCGGGGGTGACGAAAGAGGATTTCGAGAAATTCGTCGCGGAGGAAGGATTCCCGGCCGTGGGAGGGATACTCACGCGAGCCATCCGCTTCAACGGACAATACCTACTGAGATCCTCTGAGAGGGGGGGTCCCGACCCGCTGAGCAACATTCAGAAAGAAGGGGTGGCAGAAAGGCTTGCATCCCTTTGCACGCACACAACGGACAAGAGCTTCTATGTCGTGATGAACTCTGGGACAGCCTCAGGAGAGTAGCGGGCAAGCTCATGGCTTGCTCCAGCCACCAGCTTCGGCGGTTATCTCGATCAACTCGTGCGCAGGTGAGCGGATCCAGTCTGCTCGGCTATGCACGATCGGCGGGGTGCCGCGCGATTTGGGCGATCGCCTGATATACTGGCGGCGAGCCTCACGGGGCATTCCGCGGATGCATTGCCCGCCTGCCGATTCGTCGGCGGCGGGCTTTTCGTTGGGCAGTCGGGAGCCGGCGATGAATGCAGGTGCGCGCAGATGACAGCCGGGCACGGGCAGAAGCGAGGGCGGCTGGAGGATCGGGCGCTCGCCGCGCTGCTTTCCGAGCCGACGATCGCCCAGGCCGCGACGAAGGCCGACGTCAGCGAGTCGACCTTGCTTCGGTGGCTGGCCGAGCCGTCGTTCAGGTCTCGCTACCGCGATGCGCGGCGTCAGGTGGTCGAGCTGGCGGTCACGGGGCTTCAGCAGGCGACCGGTCAGGCGGTCGAGACGCTGGTAGCGATCACTGGCAACATCGCGGCGCCGTCGGCCGCACGGGTCTCGGCTGCGAAGACGATCCTGGACTTCGCCGTCAAGGGCGTCGAACTGGTCGACCTCGCCGAGCGGGTCGAGGCGCTAGAACAGGCGAGCGAGCTGGCAGCCGAACGCGAGAAAGGCAGGCGGCGATGAGCCGCTTGGGTACACGCGTACAGGCGCTGGAGCGGCTGACTAGACAGGCCGCCGGATGCCCGCAGTGCGGAGGGCGCGGCGTGTACATCCTGGAGCCCGGCGAAAGTGTCCCGTGGCTCGATGCGACGTCCTGCTGCCGCGCGTGCAGGTTTGGCGTGAAGGTCGTCTATCGCGACCTCTGGGACAAGCTCTGATGACCGCCCTGCATCGCCGCTTGCAACGGCTGGAGCAAGTGATGCCGCGCCCCGACCCGTGGGCCAGGATGGATGACGTCGTGGCCAGTCTCACCGACGCGGAGCTTCGCTCGCTCATGGACCATACGAAGCACATCAGGAGCGGCCAGTCGACCACACCGGACGGAGACGAGGTATGGGCCGTGTTGGTGGAGCGACTCCGCGTCGTCGGGATCACCTGGTGATGACGCCTGCGCCACCCCCGCACCTCGGGCGCTCCAGGACGAATCGCGGAACGCGTAGATGAGCATTCTGGTTCGGCGGGTCAGGAAGCTCGAGGCGGCGTCCCGTGACCGTGGAGCGCGGCCGTGCCGCTGGTGAAGCGGAATCTGGATCTACCCCGACGACTTCCCGCCGGTTCACGGCGTCCAGCCACCGGAGCCGACCTGTGAAGCCCCAGGAACGTGCCCAGGCGGTGGGCTGCTGATCGTGCTGTCCAGCAATGAGGAGGCGGCCGGGGTATGCGCCGGAGCGGGCGGGTCGGGCGGCTGGAGGATGCGGCACGTAGGAATGCGGTGTCGGAGCCCTGCCGCTGGCACGCTCCTCTTGTGGTCTACCCGCCGACGCTGCCGACAGACGAGCACGGACAGGTGATGCTGCCACCGTGCGAGGAGCCAAGAACGTGCCCCGGCGCGGCCGTGTCGCAGATTTTCCTGCCAGAAAGGAGGTCCGCGTGAGCGCGGCGTTGGGCCGACGCCTCGGGCACTTGGAGACCGCGCGCCGCACGGCGAACACGCAGACGTGGGACGCGGCCATACTCAAGATTCGGGACTCGATGGAGCAGGAGCACATCCGGTTCATCGTCACCTGGATGAACGAACACTGCGGCGGGAGCATCCTGCCGTCGTTTCGTCGTGGCGAGAACTGGTACGACATCCTCGAACAGTTCCGCCCGCCAGCGCTCGTGCGGGCGTTGTGGTTCATCATGGCCGAGCACATGGGGCGCGGAGCGCCGGTCTCGCTCGCACCGTCGGTGGCCGAGGTATACCTGTCGGACCCTGACGCCTTCCCTGCGAACGCCTGCGACGAGTGCGGGTACCTGCTGCCGACGAAGACCAGGCTGAGACCTGATGGCACCTACCGCCACAGCGGCTGGTACATGGGCGAGTGCCCCGTCTGCGGCCTCGACAACCATCCCAAGAACGAGGACGACAGAGGGTGATGGTCGCCAGCCTGCGTGGGCGTGTCAGCCGCCTGGAGCGTTTCCTGGCGCCGTCACTCGCGCACCAGTGCCGAGCGTGCAGATTCCGCCACGTCCAACCGCTCACAATGGACCTCGCGCGGCGCATCATCGGTCCGGTGTCCGGCATGGCGATGGGGCTGCTGCGCGCGGTGGCAGAGAGCCCGGCGCCGAAGCTCTGCTTGTGCGACCCGTGCTGCGGCGATCCGGGGAGCGGGCGCCGGCGAGGATGTCGCACGGAGCGACCACGGACACAGATGCGGCGTGAATGCTGCAATCTCACGATCGCGGTGGTATTCCCTCGGGGCGGGTGAGCCACCCCACGACAGGGCGGGGTTATGGAGACGTCGGCATCGTTGGCTGGGGCTCGTTTGGAGCGCTGACCGGCACGAGGTACTCGGATTCCGTCCAACCTTCGATTCCGCTAGTCGCCCGAACCTTGCGCCACTCGCGACCAGCCGATTCTTGCTTTTCGCCGAGATCCAGAACGTATTCGCCGTCATTCACCAGACCTATCCACGCGCCTCGAGGTGATCGACGCAAAGCACGGCCCGGGGCTTGCGTGCCCGAGACGAGATACCAAGCACTCGCTGGAGGCGGACTGGAAGCTGGAGCGATGTCGGTGCGAGGGGGCGTGCGACTGGCGGCCGAGGCCGCCGGTTGCGAGGTCGCGGGCGCGGCGGATGCCGGAATGGATCGTCCACTTACCGACGAGCCTCCCGAGGATGGTGCCAGGCCGACACGGGCAGCCGCTGGTGCGGCGCTGGGATCATTCGAGGTAGCGGCGGTGCTGGCGACGGTGGGCTGGGTCGGTGTTCCCATGCGGACGGGCGCTGATGCTTTCTCGGCAACGGTGGCCCGTGCTGAGACCGGATCCGCCACCATCGTCTGACGAGCGGGTTGGCCCTCCAGCGTGGCATACCAGATGACGAGCAGGGCGGCGGCTACCGCCGCAAGATGAGCAGGCGTGAACGAGCGACGCCGTCGCAAGGCAGACCGAGGCCCTGTCACAGTGAGCGTGGTGTCTGCTCCGATCTCCAATGCCTCGGCTTCGGTGTTCTGTCGGCCGTCTTCCCTGCCCTTGACGTCGCGCCCGTTCCTGATGAACAGCCGCAGCTCCCAGAGGTCCGCCGTACAGTCCTCGCAGCCGTCGGCAAGATGCTGAGCGACATGGGGCAGCTGTCGATCTGCGGCCAGTCGCCCGTGCGATGCATTGATCTCGGCAAAGTTCGCCAGCTCGCCGGGCTCGACGTGCTCAAGCTCTTCTCCGAGATGCAGCGCAGCCTCCAGCCGCCTCCAGCCTTCGGGCGCCTCGGGCGTCTGTCCGGACTGGCTACTCATGGTGCTGTCGCCGTCCGACTACGGACCCCACCGACGACACAGGCGCGGACCCGCTGAAGTCCGTTGAAGACGATGCGCCGGGCATAGTTGTCATTAACGCCCAACACGGCCCCGATCTCGGACGGCGACGCTTCGTCGAAGTAGCGCATCACCACGGCCTGGCGCTCGCGGGGAGGAAGGGTGTCCAGACAGCGCTTGATCGCCGAGAGGTGACCTTCATCGGGGTCGTAGCTTGACGGCGCCGGAACTTCCAGCTCATCGAGGGAGGTCCGTCTCGTCTGATCGTCGCGATAGCGCAGGTAGGCGCGACAGGCGTTCTGGAAGTAGCCGTACACGAACGTGGCGAAAGAGTCGCGGCTCCTGGCGAGGGAGAGTTTCAGAATGGCCGCCGAGCATGCATCTCCGGCCACCTCGTCGATTACCCAGGAGTCCGTTGTCGCGAGGCGTGTTCGCGCCCAGCCGCGAGCACGAGCAAGGAGCGCCGACCAGGCATCGTCGTTATTGGGATCGGTGGTCAGGTGATCGTAGATCTCGCCCCAGTCCACAGAGCCTCCGGGCTGACCGTGTTCGTAATCGTCACCATTTCGAATGTTGCTGTCTTCCAACAGTAACACGGACGTCGCGGGGTGACCTATAGGAGTGAAGGACACACCCTGGAGGTTCTCACCATGAGTGCAGCGTCCCGACGCCCTGCCCGCCTAGTCGGCATCCGAGTCGTAGCCGCGACGCTCGCCCTGGCCGGATTGGCGAGCCTCGCCACGCTGTTCGCGCCTCAGGCGATGGCCTGCGACAGCTATGTGTCCGGGTACTACCGGAGCGACGGGACGTACGTCTCCGGACACTATCGCTCCTGCGCCAACAGCACGACCTGGGACAACTGGACCACACGGGGCAACCACAACCCGTACACAGGCGAGCCGGGTACTCGGTCGCCCTACTCGCCGTCGTATTCGTCGCCGAGCCGCTGCTACTTCAGCTGGAGTTGCTAGGACTGGTTTGGGCCGGGGGTCAGGAATCCCTCGCCCCAGCACTTGGTGCGTGTAGCTGAGGGGTCTTCGAACGGGGGCTCGAACAGGGACAGGAGACCCGTTGCAGCCGCAGCGTGGACATTTCGAGAGCATAGATAGGTACCAGGGCTGCGGACGTTACGGAGTGCAGACGCCGCTCGTGCCGATTGCGACCGGTTGATCCGGTTCTCGGCGTTCGATCCCAAGAGGCAGAACATGCGCGGTGCGTCGCTCTGGGGCTTGGTGATCGGAGTCGCGGTCATCATCGGGTCGGGCGTTGGGGCCGTGGTGGCGGCCGTCGAGGGCGGCAGTCCGCCTCCCACCATCCCCGTGGCGTCTGTCGCGACGATGACCCCGGCCGTCATTCCTCAAGCTGCGGCCGGGCTTCCTCAACCGCCGACGATCGTCCCGACCGCTGCCCCGAGTACGCCGACTCCCCTACCACCGCCGGCGACCGCGACGTCCGTTCCCCCCACGCCGACGCCCGTCGGCCCACAGGCCACGGTGCGCGGCACGGGCGACAGTGGGCTCATCATCCGAGACGCTCCGGGAGGCTCCCGGATCGCCTCGGCGAGCGAAGGTGAGACCGTCGCCGACCTGGGCACGCAGACAGAGTCCGGGGGGCGTCGCTGGCACCGCATCCGCGCCCCCGATGGCACAGAAGGGTGGGCCGCTGCCGAGTTCCTCGCCGGCCCGGCCGGACCTCTTGCTCCAACGCCGGTGGCTTCGGCAGCGCCGTCCACGCAGACCAGCCCACCCGTTGCATGGGGCACGCTCTGCAACGATGGATGGGTCAGCCCGAGCGCCGGATCGGGAACTTGTTCGAGCCACGGGGGCATCGCGAACGGCAACAGTCGCACGTCCTCGTCTAGTTCGTCGACATCTTCGTCCTCCTCCTCGGCGCCGAGCTGCTTCGGCTGTATTTCGCCGACGACAGGGCGTCCCCAGACCGTCCGCGTAGATGGCTACACCCGCCGGGACGGTACCTATGTCCAGCCACACTACCGATCGGCTCCGCGCCGGCGCTAGAGGGAGAAGATGCACCGCGTGATTGTCGTCACGATCTTCGCCGCCACGATGATGGGACTCGCCTGGCTTCCAGCCGCCGCGCAGGACCGCATCACGGCCACCGTCACGGCCGTCGTCGACGGCGACACCATAAGGGTCCGGAATGACGCCGGCGGCACGTTCACCGTTCGGCTTATCGGCATCGACACGCCCGAGACGAAGCACCCATCGAAGCCCGTGCAGTGCTTCGGCACTGAGGCGTCGGCGAAGATGGCCGAGCTGTTGCCGATTGGTTCGCGTGTCGACCTGGAGTCGGACGTGCAGGCCCTCGACCGCTATGGACGGACGCTCGCCTATGTGTGGCCTGAGGGGGGGATGGTGATGGTGAACCAGCAGCTCGTCGCCGAGGGGTACGCGCTGGCGCTCACGATCCCGCCGAATGTGCGATATGCCGAGAACTTCGCGAACGCCCAACGGATCGCGCGTGAGAACGGCCTGGGCCTCTGGAGTGGCTGCACGGGAGGCCCGCACGAGGGGAGCGACGACGCCCCAGTCATGGACGATGCCGCGGCCTCGACGGACCAGTCGACCGCACAGCCGCAGCCCGACGCAAAGCCGGTTGGCAACTGCCACCCCAGCTACCCGGACTTCTGTGTTCCGCCGCCACCTCCGGACTTGAACTGCACGAGCCCACTCATCGCCGGGCGCAAGAACTTTGCGGTGTTGCCGCCCGATCCGCATCGCTTCGACACGGATCATGATGGCGTCGGATGTGAACGACGGTAGGCCCGGCACTGCGGCAGGACGCCTGACGGCGAGGGGGCGAGCCGAGATGTCAGCACGGACCTTTCGGTCAGAGGATGATGAGGCGGCGCACTGGCTAGCACTCCTCCGCGATGGGGATGACGAATCGAAGATCGAAGCCAGAGACGGCCTGGCCAGAATCTTCGCACGTCGCGGACAGTGGTCAGAGGTCGCCGATCTGTGCGAACTCCAGATCGCCCACGGCCGATGCACGCCCTTCATGTACCAGCGCCTCGCCGCCGCGTATGCCAATGCCGGCAACAACGAGGCAGCGGAGGCCGCCCGGGAGCGAGCGCTAGGGCCGCGGCGACGACTGCGGAGTCGAGCTGATACTTCGGACGGTGGCCCAGTTGGCGGAGGCGCCCCTCGCCCGTCACCTGCAATCGAACAGCTACCCGATGCGAGTGCTCGACGCGGCCCCGATCTCGGCGCATGGCTCGGCTCCCTCCCGAAGACGATCATCGGAATCGTCGTGTTCGTCCTCATCTTCGGGGTCGGGAACCTCGCCTTGGTCGGGGGTCAGAAAGCGATGCACTGGCGCGACCAGTCTCGCCTTGACGACATCCGCCGCCGACTTGACACGGAGAAGGTGGGGATCGATCAGCTTGAGGCGCGGCTACGGAACGCCGACGCATCGTTGTCGGCCCTTGAAGCCGACCTCGATGCACAGGAGAATGAGATCCGCAGCACGGGGTCCAGGATCGGTGCGCTCAGCGCGGACATCGATGCTGTGGAGGGTCGATACGCGAGCGGCGTTCCGTCCACCGTCTACAGTCAGTACTCCCAGATGGTCGATGAGCACAATGCTTTGGTCGAACGGCGCAAGCTCCTGGTCAGGCGATTCAACGAATCCGTCGATCGGTTCAACACTGATCTCGCCCGATTTCAGGCTGACAGCAAGGTGTATGACGACAAGATCAGTGCGTACAACTCGCGGGTCTCTGAGGCAAACGGACTGGCGACGTCCATCGGGTCAACGTGGATAGTCGTGCCGGTGCCTCGACGCGGGGGGCGTGGCCATACGGCACCGACAATCGTGCGGTGACCAGGTCAAGGCTTCGGGCTGAGGCCCGAGCCGACCCAGCCGATCCGTCCGGCCTGGACGGCAACGGCATCGCTTGCGAGAGCAACCGGACGCTGGGAGACACGGTGCTGCTGCCGAGGCGGTAGGGGCGCTGCTAAGCACGAGGACGCCCTCGCCGAGGCGCTCAGGATCTGCGAGCAGTTCTAAGGCCGTCCGCCGCAGAATCGGCCGCCTGACCGATACCGGGGACCGACGCCGTCCGGCACCATCCCTCGGGTGGCCCGGGCGAAGCGTCGGAGGAACCGCATTCGGGAGCCCGACGGATCGGCGCTCGGGCCACGCTCCGGGAGGGCGTCGGGTCGGAGCATCGGGCGATCGGGTCGCCCTGATGCTGCCCCGGTCCCGAGATCGCGAGGGAGACATCCGCATGGGGCGACGATCGAGCGCGACCGTCAAGGTGATCCACCGACCCGATTTCGGCCCGCTGGCCATCAAGGTCGAGGTCGGCTGCCCGGGGCACGTGACGGGGCTGCTCAACGTCCTCGGTGACTCTCCCCCCGAGGTCCGCGGGGCGCTGCTGATCATCGCCGCCTGCTTCGAGCACGAGGCGCGGTGCGGCCGGTGCGACCTGACGGACGCGCGCGAGCAGGCCGACGTCGAGGTGCGGGTCGCTCCGGATGAGGCCTGGGGCGCCTGGCGCGAAGAGCGACGCCAACGGATCTTCCGCGGCCAGTGGGACTGACCGGGACGGTCCCCTGCGCAACGTGCCGGTCGAGCCCACCTCGTCGGCACCGATCCGGACGGGTCGTGCGGCGATGCCGGGGACCGCGATCGGCAGCGGGCGCGGACGGGGGGCGCCGGGGCGTCGGGGCGTAGCAGCGTCCCTGTCCCTCCGGCGTCAGTCCAGCAAGCCGAAGAGGAGTCCCCTAGCCCGCCGCCACACGCAGTGCCGTTCGTGGTACGCGGGGTCCATGAGATCGACGTCGGCCGTGCCGACCTTGCCGCACAGCGCGCAGGAGTCGCCGAGGTCGCTCTCCACGACCGGCGAGAGGCCGGCCAGGTCGCGGACGATCGCTTCGGGTTCCTGCATGCTGGCTAGTCTACGCCGGACGGTCCAGCCGGCGCCGGGGCTACCCGCCCAACCCCGGAGTCCGGCGGCCGGGCCGTGCAGTCCCCGTCGCGGTCAACCATGTCCTGCAGGCCGGTCGCCCCGCCGGCCTCGTACGTCTCGACGATCGCCGCCAGATCGCGCTCGGCATCCGTGCCATCGGGCAGCACTTCGGGCCAGAACGCGCGGGCGACCTGCGCCTCGACCTCGAACGCCCTGGCCTCGTGCTCCGGGCAGTCCAGGACGAGCAAGCCGCCGGCCGCGTACTCCTCGTCGGCCGCGTGCCGCAGCTCGTGGGCGAGCACGACCGCGACCACGCGCGGGTCCTCGTCGGCCAGCGCCTCGGCGACCGTCACGGTGCGGCGCACGTGGTCGTAGCGGCCGTACAACCCCTCCGGGAGCGTGCCGATCCTGAGGCGCAGCGAGAGGGCATCGGGCACGCGGGCGTAGAAGGCCCCGACCGGAACCCCGGCGGCGTCGCGGACCTGAGCGAGCAGCCGCAGCGGCTCGGCCAAGCGGGGGTCGACGGTGGCCGCGAGCAGGAGGAAGGCGAGGAGGGCGGCGGGCATGGCGGGAGGGTAGCATGGGAGACGCGCGGGTCAGCGCCTACTGGATGACCTCGGTGGCCTGCTGGAGGACTGACTGCGGGATAGCCAGCCCGAGGGCCTGCGCTGTCTTGAGATTGATGATGAAGTCAAACGTCGTGGCCTGCTCCACGGGCAGGTCAGCGGGCTTGGCGCCCTTGAGGATCTTGTCGACGTAGACGGCGGCGCTCCGATAGAGGATGTCGACGTTCGGTCCGTAGCTCATCAGCGCGCCGGCCACCACGGGATCGCGATTGGAGTACATCGTCGGCAGCCGGTGCGCCAAGGCCAGCTCGACCCAGCGATGCCGCTCGGTGCGAAAGAACGGCGTGGCGAGCACCAGCACGGCCTGTGCCCCCTCGTGGGCCATGGCTGCGAAGGCGCCCTCCAGCTCGGCCGCGGCTCGCACTCCGACGGGCTGTAGCTGCAGCCCGAGTGCACGCGCCGGCTCCTCCAGCGCCCTGAGCCCCGGGATGTGAGAGGGTGTGTCCGAATGCCAGAGCACCGCGATCCGCGTGGCCGTCGGGACGACGGCCATCAAAAGCTCCAAGTGCTTGGAGCCGAGCTCAGTCTGCAACACGGTCTGGCCGGTGGCGTTCCCGCCGGGATGGGCGAGGCTCTCGACGTGGCCGGTCGCGACCGGATCGGCGTGCGTGATGAAGACGATCGGGATCGTCGAGGTCGCCTCCTTCGCGCCCTGCGTGTAGATGGAGCTCCGCGCTAGGATCAGGTCCACCGGGAGCCGAACCAGGTCGGCCGCGAGGTCCGGGATCCGAGCTGCGTTGCCTTCGGTCCAGCGGAACTCGATGAGCAGGTTCTCGCCCTCGATCCAACCGCGCTCCTGCAGACCGAGCCCGAGGGCTTGGTGCAGGCGCGCTTCTGTCGAGTCAGAGGCGCTCTCCCCCAGAATCCCGACGCGGTACACTTTCCCCGGTCGCTGCCACGGAAGGGACGCCTGCCCGCAGCCGACAACGAGCCCAAGGCCGGCCAGGGCGAGGCCGCCCTGGAGGAACCGACGACGCCCGAGCCGCATCACCTGGTCACGAGTCACGGCAGTCCGCTCCTTCGAGAACCGCCCACTCAGCGGCCGAGGCGGACTGGCCTCATGTGCACGTAGCCCGCTACGAGTGGATCCACCATAACACGCCAGGTAGCGGCCAACCTGTGGCGTCACGCACAGCCTGCGTGCCCCGCTGAGATGGTCCGCGTCGCTACACCGACGCCGATACCGTGGCCGGCAGCAGCACTCTGAACGTTGAACCTTCACCGTAGGCGCTCTCCACCGTCAGGTCGCCGCCCATCATCCGAGCGAAATGTCGGCTGATCGCTAGCCCCAGCCCAGTCCCGCCGTACTTGCTCTTCGTGCTGGCCTCGGCCTGGGCGAACGCCTCGAAGAGCCGCCCCAACTGCTCCTCGGTCATGCCGATGCCGGTGTCGGAGACGGCGAAGATGAGCCAGTCGTCCGGCTCTCGCTCGACCGTGAGCGTGATGGTGCCGTGGTCGGTGAACTTGGCGGCGTTGGAGAGCAGGTTGAACAGCGCCTGCCGGACCTTCGTCTGGTCCGCGTGCATCGAGCCGATCTCGTCTGGGCACGAGACGATCAGGGCGTTGCCGTTCTTCTCGACCAGCGGCTGAACAATCGCCTGGACATCGTGGACCATCCGCCCGACCTCGAACGTCTCCAGGAACAACTCCATCTTGCCGGCCTCGATCTTCGAGAGGTCGAGGATGTCGTTGATCAGGCCCAGCAGGTGCTTGCCGGCTGCGTTGACCTTCTGGAGGTCCGGGATGAACGCCTCCTCGCCGATCTCCTCCGCCTCTTCCTGGAGCATCTCGGAGTACCCGATGATGGCGTTCAGCGGCGTCCGCAGTTCGTGGCTCATGTTCGCGAGGAACTGCGACTTGTGCTGACTGGCAATTTCGAGCGCGCGGCTCGACGCTTCAACCTGCTGGAAGAGGCGGGCGTTCTCGATCGCCAGGACGGACTGGCTGGCGAACGTCTGGAGCAGCGCGACAACCACGTCGGGGAACGTCCCCGGCGCGCACCGCGTCATCACCAGGCCGCCGAGCACCCGCTCCTCACGCAGCAACGGCACCGCGAGCACCGAGCGCAGACCACCACGCGCCACCATCACGTCGAAGACGTGCCTGTCCGTGAGTCCCGGCTCCATCGAGAGATCCGCGATCTGAAACGGCGCCCTGGTAGCGCCGGCGCGACCGACGATGCCCTCACCGAGCTGAAGGCGAGCCGAGACCAGTGCCTCGTTCATCTCGTCCGTCATCAGGTGCGAGGCACGAACCTCGAAGACACCAGCCCCATCGTCATACTCATACACGATCCCGCCGTCAGCACCGGCCAGGCGCGTGGCGTTGGCGACGATGGTGGTCAGCACCTCTTGGAGATCGAGCGAGGAGGCGACGGCCCGGCCGACCTCGCCAAGCGCCTGGAGCTCTTCGACACGATTCTGCAGTTCCTCGAACAGCCGGGCGTTCTCGATCGCGATAGCCGCCTGGTCCGCGAAGGTCTCCAGCAATGCGATCTCGCGGTCGTTGTACGGGTTGGGGCCATCTCGCTCGACGACCAGGACGCCGATGCCGGCTTCTTCGCGAAGGAGCGGAACACTGACGGACGCAATGTCCGCGGGGTACAGATTGTCGGGAAATTCAACCAGCACGGACGGATCGGACCGGTCCGGAATGTGGATGGTTCGGCGTTCGACGAGCGCCCGTGGCGTAATACGACGATCTGCCAGACTCATGCGCGCACCGATTCTTCGGGTCAAGCCCGGCGCTAACGGGCCGGCCTCGGCGATCCCCACCAGCTCGTCGCCTTCGCGGGATACGATCCACGCCGACGAGCTCCTGCTGATTCGCAACGAGGTCTGAATGACGGCATTTAGGACCGGCTGCAGGTTGGACGGCGACGACGCGATGACGCGGAGGATCTCAGCCGTCGCGGTCTGCTGCTCTAGCGCCTCGGTCACCAGCCGGTTGCTCTCCTGCAGCTCGCGGTTCCGCCGTTCCAGCTCCTCGAACAGCCGGGCGTTCTCGATGGCGATGACGGCCTGGTCGGCGAAGGTCTCCAGCAGCGCGATCTGCTGCTCGGTGAAGGGGCGGACCTCCCGCTGGGTGATTGAGAGCGCGCCAATCGGGACCCCCTCTCGAAGTAGCGGTACCCCGAGTGTGGTCCGGTGGCCGGACTCTGCCGCCATTCGCTGCCCGAGCGGGTAGTCCTCATCCGTCAACAGATCCCGAACCTGGATGGTGCGCCGCTCGATGGCCGCGCGTCCTGCGACG
>Ga0075421_100004789_pt1 | contig 16331 bp, 9 predicted proteins | sample SoiMetdeltSBSDD5_FD_75292 | JGI IMG/M metagenome (GOLD analysis project Ga0075421, IMG submission 75292) | Bulk soil microbial communities from a Populus tree surrounding site in Tennessee, USA - Soil MetaG P. deltoides SBSDD5 | ecosystem: Environmental > Terrestrial > Soil > Tree plantation...
CCCGGCGACGAGGACCTCCTGTCCGCCCTGTCCGGCGGCGTCGCGCAGCTCAACGCGCAGTACGGCAGCCCGCCCGGCGGCGGGGAGCGGTTCCTTCTGCTGCATCGCCGGCGGCTCTGGAACGCCGGGGAAGGCCGGTGGATCGGCTGGGAGAGGAAGCGCGGAAAGCTCCACGAGCTGAACCGGCTGCTGCGCGGCGCACGGGACACGACGTTCATTCCGATCGATGGCCGGCCCCCCGCGGTGCCTCAGGACGTTCGCTACGTCATCACCCTGGATGCCGACACCCGGCTTCCGCTGGGGGCCGCCCGCCGGCTGGTCGGGGCCATGGCGCACCCGTTGAACCGGCCGCGCTTCGATCCTCGCGAGGGACGTGTCGTCGAGGGGTACGCGATCCTGCAGCCCCGGCTCACGGCGTCCCTGCCGACGGGTCCCGGGAGCACGACCTACCAGCGGATCATCTCGGGCCCCGGGGGGGTGGATCCGTACGCGGCCGCGGTCTCCGACGTGTACCAGGACCTCTTCGGCGAGGGGTCGTACACCGGGAAGGGGATCTACGACGTCGATGCCTTCGAGGCGGCCCTCGAGGGGAAGGTCCCGGACAACACGCTCCTGAGCCACGATCTCTTCGAGGGCTCGTTCGCCCGCGCAGGGCTGGCGACCGACGTGGAGCTCTTCGAGGAATTCCCCACGCATTACGAGGTGGCCGCCCGCCGTGACCATCGCTGGGTGCGGGGGGACTGGCAGCTTCTGCCCTGGATCCTGGGCCACGCGCGCGACACCGCGGGCCGGAGACAGAGGGCCCGCATCCCGAACCACGGCCGCTGGAAGATGCTGGACAATCTCCGCCGAAGCCTCGCCGCCCCTTCGACGTTCCTGGTCGCGGTGACCGCCTGGATCGTCCCGGCGGCTCCGCCGTTCTGGTGGACGGCGCTGTTCGTCGGATCCATCGTCCTGCCGGCCGTGATCCCGGTTCTCGACGGCCTCCTGCCGCGACGCTGGGGGATCTCCAAGCGCAGCCATCTTCGCGACGTGGGCCACGACGTCAAAGTGGCCCTGTCGCAGACGCTCCTGGCCATCACCATGCTGGCCCACCAGGCCTGGCTCATGGTGGACGCCATGATTCGGACTCTCGTCCGGGTCTACCTCACGAAGCGGCACCTCCTGGCGTGGGTGACGGCCGCGCAGGCCGGCTATGGCGCCGACCTGAGACTCCGGCTCTTCTACTGGCATCTGCGCCCGGGGGTGCTCCTGGCCGCCGTGGCGGGCCTGCTGCTCGTCCTGCTGAAGCCCGAGGCCTGGCCCGTGGCCATGCCGTTCGTTCTCCTCTGGCTGCTGGCTCCCGTCTTCGCCTGGCGCATCAGCGTCCCGCCGAAGATCGCGGCATCGCATGCCCTCACCCCCTCGGAGACGCGCTCCCTGCGGCTCGTCGCCCGCCGGACCTGGCGCTTCTTCGAGACATTCGTGAACGAGCGGAACCATGACCTCCCGCCGGACAACTTCCAGGAGGATCCCGAGCCCGTCGAGGCCCGCCGGACCTCGCCGACGAATCTGGGGCTCTATCTGCTCAGCACGCTGGTCGCCCGGGATTTCGGCTGGATCGGAACACTGGAGACGGTGGAGCGGCTCGAGGCCACGCTCCGGACCATGAGGGACCTGCCCCGCATCCGGGGTCACTTCCTCAACTGGTACGACACCCGGGACCTCCGGCCGCTGGAGCCGATGTACGTGTCCACGGTGGACAGCGGCAACCTGGGAGGGTACCTGATCACCCTGGCGCGGGCGTGTCGCGAACCGATGCACCGTCCCTTCGCGGGCCCGGAGATCCTCGAGGGGATCGGGGACGCGCTTCAGCTGCTGATCGACGCGATGAAGGGGGCCGATGCCGCCGGTACCGGACCGGCGGTCACCACGGCGCGGCTGCGCGAGGCCACGGAAGCCACGGCCGCCGCGCTCGAAGCGCTCCGGTCGTCGCCGATCGATCGGCCCCGCCGATTTCGCGAGCTCGAGTCGCAGGCGGACAACCTTCTCGACATCGCGCGCGCGCAGGCGCGCGAGGTCCAGAGCGGCTCCCGATCGGAGATCCTGATCTGGGCGGGTGCCGTCCAGGGCTCCGTCCGGAGCCACGCCCGCGATGCGCAGCTCCAGGAAGAGACCCTCGCGGATCGCCTCGCGGCCCTCGCCTCGCTGGCGGACGAGATGGTCCTGGCCATGGATTTCCAGTTCCTGCTCGATCCGACCTCCAAGCTGTTCTCCATCGGCTATCGGGTGGCCGAGAACACGCTCGATCCCGGCAGGTACGATTTGCTGGCCTCCGAGGCCCGGCTGGCGAGCTTCGTGGCCATCGCCAAGGGGGACGTGCCGCCTCAGCACTGGTTCCATCTCGGCCGCTCGCTGACGCCGATCGGTCACGGCGCGGCCCTGGTCTCGTGGTCGGGGTCCATGTTCGAGTACCTCATGCCGATGCTCGTGATGTCGCAGCCCGCGAAGAGTCTGCTGGATCTGACCTGCCGCCTCGTGGTGGGGCGCCAGATCCGCTACGGTGCGGAGCGGGGGGTGCCATGGGGGGTCTCCGAATCGGCCTACAACGTGCGTGACGCGGAGCTCACCTATCAGTACTCCGCCTTCGGCGTCCCCGGCCTGGGGCTCAAGCGCGGGCTGTCGGAGGACGTGGTCGTGGCTCCGTACGCCACCGCCCTCGCGGCCATGGTCAACCCCGGCGCCGCCGTGAAGAACTTCGCCCGCCTCGAGCAGTCGGGGGCACGCGGAGCCTACGGCTTCTACGAAGCGCTGGATTACACCCCCTCGAGGCTGCCGGAGAAGACCACGGCCGCCGTGGTCCGCGCCTACATGGCGCATCACCAGGGGATGACCCTCGTCTCCCTGGGAAATGTGCTCAACGAGGGCGCGACCCGGAGGCGTTTTCATTCCCATCCGAAGATCCAGGCGGCGGACCTCCTGCTTCAGGAGCGGACTCCGCGTGCGGTCGCCATCACGCGGCCGCGGGCGGAGGAGGTGCAGGTCGCAGCGCTCGTGCGGGACCTGCTTCCTCCGACCCTGAGGCGCTTCGACTCGCCGCACGACATCACCCCCCGCACGCACCTTCTCTCCAACGGACGGTACACCGTCATGGTCACGGCGGCGGGCGCCGGGTTCAGCCGATGGCGCGACCTGGCAGTGACCCGCTGGCGCGAGGACACGACACGCGATTGCTGGGGGACGTTCGTCTTCCTGCAGGACGCGGGAACCGGCGCCGTGTGGTCCTCGGGATACCAGCCGAGCGGGACTCCCGCGGACCGGTACGAGGTCGTCTACACGGAAGACCGGGCCCGGATCGAGCAGAGGGACCGATCGCTTTCGATCGTGCTCGAGGTCGTGGTGTCCCCCGAGGACGATGCCGAGCTCCGCCGCCTGACGGTGACCAATCTCGAAAACCGGGACCGCGAGATCGAGTTCACCTCGTATGCCGAGGTTGTCCTGGCCCCGCAGGCCGCGGACGAGGCCCACCCCGCCTTCTCCAACCTCTTCGTGGAGACGGAGTTCGTTCCGCACCTCGGCACCCTGCTGGCCACGAGGCGCCCGCGCTCGGCGGACGAGCCCCGAGTCTGGCTCGCCCATCTGGGCGCGCCGGAGGGCGAAACGCTTCGCGCGCCGCAGTACGAAAGCGATCGCGCGCGCTTCCTGGGGCGGGGCCGGGGGGTCCGGGCGCCGATCTCCATGATCGACGGAGGTCCCTTGAGCAACTCGGCGGGGACGGTCCTGGATCCCATCGTGAGCATGAGGCACCGGCTGGCGCTCCCCGCGCAGGGGACGGCACGCATCGTGTTCACCACGCTGGTGGCGCGGTCACGGGAGGAGGCGCTGCAGATCGCCGAGAAGTACCAGCAGCCGGCGACGTTCGAGCGGGAAAGCACCCTGGCGTGGACACGGGCCCAGGTCCACCTGCATCACCTGAGGATCACCCAGGACGAGGCGCACCTGTTCCAGCGCCTGGCCAACCGCCTGCTGTATACCGATCCCACGCTGCGCGCCGCCCCCCAGGTGCTGGCCACGAATCGCAGGGGACCCTCCGGGCTCTGGGCCTACGGCATCTCCGGAGATCTGCCGATCGCCCTGGTGCGCATCGAGCAGGAGGAAGATCGGGACGTCGTCAGGCAGCTCCTCCGGGCGCAGGAGTACTGGGGATTGAAGGGGGTTCCCGCCGATCTGGTGATCCTCAATGGGAAGGGGACATCCTACGCGCAGGATCTCCAGCAATCGATCGAGGCCATGGTGCGGGTCAGCCGATCCGCGGCCGGTCGCGAGGCCGAGGGGGAGCGCGAACGCGTGTTCGTGCTGCGGGAGGACCTCCTGCCTCAGCAGGACCTGGTCCTGCTGCGCTCGGCGGCGCGCGTGCTGATCGTGGCCAGCCGCGGTTCGCTCTCCGAGCAGACCATCCGGCTGGAACGGTCGGGGCCGGCTCCGCCGCGGCCCCGTCCTCCGCGAGGGAAGGCGGAGCCGGTCTCCACGCCCGTGCTGGATCTCGAGTTCTTCAACGGCCTGGGAGGGTTCACACCGGACGGCCGCGAGTACGTCACGGTGCTGGGGAAGGACCAGTGGACGCCCGCTCCCTGGATCAACGTGGTGGCCAACCCCGAGTTCGGATTCCAGGTCTCGGAGTCGGGATCGGGGTGCACGTGGTCCGTGAACAGCCGGGAAAACCGGTTGACACCGTGGTCCAACGATCCGGTCAGCGACACGCCGGGCGAGGTGCTCTACGTGCGTGACGAGGACAGCGGTCTGATCTGGGGACCCACTTGCCTTCCCGTACGCGAAGAGGACCGCCCCTACGTCATCCGGCACGGCCAGGGGTACAGTCGCTTCGAGCACACCTCGCACGGCATCGCGCTGGATCTCCTGATGCTCGTGCCCCGGAGCGACCCCGTCAAGATCTCACGCCTCACCCTGGAGAACCGGTCCGGCCGCACCCGGCGGATCTCGGTCACGGCGTACGCGGAGTGGGTGCTGGGGGTCGCGCGCGCGGGTTCCGTCCCTTTTGTGCTCACCGAAATCGATCCCGCGACCGGGGCCATGCTCGCTCGAAACGCCTGGAACGGGGAGTTCGCGAGCCGGGTCGCCTTCGCCGACCTGGGAGGGCTGCAGACCTCCTGGACCGGCGACCGTCTCGAGTTCCTGGGCCGCAACGCGAGCCTCGACCATCCCGAGTCGCTGGAGCGTGGCCAGAGGCTCTCGGGAAAGACGGGAGCGGGCCTGGATCCCTGCGCCGCGCTGCAGACGGTCGTCGAAATCGTCCCGGGAGCACGCACCGAAGTGCTGTTTCTCCTCGGGCAGGGGGAGAGCCTCGAGCATTCTCGTGCCCTGATCGAGCGCTATCGAGCGACGGGCTGCGATCAGGTTCTTCGGGAGAATCAGGAGCACTGGGACGGTCTGCTGGGCGCGGTGCAGGTGAAGACTCCCGATCGCTCCATGGATCTCATGCTCAACCGCTGGCTCCTGTACCAGGCTCTCTCGTGCCGGACCTGGGGCCGGTCCGCCCTCTACCAGTCCGGAGGGGCGTACGGTTTCCGCGACCAGCTCCAGGATGTCCTGGCCCTCCTGGCGACCAGGCCGGACCTCGTGCGCGAGCACCTCCTGCGGTCCGCCGCCAGGCAGTTCAGGGAGGGGGATGTCCAGCACTGGTGGCATCCTCCCACGGGCCGCGGGGTGCGGACCCGGATCTCCGACGACCGCATCTGGCTTCCCTACGCGGTGTCCGGGTATCTCCGGTCGACCGGCGACCGGGCGGTGCTCGACGAACAGGTTTCATGGCTCGAAGGTGCGCCGCTGGACGACGGCCAGCAGGAAGCCTACTTCGAGCCGACGGCCTCGGAGGAGCGGGGGACGCTGTTCGAGCATTGCGCGCGGGCCTTGGACCTCAGTCTCGATGCGGGGAGCCACGGCCTGCCGCTGATCGGCGCCGGGGATTGGAACGACGGAATGAACCGCGTCGGCCGCGAAGGGCGCGGAGAGAGCGTCTGGCTGGGCTGGTTCCTTCTTGTGAACCTGAGGGAGTTCGCCCGTCTCGCCGACTCGCGCGCGGAGGGGGAGCGCGCGGCGCGCTGGCGGACGCGGGCCGATTCCCTGGAGGCTTCGCTGGACCGGGAGGCGTGGGACGGTGAGTGGTATCGACGCGCCTTCTTCGACGATGGGACGCCGATCGGGTCGGCGGCGAACGACGAATGCCGGATCGACTCCATCTCCCAGTCCTGGGCGGTCCTCTCCGGCGCCGGCGACAGGGATCGGGCGCGCCAGGCCATGGCCTCCGTCGAGCGCGAGCTCGTCCTGCGCGAGGAACGGCTGCACCTGCTTCTCTCCCCGCCGTTCGACCGGACACCCCTCGACCCGGGGTATATAAAAGGATATCCCCCCGGCATCCGAGAGAACGGCGGGCAGTACACCCATGCCGCGATCTGGTCGGTCATGGCGTTCGCCGAGCTGGGGGACGGCGACCAGGCCGTCGATCTCTTCGGGCTGTTGAACCCCATCCGGCATGCGGACACTCCCGAGAAGGTTTCCAGATACAAGGTGGAGCCCTACGTCGTGGCCGCGGACGTCTACTCCGGGCTTCCCCACGTGGGACGCGGGGGATGGACCTGGTACACCGGGTCCGCCGGCTGGCTGTACCGCGCGGGCATGGAATGGATCCTCGGCTTCCGGAAGCAGGGGAATGCGCTGCGCATCGATCCCTGCATCCCCCGAGCGTGGCCGGGTTTCGAAATCACCTACCGGTTCGGCGCCACGCTCTACCGGATCACGGTCGAGAATCCGCGGGGCGTCTGCCGAGGGGTATCCCTCGTCAGCCTGGACGGTGCCCCGCTTCCGGCAGAAGCGCTCGTCCCTCTGTCCGACGACGGGCGCAAGCACCGTGTCCTGGTGCTTCTGGGATAGGCGGCGCCCAAACTACAATGCGCCGGGTGCGCTCAGTGCGGGATGGCCTCGCGAGACTTCTTCACTGGATGTGGTCGGGCCGCCAGGGCGCGCGCAGGCTGTGGCTGCGCCGCCTGGCCGTCGTCCTGTTCGTGCCGCTCGTCGGGCTGCCTTTGATCCTGACTCTCATCTTTCGCGTCCTGCCGCCGCCGATCACCCCGCTCCAGGTGCGCACCTGGATGAGGAAAGGCACGATCTACAAGGACTGGGTGCCGATCGAGAGGATGTCTCCCGATCTCATCCGCGCCATCATCGGCGCAGAGGACGACAACTTCTGCTCGCATCACGGGTTCGACTGGCAGGCCATCGGCAAGGCCGCGGTCCGGAACCTGCGTGCCCGGCGCGTCCGCGGCGCCAGCACCATCAGCCAGCAGACGGCGAAGAACCTGTTCCTCCTGCCGCACCGCACCTGGCTGCGCAAAGGGCTCGAGACCTACATCACGGTCATGATCGAGGTGCTCTGGCCCAAGCGGCGGATTCTCGAGATCTACCTCAACGAGGCGCAGTTCGGGCCCAGGGTCTTCGGCGCCGAGGCGGCCGCGCGGATCTATTTCGGCAAGTCCGCGGCCCTGCTGGACGAGGACGAGTCGGTGCTTCTGGCCGCGGTGCTGCCGGACCCCGAGCACTGGCGCGTGGTGGACCCGGGACCCTATGTCGAGGACCGCGCGGAGATGCTCCTCGATCGCATGGAGGAGGTCGAGCACCTGGGCCTGGACGCGTGCATCCGGCGGTGAGCCGCGACCGGGACCGGCCGATCAGGAGCCGGTCGCGCGGGCGCAGGCGGGATCGGACGCGGGAGTGCTCCTCCTCACACCGGCGCGGCTCCGCCAGATGCGCATGTGCGGCGTGCTCCGGACCTCGGTGAAGAACGGGTCCAGGGCCGCCGCGTCCCGGGGTTTCGGGTTCCAGAGCAGCAGGTAGTCATAGCAGGCGGCCATCCGGCGGATGCTCTCCTCCGTTCCGAGCGGCTGGCCTTCCCCCGGCTGCCATGGCGCGACCCTGTAGACCAGCGGATTGTAGGAAGGCTGGACGTGCAGGTAGGGGCTGAAGCCCCCGTTCTCGATGACGTACCAGGCCCAGGAGTGGAGGTTGTCGCGGTACTTGGGCCCCTCCTCGAGGTTCTCGACCGGGACGATCGAGGCGCGCTTCTCGATGGCGCCGATGCCGCCGATGTATTCCTGCACCTGCGCCCCCCGGATCCGGAACTCGCTCGTGTTCCGCGCCTCGATCGCCAGGGCGGAGACCACGAACACGACGATGACACAGGTACGCAGCCACCTCGTTCGGGGCAGGCGGATCGCAGCCAGGAGAGTCAGCGCCGTCAGCGCGCTGAAGCGCGCCCGCAGGTGATACCACTCTCTGAGCTGAGTCGGCGCGATCAGGCCGGCGATCCCCAGCGCCAGGGCGATCGGGAGCCACGGATTCCGGCGAGCCAGGTTCCGAAGCCCGTCGCCTCGTCGCCACTCGGCGAGGCACGCGACCCCCGTCGCCAGGGTGCAGGCGGCGATCGCGGCGATCCAGGCCAGGGCGAACGGGGTGTCCGGCCCCCAGCCGTGGGGATTGACCAGCCAGACGAGGGCGGTGCGGAGCCCTCCCGGCTCGAACGGGGCGAAGACCGGGCGGAGCGCCCCGGCCGCCTCGCCGCCGGCATGCAGCGTCCCGAGGACGACGCTCGCCAGGCTCGCGATTCCGGGCAGCAGGCCCAGCAGACGCCAGGCGCGTCCGGGTCGCGGCTCCAGCGCCAGGAGGGCGACCGTCACCGCGCAGAGGATCAGGAAGACGAACCCGTGGGTGAAATAGAGGACCGTGGCCGCCACCGCGAACCCGAGGTGCCACCGGCCGGCGCGCCCTTCATCCGTCACGAAGAGTCTCAGCGCGATCAGGAGGATCGCGAGGGCGAGGCAGAAATTCAGGTTCCCCATCATCAGGAACAGATTGAAGTTCAAGGCGGGGACCGCCAGGGCGAGCAGGGTGTTCCCGGGGTTGACGCGCCGCAGGAGGGCGTAGGCGGACAGAGGGAGCCCCACCACGATCATCGAGAGCAGGATCCGGGCCGCGGTGATCAGGGTGAAGAAGGGGGCCAGGAGAAGGAGGACCGCGTAGCAGGTGTAGTTGGCGAGCAGCTTGAGATTGAGGGCGTAGATCTCCCGCACCTCGGGCTCCCCGTGCATCCACCGGCGCAGGATGTCGACCTTCAGGAGATGATTGGGCAGGTCCTGCAGGGGCGGAAGCGGCGCGATCCAGATCGGCACCAGCGCTCCGGCCAGGAGCAGGGCAAGCAGGGCCTTGACCACCGCTGACTCGCCGTCCGTCCGGCTTTCCGTCATGTCCCCCGCACCCGATCCTTCGGCCGCCGGTGTAGAGTATGCGCGATGTCTCCGCGTGGACTCCAAGGGGAGGGGCCATGACATCGAACAGCACGCCGATCGCACGCCCGCCGATCTCGAACACGCGCCCGCGGTCCGGCCCTCTGGGGTCGATCGGGGTGGTCGCGGTCCTCACCCTCGCCTGTGGCGGAGGGGGCGAGCCGGCGCGCGGCGCCGCCGACGCGAGCGCCGCGCCCGCCGCCCAGGCGGCGCCCGCAGAGGCCCGCGCCGCGGATCCCGGCGGCCCGGACCGGCTCGAAGCCCAGGCGGTGCAGGCGGCGAAGCTGTACGACAACGGTCAGAGCGCCGAGGCCGAGCGCCTGTACGGGGACATCCTGAAGCAGAACCCCGAGGCTGTGGGCCCGCTCGTCGGCCTGGCGCAGATCCTGCTCGATCGCGAGGATCTGGACGGCGCCGGCCCCCTGATCGAGCGCGCCCTCAAAGCGAACCCGCAGTCGGTTCCGGCGATGCAGAAGAAGATCGCTCTTCTCCTGGCCCGGGACAAGGCGGCGGAGGCGGTGAGCCTGGCCGAAGCGGCCCTGCGCATCGACGCGAAGTCCCCCGCGCTCCACGCGGCCCTGGGAGACGCCCAGCGTGCCTTCGGCGACGTCCCCAAGGCGATCGCCGCCTACCGGAAGGCTGTCGGATTGAATCCCGAGTGGGCGCCGGGATGGACGCGCCTGGGGGAGTCGCTGGCGGAGAACGGCGACGAGGCCGAGGCGCAGTCGGTCCTGGCGCGCGCGCTGGCGCTCAACCCGAAGTCGTATCCCGCCTGCCGGGCGCTCGCCCGGCTTCACTTCGACAACGGCCGTCCCGGCAAGGCGGTCGAGGCCTGGGAGCGCGCGCTTCGCCTGCAGCCGGACCGCGGCGAGGCGCACGAGGGGATGGCCGAGGCGCTCCTCGCCGCCGGGCGCCCCGCCGAGGCCCGCCGCCACGCCGAAGAGGCGCAGCGACAGGGACGGGACGTCAAGGCCCTCCTCGAAAAGATCGGCCGCGCACACCCGTCGTAAGGGGGATGCGGAAGTCGGGAAAAGCCCTCCGATCAGGATGATTTGCGGCGGCGGGACACGGAGCGCCCGGTTGCGCGAGAAGCGCGGGCTCTCCGGGGGCTTCCGCTTCTGGCGCTCCGCGGGCGCTTGCCGGCGGGGCGCGCCGTCTTCTTCTTCGCCGACCGGCGTCCTGCGGGCCGGCCGTCGTCGATGATGACGCGGTCGCGCCCTTCCGCCTTGGCGCGGTAGAGCGCCGCGTCGGCGCGCTTCACGAGGGTCTCGATGTCGCGGCCGTGGTCGGGGAAGGCCGAGACCCCGATGCTGATGGTCACGTCGATCGACCGGCCGTCGATCTCGAACCGGCTGGCGCGGATGGCCTGGCGGATGCGCTGGGCGGTCAGGCCGCCGCCGTCCGGGTGGGTCTCCGACAGGTACGTCAGGAACTCCTCGCCGCCGTACCGCGCCGACACGTCGCGGGCGCGCAGCGTGAGCCGGATGCGCCGCCCGACCTCGGCCAGGACGCGGCTGCCCACGACGTGCCCGTGCGCGTCGTTGACCGACTTGAAGCGATCCAGGTCCATCATCAGGATGGTGACCGGCAGGCGGTAGCGGCCGCAGCGCTGCAGCTCCTTCTCGAGGGCGAGATAGAGGGATTCCTTGGTCAGGAGGCCGGTCAGCTGGTCGTACGAGATCCGATTGCGGATCTCCTCGTGGAACTTCACCTCGACGTCGTCCAGGAGGACGAACTTGAGGACGCTGTTTCCGACCTGGATCTTGTCGCCGTCCAGGAGCTCGACGCGCTGGATCTGCCGCGAGTTCACGTACGTGCGGTTGGTGCTGCCCAGGTCGACCAGGATGTAGTGCGACTCGCGCGTCTCCGGGTCCCAGAGGAACTCGATGCGGGCGTGCTCCCGGGACACGAGATCGTCGGAGACGCGGACGTCGGCCTCGAGGCCGCGCCCCACGATGGTCCGGCCCCTCTTCAGGCGGAAGTCGCGGCCGATCTCGGCCCCCTGCAGGACGACGAGGGAGGCGTGGGTCTTGTGGAAGGCGCCCGTGTCCAGCTGGGTCCGGCCCGCCACGATGGTCTGGTCGCCGATGTCGTGGGCCATCGTTCCGGGTGACGTCACACCGACGCCCGCACGCCGGATTGCGTTTTTGCAATCCGGGCCGGGCCGGTCCCTTCGAATCTAGGCCCCCCGGGGGAATTGTCCAGAGCCCGGAGCCCCTTCAGCGCTTTCCTTCGCTCAGGCGCAGGAGGGTCACCGCGATCCTCTTGGCCTGGCTCGGCAGCGTCTTCAGGTCCGCGGTCTCGCTCGCGGTGTGCCCTCCGTCCCCCATCAATCCGATGCCGTCGAGCGCCATGTCGACCAGGCCCTCCGTGAACGAGACGTCCGCGGCGCCGGCGCGGGAGGGATCCACGGCCGCCACCTCGCCGAAGCCGAGGTCGCGGCTGGCCCGGTCGTACAGCGCGAGGAGGCGGCGGTTCCCCTCGGAGGGGGCCAGCGGCGGATAGCCGTCGTCGAAGGTAATCTCGGCGGTGGTCTGCGGCAGGTGCCCGTCGACGATGCGGCGCATCGTCTCCTTGGCCCCCTCGCGCTGAGCGATCGAGATGCTGCGCAGGTCGCCGGCGACCCTGGCGCTCTCGGCGATGACGTTGGTCTTGCCGAAGGCGGTGCCGCGGCTCTCGTCGCCGTCGAAGGTGATCGAAGTGCCGCCGACGATGACGCCCGGGTTGACCGTCAGGTACTGCTCCCCCCGCAGCGCTTCGTGGAAGGCCGCCAGGATGCGCGCCGCCTCGTAGATGGCGCCGCTGCCGATGTCGGGGCGGAAGATCTGCGACGAATGCGCCGGCCGTCCCGTGGTCACCAGCCGCCAGCCGCCGGAGCCGCGCCGTGAGATGACGGCGGTGCGCGGATCGCCGGCGCCGTCCTCGAACCCGATGGCGACGTCGGCCCACCCGGCGGCCTCGATCAGATCGCGCCGCGCCAGGCTGAGGGGCGCCCCCGAGTCCTCCTCGTCGCCGATCAGGATCGCCACGAGCGACAGCCGATCCAGGGCGCCCGCATCGCGCAGGGCCTGCAGGGCGAGGAGCATCACCACGTCCCCGCCCTTCATGTCGATGATCCCCGGCCCTCGGGCCGAGGTCTCGGACAGCCGCTCGAACTTCTGGAAAGGGCTGTCGCGCTCGAACACCGTGTCGAGATGGCCGATCAGGAGCACCCGGGGCGCCCCCTCCAGGCCCATGCGCCGGGCGATCAGATGGCCTGCGCGTCCCCAGCCGCGGCCATCGACCCACTGCGTCGCGAAGCCGAGCGCCTCGAACTCAGGCGTAAGGAGGCGCGCCACGGAACGCACCCCCTCGAAGTTCATCGACCCGCTGTTGATGTCGACCGCGCGCTCGAGAAGAGCGAGCGCCGCCGGAGCGTTGCGATCCACGGCGGCGGCGGCGCGGCGCTCCAGGCGGGTCAGGCGGCCGGAGGCGGCCTCGTCTCTTGCGGCGGCCGCTTCGCCCGCAGCGGCCGCGGCCCACGCGGTCGCGAGCGGCAGGAACAGAACCGCCAGCAGGCACCGCATCGACCGGCTCATGGTCGGCGCATCCCGAAAGTCCCCACGTCTGTTCCGTCCGGTCATGGGGAGATTCCCGCCTCCGTGCAGCATGTTCCGTATGGCCGGAATCTATCCCACCCGCCGAGGCGCCGTCAATCGCGCAGCGCGGGTGTGTTGCCCGGGCGCTCCACGATAAGATAGCCTTCGGAGTTGGAGGCCACGTCGATGCGCGTCGCTCACGCCGCTGTCCTGCTGCTGGCGCTCGCCGCAGGCTGCTCCCGCGGCCAGCGGGACGCACAGGCGCCGGAGCCCGCGGACGTCGTGGCGCAGTCCGCCACGCCGCAGTCCGGCACGCCGCAATCCGCCACGCCGCAGCCTGCACCCGCCGCGACACCTGCGCCGAGCGCAAGACCCGCGGCGCCCCGGTCCGCACGCGAGGCCGCCCCGCCCGTTGCGAAGAAACCCGTCCCGGCCCCCGCGCTGGACTTGAACGCGCTGGAGGCGCAGCTCAAGGAAACCAAGGCGATCGGCCTCTTCACCAAGATCACGCTCAAGAACCAAGTCGACGATCTGCTGGACAAGTTCCGCGAGTATTACCAGGGCAAGTCGAAGGTCACGATGGCGGATCTGCGCCGGGCCTACGACCTGTTGATGATGAAGGTGCTCTCGCTGCTGCAAGACGAAGACCAGAAGCTCGCGTCCGCCATCGTGTCCTCGCGCGAGGCGATCTGGGGCCTGCTCGCGGACCCGATCAAGTTCGCGACCTTCCAGGGTTGAACGGGGGAGAACCCATGAACACAGTCACCGTGGCACTGGCCCGATTGCTTCTCGTGGCGGCGGTCTTCGCCATGCCGTCGTTCGCCGCCGACGACGAGGAGGCGCTCAAGAAAGACCTGACCGCGGTGATCGCGCTCCACGGACAACCGTGCGGCGAGGTCGTCGCCGTCAAGGTGCTGGCCCAGGATGACTACGCCGCGACGTGCAAGGACAGGAACAAGTATCACGTCTACCTGAATGCCGCGGGGCGGGTGATCGTCGAGAAGCAGAAGTAGGCGATCGCATGACTCGACCTCCGGTGCGCGGCGTGATGCGGCCAGGGCTCGCCGTTCTCCTCGCCTTCGTGGCGACCTCGTTCGGCGGGTGGAGCCGCGCCGACGAGCCCCTGGTTCTTCGCGCCGCCCAGGTCATCGACGGCCGCGGCGGCGCGCCGCTCCGCCCGGGCGTCGTCGTGGTCCGCGGCGACAGGATCGAGGCGATCGGCGGGGCCACGCTGGCGACTCCGCCCGGCGCCCGCGTCATCGACCTCGGCGGCGCGACGCTCCTGCCGGGCCTGATCGACCTGCACACCCACCTCGCGGACGAGCAGGGAATCCACTGGGAAGACATCCTGCTGAAATCGACCCCAGCGCGCGCGGGGATCGCGGGGACCGCGAACGCGCTCACGACCCTGCGGGCCGGGTTCACGACCTGCCGCGACATGGGACCGACCTGGCCCTACGTGGACGTCGCCCTGCGCGACGCCATCGATCGGGGGATCGTGCCCGGGCCGCGGCTGATGGTCGCGGGGGCGTACGTGTCGTCCACCGGCGGCGCGGGGGACGCGCGGCAGTTCTCCATCTACGTCGATGTCCCCTCGGTGCAGAACCTGGCGGACGGCGTGGACGAGGTGCGCCGGGCGGTCCGCACGAATCTGAAGCAGGGGGCCGATTTCATCAAGATCCTCGCCACCGGAGCCGTGCTGTCGAAGGGGATACCGCCCGGCGCGCAGCAGTACTCGGACGAGGAGCTGCGGGTGGCGGTCGAGGAGGCGCGCCGCTGGGGCCGCTTCGTCGCCGCCCACGCGCACGGCACCGAGGGGATCAAGGCGGCGCTGCGCGCGGGCGTGCGCACCATCGACCACGGCTCGATGCTGGACGACGAGGCGATCCGGATGCTGAAGGCGGGGAAAGCCTGGTACGTGCCGACCCTCTACGTCGGCGAGATCGTGGCGCTTCAGGGGAAGGCGCTCGGGATCCCGGACTCCGAGATCGAACGCTCGCGCGCCATGGGGGCCCACCGCCTGGCGTCGTTTCGCAAGGCGCTCGCGGCCGGGCTGCCGATCCCGTTCTCGACCGACGCCGGCGTCTTCCCGCACGGCGACAACGCCCGCGAGTTCGCCATCCGCGTCCGCGAAGGGGAACCCGCCATGCACGCCATCCTCGCCGCCACGCGGGTCGCCGCCGAGGCGATCGGCTGGTCCGACCGCGTCGGCACCCTCGAGCCGGGAAAGCTCGCCGACCTGATCGCGACCTCCGGCTCCCCCCTCGCCGACATCACCGAGCTCGAGCGCGTGAGGTGGGTGATGAAGGGTGGGGTCGTCTATCGCGAGGACGCCCCGCCTCGCTGACGCGTCCACGGCCGTGCCGCCTCGCCGACCTGGACGGATCCGCTTTTTCCCCTTGCTTACCGAGGGGAGCCTGTGTATCATGCCCTCGGTAACCGAGGAGAGCCCATGAGCAAACCGTCCGACCTGGTCCAAGGCACGCTCGACCTTCTTCTCCTGAAGATGCTCGCGCTGGAATCGATGAACGGCTGGGCCATCAGCCAGCGCCTGAAGGCCATCTCCAGCGAGGTCCTGCAGGTGAGCGACGGCTCCCTCTACCCGGCGCTGCACAAGCTCGAGCAGGAAGGCTGGATCACCGCCGAATGGAAGCCCAGCGAAAACAATCGCCGCGCCAAGTTCTACTCGCTCACCAGGCCGGGGCGCCGGCACCTGGAGAAAGAGGCCGCCAACTGGAGCCGGCTCTCGGCCGCCATCTCCCATGTCGTCCGGCTGGAGGAGGCCTGAGCGCTTCGCGCGCAGGGACATCCCATGCGCCCACGACACTGGCTGTACACGATCCCGCTTCGGCTGCGCTCCCTGTTTCGCTCCCGCCGGGTCGATCAGGAGCTGAACGAAGAGCTCCAGTTTCACCTGGATCGGAAGATCGAGGAGGGGATCGCCCGGGGGCTGCCCCCCGACGAGGCGCGCTACGCGGCCCTGCGCGCGATGGACGGGCTGGAGCAGCGCAAGGAGGAGATGAGGACCATGCGACAGGTTCGCTGGTTGACGGATTTCGTCGCCGATGTCCACTACGCGATCCGGAGCCTGCGCCGGACGCCCGGGCTGACCGCATTCGTGGTGATCACCATCGCGCTGGGGATCGGGATGACCACGAGCCCCTTCTGCATGCTCGATGCGCTGATCTTCAGGCCGTACCCCGTGCCGCGGCCGGGCAACGTGGTGACCCTGGTGAGCACGTCCCGCGACAACGCCTTCGGGGGATTCTCCTATCGCGAATACCTGGACATCCGCGACCACACGAAGAGCTACGACGGCGTGGTCGCCGGCACGACCCTGGCGTCCGTGGGATTCAGCGCCGATCCCGGGGCCGCGCCCCGGGTCAGGGCCGGAATGCTGGTCTCGGGAAACTATTTCCGG
>Ga0075421_100004792_pt1 | contig 16321 bp, 13 predicted proteins | sample SoiMetdeltSBSDD5_FD_75292 | JGI IMG/M metagenome (GOLD analysis project Ga0075421, IMG submission 75292) | Bulk soil microbial communities from a Populus tree surrounding site in Tennessee, USA - Soil MetaG P. deltoides SBSDD5 | ecosystem: Environmental > Terrestrial > Soil > Tree plantation...
CCAGGCCTGCTTGATCAGCTCGCTGTCGGGGAAGATCTGCGCGTTCTTCTTCACGCACTTGTCCTTGTTCGAGTCCCACACCCAGCCTTTCTTGCAGGTCGGCGTTCCGCCGCCGCCGCTACCGCCACCGCCAGCGGCCAGGGCAGGGCCGGTGAGAAAAATGGTAAGGGCAGATAAAACAATGACTGACTTGCGCATCATTTTACTCCTATGAAATGGCAAAGGTTATCGATGGTTTCCGATAGGGCACTATAAAGGCGATTTCCATGGCCGGAGACTGCAATTCTCGGTGATCAAGATCGGCCCGGTGTTGGCGTTCGGCAGCGTCAGCCGTGGACGGCGCTCAAGAAGATGAGCGCCAAGGCGAGCGTCGCGACGAGCACCACGGTCACCCGTGTCATCTTGCGGGAGGCGTGACTTTCCACTTCCTGGTGCCGATCGACGATCTGGCGGGTCTCCGCCGAAAGGCTGGTGAGGCCCGCCCGTGACGCGGAGAGATCTTGTACTGCAGTGACAGGCCAGGCCATGGATTCTTTGCGTCTTCGTTTCCCACATGAGCACTCAACTGCCGCCAATGCGGCATCAGCACACGCGAGCTAGGATGAACGGACGGCTTTGTTGGGGCGGAACTGTGACGAAGATCACATGTTCGACGGACAGCTCGAGGACAGCAGCGGAGTTGCCTTTACAGGCTCATGATTTCAAACATAAATCCAGTTGATTCGCGAGAAAAACCAGCTTTCCGGCATGTGGCGCAAGGCGATGTTGCGAAGCGCGCGTGGCCAGCCATCGAGATGATAGAGGGTCGACTGCGCGCGCGAGGCCTTCTGAAGCCTGGAGACGCGGGTGCGGCGCCTGTATTCATAACGCCTGAATGCTGCCGCAACGTCACCTCCGGTCGCCAAACTATCGGCGAGGAGCACTGCGTCTTCGAGCGCGGCAACGGCGCCCTGCGCCAGCGTGGGCAGCATGGGATGGGCGGCATCGCCCATGAGGGTGGTCTTGCCGCGGCCCCAAATTGCTGCGGGCGGCCGGTCCGAAGCCACCCAACGCCGCCAAGAGGAGGCAAGCCCGAGGACGTAGCGAAGATCTGGCGACATGGGCTCAAAACAGGCCGACACCTCGGCGGCAGAACAGGACTGCTCCGCGGCGATCTCAGGCGCCTTGTCGGTGATAGCGACGATGTTCATCTCGCGGCCGCCGGAGACGGGGTAATGCACCACATGTCCGCCAGGGCAGAGCCAGAGCACGACGTCACTAGGGAGATGAGGAACGGTCACCCTCGGGATGAGAGCTCGATAAATGACGTGAGGATGGCGATGAGGAGCGCCATCGCCAAGGAGGTTCCGGCGGATCACCGAATTGAGCCCGTCGGCGCCAATGACGGCCGAGGCGGGAAGCTTCTTGGTGCCCAACAGGAGAACTGGTTCATCGTCGTTCCACGTCAGGCCCGTCACCTCGTGGCTCGTGAGAAGTTCTATCGATTCCACGGCGCGGGCTGCATCCAACAGCGACTTGAGCAGGTCGCGCCGATGGATGACGCGATAGGGAGCGCCAAAACGGGTCCTGAAGCTTGCGAAGGCGAAACTGCGGATGGGCTCGCCCGAAATTGCATCCATGATGCGCAGGCAAGGCGGGGAGAAACAATGCGTTTCGAGCGTCGGCCACAAACCCAGGCGCTCCAGCGCCCTGACGCCATTCGGCCCAAGCTGGAGACCTGCGCCCTCCTCGCAGAAAACGGCTGCGCGTTCCAGGAGCCGGCAGCGAATGCCGATCCTGGCGAGCGCGATGGCGGCGGAAAGCCCCGCAATGCCGCCGCCCACGATTGTCATTTCCATCCACCGATGGTTCGGATGGATTCGCAAAGCTGTCAATCGCGCTTGCGGGGGACGCCCACCCTGGACTAGGTTCCGCCGGCATTTCCGAGGGGAACGACTGTCATGGGTTTCATCGCCGACTCGCTGAACCGGATCAAGCCGTCGCAGACCATCGCCATATCGATGAAAGCGCAGGAGCTGAAGGCGCAAGGACGCGACGTGATTGCGCTGTCGGCCGGGGAGCCCGATTTCGATACGCCCAAGAACATCAAGGAGGCAGCGATCGCGGCTATCCTGCGCGGGGAGACCAAATACACGGCTGTCGACGGCATCATCGAGCTGAAAAAGGCGGCGGCGGCAAAGTTCAAACGGGAGAACGGGCTTGACTACAAGCCAGCGCAGATCACCGTCGGCACGGGCGGCAAGCAGGTGCTCTTTAACGGGCTCATAGCGACGATCAATCCAGGGGATGAGGTGATTGTCCCGGCTCCCTACTGGGTGAGCTATCCCGACATCGTGATGCTCGCCGGGGGCAGGCCCGTCTTCGTTGCGACGACGCTGGAAAAGAATTTCAAGCTGCAGCCCGAGGTGCTCGATCGGGCGATCACGCCGCGCACAAAGTGGCTGATCTTCAACTCGCCATCGAATCCTTCCGGTGCTGCCTATTCGTGCAAGGAGCTCAAGGCGCTCACCGACGTTCTCGTGAAACATCCGCATGTGTGGGTCCTGACAGACGACATGTACGAACATCTCGTCTATGACGATTTCAGCTTCTTCACGCCGGCGCAGGTGGAGCCGCGGCTCTATGAGCGCACGCTGACGATGAACGGCGTGTCGAAGGCTTATTGCATGACGGGCTGGCGCATCGGCTATGGCGCGGGGCCTGAGCCACTCATCAAGGCGATGCAGAAGCTGCAGTCGCAATCGACCTCCAATCCGTCCTCAATCAGCCAGTGGGCAGCGGTCGAGGCGCTCAACGGTCCGCAGGAATTCATCGCGGCGAACAACAAGGTGTTCAAGGAGCGGCGCGATCTTGTCGTGTCGATGCTGAACCAGGCCAAGGGGATCAGCTGCCCGATGCCGGAAGGCGCCTTCTACGTTTATCCATCCTGCGAGGGCGTGATCGGCAAGACGGCGCCGTCGGGCCAGCGCATCACCAGCGACGAGGATTTCGTGAACGAGCTTCTCGACAGCGAGGGCGTCGCCGTGGTGCATGGCGCGGCGTTCGGCATGGAGCCGCACTTCCGCATCTCCTACGCTACCGCGACCCAAGTGCTTGAGGACGCCTGCCAGAGAATTCAAAGATTTTGCGCAAACCTGCGGTAGACCGCCGGCAGACAAATTCGCAGAGGCGATCTGGCCGCTGCCGCTGCGGGTGAACTGGATATGCCGCAGTTTCAAAAATAGCGCGTGTTCGCCGTGCTTTTCTCAACAGGCTTGCACATCGTGGCACAAAAAGCGCAGGATATCGTTCCATGGAGCCGCCCCGGGCGATCCATCAGTAGGGCGGTCCTCATGCGGCAACATCGTCTTGGGAGGACTTCAAGCCATGAACGCACAGCCAGGCAGACGAATCGCGGGTCCGCGGTGCATCGCACTCGTGGGCCCATATCTCAGCGGCAAGACCACGCTTCTCGAAGCCATTCTGTTCCGCACCAACGCCGTCGAACGGCAGGGGAAGGTCTCGGAAGGCTCGAGCGTGGGCGACAGCGCGCCCGAGGCACGCGCGCATCGCATGAGCGTCGAGCTCAACGTCGCTTCGACGGAGTTCATGGGAGATACCTACACATTTCTCGATTGTCCCGGTTCGATCGAATTCATGCAGGAGGCGGAAGCGGCGCTCGCGGGATGCGATGCAGCTGTGGTCGTGTGCGAGCCTGATGCGAAGAAGACGGCGGCCCTGCAGCTCATCCTCAAGGAGATCGACAGGCTCAAGATCCCCCGCTTCCTGTTCATCAACAAGATCGACAAATCCGACAACAAGCTCCTCGAAGTGTTGAGCTATCTGCAGCCGGCGAGTTCCACGCCCCTGGTTCTGCGACAGATACCTTTGTGGAGCAACAGCATTGCAACGGGCTTCGTCGATCTCGCGCTCGAGCGCGCCTTCGTTTATCGCGAGCATGGGCCGAGCGAAGTGGTGGACATCCCGAGCGACGTCAAGGACTACGAAAAGGAAGAACGTTTCAGAATGCTCGAAAAGCTCGCCGATTACGACGACGAGCTCATGGAGCAGCTTCTCTCCGACATGGAGCCGCCGCGCGACCGGGTGTTCGCCGATCTCGCCGGCGATCTGCAGAAGGGGCTGATCACGCCTGTTCTGTTCGGCTCGGCGGAGAACGGCAATGGCATATTGAGGTTGCTCAAGGCGCTCAGGCATGAAGCGCCATCCGTCGTGGAAACGGCGAAGCGACTCGGCGTCGAGACGAACGGCGCCGCCGTGGCGCAGACGCTCAAGACCTTCCACACGGCCCATGGCGGCAAGCTAACGGTCGCGCGGGTTCTCGCCGGCACGATCAATGAAGGACAGATCCTATACGGGGCGCGCGGCCAGGAAAATCGAGTGGCGGGCGTGTTCCAGATGATGGGCACGGAACCCAAGAAGATCCCTTCGTCCAAGGTGGGCGATACGGTGGCGCTGGGGCGGCTGGAACATATCGGCACCGGCGAGACGATTTCCTCGGCGAAAGGCATATCGAAGCAGGCCTTCAAGCTCGTGGTCAATCCGCCTGTCTATGGGCTTGCCATCGCGGTGCCCGACCGGAAGGACGAGGTGAAGCTCACGACATCGGTCGGCAAGCTCATCGAGGAGGACCCCTCGCTGTCGCTCCAGCACAATCAGGACACGCATGAGATGGTTTTGTGGGGGCAGGGCGAGATGCATCTGCGCGTGGCGCTCGAGCGGCTGGCGGGCAAGTTCGGCGTGCGCGCCGAGGCACGGCCGCGGCGCATCTCCTACAAGGAGACGATCCGCAAGCCCGTGAGCCTGCGCGGCCGCCACAAGAAGCAGTCGGGCGGCCACGGGCAATATGGCGACGTCGTTCTCGACATCAAGCCCTTGCCGCGAGGATCGGATTTCGTATTCACCGACACGATCACGGGCGGCGTGGTGCCAAAACAGTATATTCCCGCCGTGGAAGCGGGCGTGCGCGAGTATCTCAATCAGGGACCGCTCGGATTTCCGGTGGTCGACATCACCGTCAATCTCTCGGAAGGCAGCTATCACACGGTCGATTCCTCGGAAATGGCGTTCAAACTCGCAGCGCGCCTCGCCATGAGCGAAGGTCTGCCGCAGTGTTCGCCCGTGCTGCTCGAGCCCATCTCGCATGTCAGCATCCACGTGCCGAGCGAGGCGACCTCGCGCGTCAACCAGATCGTGACGGGACATCGCGGGCAATTGCTCGGCTTCGATGGGCGCGAGGGCTGGCCCGGGTGGGACACGATCGAAGCGCATCTTCCGGAAAGTGAGATCGGCAATCTGATCATCGAGCTCAGATCGGCAACGGCGGGTGTCGGCACGTTCACTTTCAGGCACGACCATATGGTGGAGCTGACGGGACGAACGGCGGACCAGGTGCTGGCGGCGCGGAAGGCTCAGGCGGCTTAAAGGTCGTTTGACCTTCATCGTCATCCGGTGAACGCCGCTAATCGTCATCACCGGGCTTGACCCGGTGATCTCTTGCTGTTCCCACGAGATTTGGCCCGGCCATGACGGGAGCAAGCGATCGGGCGGCTTTCGCCGGAGTGACGATGGGATTGTTACCCGGTGATGACGAAGATCGGGGCAGGGCGGGCATTTCACAGGATTGTGCGCGGTTTTTACTGGGCAACGGTTCCGTCCGTGAAATAGTTATGGCCCCGACGGCATTCGCGAGAGGGCAGATGCATATTTCGAGACGATTTGGCTGGGAAATCCCTGAAAGCCTTGTGACGCCCGAGCATGTCTTCTTCAACCGCCGCCGGTTCCTGGCGGCTGCGGGTGCCATTGCAGGAGCTGCAATGCTGCCTCCACCGCTCCAGGCCGCACAGGCGGATCCTTCTGCTGCGCTCTATCCCGTTCCGCTCAATCCCGCCTTCAAGGACGCAGGACGGGCCATCACGGACAAGAGCTACAACATCACCTTCAATAATTTCTACGAGTTCGGGTCCTCCAAGCAGATCTATCGCGCTGCAGAAGCGCTGCCGATCCGGCCGTGGGAGATCGCCATCGACGGGATGGTGGAGAAGCCCTTCGTGATCGCCATCGACGAGCTGCTCAAGAAGGTGAAGCTCGAGGAGAGAATTCATCGCCATCGCTGCGTCGAAGCGTGGTCGATGGTGGTGCCGTGGAGCGGCTTTCCGCTTCGCAAGCTTATCGAAGTTGCAAAACCGACCTCGGGTGCGAAATATGTTCGGATGGAAACGTTCAACATGCCGGAGGTTGCTCCCGGCCAAAGGCCCGGACTTTTCGGCGGCAGCTATCCCTGGCCCTATGTCGAAGGGGTGACGATGGCCGAAGCCATGAACGATCTTTCCTTCATGGCGACGGGCGCCTATGGCGCGCCCCTGCCGAAATCGATGGGCGCGCCGATCCGCCTGCATCTTCCCTGGAAGTATGGCTTCAAGTCGATCAAGTCGATCGTTCGCGTGAGCTTCACCGACGAGCGGCCGGTGAGCTTCTGGGAGCAGCTCGCCGGCGATGAATACGGATTCTGGGCAAACGTAAATCCGAAGGTTGCGCATCCACGCTGGAGTCAGGCCAGTGAGCGCATCCTCGGCACGAATGAAGAGGTTCCCACGGAGCTCTTCAACGGCTATGGCGCTTTTGTGGCCCAGCTCTACAGCGGGCTCGAGGGCGAAAAGCTCTATATGTGAGGCGGCCTCCCATCCTTCAGGCGGGAACATCTCGGCAAAGCTCGCCGTTGTCGTGGAGCGGAAGGAACCCTAGATCATGGCCGAGCATTCGAGTTCAGGAGCCCATCCAAGGCCCGCAGCAGCGGCTGCGGGATTTGCCGTTTCGGAGCATGCATTTACCGAGAAGCTCAACGCTGAGGAGAGCAGCGAAACGCGCGAACGGCTCGAAGGCATGGGGCAAGTTCAACGCCCTGACACGGCGGGGTGGACGCGGTTCGACACGGGTGAGACGGCGGGCCGAATCATCGGCGAAATCGAAAGCTTCGCCCGGCGCCAGCCTCTCCAAGCCGTGCTGGGCGCCTTCGTGGCGGGGATCGTGCTTGGACTGTTTGCCAGGCGCTAGACGGTAAATTTCATCGATCGAAAAAGCTCAACGTCCGTCCTTTTCGCAGGCGCCCATCAGCGCAAGGCAAGCTTGTCCTTGCGGAGATTGAAATTGGTCTTACGGATCAGCGGCGGCTTCATCGCTGTTTTCCTTCCGGCGAAAAGCTGCTTGTTCCGCAACCGCGCCTGCACAGCGGGCTGCGCCGGCCGCTTCTGCTTCTTGACCTGCGCGACCACCGTCGGGGGAACTGTTTTGAGGACCACGACCTTGGAGCCCGTGCCGACGCGCTCGTAAAGATCGACAATATCGGCATTGAGCATGCGGACGCAGCCCGAGGATACGGCCTTGCCAATGGAACTGGGCTGGTTCGTGCCATGAATACGGAAGAGCGTGTCGAGGCCATCTGCAAACAGATAAAGAGCGCGTGCGCCCAAAGGATTCTTGGGTCCACCGGGCATTCCCCCGGCCCATTTGGCGGCAAAGGGATCACGCGCGACCATCCTCTTGGGCGGCGTCCAGCGCGGCCAGGGTGCCTTGCGGCCGATCACGGCCGTACCCGACCACTGAAACCCGTCGCGGCCGACGCCTATTCCGTAACGCAGGGCGCGGCCTTCTTTGAGAACCAGGTAGAGAAAGCGATCACCCGTGTCGACAACAAGAGTGCCTGGCAAATGGGAGGTCTCATAGGAGACTTCCTGGCGGCGATAAGCTTCCGGAACCTCGTCGACCTCGGCATAGGAAATGGCAAATGGCTCATTGGAAGCGCCGGTCGGCGCAGCCACCTCCTCCTGCGCGGCAAATGCCTGGACCGGCAGCACGGCCAGGCTAAACGCTATGACGACAGCCACGCGCCCGGAAAACTTCACCAACATCGATTACCCTCGCTTACGAACCGCCCCTATCGGATATCGAACCCGGCAAGTGTTGCTTTGTTCCGCATCGCAGGAGCGCATTCACACTAATGGGAGCAAAGTGAAGGCGAGATGTCGATCGGGTTCATGCGCCGTTCATGATCAAAAAGCAGGTAGAGGGCATGTCGATCCCCGATTGAAGACGCCGGCCCAGTGCCTATAATCCCGCGCATGAGAGAATCGATGTTCGACGCAAAGGATGCGGCAGGCTTTCACCGCTGCTTCTTCACCACCCCCGAGATCATGGGCTATGCGGGGCTTGCAGCTCTTTTCGGGGCGATCACCTTTCTGATCGCCGATCGCCCGGGGGAAGCGCTGTGGCCCATGGCGGCGATGGTCGTGCTCTATCCGGTCGCCGAATATCTGCTGCACCGTTTTCTGCTGCACGGGAATTTCCTGGCAAAATCTCCTCTGACGTCGCCTTTGTGGTACCGCATCCACTATCGACATCATTCGAAGCCGAGCGATCAATCGGTGATCCTGGCGGCTCCCTATACGATCGTTGGGGCCGTGATCTTCTTTTCGCTTCTGTTGGGCTTGGGTTTTGGAAGCTTTACGGCGCTGACGGGGGCCTTGGCGGTGGGGAGCCTGCTCATCATCTCTTATGAATATGCGCATTCGGTGTGTCATGCGGCCTTCCCGACCGAGAACCCCTATCTCAAGTCGATCCGTATGAATCATGTGCTGCATCATTTCCACTCGGAGAGTGGCAATTATGGCATCACCAACAATCTGAGCGATATGCTGTTCGGTACGCGTTACGGTGACAAACCGTTGCCAAAGCGTTCACCAACGGTGCGCAACCTCGGCTATGACGAGGAAATGCGCCGCGCCTTCCCCTGGATCGCCGAGATCGAGGCCAATGCCAATGCTCTGCTCGAGAACGCTCAAGGGCTGCGCGCGCCGGCACCACAGAAGCAGCGATAAGAAAATGCCGGGCTGGTGTGTCCAGCCCGGCCAAGTCTATCAGTCCCATTACCGGAACTTTGGCCGCCCCGGGTGAGGCAGGACGACCATGCAGCGAAAGCTACAAAGGGGGAGGGAGTAACTTCCGCCTTAACTTTGCAGCTTAGTAAGCTGCGGGTGGAGAGTGCGCGATAGGGATTGGGTGCGCAAGGCGATGCGCGGCATGGGTGCCATGCGGGAGACGTATAAAATTCGCCTATCAAAATCGCTGAGGTTTTTTTGAAGATGAGCTGATGCTTCTTCTACTCGTCATTCCGGCAAGGGCCTCCCTTGCGTCATGGCCGGACTTTCCGGCCATCTGCAAGTTTGGAAGAGATCACCGGGTCAAGCCCGGTGATGACGTGGCAGGAAAGTCTTCAGAAAGACCATTCCTTGGCTTTCGAGACCAGGAAATCGCGGAACACGCCTACCCTCTTCGAATCGCGCAATTCCTCGGGATAGACGAAATAGGTATCGAACTCGGGCGTGTCAGCAGGCAGCTGGATGGGCACGAGAGAGGAGTCCTTGCCGACGATATAGTCCGGCAGGGAGGCGATGCCCAAGCCTGCTTCGACGGCCCGGCGCAGGCCATAGGCATTGTTGACCTTGAGGATGGCGCGCCTGCCCTCGCCGTCGGCGCGGCCGGCGGTTTCGAGCCAGTTGATGTTGTTGAAGAAGCCGCTGGTCGAGCCGAACAACAGGATGCTGTGGTCGTCCAGATCCTGGAGCGTCTTCGGCAGGCCCTTGCGGCGAATGTAGTCCGGTGACGCATAGAGATGATGATGCACGGTGAAGAGCTTGCGCTGGATGAGATCCGGCTGCACGGGACGGCGCAGCCTAATTGCCACGTCGGCCTCGCGCATGGACAGGTCGAGCTCGCGATCTTCAAGGAGGAGGACGACGCTGATCTCGGGATAGAGGTCAATGAATTCCGCGATGCGAGGAGTGAGCCAGATGGAGCCAAGCCCCACGGTTGTCGTTATGCGCAGTTCACCTGTTGGCTTGTCCTTCGAATCCATGAGGCGGGCCTGAGCGGCAGCGAGTTTGGTGAAGACGTCATGGGCGGTGCGATAAAGCATCTCGCCCTGCTCGGTCAGAATGAGGCCGCGCGCGTGACGGTGAAAGAGAGGAACGTTGAGTTCCTGCTCCAGCGCACTGATCTGCCGGCTCACGGCAGATTGCGACAGACCAAGCTCATGGCCGGCGTGGGTGAAGCTGCCGGCATCGGCAACCGCATGGAAAATGCGCAGCCGATCCCAGTCCATCGGATTATGATTGTTATGAACGTTCATTCGGCGGCGGCATGGAACAGAGTGTCATGATGGGCCAGGAATTTTTCGGCATCGAGGGCTGCCATGCAGCCCATGCCCGCAGCGGTGACGGCCTGGCGGTAGACTTCGTCCGACACGTCGCCGGCGGCGAAAACGCCCGGAATTTTGGTCGCCGTCGAGCGGCCCTTCAGGACAATATAGCCGCCGGGCGTGAAATCGAGCTGGCCCGCGAAAATCTCGGTCGCCGGCTTGTGGCCGATGGCGATGAAGACACCGTCGGCGGCGATCTCATCGACTCTGCCGACTTTCAGGTCCTTCAGGCGTGCGCCGGTGACGCCCTTGGGATCATTGGTGCCGAGCACGGCTTCAAGCACGGTGTTCCAGCGCACGGAAATTTTCTTGTTGGCGAAGAGACGGCTCTGCAGAATCTTTTCGGCGCGCAGCTCGTCGCGGCGATGGATGAGCGTGACATCGCTTGCCAGATTGGCGAGGTAGAGCGCTTCTTCAACGGCCGTATTGCCGCCGCCAACGACGAGAACCTTCTTGCCCTTGAAGAAGAAACCGTCGCAGGTGGCACAAGCCGAGACCCCGAAGCCCTTGAAATATTCCTCGGACGGCAAGCCGAGCCAACGCGCCTGAGCGCCGGTGGCGATGACAAGGCTGTCGGCGGTGTAAAGCGTGCCCGAGTCGCCCTTCAGCTGGAAAGGACGAGCGCCAAGCCGCGCCTCCACGATCTGATCGGCGATGAATTCGGTTCCGACATGGAGGGCCTGCTGCTTCATCTGCTCCATTAGCCATGGGCCCTGGACGACATCGGCGAAACCTGGATAGTTTTCGACATCGGTGGTGATGGTCATCTGGCCGCCGGGCTGAATCCCCTCGATCAGCAAGGGCTTGAGCATGGCGCGGGCGGCATAAATGGCGGCGGTCAGGCCGGCAGGGCCGGAGCCAAGAATCAACAGTCTGCTATGCTTCGTCATGGGGGTCCTCAAGCTTCAGACATGTTAGATAGTAATGGCTCGGCTGGCGATCCATGTCCCTGGAACATAGCTATTTTGACCAAATGCTCAAATGCTTTCGCGGATTTATCCCAGAGTGGGAAATTTTATTGCTGAATTGACCAGAAAGCGCAAAATTCCCCGCATGACGGCCAAATTCAAGCTAGACCAAACCGACTGGCGGATTCTGCACGAGCTCCAAAAAGACGGGCGGATCACCAATGTGGAGCTGGCGCGGCGGGCGGGAATCTCGCCGCCACCCTGTCTCAGGAGGATGCGGGCGCTCGAGGAGCAGGGGCTGATCACTGGCTACCGCGCCGTTCTCAATGCCGAGCAGCTTGGTTTCGAACTCACCATGTTCGCCATGGTCGGGCTCCACAGCCAGGCTGAGGCCGATCTCGTGGCCTTCGAGGAACGGGTGCGGGGCTGGCCGATCGTAAGAGAGTGCTACATGCTGTCGGGAGAGGTGGACTTCCTGCTCAAATGCGTGGCCAAGGATCTGCACACGGCGCAGGAATTCGTCATCAACGTCCTCACCAAGGCTGCGAATGTCGACAGCGTGAAGACGACGCTCACCTTGCGCGTCTCGAAATATGAGCCGGGCGTGCCCTTGAGCTTCGAAGAGGGCACACCGGCAGCATGAGGAACAGCTACTTATACTTGATCTTGACGATCTCGTAGCTCTTGCCGCCGCCCGGTGTCATGACCTCGACCGAATCTCCCTTGCGCTTGCCGATGATGGCGCGGGCGATGGGGGAGGTGACGGAAATCTTGCCCTTCTTCACATCAGCCTCGAATTCACCGACGATCTGGTAGACGGATTCGTCCTCGGAATCCTCGTCGACAAGGGTGACGAAGGCGCCGAACTTCACCGTGTCGCCCGACAGTTTGCTGACGTCGATGACCTCGGCGCGGGAAACCTTGTCCTCGAGCTCGGCAACACGTGCCTCGACCCAGCCCTGCTGATCCTTGGCGGCATGGTATTCGGCGTTCTCGGAGAGATCGCCATGGGCGCGCGCCTCGGTAATGAGCTTGATGATCCGTGGACGCTCCACCGACTTCAAATGCTTGATCTCGTCAAGCATGGACTGGTGGCCGTTGGCAGTCATTGGAACCTTGTCCATCATCGCAATCCGTCAGTTCGTCTCTGCCCGGGGGACCGATCCCTGCCGGGTTCGCTTGCAGCTGTTCTAAGTCTCGGAAAACCTGATTGGCCGGGCTCTGTTCGAGAGCCGCTAACGCAACCCGCTTGCCTTAACAACCACGGGAGGCGCTCGAAGAGGCCTCCCGACATCTGAAACAATAGTCCGAGCCTGCGGCATTTTCAAGATTCCAGGCCGTTTTCACCAAAGGCGGCGCAAATCAGTCGTTTAGCCTAGGGCAGGGTTGAAGCTTCGGCCCGGTAGGACTGAAGCGGACGGACATCGAGGCTGTGGGCCTTGACGGCAGCTATGGCCTTGGTGGCGGCGATACAGCCGGAGAGGGTGGTGTAGTAGGGAATCCTGGCAATAAGCGCGGCGCGGCGGATGGAGGCCGAATCGGCAATTGCGGCCTGGCCCTCCGTCGTGTTGAAGACGAGCTGGACTTCGCCATTCTTCAAGGCATCGACGATATGGGGCCGGCCCTCCAGCACCTTGTTGATCTTCTCGCTCGGGACGCCCTGGCTTTCCAGATAGCGCTGGGTTCCGCCCGTGCCGATGATGCGGAAGCCGAGCTCGTGCAGGCGTTTGACCGCGGGCAGGATGCGAGGCTTGTCCGCATCCTTCACCGAAACGAAGGCGGTGCCCTCGACGGGCACGCGGGAGCCCGCGCCGAGCTGGCTCTTGGCAAAGGCGATGGCGTAATCGCGATCGAGGCCCATGACTTCCCCCGTCGAGCGCATCTCTGGACCCAGGAGGGTGTCGACGCCGGGGAAGCGGTTGAAAGGGAAGACAGCCTCCTTCACGCCGACATGGTTGAGTTTGCGTTCCTTGAGATCGAAGCTCGCAAGGCGCTCGCCGGCCATGAGACGGGCGGCGATCTTGGCGATCGGCTTGCCGATAACCTTGGCGACGAAGGGCACGGTGCGCGAGGCTCGGGGGTTCACCTCCAGCACATAGGCGGTTCCGTCCTTGATGGCGAATTGGACGTTCATGAGGCCGACGACATCGAGGGCTCTGGCGAGTTCAGCCGCCTGGCGCGCCAGCTCATCAATGATCTCGGAGCTGAGGGAATGGGGCGGCAAGGCACAGGCGCTGTCGCCCGAATGAATCCCCGCCTCTTCAATGTGCTCCATGATGCCGGCGACGAAAACATCGACGCCATCGCAGAGGGCGTCGACGTCGACTTCGATCGCATCGGAGAGGTAGCTGTCGATCAGCACGGGACTTCTGCCGGAGACGACGACTGCCTCGGTCATATAGCGCTCGAGCTGAGCGGGATCGCGCACGATCTCCATGGCGCGGCCGCCCAGAACATAGGAGGGCCTGATGACCACGGGGTAACCGATCTGATCGGCGACGGCGCGGGCCTCGACAGCGGACTTGGCGATGCCATTGGCGGGCTGGCGCAGATTGAGCTTCTTCAGGAGTTTGGCGAAGCGGTCGCGGTCTTCGGCCAAATCGATGGCGTCCGGCGTGGTGCCCAGAATCCTGACGCCCGCCTTCTCCAGCGGCACGGCGAGCTTGAGTGGCGTCTGACCGCCGAACTGGACGATAACACCGACAAGGGTTCCCTTCGCGTGCTCGGCATTGATGATCTCGAGCACGTCCTCGGCGGTCAGGGGCTCGAAATAAAGCCGGTCGGAGGTGTCGTAATCGGTCGACACGGTTTCCGGATTGCAGTTGATCATGATGGTTTCATAGCCTGCTTCGTCCAAGGCGAAGCAGGCATGGCAGCAGCAATAGTCGAATTCGATACCCTGGCCGATCCGGTTGGGGCCGCCGCCCAGAATGATGATCTTGCGGCGATCGGAGGGGCGCGCCTCATCCCCACTCGACCCCGGGAGACCCTTCTCGTAGGTTGAGTACATATACGCGGTTGGGGAGGCGAATTCGGCGGCCGATGTGTCGATGCGCTTGTACAGGGGGCGAACGCCGAGCCTGCGGCGCAGGCTTGCCACCCTGTCCTCGCTTGTGCCGGCAAGGGTGGCGAGGCGCGCGTCGGAAAAGCCCATGGCCTTGAGCGTGTGCAGGTTCGCCTCATCCTTGGGCAGGCCCAGGCTGCGGATCCTCCCCTCCATCTCGACGATCTCCGCCAGCTGGTCGATAAACCAGGGATCGTATTTGCAGGCCGCCTGCACGAGATCCCTGGATGCGCCCTGCCGCAAGGCCTCGGCGACCTTGAGAATGCGATCGGGCGTGGGACGGCCGAGAGCGGCGCGAACGGCGTTCTTGTCGTCTCCTTCGCCGAGACCTGGGATGGCGATCTCATCGAGGCCGGTGAGATCGGTTTCAAGGCTGCGCAGCGCCTTCTGCAAGGATTCGGGGAAGGTGCGACCGATGGCCATGACCTCGCCCACCGATTTCATGGCCGTGGTGAGCACGGGTTCGGCGCCCGGGAATTTCTCGAAGGCGAAACGGGGGATCTTGGTGACGACGTAATCGATGGTCGGCTCGAAGGAGGCAGGCGTGGCGCCGCCGGTGATTTCATTGGCAAGCTCATCGAGCGTGTAGCCGACGGCGAGCTTGGCAGCGACCTTGGCAATGGGAAAACCCGTGGCCTTCGACGCCAGGGCGGAGGAGCGCGAGACGCGCGGGTTCATCTCGATCACGACCAGCCGGCCATCCGAGGGGTTGACGGCGAACTGGACATTGGACCCACCCGTCTCGACGCCGATTTCACGCAGCACCGCAATCGATGCGTTGCGCATGCGCTGGTATTCCTTGTCGGTGAGGGTGAGTGCCGGGGCGACTGTGATCGAGTCGCCCGTGTGAACGCCCATCGGGTCGATGTTCTCGATCGAGCAGACGATTATGCAATTGTCGTCGCGATCGCGGACCACCTCCATCTCGAATTCCTTCCAGCCGAGGACGGATTGCTCGACCAGCACCTCATGGGTTGGAGAGGCGTCGAATCCGCGATCGACGATCTCGAGATATTCCTCGCGATTATAGGCAATGCCGCCACCGGTGCCGCCCAAGGTGAAGGAGGGCCGGATAATGGCGGGAAGGCCGACAGTCTCCAGAGCAGCCATGGCCTCGACGATGTTGTGGGCCAGCATGGAGCGCGGGGTCTCGAGGCCGATCTTGTTCATGGCGTCGCGGAAGAGCTCGCGGTCCTCGGCCTTGTCGATCACATGCGCCTTGGCGCCGATCATCTCGACCTTGAACTTCTCGAGAACGCCGAGCTTGTTCAGCGTCAGTGCGGTGTTCAGAGCCGTCTGACCGCCCATGGTGGGGAGCAGGGCATCGGGGCGCTCCTTCTCGATAATGCGGGCGACGATCTCGGGGGTGATCGGCTCTATATAGGTGGCATCGGCCAGCTCCGGATCGGTCATGATGGTGGCGGGATTGGAATTGATGAGGATGACGCGATAGCCCTCGGCCTTGAGTGCCTTGACCGCCTGGGTGCCCGAATAGTCAAATTCGCAGGCCTGGCCGATGATGATAGGGCCGGCGCCGATGATCAGAATGGACTTGATGTCCGTCCGCTTGGGCATGAGGAACCTTTGGAGAGTGCGGGGCTTCCTACACGACCTGAGATGGATGGAACAAGTGGGTGGTTTGGCATTTCGTCCATCCACTCGTCACCTCGACGAAAGTCGGAACTCAGCTCTATCAAATATCGTCATCACCGGGCTTGACCCGGTGATCTGCCGCTCGTGAGGAGATGGCCGGATCAAGTCCGGCCATGACGATTTGGGAGAAGCGGGGGTGACGAGATTGGGAGATGGCCGGATCAAGTCCGGCCATGACGTGTAGCTACAGCGTCGCGCAGCTAATGGTGCGGAAGCGGGGGCTGTTGGGATTGACTTCATAGCCCAGCGCGCCAAGCGCATAGCCCTTGCCGGCACACCATTGGTCGGCTGCCGCCTTGCGGCAATCCTGGCCGAAGTCGCAAGTCGTCGGCGAAGCAAGATTGTCGATGTCGAATCGAACGGTCGAGGGCCGTTCATTGGGACGCCAGCATTTGACCATTTGGAAAGGCTGGGCCGCGGGCGCCCTGATCGTCAGATTGGAGTCAA
>Ga0075421_100004793_pt1 | contig 16319 bp, 20 predicted proteins | sample SoiMetdeltSBSDD5_FD_75292 | JGI IMG/M metagenome (GOLD analysis project Ga0075421, IMG submission 75292) | Bulk soil microbial communities from a Populus tree surrounding site in Tennessee, USA - Soil MetaG P. deltoides SBSDD5 | ecosystem: Environmental > Terrestrial > Soil > Tree plantation...
AGGCGGTTCGGCTCCACATCCGTCGCTCGCATGCTGAGCGAGACGTCGATTGCCATGATGATCGTGCGCTGCTCGGAAGGCAGTGTGATCACCGCCGTCGGGCGCGCGACGGCGAGCAGCGTGGCGGCGAGCGCAAGCAGGAAAAGAAGCGGCGGGATGTGCCGCCGCAGCCGCTGCCCCGGTCCCATCGCTTCCTTGACGAGATCGAGGCTCGCGTATCTGACGGCGCCTTTCTTCCGGCGCGAAACGACGAATGCGTAAATCGCGACGAGCGCGGGCACCGCAAGCAAGAACCAGAGATGTTCGGGCGAGATAAAGCTCATTGCTGCAAGTACTCCAGCATGCGCTTGCGCATCGCGGCGTCCGGTAAACGTCCCATGCCTGCCTGAACGTTATCCGAAAGATGCGCGGTGCGGCGAGTACCGGGTATCACGCACGTCACGGCAGGTTGACCTAGGATCCACTTCAGGAAAAACTGCCCCCAGGTCGTACAGTCGATCTCCACAGCCCAGGGCGGCAGCTTGCGGCCTTTGACGCGCCCGAAGAGATCTGCGCCGGCGAACGGACGATTGATCAGAACGGCGGTTGCCGTGTCGGCGCAGAGCGGCAGCACGCGGTCCTCCGCTTCACGCTCCGCCATGGAGAGGTTGACCTGCACGAAGTCGAACTCTTTCGTCTTCACCAGCCGCTCGAGATCGCGGTACGCGCCCGAGTGGTAATGGGTGATGCCGACGTAGCGCACGCGCCCGGCAGCCTTCCACTCCTGCAGGGTCCGGGCATGCGTCTCGACGTCGACGAGGTTGTGCACCTGCATGAGATCCATTCGCTGCGTGCGCATCAAGCGGAACGACTCCTCCATCTGGCGGATACCTGCGTCGCGTCCGCGCGTCCATACCTTGGTCGCGAAAAAAAACCGGTCGCGAATGCCCAGCTCTGCAGTGAGGTCTCCCGCGACGCGCTCGGCTTCGCCGTACATCGGGGAGGAATCGATGACGCTGCCGCCATGCTCGGCGAGCAGGCGCAGGACCTCTTTCAGCTCCGCCCGTTCCGGCGCGTTCGGTCCGACGTCGAATGTCTGCCACGTGCCTACGCCGACCACGGGTAAGCGTTCACCGGTGCGCGGAATGGGGCGGCTGGACATCGACTGAGTGCGTTGAGCTGCGAGCGGGTATCGATGCGCCGCGGCCGCGAATGCGCCAGCGAGTGCCTTGAGTGCGGCGCGACGGGTATACATCGAGGGTCCTTGACCATCATACCATCCGCGCGCGACCGACGGCGCGGGGAGAAGCGTCGGAGTACACTACGAACTTCGCTGCCTTTCGAGAGCCGGCACCATGGATTCTGCAATCGCGCGCGACGGCCTTGTCGCATTCGTGAAGCGCGCCTGCCCGACGTGCACCCTGATCGAGGCGCAGTTGCGCGAGGTTGCAGCCGCCGTGCCCGCATTTCAGATCGTCTCGCAGGACGATCCGCGCTTCCCGGCCGGTGTCGCGCGCATACTCGACGATCGCGAGCTGGATCACTCATGGCTCAACGCGATCGAAGTGACGCCTACGCTGGTGCGCTTCGAAAACGGCCGCGAAGCGGAGCGCGTCGTCGGCTGGGACCGCGATGGATGGCGGCAACTGACCGGCCTCGGAGACCTTGGCGGCGCGCTGCCCGCATTCAGGCCCGGCTGAGGCTCGCGCTCACTCGAGCCCGGGGTGGCCGAGCGGTTGGAAGCGAAATACAAAGGCAGCGCCCTCGTCGCACGAAAAGTCGAGCTTGCGGGGCACGACGATCCGATGGAAGTCTGCTTCGAGCGCGGCTGGACGGACGGCTTGCCGGTCACGCCGCCGACGGACGAGCGCGTGCTGCGCATGCTGTCGGGCACGCGGCGCGCACCAGGCGAGATCGTCGGCCGCATTCCGCCTTACCTTGCGGAATGCACGGTGGAGAAAGTCGCGATCAACGCCGTGCTCGCCGGCTGCAAACCCGAGTACATGCCGGTGCTGCTCGCGGCGCTCGAAGCCGCGCTCGAGCCAGTCTTCACGCTGCATGGCGTCCTTGCGACGACCTATTTCTCGAGCCCCATCGTGATCGTCAACGGACCGATCGCGAAAAAGATCGGGATGGGAAGCGGGATCAACGCGCTCGGCCAGGGCAATCGCGCGAATGCGACGATCGGCAGAGCGCTGAATCTCATCGTGCGTAACGTCGGTGGCGGAAGGCCGGGGGAGGCCGATCGCGCGACGCTCGGCGCGCCGAGCAAGTTCACGCTCTGTTTTGCGGAAGATGAATCGGATTCGTCATGGCAGCCTCTGTCGGTTGCGCGCGGTTTCGCGCCCGGTGTTTCCACGGTGACTCTTTTCCAGGGCCACGGCGTGGAAGCGTTCGTCGATCAGAAGACGCGAACGCCGGAGGGGCTCTCGCGATCGTTTGGCCTGTCGCTCGTGAAAATCGGGCATCCGCGGCTCGTGCAGTCGGCCCGCGCGGTCGTCGTGCTGTCGCCGGAGCACTATCGCATCTACAAGGACGCGGGCTGGGGCCGCAATGAGATCGAGCGCGCGCTGTACGAAGCGACGGTGCGGCCGGGTCAGGAGATCCTCGCGGGGCTCGAAGGCATCGGCGAAGGCGTGGCGCCGCAGCGCGCGCAGGAACGCGTGCCGAAATTCCACGAGGACGGCTTGATGGTCGTGCGGGCGGGTGGGCCGGCGGGGCTTTTCTCGGCGATATTGCCGGGATGGCTGGCCGGACGGAACCGAACGGAGCTTCAGCCCGTCACCAGGGAAATTCGGGAATAGCTGCAAAGCACGACACGAAGGACAAAAGGTTGAAGGTTTTCGAAGGAGGCCTCATGAGCTGGTTACGAGATCCGACAGCAGAAACGAGCGCGATCAAACGCCCGCGGGTAAAACCGCCTGCGTCGCTCGAAGGCTTGACCGTGGCGCTTTTCGACATCGGTAAGACTCGAAGCGACGAGTTCCTGGACCAGGTCGAGAAGCGTTTAGCCGAGCGCGGGCTCAAAACGCGTCGCTATGCGAAGCCCACGAATGCCAAAGTGGCGCCGGTAGAAGTCATGCAAAAGGTTGCGACGGAAGCCGACGCCGTGGTGATCGCACTGTCGGATTGAGGCTCATGCACGTCGTGCAGTCTGCACGACCTCATGAACCTCGACGGACGCGGCATACCCGGAATATCGATCGTGACGACGGAGTTCGCGGATGCCGTCGCGGTGCAGTCGCAGGCGCTCGGTTTCGATCCCGCAATCGTTTACGTGCCCCATCCGATCCAGAACCGCACGAAAGAGGAGCTCGCGCGGATCGCGGACGAGGCAGTCGGGCCCGCCCTGGCGCTGCTAAAGTCGTAGCACCGTATGGATGTCCGGGAAACACCTGTAAGTTCCGGCACGGCAACAGCGACTGTCGAAGCAGGACGGCTGCAGGGAGTGGCGCCGATGTCGAACCAATGGAATTACGTACGTGTCCATCCCCTGATCGTGAGGATCACGCACTGGATCAGCGCATTCTCGATTTTCATCATGGTGTTTTCCGGGTGGCGCATTTACAACGCGGATCCGTTTCTGGGCTTCAGATTTCCGGACGCATGGACGCTTGGCGGCTGGCTCGCGGGCGCGCTGCAATGGCATTTCGCGGCGATGTGGCTGCTGGCGCTGAGCGGGCTTGTGTATGTCGGTTACGGAATCGTGAGCGGCCACCTTTGGCGGAAGCTGATGCCGCTCACGCCCGCGGCGGTGCTGCGCGATTTCCGCGACGCGCTCCGCGGGAAGCTCTCGCACGCCGACCTCACGGTTTACAACGCCGCGCAGCGTGCTGCTTATCTTGCAGTGATCATCCTGCTTGTCGTGCTGATCCTCTCGGGCCTGGTCCTCTGGAAACCGGTGCAGTTCCAGGGACTCGGCATGTTGATGGGCGACTATGAAGGCGCACGCTACGTTCACTTCTTTGCGATGGCCGGAGTCGTTTTTTTCGTGGTGGTGCACGTCGTCATGGTGTTACTCGTGCCCCGCACGTTTCCTTCCATGCTTACCGGCCGAGTCCGGACGCGTGCTTCTTAGATCGAGCGGAGGACACCCGTGAAGCGGAAAAGCATGGCGACGAGCCTCGACGATTTCTCCCGGCGTGAAATCGCGAGCCTCGAGCGTCGTTTGTTCATGCAGCGTGGCTTAAGCCTCGGCGCGCTCACGATGCTCTCGGGGTGCGATGTCACGAATCAGGAAAACGTCCAGAAAGTGCTCTGGGCGATGTCGCGCTGGAACGATCGTGTGCAGGGCTGGATTTTCGATCCGGACCAGCTCGCGCCCGAATTTCCGGAAAGCCGCATCACGCAGCCGTTCCCATTCAACGCGTTCTACAGCATGAGCGAAGCGCCCGTCGTAGATCCGACGAGCTACAAGCTCGAAGTCACCGGCCTGGTGCGGGACAGGAAATCGTGGACGCTTCCGGAGCTCTACGAGCTTCCGCAGGTGTCGCAGGTTACGCGCCACATTTGCGTGGAGGGCTGGAGCGCGATCGGCAAGTGGAGCGGCGTGCGGTTCAGCGAGTTCCTGCAGCGGATCGGGGCGGACACCACCGCAAAATATGTCGGCTTCAAATGCGCGGACGACTATTACACCAGCATCGACATGCCGACGGCGTTGCACCCGCAGACCGTGCTCACGTTCAGGTTCCGCGACCGGATCCTGCCCCGGGAATACGGCTTCCCGATGAAGCTGCGCATCCCCACGAAGCTCGGGTTCAAGAACCCGAAGCATATCGTCGCGCTCTTCGTGACGAACGACTATCCGGGGGGCTACTGGGAAGACCAGGGGTACAACTGGTATAGCGGTTCTTAGCGCCAAATGGTAGTCTCTCGCCGCGGCTGGGAGCCGTAAACCACAAAGGGAGAGACGAATGAAGAAGCTGATGATGGCGGTACTGGCTGGGTTCCTGTCGATCGCCGTCGCCGGGGCCTACGCCGGCGAGAGCAAGGGCGACGACAAGAAGGGCGACACCGGCACGGCCAAGAGCGAAAAAGGCATGGCCAAGAAAGACGCCGCCGCCGATAAAAAGGACGACAAGAAGAAAAAGGGCGAGGCCACGAAGTAACCCGGGCGAGTCCTTGCGTGAAGGGCGCGGACACCGCGCCCTTTTTCATTTGAACGTCCTGACATGTCGCTGCACGGGTTCCTGAGCCGTTTCGTTCCGGTGCGGCCCGACGAAGTCCGCGCGCTGCTGTGGTCGTTCGCGTATTTCTTCTGCCTGCTCGCGAGCTACTACGTTCTGCGCCCTCTGCGCGACGAGATGGGTATCGCCGGAGGCGTGCGCAATCTGCACTGGCTGTTCACGGCGACTTTCCTGGTGATGCTCGCTGCCGTGCCACTCTTCGGCGCGGTGGTCGCTCGCCTGCCGCGCCAGCGCTTCGTTCCGCTCGTCTATCACTTCTTCGTCGTGAACATCGCGATTTTCTGGCTGCTGCTGACGCTCGGCGTCGCCAGGATCGAGGTCGCGCGTGTGTTCTTCGTGTGGATCAGCGTATTCAACCTTTTCGCCGTGTCCGTGTTCTGGTCGTTCATGGCGGACCTTTTCGTCAGCGAGCAGGGAAAGCGGCTTTTCGGATTCATCGCGGCGGGAGGTTCGCTCGGTGCGCTGACCGGGCCGGCATTGACGGTGTGGCTCGCGGGCGTGCTCGGGCCGGTGAATCTGCTACTCGTGGCAGCGCTGCTGCTCGAAGCCGCGGTGCTCTGTGCGCGGGGTCTCGAATCGGCGGCGCCGCAAACGCCTGACACGGGAGCGCGCGCAGCGCCCCGTCTCGCGCAATCGCCCATCGGTGGAAACGCCTTTGCCGGGTTTCGGCTGCTCTTGCGCTCCGGGTATCTCTCCGGCATCGCGCTCTGGGTGCTGCTCCTCTCGCTCGCCGGAACGTTCCTGTACTTCCAGCAGGCGAACATCGTCGCGTCGGCTTCGGACGATCCTGCCGTACGCACCCGCATCTTTGCGTCCATCGATCTCGCGGCGGGCATCCTGACTCTGCTTGTGCAAACCCTCGTCACCGGACGCCTCATAGAGCGCTTCGGCATCGGCCCGGCCGCTGCTTTTCTTCCTCTGGTTTTTGCAATCGGCTTTGCCGCCCTTGCAATGAACCCCGTGCTGGTGCTGGTCGTGGCATTCCAGGCGGTCCAGCGCACCGCGAATTTCGCAATCTCGAATCCGGCGCGCGAAGTGCTGTTCACGGCCGTTCAACGCGAGGAGAAGTACAAGGCGAAATATCTGATCGACGGTGTCGTCTTTCGCGGCGGCGATGCGTTGAGTGGGTGGCTCTTCAACCTGCTGCGCGCGGCGGGCGTCGAGCTTTCGGCGATCGCGGCCGGCTCCGTGCCCGTGATTCTGGGCTGGATGGTCGTCGCGCTTTTGCTGGGCAAGGCGCACGAGCGGCGTGTCGCCGACGCACCGGCTCCGCGGCATTGACGCGGCGGGCGCGCGGCCAGCATACTCCGGCCCGCCTTTTCAGACAGCAACGGGAGTTTCATTTATGCGCCTGGTGACTTTCTCCGATGCCGGGGGTCCACGTATCGGGGTACACGACACCGTATCGAACACCATCGTAGATTTGTCGGCCGGGAGCCGGTTACCGAAGGACATGGCCTCGTTCGTCGCGCTCGGCAAGAACGGCCTGCAGCGTGCCCGGCGCGCGGTCAAAAGCGGCGAAAAGCGCCTGCCCGTCGAGAGCGTGAGGCTGCTCGCTCCATTTCCGCGTCCGGCGAAAAACATCCTGTGCGTGGGCAAGAACTATCACGACCACGCGCGCGAGTTTCACGCGAGCGGGGTTGATGCGAGCGCCGGTGCGGATGCCATTCCGGACGTGCCCATCATGTTCACGAAATGGCCGAACTCGGTCATCGGTCCTGGCGAGTCCATTCCCAGCGGAAACGATTACACGAACTCGACCGATTACGAAGGAGAGCTCACCGTCGTGATCGGCACGGGCGGGCGCAACATCAGCGAGAAAGACGCGTACGACCACGTCTATGGCTACACGATCGTGAACGACGTCACCGCACGCACGTTGCAGAACCGTCACAAGCAATGGTTCCTCGGAAAAAGCCTCGATGGCTACTGCCCGATGGGCCCGTGCATCGTCACGGCGGACGAGATCGAAGACGTGACCCAGCTCCGGCTGCTTACGAAAGTGAACGGCGAGGTGCGGCAGGACGCGTACGTGAGCCAGCTCATCTTCGACATCCCGACACTGATCGCGACGCTGTCGAAAGTAATGACGCTCGAGCCGGGCGATCTCATCGCTACGGGTACGTGCGCAGGCGTGGGGATCGGCTTCGACCCGCCGCGCTTCCTGAAGCCCGGCGACACCGTATCGGTCACGATCGAGCCGATCGGGACACTCGAAAACCCGGTATCGTAAGAACATGAAACTGGTGAGATACGAGCGTGGTGGTGCAGTAAGGCTCGGCGTCATCGACGGCGAGGACGTCGTCGATCTCCTGGACGCAGCCCCGCGCGGCCTGGCGCCTCACCTGCTCGCGGCTTTCGCCGACATGTGCCGCCTGATCGCGGCCGAGGAAGAAGGGTTGCATGCGGTGCGCAACGCGGTGGCCGGCTCGCGGAGGAACACAGCGAGCCGCACGCCGATCGCGCAGGCCCGGCTGAAAGCGCCGATCGAACCGACGCTCATCCTGTGCAGCGGCGAAAACTACTGGGACCACCGGGACGAAAAACCGGAGGTCACTCGCAAAGACCCCGAGTTCTTCCTGAAAACTTCGCTGGGCGTGATCGGTCCCGACGAGGAAATCCGGCGTGACGAGCGCGTCACCCGGAAGCTGGATTACGAAACCGAGCTCCTGATCGTCATCGGCAAAGCCGGGCGGCACATCGCCGCGGCCGATGCGCTCGATCACGTCTACGGCTATTCGATCATGAATGACTTGACCGCGCGGGATCGGCAGGTGAGCTTGCGACCGGACGGCTCATCCGTATACAACCTCGGTCCGGGGAAGAACTTCGATACGTGCGCGCCCATCGGGCCTTACATCGTTACGCAAGACGAAGTAGGCGACCCGCAGTGGCTGGACCTGAAGACGTACGTGAACGGCGAGTTGCGGCAAAGCAACTCAACCCAGAAGATGATCTGGACGTGCGCGCAACTGATCGAGTTTTTCTCCACGTTCGTGACGCTTCAACCGGGTGTTGTGATCTCGACCGGAACGCCGGGCGGCACGGCGTGGGGCAGCGACCCGGAGCTCGGCGGGAAGAAGCCGATGCGCAAGGACGTCGCGTCGCCGAGCGGATACCTGAACGCGGGAGACGAAGTGGTCTGTGAGATCCAATTTGTCGGACGCCTGCGCAATCGCGTGATCGCGGCCTGATCGCTTACAACAGGGAGACAACCCGAGGAGCCCTTATGAAACTGAAAGCGTTGCTTGCCCCTTGCGTGCTCGCGCTCGCCACTGCAAGCGCAATGGCGCAGGAAGCATTCCCCTCCCGTGCGATCACGATGATCGTGCCGTTCCCGCCGGGCGGCGTCGCGGACGTGACGGGCAGACCGACGGCTTCCGCCATGGAGAAAATACTCAAGCAGCCGGTCGTCGTCTCGAATCGGCCGGGCGCGGGCGGGGCGGTCGGGAACGCCGCTGTCGCCAACGCGAAGCCCGACGGCTACACGATACTGATGGCGCTTTCGAGTATTTCCGTGATACCCGCCGCCGATGTGCTCTTCGAGCGCAAGCCCGCGTATTCCCTCGATCAGTTCGCACCGATTGCGCTGATCACCGCCGATCCCACGATACTGACCGTACATCCGTCGCTCCCGGCCAAGACACTGAAGGAGCTCGTCGCGCTGGCACGCGCGAAGCCGGGGCAGCTTTCATATTCGACGTCCGGCATTTATGGCGCTCTGCACATGCCCATGGAGATGTTCCTGCACGCCTCCAAGCTCAAGATGCGGCACGTTCCGACGACCGGCGGCGGTCCCGCGATCACGGCGCTCCTGGGCGGGCACGTCGATCTCACGGCCGGCGGGCCGGCGGCGATCACGCCGCACGTGAAAGCAGGGAAGCTCCGTCCGCTCGCGAGCTGGGGACCGAAGCGCCACGAATTCTTTCCCGACGTGCCCACTTTCAAGGAGCTGGGCTACGACATCGAGTACCTCATCTGGGCGGGCATGTTCGCGCCTCGCGGCACACCCGAACCGGTGATGAAAGTGCTGCGGGACACCGCGCGCCGGGCGGTCGAAGATCCGGAGTTCAAGAGCATGATGGTCAAGGTGAATTCTCCGATTCACTACCTGGACGCACCGGACTTTCAGAAATTCTGGATGGCCGATGCGAAGCGACTTGCCGAAGCCGTCAAAGTGATCGGCAAAGTCGAAGAGAAGAAATAAGCGGCCGCACCCACCGCCAAGCGCCTGCACCATGTCCTGGCACCGCAACCTCACGAACGATCGGCTTTCGGGGCTCATGCTGCTGGCGGTCGCGGCGTTCGTCGCCTGGCAGAACCGCGCTTACCCGCTCGGCACGCTGCAGGAGCCGGGTCCCGGTTACACACCGCTACTGATTGCGGCGTTTCTCGGGCTCGTCGGCGTGATCATCGTTCTGAGAGGCGGCAGCTCTCCGGGTGTGGTCGAGACGTCCTGGCGGGAAGCGCCTCGTGCGCTCGTCATTCTGATCGCATGCGGCGTCGCGACCTATGCGCTCGAGCCGCTCGGCTACCGTCTCACGATTGGCGCATTGCTCGTTTTCTTCCTGGGGGTTCTCGAGCGCAGGAAACCGCTTGCCGTGGCGGCCGTGTCGATCGGATTTTCCATGCTGTCGTTCTATCTCATCGGCGATCTGCTGCGGGTGCCGCTGCCGGTAGGGCCTTGGGGGTGGTGACCGGCCCGCTATCCCTCATTCCCGTCCCTCTTCCCGAAGGGGCGAGGGGAGCTTCGAGGGGCAAATGGGCGTGACCCATTTGCACAGAATATAACGATGGATACCCTGCAGAACCTGCTCCTCGGTTTTCAGGTTGCGCTCGATATCAAGGTTCTCGGGTATGCGTTTGCCGGCTGCATTATCGGCACGCTCGTCGGCATGATGCCCGGTCTCGGTCCACTCGCCGGCATCAGTCTCTTGCTGCCTGCGACGTTCGGGCTCAATCCCATCATCGCCATCGTGCTCCTCGGCGGCGTGTACTACGGCGCGATGTATGGCGGCTCGACGACGTCGATCCTGATGCGCATCCCGGGCGAAGCCGCTTCGGTCATGACGTGTGTCGATGGCTACGCCATGACGCAGAAAGGCCGTGCGGGCGCGGCGCTCGCGATTTCGGCCATCGGCTCGTTCTTCGCCGGAACGCTCGGCGTGATCGGGCTCATGCTCCTCGCGCCGACGCTCGCTGCTTTCGCCCTGCGCTTCGGTCCGCCGGAGTACACGGCGCTCCTCGTCATGGGCTTTTTCATACTCGCTTACATGAGCGGCGGCTCGATGGTTAAGACGCTTGCCATGGCCATCTTCGGTCTCATGCTCGGAATGATCGGCATCGACGCGATGAGCGGCTACACGCGCTTCAGCTTCAGCGTGCTCGCGCTCTCCGACGGCGTCGGGATCGTACCCGTCGCCGTGGGACTCTTCGGCATATCCGAGATCCTCATGGTCGCGGGACAGGGCAAGGGTCCCGAGATCAAACACCCGAAGCTTCGCGAGCTCATGCCTTCGCGCGAGGAGCTTCGATCGTCCGTGGGCCCGATCCTGCGCGGGAGCCTCCTCGGTTTCATCATCGGCATCATTCCAGGGTCCGCGCATATCATTTCATCGTTCGTGTCGTACGGCATCGAGCGGCGCATATCGAAGCATCCCGAGCGCTTCGGCAAAGGAGCCATCGAAGGGGTCGCGGGGCCGGAGTCCGCCAACAATGCCGCCGCCACGGGCGCATTCGTGCCGATGCTGGCGCTGGGCATACCGACGGGACCGGTCACCGCGGTGATGATCGCCGCAGTGATGGTGCACGGAATCTCGCCGGGCCCGACGCTGATTCAGCAGCAGCCGGAGCTCTTCTGGGGTTTCGTGGCAAGCATGTACATCGGCAACACCGTGCTGCTGATACTCAATCTGCCGATGGTCGGGCTTTTCGTGAACCTGCTGCGAATTCCGTACGCGTATCTCTATCCCTGCATACTCTGCTTTTGCATACTCGGCTGTTACTCGGTGTCGAACAGCACCGTGGACGTCTGGATCATGCTCGTCATGGGCGGCGTCGGTTACGTTCTGCGGAAGTTCGGTTACGACCTCGCGCCGGTCGCCCTTGGGCTCGTGCTTGCTCCCATGCTCGAGCTATCGCTGCGGCAGTCGCTCGCGATGAGCGCGGGCGATTACGCGATCTTCCTACAGCGACCGATCGCGCTCACGATGCTGATCATGGGCGCGGTGCTGCTGTTGCTCGGGTTGAAGCCGCTGCTTACGAAGAAGAAAGACTGGCGCGACGAGCTGGAGGCGGTCAGCGAGTGACGAAGCCGTAAAGCTTCGCAGGATTGGTGACGAGCACCTGCTCGCGAAGCGTTTGCGGTACCCAGTCCAGCAGCAGGTCCGCGAGGTCCGCATCGTTCGGCATCGGCGTCTTCACCATCACGTGCGGCCAGTCGGTGCCCCACAGCACGCGCTCCGGCGCGGCTTCGAGCAGCGCTCGCGCATACGCGACGGTGTCTTGATGCGGCATTGGGTGCGTGGAAATCCGGTAAGGGCCGGTGAGCTTCACCCAGCACCTGCCGCGGCGCATGAGCCGCAGCATCGCCTGGAAGCCCGCCTGGTCGATTCCTTTGTCGGTCTTCATGTAACCGAGGTGGCCAAGCACGATATCCACGGGGAAATCCGCGAACTGCCGATCGAGATCGGGGAATTCGTCGGCGTGCATGAGAAATTCGACGTGCCAGCCGTAGCGCTTCACGCGCGAGGCAAGCTGCGCGAGCGTCGCCATCGGAACGACGCCTTTACCTTCGGCCACGTCGACCACGTTGACGCGTACGCCGCGTACGCCGGCTTCGTGCAGACGTTCGAGCTCCGCGTCGCTTGCATCGTCGTCCACGACAGCGACTGCGCGACACCGATCCTGACCGAGCTCCGACATCGCTCGCAGCATGACCGTATTGTCGGTCCCGTAGACGCTCGGCTGCACGAGCACTGCACGCTCGATCCCGAGTGTGGCGAGCATGTGACGGTACGCCGGGAGCAGGGCATCGGATGGCGTGTATACGCGACGTTCGGAATACGGATACGTGGCGATGGGTCCGCAGATGTGCGCGTGCGTGTCGCACGCGTGCGGCGGGATGACGATGCGCGGTTTACGCGGTGCCGGATCGAACGACGCGCATAGTGGCGCGGCAGCCGAAGGTGCGTGAGGCGGCGGTTTGTCCATAGGTCTTGACGGGAGACTCGTAGCCTGTGGTTTATACTTCGGCTCGATCTTAACTCACCAGAGCATTTCGCATGTTTTCAGAACGCAATGTCTTGCGCGTTGCCGCGTTCGCTTTCGCGCTGGCGTCGTCCATAACGACGGCGACCGAAGTCCAGCGCACCGGCGGGCCGTACGTGCCCACGCCTCAGGTCGTTGTCGACGCGATGCTCGAGATGGCGCACGTCGGTCCGCGCGATTTCGTGGTCGACCTTGGTTCCGGCGACGGGCGTATCGTGCTCACCGCCGCGCAGCGCTTCAAGGCGAGGGGGCTCGGCATCGACATCGATCCCGAGCTCGTGAAACAAAGCAATGCAACCGCGCAGCAGCGGGGGCTTGCCGAGCGCGTCGCGTTCCGGGAGCAGGATGTCCTGCAGGCGCGAATCGACGAGGCGACGGTCGTGACGCTGTATCTGCTGCCGGGCCTCATGCAGCAGCTTCAGACGAAATTCACGAAAGAGCTCAAGCCCGGCACGCGTATCGTTTCGCACGATTTTCCGTTCGGCGAATGGAAGCCGGATCGCGAAGTGAGCGTCGATGTGCCCGAAAAGTACGGCACGCCGGGACAATGGAAGTCGACGATCTTCTACTGGATCGTACCGGCTCAGGTGACCGGCGCCTGGAGCGTCACTGCCCCGGGCCTTTCAGCGGAACCACTGCCGCTCACGCTCGAGCAGCAGTACCAGTTCGTGCAGGGCGGTGTTCGCGACAAGGAGAAGCGCGTGACACTTTCCGGCGGCAGGCTCGAAGCGAATCGCATCCGTTTCAAGCTCGCCTTGCCCGGTGGCGCGTACGACTTCACCGGTGTGGTGGAAGGCGACCGCATGCGCGGCGAAGCCGTGCAGGGCGGCCGTTCCATCCCCTGGACCGCCGTCAAAGCGACGGCAGCGGCGCCCGCGCGCTGACATCGGCCAGTCGTCGCGCATTGCCGACAGCGGTAATGTCGGCGCCATAACGTGTTTTGTCCTCTCCGCCTGAAATACGTCGCGGGCAAGCGACGGTTTTCCTGCGTACCGCCTCTTCCCGACGCTGATTTCGTGGCATCTTCGCCGTAAATCGCTTGCAAGACTCGCGTTTAGCAATCTGGCACAAGTGTTGCGAGATGGCTCCCGGAGACCGCACCGTCGCGGTCGAGGCGCGAATATGGCGCATCGGTACGTTTTTATCGGCATCGCAGTGGCAAGCCTCCTCGGCGTGCCGCCTGCGAGCGCAGCTGAGCGGTCGACCGACAAAGCCGTCGGCTCCACGTCGCTTCGGCCGCCCGTCCCGCTCGACACAGAAGCGATGAACGCGATGCTGCGTGCGGACACCGATAAGGACGGCACGCTCAGCCCGGAAGAGCTTGCGCATTACGACATCGGGCTTGCGAGGCGCTTCAAGGAGGCTGATACCGACCGTGACGGCAAGCTCACGCTGTACGAGTTCGAGAAGCTCGTCCCCCGGCCGGAGGTTTCGGCGGCCAGCCGGTAAGAGGCGCCCGAAGGTTCCGGCGTTCGCCGGAATGAAGTTCCTTGCCGCGAACCCGGCACAACCATTGCAGCGGAGACCGGCATGAGCTGCCAAAGGCTCGCCACATTCAAGGAGTCCATGATGACCAAGCGTAACTTGACGTTGTTGGGCGCCGCGCTCGCGGGGGCCATGCTGGCTGCATCTGCAGGTGCGAACGACAACCGCGGCCCGATGACGGGGCCGGGCGATCGGGCGGTCATGAGCCCCGGCTCGCCGGCTCCGGCGCGTGCACCGGAAGGATCGGTGGTGCGGGACACGACGCCGACGAGCCCCAATGAATCGAATCCGACACTCCTGCGCGAGCGTCAGGATCCGATTGCGCGCGGTGACAATCCGAACCTGCCGAACCCGGTGACACCGTCCGGCGCGAACGAGAGTGCACCGCAGCCGCGTACCACCGTATACGACCCGACCAATCAGCCTGGGATTACACGACCACCAGTGGGCTCCACCCGCTGACGCGATCGGCTGCCTAAGAACCGGGCCGCCTCTTTGAGGCGGCCTTTTTTTATGTAACATACGCGGCGTCCATCCATTCCACAAAGAGGTCACGGTGAGCCTCCTTCGCTGTCTCTCCATGTCGCGCCGTTTTCTTGTCGTCGCGATGGCACTCTCAATCGTGTATGGCTGCGCGGGGCCGCTGCCCGACTATCGCAGTATCGTCGCCGCACCCGATCGCAGCGATGCGGACCGCGTGCTGGATCAGCGGCGCGATCCTGAACGACTGCTTGAGTTCTATGGCGTGAGGCCGGGCATGCGCGTGCTCGACATGAGCGCCGGGCGCGGGTACAACGCGGAGCTTCTCGCGCGCGCCGTCGGTCCGACCGGGCGAGTGTATGCGCAGAACAGCCCGACACTTCTGTTCCCTGCGGCCAAAGCGGCGATCGAAGAAAGGCTGAAATCGCCTGTCCTGGGCAATGTCGTGTACGTCGTTCGCGAGTTCGAAGACCCGGCTCCGCCCGAAGCGCGCAACCTCGATCTCGTCACGTTCAACTTCAACTATCACGACACCGCCTGGCTCGGCACCGATCGCGCGCGTATGAATCGCGCCGTCTTTCAGGCCCTGAAGCCGGGAGGCGTCTATATCGTCGCGGATCACTCCGCAAAGCAGGGCGCCGGCGTGAGCGTCTCCAAGAGTCTGCATCGCATCGAGGAAAGCGTGGTGCGCGAAGAGGTGCAGGCAGCGGGTTTCCGGCTTGCGGGATCGGGAGATTTTCTGCGCAACCCGGCGGATCCGCGCGATGTCGTGGTGTTCAAGAATCCCGTTCGCAATGACGAGTTCCTTCTGAGGTTTGTCAAACCGTGACCTGCGCGCGTCTATTCCGGCTCGTTTCGGCAACTGTCGCACTGAGCGTTGCCTGCGCTGCCACCGCTGCCGAAAAGGAACCCGAGCGCAGCGGCGGCCCTTACGTGCCGACGCCCAAGGTCGTCGTCGACGAAATGCTGCGAATGGCGAAAGTCGGTGCGAAGGACTACGTGGTCGATCTCGGATCGGGCGACGGCATCATCGTGCTCACGGCCGCACGCGAGCACAAGGCGCGCGGGATGGGTGTCGATATCGATCCGGAGCTCGTCAAACAGAGTAATGCCGAGGCAAAGCGGCTCGCAATTTCCGATCGCGCTTCGTTTCAGGTTCAGGACGTCTTCAAGACCGATCTTTCTAAAGCGAGCGTAGTGACGCTGTACCTGCTGCCTTCGATGATGATGAACCTGCGCTCCAAGATCTATCTCGAACCCAGGCCCGGCACGCGCATCGTTTCGCACGACTACAACTTCGACGAATGGCAGCCCGACGAGCAGATCGTGCTCGACGTTCCGGAAAAAGAGAAAGTGAACGGCGTGCCCAAGGCCACGATCAGCCTGTGGATCGTTCCTGCCAAGATCGGCGGCCGCTGGCAGCTGCAGCTCGAAGGAGGCGACGCGTACGACCTCACGGTGCGACAGGCCTATCAGGTGCTCGACGGCAGCGCGAGCGCACAGGGCAAAGCGCTCAGGATGACGTGGGGGCGCGTGCGCGGGGAGGAAGTCGTTTTCACGCTCAGCGACGGCTCCGCACGCCGGCAGTTCAGGGGCACTGTCGCGCCGGACGGGCTGCAGGGCACCGTGGACCTGGGCGCCGGACGAACTGCACGATGGAGCGCCCGGCGCGTGTGAGCGCCGCGTGTCCTTCGCGTCAATTCACGAGCAAGCCCGTCGGCGCGGTCTCGACGACGGTTCTGCGATAGGCCATCTGCATCTGCGCGAAATCGTGCGCTGCGGGGTTCACGGCATCCGTTATGATCCGCCCGCCTTCGAAGAGGTGCGGCTGGAGCGGCACCGGTGCAGACAGCATGTCCCACAATGTGTCGGCGTAAAGCGCCGGCAAGTGCGCGAGCGTGACTCTCGCGGGTGCGGGTA
>Ga0075421_100004794_pt1 | contig 16318 bp, 15 predicted proteins | sample SoiMetdeltSBSDD5_FD_75292 | JGI IMG/M metagenome (GOLD analysis project Ga0075421, IMG submission 75292) | Bulk soil microbial communities from a Populus tree surrounding site in Tennessee, USA - Soil MetaG P. deltoides SBSDD5 | ecosystem: Environmental > Terrestrial > Soil > Tree plantation...
TAGCCGTTCGGCCTCTCAATCTTTTGACAGGTCTTTGAACTGTTGAGATGATCAAAATGCCTACGCGAGCAACAGCCCGTGCCGACCATAGGAGTTGATCATGAAGACCACATCCGAAAGAGCTTCAGAATTTCGTGTTGACGAAAGTGCGAAGCAAAGTGTCCTGGAAGCCGTCGAAAAGAGGCGCGACTTCATAGTGCGTTTGACTTCAGACTTGGTACGCATCCCCAGCGTCACACCGACATACCCCGGCGCTGATTACGACGCCGAACTCGGTGGAGAACGGAACGTCAACCTTCACTTGCAGGAAGTTGAGCGTGAAATTGGGGCTGAAACCAAATTGGTGGAATGGGTTGGCGGTGATCACATCCAACAGGCGCGCGGAGAACGTCGGGAGGGCCGCACAAACCTCGTCGGTACGATCAAAGGAGAGGGTAATGGTCGCAGCCTAATCCTAACAGGTCATATCGACACCGTTCCCGTTGGACCGCACGAGCGCTGGAAGAGCGGTAGCCCGTTTAGTGGCAAAATTGACAGTGGACGTATTTGGGGTCGCGGATCGACTGATATGAAAAGTGGCGTCGCGGCAATGGTTTCCGCGATGGCAGCTTTGAAGGATGCTGGCATTCGCCTTTCCGGGGATGTCCAGTTGCAAACCACGGTCGGAGAGGAAATCGGGGAAGGCGCTACAATTGGTGCTCGATACGTTTGGGACCAGGGTTATACGGCGCATGGAGTAGTTTGCTCAGAGCCATCTTATCCGCTCTATCGGCTGGGACTCACGATCTGTTCGGGCGGTGTGAGTTGGCTGGTGATAAAAATTCGCGGTAAAACAGTGCATTCGTGCATGTCATATCAACTTGTCCGTGCTGGTACTAAGGGACAGGCGATTGCTGTAAATGCCTTTGAAAGGGCACAAAAGATCATAGCCGGGTTGAAGGAATTAGAGCACGAGTGGGGCTTTACTCACGTCGACCCTGAGGGCCTAGCACCTGTGGGTTTCGCAGCAATGAATCTTGGCGTTGTACATGCCAAGCCTGTCGGCGTTGAAGTGCCGTTTATCATTCCAGATGAGTGCGAACTTGGTTACGCCATTTGGCGCAATCCCAACGACAAATATGAGGATGTCGTTCGCGAAATCGAAGATCGAGTGGCTAAAGTTTCGGCAACCGACCCTTGGCTGGCCGAAAATCCCCCAGAGCTCGAGTGGCGGTTCGATTGGCCGAAGTTCTCGATACCCCGTGACCACCCTCTTACCCAGGCATGTGCATATGCGTATCGCGAGGCTCTTGGAGACGAGCCGCGATACCAGTCTTTCCAACCTGTAAGTGACAACACGTGGTACATGCAAGCGGGCGCACCTACGATTCTAATTGGACCTGGTAATTTCGAAGTGGCGCATGCTTACGACGAATGGGTTGACATCGAAGAGATCATCGACGCCACAAAGATTTACGCACTCGCTGCAATGAGCTGGTGTGGTTACTCGCTTCGCTAACCCGCTAACGAAACTTGGGGCCTGGGAAACTAATCTAAATACTTGGACGCCTGCCCCGCCACGGTCTTATTTGTTCGAAAGCAGCCGCAGCTCGAAACACCCTCAGATCGTCATAGGGTCGGGCTACGATCTGCATTCCAGTAGGTATGTTAGTTGAAGCAAACCCCGTCGGGACGCTCATAACTGGGCATTGGCTTACAAGGTTAAATCCATGTGTCATTACCCACCCGACATAAGCCTGCACAGGCTTTCCATTTATTGTGAATTTCGTATTGAACTCATCATGGTTTGCCTTAACGGATGGAACTGCAAGTGTTGGGCAAATCAGTATGTCATAGTTAGATAGAATCGGTTGAAGTTTCGTCCACATTTCACCCCGTTTCAGATTGCAACGATATAAGCGTGTAGCATCGTGCGTCAGGCCTTTCTCGAGAATGCGAACCACGTATGGCTCCATTTCATACTGCCAGCGGGGGAGTAAATCTCCGGCAATAGCTGCAAACAACCCCTCCCACCAGGTCATCCAGCAATCAAGCACACCCCAGTCCCAGCCAACGTCAACTTCCTCCACAGTACATCCCAATTCCTTGAATGCCTCAGCCGCCGCTCGCGTATTTCGCTCCACCTCCGAGTCAACGTGCACATAACCCAGATCAATCGAGAGGGCCACCTTGAAACCCTTAACGCTCTCAAGTTGATCTGGAATAATGACTTTCTCAGGCAATGAGCAAATATCATCGGGGTGTTGGCCGGACATCACGTTCTGCATGAGAGCAGCATCCGCAACACTTCGTACCATTGGACCATAGTGAAGAATGGTTTCGAGGGGATGATCCCTGTCGAGGGGATTGCGACCAAAGGGCGGCTTGTAACCAACAATTCCACATGCGGAGGATGGAATGCGGATGGAACCTCCGCCATCCGTTCCGTCGGCGAGGGTGCTCATTCCTGCTGCAATTATTGCAGCTGAGCCCCCAGAAGACCCGCCAGAGGTGTATTCAAGATTCCAAGGATTAGGCGTAACACCCCATAGTGGACTATGGGTGTTTCCCGAATATGCAAACTCAGGGGTAGTGGAGCGAATATGCATTATAGCTCCAGCCTCGAGAAGCCGTTGAACGGTTGCAGCTGTATAGTTTGGCCTATTGTGCTCAAATATTTTCGAACCAAACGTAGTAATTTCATCCTTGACGGGATGAAAGTCTTTGATGGCCACAGGCAAGCCTTCTAGTGGCCGAACATCATCAGGAGATTTCACATAGCGTGCTTCTGCGTCTTTGGCCTTCTCCAGCGCGCGCTCGAAAAATGAGTAAGTAATCGCATTGAGCTTAGGGTTCACTTCTTTGCATCTTGCGATGACGGCCTTCATTAAATCGACAGGTGAAATCCTCTTTTGCTTGAACGCCGCTATAGCTTCGCTACCCGTTGTGAAACACAAATCAAGATTGGCCGCCATTTTCTTAACTCCGGTTCTGCGTTAGAAAATTCAGCAGTGCTGGATAGTAAAGGTTCGGCTCCTCATAAAACGGCAAGTGACTGCTGTTGGGAAATACGTGTAAGACGGCTTGAGGGAGTTCCAATTTCATCTGGAGAGCACAGGCTGGCGTTTGTTCATCGTGGCTGCCCACTGTGATTAGCGTGGGAGCTTTAATCTTATGGAGGTCAGCCAACCTGCTCCAGTTCCTAAGATTACCAATGTACAGAAACTCGTTGGGCCCCTGCATCGTACCATAGGGTCCCATATTCCAGTCATTGACGGAGCGAAGGACCGGTGCAGGCCAGTCAGAAAGTCTGCAGACATGCCTATAATTGAGTACCGCAATCGCTCCCAAATATGCCGGATGATCAAAACGACCCTCTGCCTCAAATTCCTGCATCATCCCTACGGCTTCCGATCCCAGGGCTGCCCGAAGCCGGTCTAATTCAGAGCGAAGTTGAGGGATGTCAGCTACGGTACTGCTCAATATCAAGCTCTTGAGTGATTCCGGAAACGTGAGAGCATATTCGATACTGAGCCACCCACCCCAGGAATGACCGAGAAGGTGCACTGGGCCGAGCTTCAGCGCCTTTCGAACTGTCTCAGTTTCATGCACGTAGCGCTTGATCGTCCAGAGTTTATCATCTGTCGGCCGATCAGAAGAACCTGTACCAAGCTGGTCGAACGCAACGACTCGAAAACCGTGATCTACTAGACAAGAATGCGCTTCTCTCAAATAATCGCATGGAAGACCCGGCCCTCCATTAACGCAGAATAGGACATCATCGCCCGATCCAAAGCTATAGGCGACCACCTTATGGCCATCGACTTGCACCTCAATCCGATCATCCGGCGGAATCTCTCGCCACATTACCCCATCCCCCGCTAAACAACTCTACTTCTGCACTTTTCGTAAATCCCTTGCCAAGGTCGCAACCGCTCAAAGGTAGCGCTGAGAGCCAAAACATCGAGATCTGCGTAACGGCGGCCGATAATCTGCATTCCTATCGGCAACTCACTCTTCGAAAGCCCCGCGGGGATAGAGGCAGCTGGATGTCCACTGTAGTTAAGCGGATAGGTCAAACACCATCCGATGAGAGGATCCACTTCCTCTCCATCTACATGTGTTGGGCCTATAGTGTTCCCATTCGTCGCATTATCGACAGGCAAGCACGCGAGTGTTGGCGTGATCAAAAAATCATTGTCTCGGAAAACGCTCTGCACCGCATCGAATATCTCGCTTCTAATCGCTTGGTCCGCGAAAAAATCGACAACCTTCATATCCCGACACTTGTCTACCCACTTGAGATATTCAGGGGGGAAATCATTTCTATTTTTTCCGAGCAAATCGAAACCAAAAGCCTTCATTCCTTGCAGACCAGTGATATTGAGCGGCATTATGAGCCGACACCACAAATCAGACAGCTCACGTTGTGAACGAGTGATTCCAAGATTTATTTGACTTACCCGCGCGCCAATCTCCTCAAAAGCACGAACCCCCTTCTCCACTATTTCTTTTATTTCTGGATCAACCGGAAACACATCGAAGTTAGGAGAATACGCTATTCTCACGCCTCTCATGTCGCGGCCAAGCGCGCTTTCAAAATCCAGAGTCTCATCCAGAGCATAGGGATCGCGAGGGTCGTAACCCGCGAGTGCGCTCATTGCTCTTGCAGCGTCTTCGACAGTTCTTGTGATCGGCCCTTCAAAAATAAACGGAGTATCCATTGCAAAGGCATTTGGTCGGGACCACAACGGAACGCGGCCGAAAGAGGGCTTATATCCATACACACCGCACCAGGCCGATGGGATTCGGATAGACCCTCCTCCGTCCGTCCCCTCAGCTAAAGGTACTAGTCCATCAGCGACAGCCGCCGCACTCCCACCAGAGGAACCGCCCGGATTCTTCCGCACGTCAAATGGATTACACGTTGCACCGAACAAATAATTGTCCGTTATGCCGCGAAAACCCATAATTGGACTATTCGTCTTGCCAACGACGATTGCGCCACCACGTTGCTCCATGCGTTCTGTAAATGCGCACGCAAAATTTGGCTGAAAGTCCTTCAGGGCCCGGATCCCGCCAAAAGTAGATGGCCATCCGGGCTTGAAGTCGAAAAGATCCTTGATAGCGATTGGCACGCCATGCAGAGGCCCAAGATGATCACCATTAAGCACCGCTTTTGCCGCAGCGCGCGCAGACTGCCGCGCATCATCGTAACCCTTAAACACAATTGCATTGAGAGTGGGGTTACGCTTTTCGATGCGTTCAATAAAAAACTCCAGCACCTCGACTGGCGAAAGTTTCCTCGAACGAATTGCTGCCGCTATTTGGCTAGCTGACGCATAAGAAAGATCGTCCAATACACCTCTCCTTCACAAGTCAATTCGGCGAGTAACAAAATTGGGGCTCTGGAAGGCCCCTCACACCAGGCTTCACAGCAAATAGAGCGCCCGATAGCGGTGCCGCAGAGAGTTCCGCGTCACTCAAATGCATCCTAGCGGAGGTGATATAGAGAGTATCCAAGTCCCTTCCGCCAAACATAACCGACGTGGGACGAGGCACGGGCACTCCAATCTTGCCAATCACCGCGCCATCGGGGCTGTGCCTTGTAACACACCATCCGTCCCAGTGCGCCACCCAGATTCCACCCTCAGCATCCACCGTGATACCGTCTGGCGATCCCTCGTTTTCATGGAAGCGAATGATAGGCCGCCGCGCTGCTATTTGGCCTGATTCCAACTCAAACTCATACGCGAAGATGCATCGCTTTCCGAAATCGGTGAAGTACATGATTTTGCGATCAGGAGACCATGCAATACCGTTTGATAAAACTATTCCCTTCTCCATCTCATGGGAGTGTCCTTCATTGTCTACCTGGTAAAGGACACCGATAGGGCTCTTCCAATCGCGAGCCATCGTGCCTGACCAAAACCGTCCTTTGTCGTCCACTTTACCGTCATTAAAATTTACTTTCTGTCCCGCAATCGGGTTTGACAAAAGTTGTTTGGTGGTACCCTGAGTCGACAAAATCGCAAAACCGCTTTCTAGAGATGCGATAAAACTTCCTTTCTTGCCCAGGCCGAGTGCGTAGATGGGTTCTGATAATTGGGTAATTTCATTCGCCGCGGTTCTTGGATTAAAGCGGTTTATACTCGGTCGAAAGATATCGAGCCAATAGAGCACTTCTTCTTGCTGCGACCAAAGCGGGCCTTCACCAAGAATTGTAGGTATGTGGAGAACCACCTCAACGATTTGATCGTTTATCATGGTCGTTGGGCGCTTTTTACTTTTTCAGAAGCGCTTGCAGAAGCACGGCGCGTTTGACCACCGATCCGCTGCACAAATGCGGAAATCCCGCCAGCTATTCCTCTTGGCCAGAGTAGTACGAAGATGACCAAGGCCGTTCCAACCCCCATAGCTCTGTAATCAGGATAATCCTTAAGAGCTTCATCTGCGAGCATGAGTGCAGCAGCTCCGAGCAACGGACCCCAAGTTTGACCGAGTCCACCGATGACCATCATGGCAAGCAGAAATAAGAGAAGCGAAATGTAGAGCGTATTAGCTCCCATGACTTTGTAATATCCCGAATACACTCCGCCCGCTAAACCTGTAAAAAATGCAGAACTCGCAAACACCAACATCTGGAACTTGAAGCGGCTTATTCCACGTGATCGCGCGTACTCGGGATTGTCTCTTAGTGCCTGAAATGCCGCTCCAAGGGGACTATGGATGACAAAAATTGAAAATGCCGTTGCTAGAGCAAGAACTGTTAGCGCAAGGTAATAGTCACCATGCGCCATATATTTGTATCCTAGAAGTTCCCGAAATCCGAAATCCCCATATTTGGCGAAACCGCGAGTGCCTCCGGTGAAGTTACGGCAAGTCACACCTTCCATGTAGAAGCAAGCCGTGTCGGTGATGATCAGCAGATACATCACTTGAGAGATTGCCAGCGTTAGCAGAGCAACATAGGGGCCACGTAGACGCAAACAGGCCAGGCCGATAATGAGGCTGAGAACAACTGCTGCTAACCCGCCCATCGGTAGAGCAGCCCAAAGATTCCAGTTAAGATACAGGCCAAGCATTGCGGTCGAGTAGCCGCCGAATGCAAATAACGCGAGTTGCGCTAGAGAGAAAATACCCGCTACACCAAAAACGAGGTTCCATTGCGTAACGATGGTTGCCCAGATGAAGAAAAGAGTTAGCTGACCTATGACATATCGCCCACTGAGGAAGAAAGGTGTCACGAGAGCAACAGCTAAGACAGCTGCCCCAATGATTGCATCTTTTCGAGCAGCAGTCATAAGCGGGAGACTTTTCTACGGCCGAAGACCCCATAAGGTCGCCAGATCAGCGCCAAGATGACGATCAGAAGCATTGCTGGAAACGCAAAGCGAACACCAAAAACAAACTGCACTACAGCTTCGAACACCCCCAGAATGAAAGCCGCGTACAAAGCTCCCGCAATGTTCCCTAATCCAGCAATCACACAGATGATGAAGGCCTTCAGCATGGGGTCATAACCCATGGTAGGTGACAGCGTGGTGATTGTGCTGAGCATTATCCCCGAAGCCGCTGAAAGTGCCCCTGCAACCAAGAGAACCTGCGCATAGACAAGTTGATCAGGTACCCCCATAAGCTGCGCGGCTTCGCGGTTCTGGGATACTGCGCGAATAGCCCGTCCCATTCGAGTTCGGGTCAAGACCACCGCCAAAATGAGCATCAAGCCCACTGACGCCAGTACTATGACAACACTGTTATAGGGGATGTGTGTTCTTCCTATAAAGAACCCTCCTTCCCACATGATCGGTTGGCGAATGGGATATGCACCGAAGATTTTGAGCATCGCGTTTTCTATGACTGTCCCGATACCAACCGTAGCGATGATCACATTGACCTCGAAGCCCTCCGTATCGAGCATGTGACGAATTACCGCCAGATACATCAGAAGACCGACAAGGCCGCCGAGGGCCACTGTGATCAACACCGCCAGGAGGGGAGGAAACCCTAGGGCTGATACCGCCGCGTAAGCAAAATAGCCGCCAAGTGTCAGCAGTGCTCCTTGTGCCATGTTGAGAACGTTCAGGGCACCCCACACCAGCGACAGACTGACGGTGCTGATCGCATACATGGCGCCTAGAGTCAGCCCGCTCACCAAGATTTGCGTCGCAGTGTCCACTATCCGCCCAAATAGGTCGCTAGAACGCCTTCGCTAGCCTCAAGCTCAGTTGGTGTTCCTTGCCAGACCAGCTTGCCATCGTCTAGCAGGTAGACCCGCTCGGCCACGCCGACAATACGGCTGGCATTCTCCTCTACAATTAGTATTGTTGACCCCTCCTTCTGCAGTCTCGTAATTACCTCGTAGATTTGATCGATAACGAGGGGCGCGAGGCCTAGTGAAGGCTCATCGATCATCAAGAGACGCCCGCCTCCCATAAGGCCTCGCCCGATCGAGAGCATTCGCCGCTCACCGCCTGACAATGTGCTTCCGATTTGCTGCTGCCTTTCCTTTAGGGTCGGTAGGAGAGAAAAAACCTCTTCAAGCCGTCGAGGAGTTTGCGAATACGCTTCCGGAAGATATGCTCCCATCAGTAGATTATCGTAGACACTCATCTCAGGAAAAATTAGGTCACCCTGAGGGATGTGATGGACTCCCCGCTCAACAATCTGGTGTGGCTTCAGACCGACAAGAGATTGACCACCAAAAGTGATCTCGCCGCTCCACGGCTTGACCAATCCTGAAATACATTTCAGCAAGGTCGACTTGCCATGACCGTTCGGACCAATAAGGGCGACTACCGAGCTTTCTCGAACGTCAAGCGAAATGTCTCGCAAGACCCCTAATCCGCCGTAACCAGCCTTTAGTTCCTTAATGTGAAGTGACGATTCAGTCATTGCTGTATTGCCGAGCCCTGGGAGTACGCTGCGAGGCGTTTACTCATTCTTTCTCCAAGGTAAACACGTTTCACTGTGTCATCTCGAGCAAGTGACTGAGGTACACCCTCGAAAATCTTCTCTCCGTGATGCATGATGATGAGCCGTGTTGATAACTGCACAAGGAAACGCATTACATGCTCTATGAGCATGATGGTAACCCCGTTCGCTATGAGTCTTTTCACCAGCTCCATCACTTGATCTATTTCTTCGGGGTTTAGGCCACCGACCGGCTCATCCATGAGCAACAGCTTTGGTTCTGTCGCTATTGCACTGGCAATCATTAGGAGTTTCCGATCAAGAACTGGAAGATTCCTTACAACAACGCTCAGCGACTTCTTATAGCCAACAAAATCCAGTGCCCACTCGGCACGACGACGAATGGACGGATCGAAGGTTAAAGGTGGCAAGCGACCAGAGCTGCTTCCATAGGCAGCAGCTATCAGCACATTATGCTGCGCTGACAACGAATCGAACGCCGCATTGGATTGAAAGACACGAGCTATCCCCAGGTGACAGATCGAGTGTGCCGGAGCGCTCTCGATTCGCCGACCTTCAAACAGGATCTCACCTTTGTCGGCTGGGCTGAGGCCGGAAATCAACTCAAACAGTGTTGTCTTCCCAGCCCCATTCGGACCGCCAATACCCAAGACCTCGCCCTTGCTGATTGTGAACGAAAGATCTTTGACCGCCACCATTGCGCCAAAGGACTTTTGTACACCCCGGCAATCAAGCAAGGGCGAAGGCACTTGATCCATAAATTCAAGATCTCCTACGATTTAAACCAAGGAGGCATCTTGAATTTGGCCGTCTCGTAAGGAGGCGGAGCAATCATTGCAGGATCAGTTGTAAAATCCTGAATCTGCAAATACTGGTGCGGCATTCCCAGCGATGGGTCTTTTGTGGCATCAGGATAAGGAACCGCAGCTTGTTCAGGAATGAAGAAATGAGTAGTTCCCATCACACCGCGATACACCAATCGCCGTAGCCGCTCGGAGATTTTCTTGTTCTGAGCATCTTCGCCTGGACCACCAGTTCCCCCGGCCAGAGCAGCCGACACAGCATAGTAGTGTGCACTGTCATAGACTTGCGCACCTACGAGAGGACTCGAGTCTGCACCAAAACGTTCTTTGTATCTTTTGATAAAAGCATTCCCCAGTTCATCCTGTAGAGCTGCAATCACCGTCGAGTAGATGACGCCATTGGTGGCCTCCTTGCCTATATCTCGGAAAGCCGCAAGTGAAGGACCATACTGCATATAAACTAGGCTATTGATCGGGTTAGGCACGAATTGGAGCATGAATTGCGCAAGATCCTGAGGCACCCAGTGAGTGACTGCCACCACTGCTGGAGGATCGTTTCGAATTTTTGCTAGCGTGGGACCCCATTCGGAGATCGGCACCACAACGGTTTCGAATAAGCTTATTTCCCAGCCGTATTTTTGTGCGTTCTCCTTGATCGCATTTGCAATAACGACGCTGTAATTTTGGGAACCCGTTACGATCGCGATCTTGTTATTGGGCCGCTCCCATTCTTTCTTTTCGCCAAGTCCATTGAGAAATGACAGCAGACCTTCGCCATACCAGTACTCCGCCGGATCACCCATGAATATCCCGAAGTACCGTTCCGGATTTTTACCAACAGTATCGTGGTGGACGATATCAGTGTTATGGTGAATATAAATAATTCCAGCATCGGCGATAACATCGTATTCCTGAGTCACTGCCCCCGTGTTGTAGCCGTTAATAATGGCATGCACGCCATGTCTATCAATCAGACGCTGCATCGCCGGTATTATGTTGTCAGCACCCTGCTCTTTAGTGTCCTCAAAAACTGGTTGTACGGGGCGCCCAAGAATGCCTCCCATTGCGTTAATCTCATCACACGCCATTTCAAGAGCGCGCTTGAACTCGATGCCATCCGCAGCAGCCCAACCGGTTAAAGGAACACCGCCACCAATAATGATCGGATCGCCCTCAGTCTTCAGACCCTCAATCTGCATTGGGAGCTTGTCGTGGCCAGCGAATGCTGCCTGATTAATAGCAGCCAACATACCACCGCCTGCGGCAAGGCTGCTTCCCATCTTCAAGAAATTTCGTCGATCGAATACTCGACGACCAAAACTAGAATCATTCATAACTTCCTCCCTTAGTCCATAGTTTGGACTCTGCCGTCGCTCTGAGCAGAAGCAGCGGCTCTTTTAAGTAAAAGGCTTCTCCTTGAGAAACCGCTCAAGCACATTCGCCGTTATCTTCGACACATTGTTTTTATAATTATTGTGAGAGAGACTGCCAGACCACGATATCGAACTTGTTGAGAACACCGCGCCACCAGCGGGAGTCTCATAGAACACCATGTCGGCGCGAACGAACGGATGCTCGCCGCCGCACATTCCGGGAGCGTTGATGTAAATCTCCTCCAAGACCACCATGTATACCGGTGAGTGAGCCTCAGAAGACGCCAGAACCAGGGCATTGGGTGGGGTACCCAAGGATCGATCTGCGCGGTCCAGTTCTAGTCCTGCTGCTCCGCCGCCGATCAGGCCAAAATTTCCGATGATTTCATCTTCAACGCCATCAAAGATGAATCTTACCCTCGGATCCCGACTCTCAGGAGTTCGTTTATAGTACGAACAAACGTCAAACCCCTGGGCCGAAAATCCCGTTCCAGCCATCATTTGCGGAGGAAGGCCCTGCCTGCGCCACAGACCACCGTACTCACCCGTGAAGCTATGGTAATACTCTCCTGGCTCTGCAGCCCACGCACGAATCCCTCCTTCTCCGCGGCGAACTTCAAGAACGCCCGGCCGCGAACGGTGATAGGCGACTCGCCAGTACCAAGCATTGGCTCCCATGTACATTAGCCGACCACCTGCCTTCTTAAAGGCATCAAGGCCATCCCACATCTCTTTCGACCAATACTCATGATGAGTGGACGTCATAAACACGCGATACGGTGCGATAGCAGAGTAGCCCTCGTAATGCAGGTCCTCGTCAGTTATACAATCATAGGCATAGCCATTACTTTCTAGCCAATCGATGATGTGCGTATCGGCGTTCATCTGCCAAAGTGATGAACCCTTGCCACCTAGCCACGACTGATATTTGGGTCTCATCGTTAGAATTGGCCGCAGTCGAGATGTGTAGCACACACCACTGCCATCAGAGTGGGAGTCGTAACAAGAAGCGCCATACTCTCGATGTTCATGCAGATAGACGTCGGTGGGCTGCATTACGACCACTTGATCGGTCAGATGTTCGGCAAGGGGCGCATCAGTCATCATGTGTTCATTCGCGTAGGCCATGTAACTGGCCGTAGGCACGACAAACACCAAATCGGCCGTCTTCGTACCTCGCGCCGGCCTGATCACGAAAGGCATGAAATCCTCATCGCGACCGCTCGAGACATGTGCCGCATACAATCCGCTCTTCAAACCCTTTGGTACGGTAAATTGGAAGTCAACTTCCCATCCAGAATCATAGAGATCATCGTCATGAAAATGGATCGCTCCATAGTGTTCCGGTCTATGCCGCCAACACATCTCTTCGCCTGTCCAATTATGGCCCTTCATGGCACGGACAGGCAGATTTATTGTTTCGCCATGTAGTCGGTTAGGAGAAGCATCTATGATGCGCTCACCGCTAATCTCTCGTGTAAAGTCCCATGCTGCGATGGTCGAGTTTACAAGATCATTTTCGCCCGACATTCTCTGGATGTTAGACTCGCTTAGAGCACGTGCCGTGAGCCTCGGCCTGTCAATCTTTCCATTGAAGTGATCTCCTCCAATGACGCGACCATTTCCCTCCCCCACCGGAGTTGCACCAAAAAGAAAAGCCGCTCCGCGAGTCACGGGCGCGACCTTGACAGTCTGGGTTAGTTGAGCAGTCGTATCTACTCTGGCGTACTGCACCAGAGGTTGCTGATACAGACGAACCTCTTTCTTATCTGCGTCGAAAGATGCTGCCGCTAGATACCACTCTCGGGCGATAAGTTGCTTGCCCGTGGAAATGCTCTCTGCTCTCCCTGCTCCATCCCCTATAGTAAGGCTAAGACCGCCATTCTCGTCGACCCCGAGGATAAAGCCACCTTTCGACGTCGGATTCCAAAGTGATAGCAAAGTTTGCCGGCCCTTCTCCGGCGTCGTTGGCCAAATGTAGGCCTGCACAGTAAAGCTTTTGAGTTGATCAAAGAGCGTATGCGGGGGGACAATCGCATGGGATCCCGCATATATATTCTGCTTACGGGCAGGATAATCCCGTTCGAAGTCCGCCTTGATAGCCTTTTCTTTATATCCAGGGCCCCCAGGGCTTGTGTCCCCATGGATAATTTGAACAAGGCGAGCGCGGTAGGACTTCTCGCCCTCGCAGCTCACCATGAAGTTGATGGTTTCGCCTGGGCACGCGCTGATTTTGTCGCTGTAGCCCATTATTGTTTTCATTTAAACCCACCTCCCGTACCCACGAACAATGCCCCGGTCGTCGGGTTGGACTTTTCTTAGTCGCTCAGATCTTCCCCGGTGTGCTGCTTCCATCTTTGCTTAAAGACGTGCCATTCGGCGTCCTCAATCTTGTGGAACACTTGATTTGACATCTGGATGGGTTCGCCTCGTTTTCCAGTCAGCTGACCGAGAACCCACTCTTCATGTGGTTTGCGACACACAAGAACGTACTTGCGTGCCATTGGCGCACCTCTGAACAGGTTCATGATCCGCTGGAGGCGGGGGCTATGATTTCCGATGGGGTTGCGGCGAAATTCTTCGATAACCTGTCTATCTTCAGGTTGAATTTGATACATGTTCAAACCCGATTTGACGCTCAGCCCATGCTTGGAGCCTAATCTATATGCTTAACGGAAAGAGCTCTTGACATCAACGGTTTGGAATTTGACAGCGAACATTCTAGGCGTCCATTTGCGGCTAAGATGTGTGGAGCATAACGATAGTCTGCGAATCCATGGTGCACCGCTCCTGCACCTTTAGCGCCATCAACGGTTATTATCCGCCGCAAAGGTCCGTGCGCGTGACGTAATTTCTGGTCTGAGGGCCCGGGGTTTTCCCCGCAATCGCATAATGTGGCTTTCGATTTCTCTCGACAGTTCCTGCGGAGTGCAGCGCTCAATAGCTCGTCGCAGCGATCTATGATGTTCAACTATGTGCGCCCTTTCTGCGTCACCGAGCAACTCCTGTTCAAAAACGATCAGCATATGACGTGAAAGAGCGTCCCAAAGTGTGATGACGATTGCATTTTGAGAAGCTAAGCAAATTTCATGGTGGAATTCTAAGTCCGCTTTGCTGATCCCCAGTAAGTCACCATTTTTAAGATAGTTCGCCATCTTGCTTATGATGACATCAAGCTTCGAGAGGAGGTTAGGAAAACTGGCGCGATGCACTCGAGCGTCTCGGACGGCGATCTTTTCAAAACAACAGCGAACTTCGTAAATCTGCTGAATCTTCGCATCGTCGAACGTCGCCACTCTCATACCGTGATAGGGTCGACCGATAACAATTCCCTGAGCGCTTAGAATCTTGAGCGCTTCGCGTACCGGTATTCTGCTGACATTCAGCCGCTCTGCGAGCTCCCCCTCAATTATTCGCTGTTCAGGCTTGATGGCTCCCGAGGCGATTCCTTCGACAATGGAATCAGCAACTCGTTCTGACAGACTTTTAATCGGCACTAGGTTCAAAGATAGCGGCACAATTAGTCCTAAGCTTGCCTCGTTTGGAATATTGTATACAATTCGTGACGGCCGACAAGCCAAAGCACGTTAAGGGAGGAATTAATGAGAGTAAGTTCTATCCTGTCTGCAGTCGCGGGAGCGATTGTGGCACTTGGGGTTTCGACGGCGGCCTATGCTGACGTCGCCGTTCCCACACCCGGAACAAGCAAGAAGGTCGATGAAATCACAAAGCGCGGTGTATTGAACGTTGCCGTGTTGGCCGAACCACCATGGCTGGCTGAAAACACCACTGGCAGCGGACCTCAGTACTTCGGATCGGCTTGGGCTATCACGGAAGAGATAGCCAAGCGCCTTGGAGTAAAGATTGCCGTGACCCCAGTGAGTCATGAGACCAAAATTCCCATCCTTGCTACAGGGCAAGTCGATATTACCGTGGCACCAATGGCCATGACAGAAGAGCGCAAGAAAGTCGTGGATTTCGTCCAATATTCGAAAGCGAGCTTGTGCTTTTACGGTTTGGAGTCAAATCCCAAGCTGAAAAACGTAAACACTGTCGATGATCTCAATAATCCTGACCTAACGATGGCCTATCTAACCGGCACGCCTCCGGAAACATGGGCACCCAAACGCTTTCCAAATATGAAATTCCGAGGCGTGCAAACCTCCTCCGGCGCCAATGGGCCAATAGAGGAAATTCTGGCTGGCCGTGCGGACGTTGGGCCTATAGATAACGTAGTCTGGCCAAGACTGAACAAGTCGCAGCCCGGTCTTGTGGTATTTCCTAAGGGCGATGATTGCCTGCGCAGCGAAGAGAACGCGCTGCCTATCGGTTATGCTATCGACAAGGGCGACCCCGTCTTCTTGAAATGGTTGACCGACATAACGGCGGAGATCAAAGACAAGTACGAAGCCGAAGAGATACGCGTGATGCAGATGAACTAACGCATGAGAGCCGGTTGTTCTGCAGCCGGCCTTTTTGTTTGTTTCGATCTCACCGGCTCCGGCGCAGACCAAACTCCGAATGTCTTTTGATTTCAGCCCAATCCTTGAACGTTGGCAGTTCCTCACATTTGGGCTGTGGACGACTGTTTACATCAGCGGATTATCGATAGCTCTGGGATTTGGACTGGGCCTGCTTCTCGGGCTTTTGAGGACTTATGGCGGGCGAGCGGCTGAGCTGGGTATCGGCCTCTATGTCGATACCATGCGATCCGTGCCGGTTTTGGTCATTCTAGTATGGACTTACTTCGCTCTCCCACTGCTGGTGGGCATGGCATGGTCACCATCCACCGCAGCGATTATTGGGTTTGGGGTTCATCTGAGCGCCTATGTCGCGGAAGTCATTCGGGCTGGTCTCTTGTCGATCCGCCCGGGTCAGTTCCGCGCAGGGCTGACTCTGGGGATGAGCGCTTTTCAAGTTGTCCGCGCTATAGTGCTGCCGCAGGCGGTTATTCGTATGGTGCCGCCGCTCGGATCACTGGCTGTTATTACGGTTAAGGACAGCTCGATTGCAGCTGTGATTGCCGCACCAGAGCTGATGCGTCAGTCGCAAATCATCGCCCAATGGACCTTCAGGCCCTTTGAAGCCTACACGGCGACAATGATTGTCTACTTTTTGATGTGTTATCCACTAGCGCGCGGCATCGATCGCCTTTACCGCCGCTTGGCGCCGAGGGGAGCGTCATGACTCTCGATTGGGCCGTAGTCTGGGAGCATCGCGATCGATTTG
>Ga0075421_100004795_pt1 | contig 16312 bp, 14 predicted proteins | sample SoiMetdeltSBSDD5_FD_75292 | JGI IMG/M metagenome (GOLD analysis project Ga0075421, IMG submission 75292) | Bulk soil microbial communities from a Populus tree surrounding site in Tennessee, USA - Soil MetaG P. deltoides SBSDD5 | ecosystem: Environmental > Terrestrial > Soil > Tree plantation...
TTGGAGCCCCTGAACAGAAGTAATTCTAACTTTCGCTCCCGGCGGGACGCTCGATCCCGAGGGCGCCACAGCGTCCCAATACTCTCCGCGCACTCTCACCTTTCCCGCAGGATCGAGCGCCGTGACGGCCACTGCCGCTTCCCCGAGCATTCCGTCGGTACCGGTAACTACTTTATTAGAACGCGCCTGGATCACCAACGTCACCAGCAAGGTCGTAATCGCGGCAAACGGAACCGCCAGCCCGATCGCCACGCTCCAGCGAATACGCAGCTCCGGTAGCGGCGAATCGACGAGCAGCACAGCGCCGAGCGCCATCGCAACAGCTCCACCAATGCCGAGGATTCCGTGTGAAGTGAACTTGGCCTCCAGTGCGAAAAGCACAAACGCGAGAATCAGCAGAGCGGCGCCAGCCCAATTGATCGGCAATACCGACAACGCCGAAAGACCGAGTAGCGCAGAAATTGCGCCGGCTACGCCCGGAGCGATCAGTCCGGGTGCGCTAAATTCGACATAAATTCCGAGCACTCCGAGCACGATCAAGATGAGCGCGATATTCGGATCGGCGACAGCCGAGATAATCCGTTCCCGCAAGTTGAGCTCGTAATTGGTAACCGCCGCGCCGGCCAAATGCAGCGTCTGCTTGCGTCCATCGAAGCGAACAACCTCTCGACCGTCGAGTTGCCTGAAAAGATCCTGTTCATCACGTGCGATCAGCTCGATCAGCCGGTCCTTGAGAGCTTCTTTATCCGTGAAAGATTTGCTTTCGAGAACAGCTTTTTCGGCCAGCTCGCTATTGCGTCCGCGTTTTTCGACGAGGCTTCGGAGCGAGGCGGCGGCGTCATTCTCGACTTTCCGCTTCATCTCGGGATCCATTTGTCCGCTCATGAGCACGGGATGAGCCGCGCCTGTATTCGTTCCCGGAGCCATTGCGGCAACGTCTCCGGCTTCCAGGAGAAAAAATCCCGCCGATGCCGCTCGGCCGCCACTCGGCGTCACGTAAGTTATCACGGGAATTGGCGAGGCGACGATCTTCTCGATTGTTTCACGCGTCGCATTCATTAATCCGCCTGGCGTATTGAGCCGTAGCAGGATGGCGTCCGCGTTTGATTCTTGGGCCTGTTGGATGGCTCGGGAGAGGATTTCAACGGTGACGGGGTGCACGACGCCGTTTACGTCTACGGCCAACACCTTAGGCGATGCCGACAAAAGTCGCGCAAATAGTAAGGCAAGCGCGAATACTGACCGGCTCATATCGTTGCATCTACAGCATAGCAGCGCTAAATATTTTTATCTTCCGTATCCAAAACTATTGTTCGGATTTATATTGGTCTGTAACGCAGCTCGGGGTAAAATTCACTTATGACCAAACGCAACACCAAGCCTGAGTCGACCTCGACTGGGGCCGCCACACGACCCAAGCGCGCGGGCGCCACCCACTCCCGGAAATCGTCTGCGTCCTCCGCAACAACTTTCGCCGAACCAATGTCCGTTGATAGCGAAGCTGTCGCGCGTCTGGCATATTCCTACTGGGAAGCTCGCGGCTGTACCGGAGGCTCTCCGGAAGAAGACTGGCTCCAGGCCGAGCGCGAACTCCTCGGCCGCTAAAAGATTCTACGGCGCCGCGCGTCGCCCTCGTACGAAATCGATATAACCCTCGTAGGCCTTTTTCCGAGTACTCAGGAGCCATTGGCGCTATCCTTGTGAGGAGGCCCTGATTCCGTACTCGAAGATACTCATTCGCGCGACCAACTGGGTGGGTGACGCCGTCATGTCTTTGCCGGCGCTGGCGGCTATTCGCGATCGTTTTCCCAACGCCGAAATTGTTGCGCTTGCGCGGCCATGGGTGGCGGATATTTATGAAGGGCAGTCGTCGATTGATCGGGTAATCCGGTATGAGGCGAAGAGAGGCCTGAGGGACTGGCCGGCAAAGTTGCGTTTGTCGCGGCAGCTCGAGGCCGAGCGGTTCGACTGCGCGATCCTGCTGCAAAACGCGTTTGAGGCGGCGCTACTTGCGCGCCTGGCGCGGATTCCCAAGCGCATCGGATACGATCGCGACGGCCGCGGGTGGCTTCTTACCGATGCAATTGCTGTTCCTGGCAGAGGTCAGATACCACGTCACGAGCGCTTCTACTACCTGGAACTGCTTCGTAGGGCAGGAATCATCAATGCGCTGCCGGCAAGCGAAGCGATCCGGCTTGACGACGCTGCGGAAGCATCCCGGCGTGGAGCAACTCTACTAACCGCGAGAGGAATCGGGCAACCGGTAATCGGTGTCAGTCCTGGCGCGGCCTACGGCGGAGCGAAACGCTGGATGAGCGAGGGGTTCGCTTCGGCTGCAAGCCGCGTCGCAAGCGAGCGGTCCGCGACAGTGGCGCTGTTCGGATCGAACGGCGAGCGGGAGCTCTGCGAAGAGATCGCCGTCACGATTCGGAGCCGCGGGATCGCAGCGACGAATCTGGCGGGACAAACCACATTGCGGGAGTTCATCGATATGGCTGCGGCCTGTCATCTCTTCCTGACGAACGATTCCGGCTCCATGCATATCGCCTCCGCCGCCGGCGTCCCCACGGTGGCGATTTTCGGCGCTACAGACGAAATCGCAACCGGGCCCACCGGACCGTTGTCGCGAGTGATTCGGGAACAAGTGGAATGCAGTCCCTGCCTGTTGCGGGAGTGTCCGATCGACCACAGGTGCATGACGCGGGTCACGCCGGAACGGGTGGCGACGGTGGCGCTCGAATTGTTGAGTTAGGAGAATCGTTGGATACACGAGGGAAGATTGTTGATCTTGGGCGGGCAGGAAAAATTGCGGCCGGATGGCGAAGTAGTGGAGCGCGATGGAAGATGGTGACCGGCTATTTCGATGTTCTGACCGCTGATCATGTTCGCGCTATGCAAGCCTTGTCGGATGGATCGCCGCTGATGGCCACGGTGCTCGATCCACCTGATCCGCTGCTTCCGTCGGGCGCTCGGGCGGAATTGGCGGCTTCGCTGCGCATGATAGACTACGTACTTTTGCTCGATGGCGCCGCTCTCGAGCACGCGATCCGCGAGCTTCAACCGGACGAAGTAATCCGCGCGGAGACCGACGATCGCCGGCGCTCTGCAACTTTGATCGAACATGTACAGCGGCGTCAGAAATCCTGATTCATCGGTTCGCATCCTGGTGGTCAGGCTGGGGGCAATGGGCGACATCATCCACACGCTTCCGGCCGTCGCGAGCCTGAAGCACAGTATTCCGGGATCGCACGTGACATGGGTCGTCGAGCCGCAGTGGGAGCCGCTACTCGCGGGCAATCCTTACGTCGACGAGCGTGTCCTTTTGGACCGCGATAGCGCGACGGGCCTGTTGCGTTCACGCCGTGATCTGCAGCGCGAGCCGTTCGATTTCGCGGTCGACTTCCAGGGCCTGATGAAATCTGCTCTGGTCGCTTCGACGGCCAACGCGGCGCGCCTATATGGCTTCGACAGCTCGCAAGTTCGCGAAACCGCGGCAGCCATTTTCTACACGAACCGCACGCTGTCGACGGCCAGTCATGTCGTCGACCGCAATCTCGACCTTGCGCGTGCCGCGGGCGCCGCCAATCCATTGATTGTGTTCCCGATTCCGGCTGGTGAACCGGAGCAGCCGCTTCCAGAGGGTGAATTCGTTCTTGCGTGTCCACTGGCCGGCTGGAGTTCAAAGCAGTGGCCGCTCGAATCCTACACACAACTGGCGAAGAGATTAAAGATGCCGCTCGTCGTGAACGGTCCTGCGTATGCCGCGGAAACGCTGGACAAGATCGATGGAGCCTACCGGCATATCAGCGAACTCCCCGGCCTGATTTACGCCACGCGGCGTGCGGCTGCGGTTGTCGGCGTGGATAGCGGTCCGATGCATCTGGCCGCGGCCCTTCAGAAACCAGGAGTCGCCATTTTCGGACCGACCGATCCGGAGCGGAACGGTCCATATGGGAAATCAATGCAGGTGCTGCGAAGTCCGGACGCGGGAACCTCTTATAAGCGGCACACCGAGACGGACCAATCTATGCGAGCCATAACTCCCGGCGAGGTCTTCGCCGCGCTCGAAGCCCTACTTCAGCCAGCCTGATGCCTCGCTATCTTTTCCCCAAGCCTTATGCCGATTTCGTTCAACGACTGCGTGCTCCCAGCGGATTCGCTCTGGTGGCCGCATTCGCGTATTGGTCGGAACCCACAACGGGCTCGCTATCGTTGGGTATGGCGGTCGCCGTCATCGGACTCCTTTTGAGAGGCTGGGCGGCCGGACACCTGGAGAAAAATCAGCGGCTCGCAACGGGCGGACCGTACGCGATTACGCGCAATCCGCTATACATGGGGACTCTGCTTGTAGCGGCTGGTCTGGCCATCGCATCACGTCAGCCGGGACTGGCGGTCTTGTTCGCGGCGGCGTTCGGTCTAATTTACTTACCGGCGATCGAGCTCGAAGAGCAGCGCCTGCGCGAGCTGTTTCCGGAGTATGGCGAATACGCGCGCCATGTCCCGAAACTCGGATTCCGCCTGCCCGCACAGGGCCCCCAACAACCCTTCCGATTTGCCCTGTACAGCAAGAACGAGGAGTACAAAGCGGCGGCCGGTTTCCTGGCGGGCCTGGCGCTGTTAGTCTGGAAGATCTACCGATGAAGAGTTATCGCAAAGAGCTATGGTTCGAGGTTCCTACGCGCAGAGCCCTGCTCAACATCACACCTGAAATTAATAACTGTCTCAAGGAGAGCGGCGTCCGTGAGGGACTGGCGCTCGTCAATGCGATGCATATCACGGCGTCGGTGTTCATCAACGATGACGAATCCGGCCTGCATCAGGACTATGACAAGTGGCTGGAAAGGCTTGCGCCGCACGAGCCAACGTCGCAGTATCTGCACAATCGGACCGGCGAAGACAACGCCGACGCGCACATGAAGAGGCAGATCATGGGCAGGGAAGTGGTGGTGGCGGTCACCGGCGGAAAGCTGGATTTCGGCCCGTGGGAGCAGATCTTCTACGGTGAGTTCGACGGCAGGCGCAGGAAGCGCGTGCTAGTGAAGATCATCGGTGAATGAGATCATAGGACCGATCGAGGGAGTCTTCCGTGAGGGTTTCAAGAATTGCCGGCGTCCTAGTCGCGCTGACTTGCGGCGCTGTCGCGCAAGAACTCGCGCCTGAGGCGGCTTTGCTGGCGAAGATAAAGATACACCTCCGCAGGGAATTTTCAAATCTGCCAAACTACACCTGCCTTGAAACGATCGCCCGCTTTCAGAAACAGCCGGTTCAGTCTCGGCGGGAAACCAATCCTAAGATGCTGGCGCTGGACACTGTGCGGCTGGAAGTGGCGTATAGCGATGGCCGCGAATGGTATAGTTCGCCGGGCGACCGGAGGTTTCGTGACGACAGTCCGGCAGCTTTTATCGGAAGCGGAATGATGGGAAATGGGGCGTTTGCTCTGGCGACTAACAACCTGTTCGTGCACAATGCCGCGACGTTCACTTATCGAGGTGAGGAAGCTGTGGGCGGCCGGATGGCCATCAGGTATGACGTGGTGCTATCTCGGCTGATGAAGCCGCTACATATATCCCTTGCCGGCGGCTCAGGCGCGGTAGGCGAGGAAGGTTCATTCTGGGTAGATCCGCAGTCACTGGATCTTTTGCGGTTAGAGCTCCGGGCTTCCGAAATTCCCCCATTCCTGCCATTAGTAGCGATGGGTATGACCGTCAACTACGCACGGACACGCATCGGGCAGCATCACACTCTCCTGCCACAGGAAGCCGATTTGCATCTGATCAAGCTGCCTGGCGACGATCCGTCGGAGAGTTACAATCACTTCGAATTCACGCACTGCAGGATGTTTCAGACGCAGAGCAACATCCGGTTCGACGCATTGCCTGTTGATTCGGCTCCCGCAGCGGTTGCGCCTGTACCCGAACCCGAAAAAGCAGTTCCTGCCTTATTGCCGGTCACAGTGCGGCTCACGACATCGATCACCGACAAGGAGACCGTTGGGACGCTGATCGAGGGCGAAATTGCCGATGACGTGCGCCGCAAGGGAAAAATTGTTCTGCCGCGTGGCTCGGCGGTCCGCGGTCGAATTCGACGACTGGAACGATTTGAGAACGATCGATACTTCGTCGTGGGACTCGAGTTTACAGAGGTCAAAGCGAACGATGAATCGCTGCGTTTTTACGCCGACCTATTGAGCATCGATAAGATACCAGGAATCCGTGCGACTCTCTCCAAGCAGGTTTTCGTGCATCGTGCGCCTTCCGGCACGGGGTACGATCCCGCCATTGAGAAAATCACTCTGCAGGAGTTGCCGGGTGTGGCCTCATTTTTCGTTCAGGGCGCGACTTTTACTCTCCCCGCCGGCTTCCGTACGTTTTGGAGAACGCGCGGTCTCATTCGGTAAGCGCGGCTTCTCACGGCCCGACGTCACTCCGCGTTAGTTGCGCGTTCTGGAATGATTCAGCCGTGACGAGAATTGTTTTCCGTATGTCGAGAGGCCTAGTGAAATCGACAGAGTAAAGATTTAGTGTAATGCGCTTTCCGAAAGTATCACAGATCAACTAGACGGAAGGAGAATGAGGTATGGGCTTGAGCGCGACAGAAATAGGTGTCAACCTGCCATGGTTTGGCGGCGCCTATGGCCACGATCTCGGACCGAATCTGGCCTACCCGGATTGGCCCGTCTGGTACTCTTCGACGAAAGTTAGCGAATTGCTCGAATTCGTACGCTCGTTTGGCATTCGGCTTGTCCGCATCTGGCTGTTCGAAGAGGGCGAGGGAATTGACGCCGAGGGTCGCCTCGATGAAGTTTTTCTTCGCAATTTGTGCGATCTGGTTGAGCGGATCGGCTCCGCGGGAGTTCAGGTGTACTGGACGCTCTTCGACGCCAACGGAGCGCGAGGGCGGGATCTTAGTACTACGCGCATTCTTACAGAGCCCGCCGTCACTCGACAATTTGCCTCGCACGCGTTAGCCGCCGTCGCGCCTGTGATAAAGGATGTCGCTTGGGCAATCGATCTCTGCAACGAGCCCGAAGCGATCGTAAAAGGGGACACCGGAAACTGGACGCGGTCCGGCTGGAAATGGCCCCGGCTTAGGCCATCCCTGGCGATCTTGCGCGAAAGCGTCGCGGCTCTGCTGCCAGGAGTCCGAGTCTCGATCGGATCCGGATATCACGATCACCGTAACCTCGCGGACGGAGTCTACGACCGGCTGGATCTCAACCTCGACTTTCTCGATTTCCACCTTTACATACCTCTAGGGGAAGCTTTAGCCTGTCCTCGCAGAACAGAAATCTCATCCGTGCTTCCGGTCGTTCTGGGCGAGATCGGATGCATTATTCCAGATGAGGATCGCGGATCAGAGCAGACTTGGACCGCATCCCAGACACACCTTGCCGCGCATATGGAAGCGGTTCGCGAACTCGGATATGCGGCCGTCTTCCCGTGGTACATCAACGACCCTGATGCCGCCGACGCGACGGGCCTGGTCTTCCGGGGCCAGGCAGGCGTGGCTCTTCGCGCCCTATCCCCACTGCGAAATGTTTAGGAACCATACGCTTGCTTCTGCGTATTAGCTTTAGGCGAGAGGCCCCTCATGGGATATTTCATCAAGCAATCCAGGTATGTTCTGCGAAGACTAGTCCGGTCGCCAACATTTACGGGGGCGACGCTCCTCACCATCGCTATCGGCATCGGGGCCAACACGGCGATCTTCAGCGTCATCAATGGTATCTTGCTGAAACCTCTTCCTTATGCCGACCCTGACACACTGGTTGGCGTCTGGGGGTCAGCCCCCGGCCTGAATATTAAAGACCTGAATTTGTCGCCGTCCTTCTACTTTACGTTCCGTGAACAGAATCGCAGCTTCCAGGACATCGGCCTATGGACGGGTGGATCTGCCAGTGTTACGGGACTCGCCGAACCCGAACAAGTCGAGATTCTCTCGGTTACTGAAACCACATTTCCCATACTCGGCGTACATCCGATTCTTGGGCGTGGATTCAGCGCGAAAGATGCTTCATCGGGCAGCCCGGAAACCGTCATGTTGACGCACGCTTACTGGCGCCGCAAATTCGGCGGTGACACTTCGGTAATCGGAAAGACGATCCTGATGAGCGGACGGCCAAAGCAAATCATTGGAGTCATGCCTATGGGTTTCCGGTTTCTAAACCAGAATCCGGATCTAATTGTTCCCTTTCAGTTCGACCGTGCAAAGCTTTTCCTGGGAAATTTCAGCTATCAAGGCATCGCAAGACTCAAGCCCGGTGTCACGCTTGCGCAGGCGAATGCCGACTTCACGCGCATGATTCCCATCGTCAACAAATTGTACCCTCCGCCTCCGGGCTTCAGTCTGAAGATGTTCGAAGAAGTGCGGATTTCGCCGAACGTGCGGCCGCTCATGATCGACGTCGTCGGTGACATCGGAAAAGTGCTCTGGGTCCTGATGGGGACCATCGGCATGGTACTGCTGATCGCCTGCGCAAATGTGGCCAACCTGCTTCTGGTCAGGGCCGAAGGACGCCAGCAGGAGTTCGCAATCCGGGCGGCTCTCGGCGCCGACCGCTCACAATTGGCCCGTGAGCTCCTGTTCGAAAGTATCTTTCTCGGCCTGCTCGGCGGCGCGATCGGATCGGGACTCGCCGACGCGGCGCTTCGGCTTCTGATAAAGATCGGCCCTCAAAGCCTGCCGCGTCTCTACAATATCTCCATCGATTCCGAAGTATTGCTGTTCACTCTTGCGATCTCGCTTTTCGCCGGCGCGCTTTTCGGCCTGATCCCGATCTTCAAATATGTCAGGCCACATGTAGGTTCGGCGCTTCACGGCGGCGGACGCACCGCGAGCCAGAGCAGAGAGAGGCATCGCACCCGGAACACGTTGGTCGTGGCGCAGGTGGCATTGGCGCTGGTGCTGCTGGTCGGCTCGGGCCTGATGATCCGTACTTTTCAGGCGTTGCAGCAGGTGCAGCCTGGATTCAGAAACCCGAAAGAGCTCCAGACGCTGCGGCTGTTCATTCCTGAGGCCCTGGTAAAAGAACCGGAGCGCGTCGCGCGGATGCACCACGACATCTTGCTGAAGATTAGTCAGATCCCGGGTGTCACATCCGCCGCGATAGCCAGCGGCGTGCCGACCGATGGCAATCGATCCTTCGACCCTATTTTCGTGGAAGGCAGATCCTATGCGGAGGGTGAGGTTCCTGCCGTTCGAAAATTCAAATCCGTTGCGCCCGGATTCTTTCAGACGATGGGAAGCCCGTTAATTGCCGGCCGCGAAATGACCTGGACCGATATGTATGAGCTCAGACCGGTAGTCATCGTCTCGGAGAATCTCGCCCGGGAAGTTTGGAAGGATCCCCGTGCGGCGATTGGCAAGCGAATTCGTCAGACTCCAAACTCGCCCTGGCAAGAAGTAGTCGGAGTTGCACGCGATGTGCCTGACGATGGCGCGCATCAAAAGGCTCCCGCCATTGTGTATTGGCCTTTTTCAAGGAAAGACGACCGCGGCGGTGTTTCCGTGCGGCGGCAGATGGTCTACGCGATTCGATCGAGCCGTGCGGGATCGGAAAGTTTCCTCAAAGAGCTGCGTGAGAGTATTTGGGCTGTGAATTCGAACTTGCCGCTAGCCAGCGTCCGTACGATGGAGGAGATTTACCGCGCTTCGATGGCTCGAACGTCATTCACGCTGGTGATGCTCGCCATCGCGGGCGGGATGGCGCTACTACTCGGTGTTGTAGGTATCTATGGCGTTATCTCCTATTCTGTGTCGCAAAGGACTCGGGAGATCGGTATTCGCATGGCTCTCGGAGCGGAACAAAGAGAGCTGAAGCAAATGTTTATCCGCCACGGACTTCTGCTCGCCGGTATCGGTGTTGTCTGCGGGCTGGCGGCCGCGATCACGCTTTCACGGCTGATGACGTCTCTCCTCTTCGAAGTCAATCCGCTCGACCCGATCACCTATATTGTTGTGTCAGCCACTTTGGTTATGGCGGCCGTCGCGGCAAGTTATCTACCCGCGCGAAAGGCCGCAACTGTGGATCCGATGACTGCTTTGCGCGCCGAGTAACTCGCTAACCGAACACGCGGCGTCCGCTGACATACGTTGCCGCGATGTTGATGGCGCAGGTTTCGTGATCGAAATCGAACAGTACGAAATCGGCTCGGTCGCCCGCTGCGAGGCCGATGCTTCTTCCAGGAACCGAACCGACGCGCGCCGGATTCGTCGTTGCCATGGTCACGGCATCGGACAGGGATAGACCGGCCAGCGTCATCAGATTCTGAATACCATGATTCATGCGCAGAGCCGAGCCTGCGAGTTTATCTTGGCCGGCGAGTACGACGCGATTGTCGGCCGTCAGATCGACGGCTTGCTCGCCCAGCGAATATCGTCCCGGCTTCGCGCCAGCAGGAGAGCTGGCGTCAGTCACCAAAACCGAGCGCGAAATTCCCTTCGCCCGCAAGGCTACTTTGAGGAACGACGCCGGAATGTGAATCCCATCCACGATGAAACTAGCCGACAGCCGGTCCTCCGCCAATTGATCCCAGATGTAGTTTGGATGCCGGCGCAGGATCGAATGCGAGCCGTTGCCTATGTGCGTCGACATTGTGGCGCCCGCTGAGACGGCGTCATAGATCTCGCCTCCCTCGGCCCCGGTATGGCCGATCGAGACTACGATACCTTCTGAGGTTACCGCTTCGATGTATGCCGGCGCTCCCGGCCACTCCGGGGCGAGCGTCACGAGGCGAATATGTCCGCGCGCTGCTTCCTGCAAGCGGCGGAACTCATCGAGATCCGGCGGGCGTACCCAGCGGCGCGGGTGGGCCCCTCGTGGCCCGTCATCCGCCGAGATGTGCGGACCCTCGACGTGAAAGCCGTCCATGGCGTCGCCGTTCGGGATGGAGTCCTTGGCTCGCGCGAGATTGGCGAGAGCATCACGCATATCCGCGGGAGATCCTGTGATCACGGTCGGATAGAAGCGCGTTACCCCGGTGGCAATGATAACCTCGACGGAACGGGCAATCTCATCGTGCGAGGTTCGCGGTGAGTTGTAATCGACGCCGGCGAAGCCGTTCACTTGGACATCTACCCAACCAGGCGCGAGGTACTTTTCCGGATGATCATCGACTGGGGTAACCGCATCAATCATTTCGTCGAATTTAACTTCGACGCCCAGGCCCGTCGCAACATCTCTGCCACGCAATGTTTTTTTCACAGGATAATCACACCATCCGCGTTTCAAGTTGTACTGACGCTTGTGAATAAAAGCTGTTGAAAAGCACGGAGCAGTCTCGAAAATAGGTGGCGTTTCCTTTTCGGAACCGTTACAAAGGTTAGGTTCAGTTGCAGCGTGATCGGGCCGGTAGATCTCGGGGGAGGTAGCCAGTCCTGGTTGCGCTGCAACTGATAGCTTACTTACGCCACGGCAACCGGCTTCGGCGCGTTTACAGCCGAAAGCCAATTGTGGCGGTCGTGCTTGGTCCCGTTGATAATCGCGAAGAACTCTTTCTGTAGCTTTTCCGCAACCGGGCCGCGAACTCCTTTTCCAATCTGGATCTTGTCGATGGAGCGGATCGGCGTAATCTCGGCGGCGGTGCCGGAGAAGAACACCTCGTCGGCGATGTAGAGCATTTCGCGCGGCACAATGGTCTCAACCAGCGGAAACCCGAGATCCTGCGCCAGTTGAATGACAGTTTCACGCGTGATTCCAGGCAGGACAGAAGCGCCCAGCGGCGGAGTGAAAATCTTCCCGTCGCGCACAACGAAGATGTTTTCGCCTGATCCCTCGCTGACGTATCCGGCTGCGTCGAGAGCAATCCCCTCTGAGTAGCCGTTACGGATCGCCTCCATCTTGATTAATTGCGAATTCATATAGTTGGCGCCCGCTTTAGCCAGGGCCGGCAGCGTATTCGGTCGCAGTCGCGTCCAACTCGAAACACAGACATCGACGCCTTCGGCCAGCGCTTCCTCGCCCAGGTACTGGCCCCATTCCCAGCAGGCCAGGTAGACATCGACTGGATTCTTGAGTGGATTTACGCCAATTTCGCCATATCCGCGGAGCGCGATCGGCCGGATGTAGCAGGAGGGAAGTCCATTGACGCGGACGAGTTCGAGCATAGCTTCGGCGAGCGCTTCCCGGCTATAAGGGAGGTCCATGCGGTAGATCTTTGCGGAGTCGGCCATCCGCCGGACGTGCTCATGGATACGGAATACCGCCGGGCCGTTGTTTGTCGCATAGCAGCGAACGCCTTCAAAGACCGAGCTGCCGTAGCTAACTACGTGCGAAAGAACGTGGATCTGCGCTTCATTCCAAGGGATAAACCGTCCGTTATGCCAAATTTTCTCGGTGGGCGTCAACATCCGAACATTATAGCAATCTGATACAGTTAACGCAGTTTAATGGGGCTTGGCCCCAGACGTGCAACGGAGGTGGAGTTGACGGCGTAGTATAGGTTAGGAGAATGAACATGAGACGAATATCCAGACGGTTCGCGGCGGTCGCCCTGGCGCTTGCAATGGCGATTCCCATTTACGCGCGCAAGCCGGGGGAGCCTCTCAAACCCGGGTTCAATTTGTTCTCCAAGCAGCAGGATATTCAGCTTGGACAGCAGGCCGCAGCGGAGATTCGCAAACAGTATCAAGTAGTCCAAAACCAGGAACTACAGGACTACATGCGGCGCATCGGCGAACGGCTCGCGGCCACCCCAGAGGCGCGCGCCTCTGGATTCCCATTTTCCTTCACGCTCGTCAATGACAGATCGATCAATGCATTCGCGCTTCCCGGTGGTCCGACGTTCGTACACAGCGGACTCTTGGCCGCAGCCGATAATGAAGCGCAGGTGGCCGGAGTGGTGGCCCATGAAATCGCCCACGTGATCCTCCGTCACGGAACAAACCAGGCGTCAAAGGCGAACCTGCTGCAAATACCTGCAATGATCGCGGGGGTAGCTACGGGTAGTAATCTACTGGCTCAGCTTACCCAATTGGGCGCCACCGGATTCCTACTGAAGTTCTCTCGAACCGCCGAAACTGAAGCGGATGCGCTCGGCGCGCGGATGATGAATGACGCCGGTTATAACCCGATTGAAATGGCGCGCTTCTTTGAAAAACTGCAGGCGGAGGGCGGAAGCCGCGCGCCGGAGTTTCTCTCTGACCATCCAAATCCCGGCAATCGTGTCACCGCAGTCCAGAACGAAATCCGCGCTTTGCCGCAACGTCAATACACGGCGGGTGTCGGTGACTTTAACCGCACCAAATCGCTGGTATCGCAGCTTCCACAAATGAAGAGCCGGCCGGGAGGGCTTGGATCGAGCGGATCAAACACCCCGGCTCCCACGAGCCGTCCATCCGGCGGTTTTAAGCAGTTACGGGGCAGGGAATTTGCGCTTTCCTATCCTGACAATTGGGAAGTATTCGGTGACGATCAATCTGCCTCGGTGACGATCGCACCGCGCGAGGGCATCGTACAAGGTTCGAATGGTGGTGGCGCGATCGGGTATGGGACTATTGTCAGCTTTTACTTTCCTGAGTCACAGACCCGCGATCTTCAACAGGCGACCGACGAGCTGATACATCATCTGCACAGTAGTAATCCCAGCATGCAGATTGTTTCGAACAGCCGGCGACGTGCGAGGATTGATGGCAGCAATGGTCTGGTAACGACTCTTGCCAGCAACTCGCCGTACCAGGGTCAGAGCGAAACGGACGTGTTGCTGACGGTGATACGCCCTCAGGGTCTGTTCTACATGATCTTTGTCGCGCCCCAGTCCGATTTTCGAAATCTGCAAGGCACATTTGACCAGATGGTTAGTTCAATTCGATTCTCCAATTGAAGCCGCCGTACGATTCGGTCCTGTTCGACTTTGACGGAGTGCTGGCGGACACCGAGCCGATCCATTGGGCGTGCTGGCGCGAGATTCTTGCGCCGCTAAGGGTCGAGTTGTCTTGGGACGTCTACTGCGCCAACTGCATCGGCGTGGTGGATACCGACATGCTCTCGTTTCTCGCTTCGCTTGGTCCGACGACTGCGGAAGCATTGCGACCTCATTATCCACGGAAGAAGGAGCTGTTCCGAACACGCGTTCTCGAGATGAGTCCTTGCGCGACTGAAACGGTGGAACTGGTCCGATCGCTGACGGACTACCGGCTGGCGGTTGTTACCTCGAGCGGCCGGCAAGAGGTCGAGCCGGTGCTGGAGCGGGTCGGAATCCATGAGTGTTTCTCGACGATGGTCTTCGGCGGTGATGTAAACAAGCACAAGCCGGACCCCGAGCCGTACCTGTTGGCTGCGTCTCGACTGGAGTCCACGCGACCGTTAGTCGTTGAAGATTCTGAGGCAGGCGTCGCCAGTGCACGGGCAGCGGGATTTGATGTCGTCCGAGTAGGTTCGAGCTCTGAAGTCCCGGCGATTGTGAGGGCCGCCCTCGCAGGTTAATCAACCTTGCAGACGTCACAGCTGCTCAGCTCGACGTTCATTGTGAGAGCTTCGTGGCGCGGTTAGCGCTTACAGTCGCTGGTCAATGTTCATTGCCTTCATAAGATTATACGAGAGCGGCTAATGCAACACTTCCGATGCCGCTCCTACTGCATTTCCGATAACACATATTATGTCTACTATAGTGGCTAAGCCGTTCTCCTCTGTTGCGGTGGCTGAAAACCACCAGAGAGACGACTTGCCCCGCATTGTGATCCAAGAAATTCTTTCACTTACAGCCTGGCATTAAAGATGCCTTAATGTGGAACATGAGAATCCTTTTGATGCTGTTCGCGGTGTCGCTGGCTGCGCAGGAAGGCGAGTGGAGGAAGTTTGGAGAGCAGGCACAGCCCGTATCTCAACTCACGATCCCGGGCGGGTCGTGGATCACCGTTCGTGTGAATGAGCCGCTTTCGAGTGATCACAGCCAGTCTGGGGATGTCTTCACCGCGACGCTGGCTCAGCCCCTCGTCGCGGAAGGGCGTGTCTTGGCGCGGCGCGGGCAGACGGTCGGCGGCGTGGTCGTCGAGGCTCAGAAGGCGGGACATGTGAAAGGTACCTCGCGGCTGGGGATTGAGCTGACCGAAATTGGTCTGGTAGATGGCCGGCAAATCCAGGTGCAGACGAAACTGATGGAACGTCGCGGCGATACGTCGGTCGGGCGCGATCTGGGCGCCGCTGGCACCGCGACCGGTGTCGGCGCCGCAATCGGGGCGGCCGCGGACGGCGGGTTCGGCGCGGGCATGGGGGCCATTGCGGGCGCTGCGGCTTCGGCGATCGGGATACTGGTGACTCGCGGCAGAGCCACCGTTATCGAACCTGAGACACTCATCACATTCCGGCTTATGGAGCCTGTGACCATCAAGGCGTCGGAATCGTCGTCGGATGCGTTCCAAGTTATCCGACAGGAAGATTACGAACAGAAAACGTTACAGCGTGCGAGGCGTTCCCCGCCCCCGTTCTACGGTTACTATCCACCTATTTACGGGCCTCAGATCGGAATTTATGGCGGCCGTGGCTGGGGACACTACCGTCGAGGGGGCTACTGGGGATGGTGGTAATCGGTGCGGCGCGCGAGGACGAGCGTGACGTCGTCGGCGAAGGCGCCGTCGCCTGACCAGGCGCGCAGCTCGTCCATTACGCGGTCGAGGATGCGCGGCAGATCGTGAGATTTGCTGGCGCTGGCGAGCTGGGTCAGGCGGTCCTCTCCGAACTCCTCGTCCGAGCCGGCGGGACAGGCTTCGACGACTCCGTCGCTGTAAAGAACAAGCAGGTCGCCGGGGTAAAATCGGACTGTTTTATCCGAATATGGCAATCCGGCGAACATGCCCAGCGCAAGTCCACCTTCTTCCAGTTTTTCAATTGAGCCATCGGCACGCATCAGCAATGGCGGATTGTGGCCGGCGTTACAGTAGGTCAGGGTCGAGGCATCGGGATCGAAAACGGCCAGGAATAACGTGATGAACCGGTTGCCTGGCGATCGGGCCTTGACAGCCTTGTTAAGCCTGGCAACTAGACTTCCGACGTCGTCGCCGCCTGCTTCCGTGAGGGCCTGGGCATGGGCCTGCAGGCTTGCCATCAAGAGGGCAGCGGGCATTCCCTTCCCTGCGACGTCTCCCACAATCAGCGCCAGCTTGTTATCTCCGTAGGGCAGGTAGTCGAAGTAGTCGCCGCCGACGGCGCCACAGGGCAGGTTGTGTCCGGCGAGTTCGAGTCCGGCGACGGCGGGCGCACACCGCGGAAGCAGGCCGCGTTGAATTTCGGCGGCTTGGGCAAGATCGCGCGAATGGATTCGCTCAGCGGCTTCCACTTCGATGAGATGAGCATGCTGGATGCGGATGGCAGCGATGT
>Ga0075421_100004802_pt1 | contig 16302 bp, 14 predicted proteins | sample SoiMetdeltSBSDD5_FD_75292 | JGI IMG/M metagenome (GOLD analysis project Ga0075421, IMG submission 75292) | Bulk soil microbial communities from a Populus tree surrounding site in Tennessee, USA - Soil MetaG P. deltoides SBSDD5 | ecosystem: Environmental > Terrestrial > Soil > Tree plantation...
ATACTTAAACGTCCTGTTAGAGATCGCGTGCTATCTCCGACAAGAACCATGTTCTGCGCTCGGCCTGATCAATCCAGGTCTCGATCAAACTGGTGGTTGCAACGTCATTGTGCCGCTCGCAGACCTCATGCGTGGAACGCAAAGATCGTGTCAGCTCCTGACTGTCCGCTGAGAGCTCCGAAAACATTTGCCTCGGGGTAACGAATTCTTTGTCGTTGTCCTTGAGGCGCTGATGCCGGGAGATATCGCTGATGGAACGGAGCGTCGTTCCGCCAATCTTCCGTGCGCGTTCCGCAATATCATCTGTCATGGCGAAGATCTCTGCGGCGTGCTCATCCAAGAGCAGGTGGTAGTCACGAAAGTGGCGTCCACTCATATGCCAGTGGAAATTTTTCGTTTTGAGATAGAGCGCGAATACGTCGGCCAGCAATTGACGTAGGGCGCTCGTGATCTCCGCCACCGCCCGACGGTTGATGTCGGTTGGTGTGTCAAAGGGGTCCACCTCGCGTTTCTCCAATTGCACTGAATTATTTCCCATCTTTCTGTTGTCCTTTCAGAACGACAGCGTGCAGGTGAACCTCCGGGAACTGAACCGTGAGTTTTGATCGGCTTGAGACTTGAGGATCTGCCGGATGAGTCCAATCATCGACTCGGCTGACGGCCAGGCGCCTCGATTCTTCGAGCTCCCAGCATCGCCTGGAGGGCGCCAAGCAAACTCGCCGACGTAAACGGCTTTTGCAGGAAAGGAAGGCTTGCCGGCGATGCTGCGTGTGAGCCGGAGATGAGCAATATCGGAAGGTTCGGATGCGTCGCGAGCAGCATTTGGGCCAGGTCGCAACCATTCATCTCCGGCATCTGAATATCGGTGATGACCAGATCCACATCGGATCCGCTAGCTTGGAAAGCAACCAGAGCCTGGGCCGCGCCCGCAGCCTCGAGCACCTCGAATCCACTCATTCGTAAAACCGCGGAGATGTACCTCCGGACGATCGGCTCATCGTCGACGATCAATGCCTTCCCGACTCGATCAGGTTGGGATTGGGTGAGTGGACTCATGTTTTCTGCTGTCTATGGCAATCGTAGGACCACGACCAACTCGGTGACGATATTGACGCCTGTGTCGGCGGATGGTCTTCAGACCGTCAGCTATGTCGTCACCCCGTCTCCGGTTGGCGTCGCATCCCGATGAATCAAGGGCGACGATTGTGGCGCGAGGCTTGCATAGGCTAGCGGCGAGGTACACGTTGATGACGATCGCAACGATTTCTGAACGAGGGCTCCTGGCCGTTGCGATTCTGGTGGCCGTGCTCTGGGGGTGTTGGCTGGGCCAGCGGCACTACCTGTCTCAGGCCAGGCAGAACATCCGCGGAGCGGCCCAGAATATCCGGGCCCTTCACAGGATGACACCCCGGACGGCGCCCGCCCTATCGTTTGGCCGACTGCTGACTAGCAGGACGGCCGTCATTTAACAGGCTGCAAAAGGAGAGAAAAACGCGATGACCGACAGCATGCGCCGCGCAAAGCAGGCGCTGGAAGATAAGTTGAGGGAGATGAGTCAACCCGGAGGTTGGCGCGACACGATCGCCGTCGAGCACACTGCCGATCCACTCGACACGACGCAGCACGCCTTGGAGCTCGAAATGGCGACTCGGAACCTTGATCGGAATTCTGTTCTGGTCCGCCAGATTCGAGCTGCGATCGATCGGGTCGATCATGGTGGGTACGGCGTGTGCCTCGAGTGCGAGGAGCCGATTTCACAGAAGCGGCTCGTGGCGGTACCGTGGGCGGCGCTGTGCCTTCAGTGCCAGCAAAGAGCTGACCATGAACACCGCACTATCGACGAGTGGCTGGACGATGGATTCGCCAACGCGGCGTAATCCGTCACTGAGCCGACGGCCTCTGCCGCATGTCGTTGCAGGATTGTTTAACGTTGCCTCCATTTTGCTGTTTACCCTTCCGGGTGGCGCCCAGATCGTTACAGATCCAGCGGAAGCCCGCTCGCCGGTCACCCTGCTCGCCGTCAGCGACCCGGAAGGCGGACGCGGCGCATTTGCATTTAGAGGCAAAGCGCAGGCTCCAGTGATTCGGGCCACCCCGGGAGAGTCGATCAGGGTTACCTATAAAAACGCGATGGCGCCGGCCAACGGTGAGAAGTGCGCAACCGGACCATGCATGAACATGACGAATCTGCATTTTCACGGTTTGCATGTTTCGCCCAGCGCTCCGGAAGATGACGTGATCAGCATGATCGCTATGCCGGGGGAGTCGCTTGAGTACACCGTCAATATTCCTCGTAATCAGCCTCCGGGTCTGTACTGGTACCACACGCATCCGCATGGTGAGAGTTACAGGCAGGCGCTCGATGGCATGTCCGGAGCGATTGTTATCGAGGGAATCGGACATTACGCGCCTGAGATCCTGAACATGCGCGAGCGGATCCTGGTGCTCCGTGATCGAGCCTTCGAAAAAAACGATTCTGAGGCCAAACATCTGAAGCAGGTTGTCCAGATGCCCCCAGGCCAGTGCGGCGCATCGACGGGGTCGCCGGAGCGCGTCTTTACGGTAAATGGAACGGTCCGGCCGAAGATCCCGATCGGAGCCGGCGAACGGCAGTTCTGGCGCATCGTAAATGCTTCCCCGGACTTGTACGCGGACTTACAGATCGATCGTGCGCAATTGGAGATTGTCGCGCTGGACGGGATGCCTTTGGCGTATCACGATCCGAACCGGCGCAAGCGGCTCGCATCTCATATGCTGGTTCCTCCGGCGGGCCGGATCGAGGTCATCGTCACGGGGCCGCCAGCCGGAGCAAAAGCGAAGCTCCGCACCCTCTGTTTCGATACGGGGCCCGATGGTGATCCAAATCCGGCAATGGTGCTTGCGGATCTTGTACAAGGTGTCAAGCCGCGCGCCAAACGCCCCTCGCGCCCGGATACTCAGCAGCCTATCTTTGACGTTCTCTCGCAGAAGAAACTCGCAGAACTGGAAGCTAGCGCCCCTGAGTATACGCTGATCTTCACGGAAGACAAGGACGGCTTTTATATTAATGGCAAGAAGTACAGTCCCGACTCCGAGCCCATGACGCGTGTGCGTATCGGCGACTATCACCATTGGCGAGTGGTTAACAAAACGCGAGAAGCGCATCCCTTTCACATCCACCAGGTGCATTTCCTCTTCGTTGCAAGTAACGAGAAACGCCAGAGTGAGCCGGAATGGCTTGACACTGTGAATGTGCCAGTTGAAGGATCGGTTGATCTGATCATGGATTTTTCCGATCCGATTATTCGAGGTATGTCTGTGTTCCACTGCCATCTGCTCAACCATGAGGACAAAGGCATGATGGCGAAAATATTGTTCGAGACTGCCGGCGCCGAGCCGTAGAGCCTCTCACTCACCTATGCGCGGGAGCGGAGTTCTCGCAACCTTTCCAGACCGTACTCGATCAGCGGCATGGCGTCGACGTGATCGCCCATATCGGCGAGTTGCGCAAAGCAGGCGTCCAGGCGTTTGCGGATTCCGCGCGAATCCTTCCCCCGCGGCGATTTCATGTTGGCCTGCTCGGATTCGTGGCGTAGCATCGCAATCACGTCCACGATCCTGCGGGCGTTCTCTTTGGAGATCGGAATTCTTTCGCCGTTGTATTCGATCGAATGCTCGACGACGGCGCCGGAAATAGCGCGGTACTCCTGCTCCGGGATCCGTACGAGCTGCGACAGCTTGAAGTACGCTGATCCGAACTCCTGGAGCTGCTGGATGATCTTGTCGGCGTGCGCCCGACTAAGGCCGAGATAGCGTGGACAGAACTCCTCCCACGTCGCGGCGACTGATTTGTAGCGTTTACTCTCGCGAATCTGTTTCAGACATTCCGCGTCGGCGGCGGAGCACTTGTTCGCGATGAGTCCGAAGGCCTGCCGCCTTCCGACCCAGGTTCCCAACTCGAATACAGGACTATCTTCCTTGACCGTCTGCATGGAAAACCGCTGATCTGAAGCGGCGCCTCCTATGAGGGCAAAGAAGTTACTAGCAGAATTCCGCTGATTTCAGCGGTTTTGCCCTCGCCCTATAATGGCGCGCCAGGTCCTGGATAAGACGGTGTCAGCGCGCCATCAGTATGAGCGTTTGGGAGAAATAATTTTCAAGAGCGTGTGATGAACAAGCTAAAGCTTGTTCCACAGTGATGCCAGTTCCTTGATTTGACTTTGTGGAACAAGCCTTAGCTACTGCAACTCGGCGAGCCAGGTCTCTACTGACCGGCGGTCCGGCGGGCTCCCGGAATTGAGATAGGCCCGTAGCTCCTTTTTGGCTCGTTCAACATCGCCGCGTTTGGCCAGGGTGTCGGCGATGGCCAGCCTCGCGCGTGGGATCGTCTCGGAAGCTCGCTGCAGGTTGTCCAACGCTTCAGAAGTGCTCTTCTGCTGCTGCAAGAGCGCGACGCCCAGGCAATAGCGTGCGTTTTCGTTGCTGCCATCGAGACGAATGGCCTTCCGCGCCGCAGCCTCCGCGTCAGAGGGGCGATCCATTCTAAGCAACACCAGGGCGAGGTTGACGTGCGGCGACAGCGCGGCTGGATCGAGCTCGACCGCCTTCTGAAATTCTTCCAGAGCCGTCTCGTTTCCGTCGCATTTCAGATGTTGCACACCCAGGTTATTATGCGCCTCCATAAAGTCCGGATCGAGCTCGGTTGCCTTGGCGAAATGTCCGATGGCGGCGGCTGAATCATTCTTGCGCGCCGCTTCCAATCCCTTCTCAAATTCCTTGCGCGCTTTCGACGGAACTTTGTGCTGCAGTCTCGCAGCGGACACTGTGCCGGATGCCGGCCGTTCCTGTTCCTGACGCCGAAGGCGCACCGAGAGATGATTCCTCAGCAACTGTAGTGAGACATACTCGCTATGGATCACACCACCATGGAGCGTCGTCACCTTAAGTTCATACTCGCCGGATGGCACGTCCGGGAACTCGAATGCGCCGTCGGCATGGACGTCCGATCGCCGGTCCAGTCCGCCCGCTGATGCGAGCACAACGATCAGACCTGAGGCGGACTGGCCGCCCAGTTCCACTTCTCCTGCTAGCGAGACGCTTTCAGTGGAATTCGACTGAGCCCCGGCGCGCGGCGCGAGACTGACTAGGACCAAGGAAAGACAAAAGACGTATGATTTCATCTATTCGATACTCCTGAGGCCTGCCACCGCGCTCGCGGTGACGATTTTCACGGTTCGCTAAGGTGCAAACCGAGCGCCAACGTGGAAGGCGCGCCAAAGCTCTTTTGCTTCCGTTTGGATTGGTGTCGAAACGAGCCCACAATACGTCATCAGGCGGCGACACAGCGACTCGGATGTTTCTCGCCGCCTCAATTTTCAGCGCGATTCTTTGGCGATCGAAATGCGTTAAGAAGCGCGAGGTTCGGCGGTGCTAAAAATCAACTCCAGAGACAATTCTCAAGCTCAGTCCGGGACAGCGCCGCCGACTTCTCATACAGCTTCGTATTTTGGATCGGCAAGTCCGATGAGGCGCTTGCGGCAAGGTTTTCGAAATACACAAAGGAGGGCTGCGCTATGCGGTCCATCACACTAGACGCCAACAAAACGGGACGCGATGCGGATCGGCTGCTTACCGACCTCCGCCGCTTAATTGTCGGACAGGAAGAAGCCGTTCAGCAGATCGTGAATACTTACCAGATGTACCTCACTGGGATGTCACCCCACGGCAGGCCCATTGGGAATTTCCTGTTTCTGGGACCGACCGGTTCGGGAAAGACCCGGGCCGTCGAAGCCACAGCGGAGTGTCTGCTCGCTAATCCCCGGGCGGTTGTAAAGATCGATTGCGCGGAATTCCAGCATAGCCATGAAATTGCAAAGCTCATTGGCTCGCCGCCTGGTTATCTAGGGCATCGGGAGACTCACCCGCTGTTGAGTCAGGAGACGATCAACCAGCATCACACGCAGACGACGAAGATCAGTTTTGTGCTGTTCGACGAAATCGAGAAGGCGAGCGACGCGTTATGGAATCTGTTGCTCGGCATTCTCGATAAGGCGACTCTGACACTGGGTGACAACCGCAAGGTGGATTTCTCACAGACTTTCATCTTCATGACCAGCAATCTGGGGGCGACCGAAATGAGTTCCCTGATGACCCCTCGGTTGGGCTTTGCCGCCGCAGGAACCGTCGGCGACGCGCAGGGCCGCACGGTGGATGAGAAGCTCAACCAAAAACTATCCCGCAGCGGTGTCGAAGCAGCGCGCCGCAGGTTCACGCCCGAGTTCATCAACCGCTTGGACAAGATCGTAGTCTTCAAACCGCTCGGCGCAAGCGAGTTGCGACGCATCCTGGACATCGAGCTGAACGCAGTGCAGCAGCGGATCGCCGGCGCTGCCAGCAACCGGTCTTTCGTGTTCACGGTAACGGACGAGGGCAAACAGTTTCTGCTGGATGAAGGATTCGATATGAAGTACGGGGCACGGCATCTCAAGCGCGCCATCGAGCGCTTGCTCGTGCACCCGATGTCCAACCTGATGGCCAGCGATCAGATCCGCGGCGGGGACTGGATCAAAGTCAATCATCTACCGGGCTCGCCGGCCATGAGCTTCTGTCGAGAGGCGGAAGGATTGCCGGTCCGAGACATGGCCCGGTTCGTCGATCAGCGAGAGTTCGCTTCGGACACGGCCTCGGCGACTAATGCTATATGGGAGATGGGCAAGGTCCAGACTATTCGCTCTTCCAGGCGCACGTAACGTGCGGCGTGCCCGCAAGGGTCAGTAGGTCGGGAAATTGCCCAGTTCGTCGATCCGCGGAGGTGATTGCGGAAAACTCGAACGAACAAGCTAAAGCTTGTTCCACAGTTGATTCGCCACTGTGGAATAAGCTTTAGCTTGTTCAGGGTACGTCGCGGTCTTGAATCCGGACGACGAGCATGTACAGCAGAATCGCAAGATTTCCTGTAAAGAGGCTGACGTGCAGCCAGTTTGGATGATCGACCAGCCGGACGAATTCCCAGGGCAGGTACATGGCGCCTGACAGCAAAGCGAACCACTGCGCCCAAGTCCGGCGCCGCCACAGTCCCCAAGCTTCCGTGAATCGCACGCAAGTGTAGGCAACAGCTCCCGCTGCGATCCCCCACAACCGCGCATCCGTCATGCGCGAAGCGGCATCGAGCAAAACATGAGAGACGCGGCGACCGGGGCCGATGTGTAGATGTAGGAGAAGAGTCTCGGCTGCCGATTCCACATCTCTGTGGAGCAATCCGAGCATTCCAAGTCCCAACAGCAGGACGGCCAGTCCCTTGGCTGCTTCGAATATCGCAATTGCCCGGAGCCCGGCCGTCGTAGTGTGCGCCCGCATGTGCGTCCAACGGGCTTTAGCCGCGGGGCTTCGGCGGGAAATGCTTGAACATTTCCGTGACGTCTTTCTCCAGCTTCTTTTCGTTTTTCTCTGCCTTATCCGACAGCGTGTCAGTGGAGGACCCGCGCCAGAGTAGCTTCTTGCTCTGTGTGTCAAATACGTCGACTACCAGGGTTCCGACTTTGGTGACGTCGACAGTGGTTGTCGCCATTCCACCGTCGAAACCGCGCCAGCGCCAGCCGCCGAAGCCGTTGTAAAAAGTCTCGAGCGTGCGCTGATCGTGCGTGGAGCCGAACGCCGCAACGCTTGCATCGGCGTCGGAATCCACCTTGGTCCAGCCTCTTGCCTGCAACTGGCTGTCAACATCGCGGACGATCCGGTCCTGCCATAGCGAAGTTTTCGCCTGAACCTTCATCCACGAGTATGTCTTGTAACGCCCGAAGTCGGCGGAATGATCATAGTCGGTGCTGATCTTAGCCGCGAAGGCAATGCACGCGAACGCGGCTGTAATTGTGAGAGTACGAAGTAGTGTTGATTTCATACCTTTGGTAAAGGCACTTTCAGGACCATCGCAAGCTGCTGGGCGCACGCGCCAGCCGGCGCCGCCGCGACCATATGTCGGAGCGGGTGTCGTTATAGGGTCACTCGACCCGCCGGAGACTGCTGTTTCTGTTCACTGTTTCGATGGCCGCGGGATTGCTCCACGAGACATGGAATATGTGGATTGTCAGACTCGCATTACGCCGGCCTTATACCTTCATCGTGATGGCGCTCCTGATCGGCATCCTGGGTGCGATGTCGATCGTCACCATGCCGGTCGATATATTCCCGTTCATCAACATCCCGGTGGTGGGAGTCATCTGGTCGTATGGCGGCATGAGCCCGGACGATATGGCAAAGCGCGTTATCACCATCTCCGAGCGCGCGATGACCACAACGGTAAACGACATCGAGCACATTGAGTCGACTTCTTACAACGGCGTGGGCCTGATCCGGGTTTACCTGCAGCCGGGGGCAAGCGTTGATCTGGCCATCGCTCAGATCGCCTCCGTCAACCAGACGGTTATTCGCGCCATGCCGCCGGGTATATTTCCGCCGGCTGTCGTGCAGTACGACGCCTCCAGCGTGCCCATTCTGCAGTTGGGCTTGAGCGGCGAGGCTCTCACCGAGCAGGAGCTGTACGACTATGGGAACAACTTTATCCGGACAAGGCTCTCGACGGTGCAGGGAATCGCAGTGCCGCTGCCCTATGGCGGCAAGGTCCGCACGATAATGGTCGACCTGGATCCTGACGCGCTTTACGGAAAGGGGCTCTCGGCTACGGACATATCGAGCGCTCTCAATCTACAGAACCTGATTCTTCCCACCGGGACCGCAAAGATCGGGACGCGCGAATACCTGATTCAGCTCAACAGCAGCCCCGAGCTGATCTCGGCTATGAACGATCTGCCGATCAAAACGGTCAACCACGCTCCGATATATATGCGGGATGTGGCGCAGGTGCGAGACGGCTACTCGGTCCAAACCAATATCGTTCGCACGGACGGTTCCCGCTCATCACTGCTGACGGTGTTGAAGCACGGCGGCGCCTCGACACTATCGGTCGTCAATGGCGTGAAGGCCCTGCTGCCGAAGATCGCTGCTACTCTGCCACCGAATCTCAAGATCACGCCGCTGTTCGATCAGTCGCTGTTCGTGCGCTCCGCGGTCGGCGGTGTAGTCCGTGAAGCGCTAATTGCGGCGATCCTTACGGCGGTGATGATTCTGCTGTTCCTCGGAAGCTGGCGCAGCACGCTGATTGTGTGTCTGTCGATACCGCTTTCGATTCTCACGTCCCTGATCGTGCTCGGATTCCTCGGGCAGACGATCAACGTGATGACGCTCGGCGGCATGGCCCTGGCCGTCGGAATCCTGGTGGACGACGCCACGGTGGAAATCGAAAACGTGCACCGCAACATGGGAATCAAGGGAAATACGCTGGTGCGGGCGATCCTTGACGGAGCCCAACAGATCGCGCTGCCCGCGTTCGTTTCCACTCTGGCGATCTGCATCGTCTTCGTTCCCGTGCTGATGCTTTCAGGCGCCGCGAAGTTTCTGTTCACGCCGCTGGCCATGGCCGTCGTGTTCGCCATGTTGACCTCGTACCTGCTCACCCGCACCGTCGTGCCTACGCTGGTTCATTACTTACTGCCGTCCGAGATGGCCCTCTATCAGGAGGGAGAGGACAGCGAGGCCTCGCGCTCGGCCGGCGTGATCTGGCGTGTCCATCAAGCTTTCGATCGCCGGTTTGAGAAACTCCGCCATGCCTATCGTGGGCTGCTTCAATGGGCGCTCGAGAACCGCGTCCTGGCCGGCGGGGCTTTTGCGGCTTTCGCCGCCGTATCGCTCGGACTCGTATTTTCGATTGGCCAGGACTTCTTCCCGTATGTGGATTCCGGACAGATGCGTCTGCACGTGCGCTGTCCAACCGGAACCCGAATCGAAGAGGCCGAACGCGTTTTCGCCGCGGTGGAGGAGGAGATCCGCAGCGTTATTCCGGCGCACGAGCTGAATTCGATTCTCGATAACATCGGTCTTCCCAACTCTGGAATCAATCTTGCGTTCAGCGACAGCGCGACGGTGGGAGACGGCGACGGCGAGATTCTGATTTCTCTCAACGCCAATCATCGTCCGACGGAGGACTACACGCGGCAGCTGCGGGCGCGGCTGGCTGCGAAGTTTCCGGCCGAGACGTTCTTTTTCCAGGCGGCTAATATTACGAGCCAGATTCTGAATTTCGGCCTACCCGCGCCGATCGATGTGCAAGTCACCGGAAATGACGCCGCCGCCAGCTACAAGATCGCGGCGAATTTGCGGCGCGAGATTTCGCAACTGCCCGGAGCGGTCGACGTGTTCATACGGCAGCAGGTCGATTACCCGACGGTAAAAGTGAATGTCGATCGCGTGCGCGCCGACGAGGCCGGACTGACCCAGAGAGACGTCGCCAGCAGCCTGCTTATTTCACTCTCCTCAAGTGGACAGGTGGCGCCAAATCAGTGGCTCAATGTGGCGAACGGTGTGAATTACAACGTGGCGGTGCAGACTCCGCAAATCAAGATCGATAGCTTCGATGCGATGCAGCGCACGCCGGTCACCGCCAACTCCGGCGGAAGCAGGCAGTTGCTCGACAACCTGGCGACACTGCAGCGGACAACCTCGACCGCCATCATAAATCACTACGATGTGCAGCCGGTGTTCGACGTGTATGCCAGCCCCGACCAGCGCGACCTCGGCTCTTTTTCGACTGACGTCGGCCGGATCCTGCAGCGGGCGACGGGCAGTCTGCCTCGCGGGACGACCATCAGCATGCGCGGGCAGGTGGATACTATGCGGACTTCGTTCAAGCGGCTCGGCCTGGGGATGTTGTTCGCCGTTCTGCTCGTCTATCTCCTGATGGCGGTCAACTTTCAATCCTGGGTCGACCCGTTCATCATCCTGACTGCGCTGCCGGGCGCGATGGCCGGCTTGTTGTGGATGCTCTACGCGACACGAACCACGCTCAGCGTTCCGAGCCTGATGGGAGCGCTGATGTGTATCGGCGTGGCGACAGCGAACAGTATTCTGCTGGTCACCTTCGCCAACGACGAGCGTGCGCAAGGAAAGGACGCCATTGCGGCGGCGCTCTCGGCCGGCTTCACACGCATCCGGCCGGTGATCATGACGGCGCTGGCCATGATCATCGGCATGGTTCCGATGGCGCTGGGAATGGGTGAAGGAGGCGAACAGAATGCGCCGCTGGGTCGCGCAGTGATTGGCGGCCTGCTGCTGGCCACTCCCACCACGCTTCTGTTCGTGCCGATCGTGTATACCTGGCTCCGCCGGAAGCCGCCGATCGACCTGGAGCGCCAGATCGCCCAGGAAGCCGGAGAAGTGTCAGGAGATTCTCGAAATGCTTACTGAGCAAGATATGAAGATTACGGGTACGGGTTTCCCGAAAGCTCCGGCAAACTCCCGGCTGCTGGTGATCGCCGGATTGCTGGTGGCGGCGGCGGTGGTATTCCTCGCCGGACAGCTTGTCCGCAGGAGAACCACCGAACAGCTCAATGCCGCGGCTGCCCTACGCAAGACTTCCCCGCCGCTGGTGAACGCCGTGAGGGTGAAGCGCGCTCCTTCGAGGACCGAGGTTCTGTTGCCGGGCACCATCACGCCGATCACCGAAGCATACGTGTTTGCCCGCGCGGCCGGATACCTCAAACGGCGGTATGTGGATATTGGCGACCGTGTGCGCGCGGGACAGCTACTTGCGGAGATCGACGCTCCGGATCTCGATCAACAGGTGACCCAGGCTGAAGCGGCAGTGGCGCAGGCGGAGGGCCAGCTCGGGCAGGCTGCGGCTACGCTGCAACAACTCATCGCGACGCGCGATCTGGCCAATATCACGTGGAAGAGATACCAGGTGCTGACCGCCAGCGGCGCCGTTTCGCGTCAGGACGGCGATACGCAGTCGACCGCGGCGAAAACCTCCGAGGCGAATGTAACCGCGGGGGAAAAAAATGTGCGCGCGGCTGAGGAGTTCGTCCGCGCCAGCAAAGCCACGCTGCAAAGGCTGATCACACTGCAGCGGTATGAACACATTACGTCTCCATTCGCTGGTGTGGTCACGTCGCGGAATGTCGACGTGGGCGCGCTGATCTCAACCACGGGCTCGAGCCAAGGACCGACGCGCCTGGGAGCTTCCCCGACCGACGTACCCAGCGGCGGCGAGGTTTTTCGCGTGGCGGAGATCAGCAAGCTGCGTATTCTCGTAGCTGTTCCGCAGTCGCAAGCGCCTGGAATTACGGTGGGCCAAGTGGCGGAGGTCACCCTACCGGAGTTTCCGGATCGAAACTTTCCAGGCAAGGTGACACGAACTTCCAATTCGTTGGACGCCGGGTCACGGACGCTTCTGACTGAGGTGCAGGTCGCCAATCCGGAGCGAATTCTGCTTCCGGGCATGTATACGCTGGTCAAGTTTTACACGGAGCGGACCACTCCGCCGCTCATCATACCGGGCGCCGCGCTGGTGGTGCAGGCGCGCGGCGCGCAGGTCGCGGTATTGGAGCCCGTGACGAATGCCAATCCTCCCGGCGCGCGGCGCGTGCATTTCCAGGAAGTGGAGCCGGGTAGGGATTACGGAACCGAAATGGAGATTCTGAGCGGGTTGCGAGGCGACGAAGAAGTAGCTGTTGATCCCGGCGATGCCGTCAAGGAAGGGGCGATCGTTCTGCCGGCGTCGAAGCCCTCTGGCCAGGCGAGTAACTAATGGCCCATCGCAGCGAGTTCGTTAGCGTGTCTGTCTTTGTGGCGCGGGCCCTTGGCCTGCCGCGTCGAGACTCGTCTCGACGCCTTTCTGAGGACTGGAATCAGCTTCATGGACATGCGTCGAGGCGAGTCTCGACGCGGCAGGCCAAGGGCCCGCGCCACAAAGGCGCATCAACGTTCTCGCTGCGCGGCGCCATTTTGCTGGCGCTGATTCCGATGTTCGCTGCGGCGCAGCCATTGCGCTGGTACCAGGCGCGGCCCGTCTCGCCGGTGAGCTTGCAAAACTCCGGCAGGATCGATAGCCTGATGCGCGCCGGCCAAATCTATCTGTCGCTGCCAGATGCGATCGCGCTGGCGCTGGAGAACAATCTTGATATCGAGCTGCAGCGGACGCTGCCGCGGATCGCAGGCACGGATGTCCTGCGCGCGAGCGGAGGCGGCCAGTTGCGCGGATTGAACCTGCTGATCAACCAGCCGCCTCCCGGCATCGGAGGCCCGAATGGTCCTTTGCTGACTAATCTCACCAGCGGGTCGACGCCGAGTCCGGTGGTCAACACGAATTTTTCCGACCTGGCGTTGATCAGCCAGCAGCAGAATAATCTCAGTATCGCGGACGCGACGCCGCTTTCGAGCGGTTCACCAATTCCGCAGTTTGATCCGTCCCTATCCGGAGCGCTGAACTGGCTTCATGAGTCGACTCCGCAATCCAGCACGGTTCTCACCGGCGGGTCGAATTGGTTTGTTTCGAACAATACGAACGGAAGCATCGGCCTGCTGCAAGGCTTCTCGCCCGGAACGCAGCTCAGCCTGAACTTCGACAACACCCGTTTCACCAGCAATGCGACCCGTTATACCTTCAACCCGACGCTCAGCTCTAATGTTGGATTCACCATCACCCAGCCGCTGCTGCGCGGCTTCGGAATCGACCTCAACCGCAGGTTCATACGGATCGCGAAGAATAGCCAGCAAGTCGCGGATCAGGTCTTTCGCCAACAAGTGATCGACACGATCGCCGGCGTCTCGCGGCTCTACACGGACCTGGTGAGCCTGAATGAAGATGTCAAAGTAAAGCAGGAGTCTTTGCGGCTCGCGCAGCGGCTATACGACGACAACAAGGACAAGGTCGACCAGGGTACGCTCGCGCCGATCGAAGTGACGCGGGCTCAGGCGCAGGTGGCGGCGAGCAGGCAGGCCCTGATCCAGGCTGAGGGCCTGGTCCGGCAGCAGGAGTTGATCGTCATGACGGCGATCACGCGGCGCGGGCTAGCCAACCCGGCCGTCAGCGAGGCGCATATTGTTCCCACCGACTCTGTCACCGTTCCCGAGAAGGAGCCCGTAGAGCCTGTCCAGGACTTGTATGCCGAAGCGCTGAAGAATCGGCCCGACCTGGCGCAGGCCGGCCTGCAGATCACAAATTCCGAGATCAGCCTGAAAGGGTCACTCAACGCGCTCCGTCCCCAGATTGACCTGGTCGGAACGATGCAGAACGGGGGATTTTCCGGAGACCCGAACGCACTCGGCGGCTTGACACCGGCCAATACGCCCGGCGCAGGGGGCTACGGTACAGCGCTCGGCCAGATATTCCGGCGAGACTTTCCGACCTATGGCATCGGCCTGCAAGTAACTTTGCCTTTGCGGAATCGCGTGGCGCAAGCCGACGCCGTACGCGATCAGTTGCAATTGCGGCAAGCGCAGATCCGGCGGCAGCAACTGGAAGACCAGACACGCCTCGAAGTAGCGGACGCCCAGGTGGCGCTCCAGCAGGCGCGCGCGGCGTACGAAGCCGCTGTTCAGAGCCGTGTCCTGCAAGAGCAATCTGTCGACGTGGAGCAGCAGAAGTTCAGCGTCGGTCTTTCGACCAATCTTCAGGTTATTCAATTCCAAAGCTTTCTGGCGCAGGCCCGTTCCACCGAGGTCGCGGCCAAGGGAGCCTACGCGAAAGCCAAACTTGCGCTGGAGAGGGCCACTGGCAGAATCCTCGAAACGAATCACGTCTCGATCGACGAAGCCTACCAGGGCCGCGTCTCTCGCCCAGCGGCTCAAGTTCCATGAGGAGGCTCGTATGAACAAAACGCATCTCACAGCAGCATTACTTATCCTGCAGCTCGGACGGACGGTTTCGGCTCAGGAAATGTCATTGGGCTCCTGCCAGATATTTGGACAGGTGTTCGGCATCGACCCGCTTGGCGGAGACATGCTCGTGAAGAGCCCGTCGGGAGATATCGGCGGGCTACGATTCGATCAAACGACGATCTTCACTCGGGCCTCGCTAAATGCAAGCCCGGCGGCGCCCGCTCGCATCGCGCCAGCCGAAGTGAATGACGGCGATCTGATATGTGCGCGGGCCAGCGAAAAACGAGACTCGGTAGTGGCGACCGCCTCGCAAGTGCTGGTCGCGTCGCGGCCGGAAATCCAGAAAGTACAGAAAGCCAAACTCCTTCAGTGGTCGAACTCCGGCGCGTCGGGCTCCGTCGTGAGGCTCAATCAGAAGGAGGGAAGTTTCATCCTGGAGCGAACTCTTCCCGACGGAGCGAGAGGAAGCCTGCTGGTCGAGACGTCTCCAGCAACGCGATTCCGGCAGTATCCGCCGGAGGCTCCCGGTCTGCATGCCGGCGCCGCTGCGTCGTTGGCGCAAATTCGAGTGGGGGAGCGGCTGTATGTTCGCGGAGATCCCGGCGCTGACGGAGCATCGATCAAAGCCAGGGTGATCCTGCTCGAAGGCTCTCAGGCCCTGACGGCCGCGATCGACTCAATGGACGCGCTTTCCGAGACAGTAAAGCTGCATGATCTGAGCACCGGCAAGCCGATAAAGGCCCACATCAGCCCGTCAGGTCTGTTTCTGCTCAACCCTGGAATGAACGCGGCGCCAAACGAAATCGGCGAAAGTCCTCGCGGGCGCAAGCTGCAGACACTGGATTTTGGCGACCTTCAGGCGGGTGACTCCGTGGTGTTAGTCGGCAATCCGGATGACTCAGGCTGGATGAGGTGTATAGCCCTTATCACCGATTTTGGTGAAGTAACTACGCAGCAATCCGGCGGGCCTGCATCGTGGGAGCTTGGGTCGATGAAGCTGGACCTTCCCTGAGGGACGAGTGAGGCCGGAAGGTCCTTCGTCCTCTATTAAAGCTATTCGCCCGCTGGCTTACCCTCAGTGGCCGGTAAGGTGAACGCATAAAATGAATCGCCGCCGGCGACGAGGAGGTATTGCCGGCCGTCCAGCATGTAGGTGATGGGACCGTTGTTTACCACGCCGCCCAGCCGCACGTGCCATAGAGGCTTCCCGTTAGCAGGGTCGAACGCAATTAGGTTTCGCGACGGATCGCCGGAAAATAGCAGGCCGCCCGCGGTGGTCAGTAGATTGTAGATACCGCCGCCGGGCGCTGGATAGGGGTGGCTCCAGCGAATTTTGCCCGTTTTGTAGTCGATGGCTTTCAGAATCGACTTGGTGAACAATGTTGTCTCACGGCCACCGTATCCTTCCGGCTTAGGATCGGTGTCGGTCAGGTACTGGACGCTGAACGAGTCAACCGCACTCACGTAAAACAGGCCCGTATCGGGATTGTAGGCCGGAGCCTGCCAGTTGGTGGCTCCATTGCCGGAGGGACTGACTAATGCTCCATCGGGTGTCGGATCCTTCGCAGGATCCGGAATCGGCTGCCCCTTGGCGTCGATTCCTTTCGTCCAGTT
>Ga0075421_100004807_pt1 | contig 16298 bp, 15 predicted proteins | sample SoiMetdeltSBSDD5_FD_75292 | JGI IMG/M metagenome (GOLD analysis project Ga0075421, IMG submission 75292) | Bulk soil microbial communities from a Populus tree surrounding site in Tennessee, USA - Soil MetaG P. deltoides SBSDD5 | ecosystem: Environmental > Terrestrial > Soil > Tree plantation...
TGACACGGGTCAAGATCGACGGCACAACGAGTTCGCTGACCCCGAGGCAGCAATGGATGTACGACGCAGCCGCCTCGCCCGAAGGGAGGTATGTCGCGTACACCAGCAACACGGTGGATGGAAACATCTGGTTGCTTGAAGATTTCTGACCGACTGGGAGTCGCGTCGCAGCTGAGATGGCAAAGTGGTGAATCTGCGCTTTCTTTGGATAGTTTGGTGACCCTGTGACCCTGTCCTCCGGCACCCGCATCGGCAGCTACGAGATCCTTGGCCCCCTCGGCGTAGGAGGGATGGGCGAGGTCTACCGCGCCCGAGACTCCCGCCTCGGACGCGAGATCGCAATCAAAGTGCTCCCGGCGGATGTGGCTTCATCTCCCGACCGCCTCGCACGCTTCGAGCGGGAAGCCCGTACCGTCGCGGGACTGAACCATCCGAATATCGTGGTCCTCCACACAGTCGAAGACGTGGACGGCATCCGCTTCCTCACCATGGAGTTGGTGGAGGGGCAGACCCTCTCGACGCTCGTCGCCCCCGGCGGGCTTCCGCTATCCAAACTCCTCGAACTCGCCATCCCCCTGACCGACGCGCTCGTCGCCGCACACGAGAAGGGCGTGATCCATCGGGATCTCAAGCCTGGGAACGTGATGGTGACGCGCGAGGGGCGGGTAAAGGTCCTCGACTTCGGCCTGGCGAAGATGATGGGGGCTGATGCGCCCGTCGCCAAGGAGGCGGGCGTTACGATCACGGCCGATGGCCCCGTTTCCGGCGAGGGGCACGTTGTGGGAACGGTTCCCTACATGTCGCCGGAGCAGCTTCGGGGTGAGGCCGTGGACGCCCGCTCCGATCTCTTCTCGGTGGGGATCATCCTCTACGAGCTTGCGTCCGGGCGGCGACCGTTCGAGGGCGAGACCTCGATCGACGTGAGCCACGCCATCCTCCGTGACACGCCGGAGCCGCTGAGCCGGGTCCGCACGGATCTCCCTGCGGAACTGGAGCGGCTCATCGGGCATTGCTTGGAGAAGAATCCCAGAGAGCGCCTTCAGACCGCCCTCGACGTGAACAACGAGCTCCGCCGCCTGCGGAAGGTGCTGGAGCGCGGTGAGACGGAGAAGCCGGCCTCGGACAAGGTCGCCTCGATCGCGGTGCTCCCCTTCGCAAACCGGAGTGCGAGCGCCGACGACGAGTACTTCTCCGACGGGCTGGCCGATGAGCTTCTCAACGTGCTCTCGAAGATCAAGGGCTTGCGGGTGACGGCCCGTTCGTCCGCCTTCACGTTCAAGGGCAAGCAGGTAACGGCCGCCGAGATCGGCAGGGTCCTGAACGTGGCGACCCTCCTCGAAGGCAGCGTGCGCAAGGCGGGAAGCCGGATCCGGGTGTCGGTGCAGCTGGTGCAGGTGTCGGACTCCTCGCACCTCTGGTCGGAGACGTACGACCGGACGCTGGAGGACATCTTCGCCGTGCAGGACGACATCGCGCAGTCGGTGGTGAAGGAGCTGCGGACCACGCTTCTGGGCGAGGCTCCCGACTCGGACGCGAGCGGTGCGGCGAAGGCGGACGTGGCGCAGGCGGCGAAGGGGCGCGGGACCGATCCCGAGGCTCACCGGCTCTACCTCCTGGCCCGGCATTTGATGGATCGGTGGACCCGCGAGGACACGGCGAAGGCGATCGGGTACTTGAAGGACGCGCTGGGGCGGGATCCGGAGTTCGCGCTCGCGTGGGCGGAGCTGAGCCGGGCGTACGGGCGGGAAGGCGAAACGGGTTGGGCCCCGGTGGGGGAGGGGTATGGCCGTGCCCGGGAGGCGGCGGAGCGGGCGCTCTCGTTGGATCCGGATCTCCCCGAGGGTCACGCACAGCTGGGCTGGATCCGGAGGGTCTACGACCGGGACTTTCGAGGAGCGGAGGCATCATTCGGCCGAGCGCTCGAGCTCGCGCCGGGGAGTGCGGCAGTGCTTCGCGGGGCCGGCGCGCTGGCGCGGACCCAGGGCCGGCTTGAGGAGGCGATCGGTTTCTACTGCCGGGCGCTGGAGCAGGATCCCCTGAGCGCGCCGTCCTACCACAGTCTCGGATTGGCGCTCGAAGCCATGGATCGCTTCGTGGAGGCGGAGGCGGCGTTTCGGAAGGCTCTGGAGCTCGCCCCGCAGGGGGTCGCAACGCGCGGCTTACTCTCCGTGACGTTGCTCGCTCAGGGCCGTGGAGAGGAAGCGCTGAAGGAGGCCCTTCGGGAGCCGGAGGAGGCGCTCCAGCTCTGGGCACTTGCGATCGTTCACCATGGCCTGGGCCACGCGGCGGAGTCGGACGCCGCGCTCGAGGAGTTGATCGAGAAGTGCTCGCAGGATTCGGCGGTTCAGATCGCCGATGTGTACGGGGCGCGGGGCGAGGTGGACCGCGCGTTCGAATGGCTGGAGCGCGCGTATGAGCAGCGAGACGGCGGGCTCACGGAAATGAAGGTCAGCCCGTGCCTCCGCTCCCTCCACGGCGATCCGCGCTGGAGCGCGTTCTTGAAGAAGATGGGGCTGGAGGAATAGGGGCTCTTCCGTCTCGCTCGCGGGGTGAATCGCGGCGCGAATCCCCGATTGCACCCACCTCCAACCGCGCTATACTCAATTACTTGCGGGGGGCGGCATAGCCAAGTGGCTAAGGCGACGGTCTGCAAAACCGTTATTCCCCGGTTCGAATCCGGGTGCCGCCTTCACACTTACGAGCTTTCCGATTCCCGCCTGTGCCACCATCTGTGCTGCCTCCATTGATCGGTTCTCGTCCGCGCATTTCGTCCAAACGTCTCTCTGGGTGAAAGCGTGAATCCGGCGCCGCGCACAAGCGAGCGCCGTTACCGCATCATCCGCTCCTGCGGATCAGGGGTTGCGTCCGCGGGGCCCCGCGTCCAGACTGCAAGTTGTTCGTTCCGCACTTCGGCCCCACCTCACGCCATCAAGGAGGGTCCCGCGATGCGTCCGCTCGCGCCCGTACTTGCCGCGCTCTCGCTCTTGGTCCTGGCTTCGCCCGCACTCGCCGGAAACTGGAGTCTTGGCACCAACCTTGGAGTCTCTCTTTACCACCCGGAGGATGGAGAGGATCTAACGCTCATCGCCATCCCGAGCAGCGCCGTGTTCTTCCAGCCCGGCCTCCGGGTCGGGTTCACGGGGACCAATTCTCCTCACGAGTTCTACCTGGACACAGGAGTTTCGGACCTGGACGGTGACGTGACCAGGATCCTGTTCACGGGGAACTACCAGTACAATTTTGCCAGCAAAACCAACACGTCGTTCTACCTTACCGGCGGCCTCGGCTTCCTCAACGTCAGCATCGTGGACGTTGGAGCAACTAGCCTGATGCTGGGAGCAGGGGTTGGAGCCCGGTTCCGGGTTGCCAACGGGCACGGCTCGATCCGGACCGAGCTCCGATACGACCGCGTGGCCGAGGGGGATGACGGGGCTATAGAGGTGTTCGACGAGGCGGGGCTCGTTGGGTTCAAGCTCGGATTCGACCTCTGGATGAAGTAAGCGGATGCGCTGGCGTCGTCAGTCGGATGGCGGGGGCGTAGGATCTCCCTGGCCCTGGGCGACGCGATGTCACGCAAGGTACTTTCAATCGGAGATGATCTGTTCGGCTCGATCGTCAGCGACTTCGCCCCCAATCCCGTATCTATCAACGGCGCCGGTCAATTCGCTCTCCGGCTGAAGCTGGAAAACCAGATGCAGCTGATCGTAAGGGCAGATCCGGCAAGGTAGGCAGAGGCGGGGACCGTGCCGCCTCAAAACTTCTCTAAACTCCACTAGGGCCCCGATTCAAAGCCCCGTATCCGCGGCATCGCCCGCCACTTGCGCCTCAACCGAGTCGGCTCGAGCACCCACTCCTGTTCGGTCGGTGCGGGATATTCGTTTCCTGTTGTAGCCGGTCGCGTAGACGGCCGGATGTCCTTTGCGAGCCACCGCTCGCACGGAAGGAGATCCCATGTTCCGCCTCTCCCGCTCGATTCTCCCCCTCCCGATTTGTCCCTATCACCGCTGCTTCGCTTTCGGGTTCCTGGTCCTGGCGTCAATGCCGGGCCTGGCACACGGGCAACCGTCTTCGGAGAACCCCCTGGCCCACGGTCTTGTACTCCAACTACGTTCGGTTGCGACCTCGGAGTGGACCGGGCGTGCAGCGGTCGCGCTCGCGCCGCCGGAGGAGTTCACGACCAGCGCATCATTTCGGGAGAAGGCGGCATACGGATTGGGACTTGACGCCGCTTATGTCTTCGGTCACGGAGTGGCACCTTTCGTCGCGGCCGATTTCAACCTACAGGAGATACATTCGAAATTTGGAGGGTTCAGTGACTACGGCACTGTCTCCGTTGGAATCCGGGTTCGGCACCCGCTCTCTCGCCGGATCGTTCCGTTCGCCCAGGCAGCCGTCACTCGCTTGCGGGTGGCGTCGCCCGTGTACACGCAGCCGTTCCTGGGCGGCGGCCTGGAGTTCTTTCTTGGACGTCGCATGGCTCTAAGCGCAGCGCTGGAGCTGCCCGTTTCCGGGTCAAGCTCGCTGGACAAGAGGCCCCGCCGTTTCTACTTGGGTACAAGTTGGTACTTGGGACGGCATTAATCGGCCCGGATCACGTCCCGAAGCCGTGCGACGTCCCGCGGAATCCCAGAGGCCGATTCGGACCGCACGCTCCGAAACCGAGCGCCGCGCCTCACTCCAGAGGCAGCGTTGTGTAGAAGATCTCGGGTGATTGGTTCGCGCTATCGATGCGCTTCCCGACCCTGCTCCGCCCCGACCAAACTACATAGACTCGGGCCTTTCCCGCGCGTGCTCGTACGAATTCGGCATAGGAAAGATCCTGGGTTAATCGGGCAGGCCGGAGCTTGTCTGCACCTCGAGTCACTTTCGAGAACGGCGCGGCAAGCACGTCGTTGTTCTCCCAGCCCGGATCACTCACCCAGGGGATCCAGGCGAGCGGATTCAGGAGTGTCTGATCCGAACGCTGGTATCGTGTGCCGATCCAGACCAGCTGGCCCTTGTCGCCGCGAGTTGCCGCGTTGATGGAAGACACTCGTTCATAGTTGGACAAAGGGTCGGTTTTGGGTTGCGCCACCCAATCGCTCGATGACCACGCGCCTCCTTGCCACCGCATGCAACGCAATCCCTGCCTCTCGCGGAAAGCGGATCTCTCATTCCCCGCAATGGCTGCCTCAAACTCAAATATGCCGCCGGGGAATCCACTCGAATCCGGATTCATCCAGGTCTTTGCCTTATCTCTGCTGCTCGAGTGGAACAACCAGCCCGTCACCTCGGTGTTAGTCTTCGTGATTCGCTTCAATTCGTTGGCGGTATAGAACAGGTCCATTCCATCTTTGCCAAGCCTGAGCTTCGGTGTAGCCCAGGGTGTTTTTTCTCCGATGGATTGGATCCAAGCGGTGCTGGTTTTCTCGCCCTCCATCCATCGGGTTACCCAGACGCTTCGCGGCGACTCCGAGACAAGGCTATCACGGGACGAGTCCGACGCAACGTAAGCGACATACAAGGATGCCGAGTCAGACGCAACGTCGATGCCTTGGGCGATCCCGAGATGCTGGGGCAACAAAGGCAACTTCTCTTCCCACTTCGCACCCCCATCGCTCGAGACGAAGTGCCTCAAGTTATTCGATACAACGATGTGGAGGGTGCTGCCGAGGGATACGATGCGAGGCTCGCCTGTTCTTCTGGAGAAGAGATGAGGATCACTCCAGGTCTTGTTCTTGAGGTCACCACGTCGGTACCAGGTCTGTCGGTTCGCGAGGAACCATACTTCGTCCCCGTACCGTACACGCCAGACCAGGTGCAGCGCACTGTCCCCTTCTACGGTGAAATCCACGCTTTCGATATGGTCCTGAAGACCGAGGCCGAGGCTGGGGATTTGGCCTGTTCCGGGCTTTGCAGGTGGCCCTGGTCGGGCGGAGTAGGTAACCCCGGGTATGCCGTCGCAAGAGCTGAGCGCCGTGCCTAACAACAGAAGGCATCCGATACCGAGCAGACGTGGCTTCACATTCGCCCTCCATTCCTCACGTCGCCTCGCCGAGCGGACCTAGCCGACAACATCCGACCGGTCCTTCACCGTCATCATCGTCCCGAGCATCGTGGCGACAGGAGTCTCGTCGCTCCCTGATCGCATGGTCGCATCCGCCTGACAAACGGAGATCGTCCGTCCAGCGCGCAGGACGCGGCCTCGCGCGATCAACAGTTCGCCCTTAGCCGGCGCGAGGAGATTCACTTTGAACTCGACGCTCAGCACGCCGGCGCCTGGCGGCATCAGGCTCAACGCAGCGTAGCCGCAGCTGCTGTCGAGGACGGCCGTCACGACCCCCGCGTGAAGGAAGCCGTGCTGTTGCGTGAGATCGTCGCGATAGGGGAGTTCGATTTCGACTTGGCCCGGCTCGACGCGCGCTAGACGCGCTCCGAGCGTCCGCATCGCCTGCTGCTTGGCGAAGCTCTCGCGCACGAGGCGCTCGAAGTCAGGGTTCTTTGGTGTGCGCGACATTGGGGCGGATTCTGCCATAGGCGCCTACAGGTAGCATCGTCATGCCCATGGATGACCGTCACATAAGTCAATAAAACACAATAGATTAGCAAGATCCGCTGACGAATTCACCCGACTCTGCCGATAGAAACCTGGGGTCCTTTCTTTGCGCCCTGCCAGGGGCGTCCGCTGCGTTGGGGGTGCTCATGTCGAGTCAAAGGGTCGGGTTCGCTCTGCTTGCGGCTGCCGTTCTTCTCCTCACCGGCTGTTTTTCGAGGCGGGGAGACCAGGTCGGCCCGTTCCCAGATCCCCCCGCAGCGCCGGGGCTCATCGTCTTCGCGAGCAATCGAGATGAAAGCCACTCCGAGATCTACGTGATGCAGGACGACCAGACCACCCCCACCCGACTTACGTTCAACGCGGTTCGCGACGCCGCGCCCCTCCTTTCGCCGGACGGCACGAAGATCACATTTCGCCGGGAGTTGAACCCGTCTTCCGTGTTCGTCATGAATGTCGACGGCTCCCACCAGGTCGGCTTGGCGCCGGGGGAGCGCGCCGAATGGTCCCCGGACGGAACGAAGCTGGCGCTCGTCGCGGAAAGCCTCGCGGTCATGAACTCCGATGCGACGGGGATTCAGCGGTTCTCGGTGGGTGCGACCCTGGTTTCGTGGAGCCCTGACGGAACGAAGCTCGCTTATGTCTCGACGGGATTGAACGGCCAGCACGAGGATGATGTATACATCATCAATGCGAACGGCACCGCGCCGGTGCGGATCACGGATGACGGCGTGGCCAAGAATTCTCTGGCGTGGTCAGCGGACGGGTCGAAACTTCTCTACAGCGCAATCCAAACCGTCTACATCATGGATCCCGACGGGACGGATCTCACCTCGCCGTGCGCGGGACGGAGCGCGCGCTGGTCACCGGACGGCCAGCGGATCATCTTCGTGACCGATGCCTTCGACGGAAATGAGGAGATCTATTCGATCCGCGTCAATGGGGCCGATCTGGAAAACATGAGCCAGAATCCCGCGAACGAATCCGACCCAGACTGGGGCCCGCGACAGTAAGCCCGCTTCACTCCGCAGCACCCCGAAGTTCGGTCGCGCGGTCTTGCAGGAGCGTCCGCCGACTCGCATCGCCTTCCTGCGCCGCCTCTTCCTCGAGCAATTGCGCGAACGCCAGGATCCTTTCGGGGGAACCGAGGAGCTTCGCGGCGGTCGCGGCATCGACCTGACGCAGGAGATCTCCTTGCGACCCAAGCAACAAGGAGTACGCTTGCTCCAACTCCGATCTCGCCTGATCGGCATCGCCGCTCAATCGGCGGCCTGCGATTGTGGCGAGCATGGCCGCAATCGCTTTGGCCTGGCGAAGGAGATAATCCTCTCGGCGGGAGGCGCTCATCAGGCGGAAACTGCATGTTTCAGGTGCATATCGAAACCGTATCACCTTTTGTGGAATCGGCACACGCCCCGTAGCGTCTCTAAGAGATAGGCCGAAACCAAGGGAGGCAGCGCCATGAACGAAAGCCTGAGACTCGCGGACCAGCTGACCCGGGCCCTCAACGGGGACGCGTGGCACGGTCCCTCCTGGAAGGAAACGCTCGAAGGCGTCACAAGAGAGGCGGCCCTCCACCGGCCGATCCCCGAGGCGCACACCATCGCAGAGATCGTGCTGCACGAGACCGCCTGGCACGATGTCGTGCGCCGGCGCTTGGAGGGGGAGACCCCGGACGTGTCGGATGCCCAGGACTGGCCCACGGCGGACTTCACCGACGAGGCGGCATGGACCGCCGCGGTGGCCGGACTGTTCGGGACCGGGAGTGCGCTGGTGGCGACCGTCGGCAAATTCCCCGCGGAGAAGCTCCACGAGAAGCGGCCCAATACGAACGGAACGTGGTACGAGCTGATCATCGGCGAGCTGCAGCATGTGCTCTATCACGCAGGGCAAGTCGGGGTCCTCAAGAAGGCACACGCCCGCGTGACGGTCTGAGCCGGCCGGTCCCGACACCAGCTCCCCGGACACCGCTCGATCCGTAGGTCCCGTATGCTAGATTCACCGATGCATGCAGCCTCATCGGGACCCCGGAGACCGGCCTGTGTCTGTCGACACCCTAGCGAAGCTCAAGACCGCCCTTTCCGATCGCTACGACGTGCAGCGCGAGCTGGCCCGCGGCGGAATGGGGCGTGTGTTCGAGGCTCGGGACCTGAAGCACGGGCGGGCCGTGGCGATCAAGATTCTCGACCCGGAGCTGGCGGCCTCGATCGGGCCCATGCGTTTCCGTTCGGAAATCGAGACCTTGGCGCGACTCTCGCACCCTCACATCGTGCCGCTCTTCGACTCCGGAGACGCCGGGGGGCTCTTCTACTACGTCATGCCGCTCGTCCAAGGGGAGCCGCTTCGCCAGCGTCTGGTCCGCGAGCAACAGATCCCGATCGAGGACGCGCTTCGAATCGCGCGCGAAGTCTCGGACGCGCTCCGTTATGCCCATGACCAGGGGCTGGTTCACCGCGACGTAAAGCCGGAAAACATCGTTCTCTCCGATGGGCACGCCCTCGTTCTCGACTTCGGAATCGCACGATCCTCCAACACGGCTCCAACCTCGGAGACGAGCACCCTCGTTGCCATCGGCACGCCGACGTACATGAGCCCGGAGCAGGTCTCCGGCGATCCAATCGATGGCCGCTCGGATCAGTACGCCCTGGCGTGCGTCGTCTACGAGATGGTGACGGGGCGGCCCCCGTTCACCGGCCCGACGACCGAAAGCGTTCTTTCGCAGCATCGGAGCGTCGATGCACGTCCGGTCACCGTGCTTCGTCCGGCCACGCCCGCCGCCGTAACGCAGACCCTCGCCCGCGCGCTCGCAAAATCGCCGACCGACCGATTCCCGACGATGACGGCGTTCAGCGCCGCGCTCCGATCGGACTCGACGCCCTCCTCGGGGCAGGCCTCGGGCGGGCCCGCGAAGGGTCGCCTCATGCTCGCCGTCCTGCCCTTGGAGAATCGAAGCGCCGACCCCGAGCAGGAATATTTCACCGACGGGATGACCGAGGAGCTGATCACACACTTGGGAAGGCTTCAGCCCAAGCGGCTCGGCGTCATCGCGCGCACATCGGCGATGCGCTACAAGAAGACCTCGAAGGGCGCCCAAGAAATCGGAAGAGAGCTCAGCGTTGACTTCCTGCTCGAGGGAAGCGTCCGGCGAGCGGGGGACCGAATTCGCATCACCACGCAATTGATCCAGGTGTCCGATCAGAGTCATGTCTGGTCGGAGACCTACGAGCGACGGCTCGCCGACATCTTCGAGTTGCAGGACGAGGTGGCCGCGGCGGTCGCGAAGGCGCTCGAAGTCGAGCTGGTGTCGTCGCAGCCGTTGAGCCACGCGGTCACCGAGGTCGTCGACAGCGATGCGTACGAGGCCTATCTCAAAGGCCGGTTCCACTGGAACAAGCGAACGCCGGAGTCCCTCCGACTGGCGGTTCAGTGGTTCGAGCGTGCGATCGAGGCTGATTCGAAATTCGCGCGCGCGTATTCCGGGCTCACCGACGTCTACACCGTCCAGGTCACGTACTTGCAAGTTCCGGGGGAGGAAGCATATCCCAAGGCGGAACGCGCGGCGCGGCGGGCGATCGAGTTGGAGCCGCGGTCGGCGGAGGCACGCACCTCCTTCGCGAGCGTTCTCATGCATGGGGACAAGATGGAGGAGGCGGCTCGTGAATTCGAGAAGGTGCTCGAGATCGATCCAAACTATGTTCCCGCGCTCTACTGGGGCGCGATCAACCTTGCGTCCCGGAGTCAGTTCGATCGCGCTCTCGAGATGGTCGCGCACGCCCGCAAACTGGATCCGATGTCGGTTACCGTGGAAATCGTCCACGCGAACGTTTACTTCTTCGCGGGACGGGGAAGCGAAGCGCTTCGCCACTACCTTCGGGCCATCGAGCTGGAGCCGAGAATGCCGTGGACGCACATGCGGCTGGCGCTCTGCCGCGCGGCGCTGGGGCAGTTTGCGGAAGCGCTCGCCGGAATCGATGGTCTGGAACCCGGCATCGCCAGGTCGCTCGACGTGACGTCGGTTCGCGCCTACCTTGTCGGGAGGCTCGGTTGGCGTGATGACGCGCGAGCCCTGATTCGCGAACTCAATGATCGATCCGATGGTGAGTACGTCTCATGGGAGCACTTCGCGTACGCGCTCGCCGGCATTGATGACCGTGATTCCCTCCACGACCTGCTCGCCGGGACGGTCATCCTGCATAACCTCGGACGCCTCATGCTCATTTTCGACCCGGCGTTCGAGAACATCCGCCGAGATGCGCGGTTCGAGGCCGTGCTCCCGCCCGGAGCCACTGCCCGACAAGGCTCCTAGACCGACGCTCCTCGCGTCTCGGCCAGTTTCTCCTCGATGATCGAGATGGCCGCGTCCACCGCGGCCCGATGCGTGCGGAGCGAGAGCACGGCGAACCGGAGCCACCGAACGCCGCCCAGCGTCGTCGGGGACAGCGAAATGCGTCCGTCCTCCTGAATCGCCCGCCCCAGGCGATCACAAAGAGCGCCGGCGTCGTCCCCGCGGGCCGCGCTCGGCCGGAAGATGACGATCGAAAGCTCGGGCTCGGGCCCCACCTCGATACCGTCGATTCCGCGCAGCCGCGCGTACGCGTAGCGAGCGAGCAGGAGTTTCTCCTCGATGGCCGCCTCGAACGGCCCCGTGCCGACTACCTGGAGCGGAAGCCAGAGCCGCAGCGCCCGGAACGGTCGGGAGAGCTCGGGCGAGTAGAGCATCGGCGATGGCTCCTCGGCGGTCAGGGCCGCTTGGGGAATGTAGTTCGCCTCGAACGCATAGGCGGCACGCATCGCCGATGCATCGCGGACGAGCACCGCGCCGAGGCCCAGCGAGATGAAGAGTCCCTTGTGCGGGTCGAGTACCAGGGAGTCGGAGCGTTCCATGCCCCGAAGCACCTTCCGTCCCTCGGCGCAGAGAGCGAACACGGCGCCGTAAGCACCATCCACATGAAACCATGCTCGATGTCGCGCCGCGATGTCCGCCATCGCGTCGAGCGGATCGACGGCCCCGGTGTCCGTCGTGCCGGCGGTGCCGACGACCAGCCACGGCCGCAGCCCCACGCGCGCATCGTCGGACATGGCACGATCGAGCGCATCGGGGTCCATGCGAAACCTCGCGTCCATTGGGACCCGGCGAACGACGCAATCGCCCAGTCCGACGATCCGGAGGCCTTTGGGGACGCAGTGATGGACCTGGTCGGTCAGGTATACGACCGCGCGCTCGATGTCGCGGCTCCGGATTCCGGCGGCCTCCCGCGCCGTCACGATCGCGATGAGGTTGGCCATGCTCCCGCCGGAGGCTAGATTTCCTGCGCTGGTCGCGGGGTACCCGACGACGGAGGCGAGCCACCCGAGCACCTGATTCTCGATTCGCACGGAGCCGTGGCTGGCGTCGACTCGTCCGCTGAAACGGTTCGAGACGGCCGCGAGAAAATCCGCGAGCGCGCCGTGATAGACGTTGCCGAGCGGGATGTATGCGAAGAAGCCGGGCGCGATGGTGTTCTGGCCGTTGCCGTCTACGTGATCCGCGAGGAGTTCGAGCGCGCGCTCGAGTCCGATCGGGTCGCGGCCAATGGGCGCATTCGCGAGAGCCGCGTCGGACCCGGCGTCCGGCACGTAGCCCGGGGCGGAGTCGATCCATCCAAGGAATGCCTCCGCGTGGGCCACGGCCGCCCGTGCCAGATCGGCCCGATCCTCCGGTCCAGGCTCGAGCGGGCGGGTCAGCGGCTCGAGGGCGGCGAGCCGCGATTCGATGGAGTGGGCCACAGGATTCCCTCGAGTGGACGGCGACAAATCGGCGAAGTCTAGCACGGCACGCCGCGCATCGGCTTTCGACCGCCTCCGCTTCGGCCGGCACTAATTCCTCAAGATCGTTCCCTCGCGCGGCGATTCTTTCAAGCGACCATGGAAGTCCGGGCCGTCCGGCCAAGAATAGAGGAACGCCATGCCGACTCCTGACTCGTTCCAACCAAGCCTCGCCCCGATAGAGCCCTCGAATCTCGGGATGCGCCGCTTTCTACACTCGGTCCTCGGATTGATCGGAGCCTGTGCCTTCGTTCTCATGATCTGGCCCGGACTACTGGAAGTGGCGCTCCCCGGTACCCGCCTCGAGCGCTTTGGAGGTTCCGCGCCGATCCGATTCGCCGCGTTCTTCGTCTTCATCTTTACGCTGACGATTCGCCTCCGTCTGAAGCCGGGGAAGCAGCCGAAGCGCGCGGCGATCGTCTGGGCGACGTTTGCGAGCAGCGTCGGCGGGACGCTCGTGGAAGAGCAGCGCAAACCGACGCTCGGGGGCTGGGAGGGCGGCGCGAAGGTCCGATGGAATTCCAGCGGCACCGCGATCGAGTTGACATCCATCACCGACTCGAGTCGAAATGATCAGACGCGGTTCCAGAGCGATGTTCGGCTTTCGCAGGGAGTTCAGTTCTACGCGCTTCCACGGTCGTTTCTCACGGCCGCGCTCGCGTCGAGGCAAGTCTGGGGCGTCATTCTCAGCGGGATGAAGAGCGGGATGGTGCGGGCAGAGGCGGGCGGCCCAGAGGTATCGGTGCCCGACCAGATGGCGTTCATGCTCGAAAAGGAAGTTCAGATCGGGGATCAACTAGTCGATGCCGCGGTCTTGGTCAAGAGCAACAACCCATCGATCGCGCGTCAATTGTTCGCCGACGCCGCTGTGTCGCACTGGCTACGCGAGTTGAATGCGTGCCGGAAGGGCTGGCAGATGAGCCTCGTGGTGAAGCGCCTCCCTGACGATTATCGCCTCGAGCTTACTATCCCAGGCGTGTTGTCGGATCCGAAGATTCTGGAAGCCGCGCGCCGGGTCGTCGAAGGCGCTCTCGGGTGCCTCGCCGGCAGGGGCCTCCTGGATTCTCCCGCCCGGAAGACGGCCGGCTAGTTCGCCCTCCGTCGATGTCGCCCTACGGCTAGTTCGCCCTCCGCCCTCGCCGTAGCTTTCCGATCGCCGCGTCCAGCGAGTAGCGCCCGCCGCCCGTAAAGATCATCGCCAACATCGGCACGCCGTACATCAGCGCCAGTTCCTTGTCGCCGAACGGATCGGCGCCGTGCTGTACGAAGGCGGCGACGATCGAAAAGATCACGATCGGCACGGCCGCGAAACGGGTGCACAGGCCCAGCATGACCGCGGTGGAGCAGAAGACCTCCGCGAACACCACGAGCGCGAAGCTCGTCTCGGACCCGAGCCCGATCGGGTCGGCGAATTTCGGCGCTCGCTCGGCGTACTTCGTGATCTTGCCCCAGCCGTGCCCGTAGAGGAGAAATCCGCCCACGCCGAGCCGGAGCACGACGAGCCCCATCGATTGGAGCCGTTCTTTCCCTGAACCCACGCATCCCTCTTTTCTCAAGGTGTCGAGGCGAGCCGCCCGCGGTGTATCCTCCTGGGCGAACCGGATCGAGCAATCCTAACCCAATCGGAGCCCCGCCATGACCCCGAACCCGAGTGCTCAACCCCTCGCGCTGCTCACGGGAGGGAATGGATTTGTCGGAAGCCGCGTCGCGCGCCGGCTCACGTCCCTCGGATGGCGCGTTCGCGCGATCGTCCGGAAGAAGGGCGCCCCGGACCTCCGCCTACCGGACGTCGAGGAGATCGAAGGCGACTTCGTCTCTCGATACCTGATGTCACCGGCCGCGGCCGGAGCCGATGCCGTGATTCACTGCGCCGCCGGAGCGGGGCCGGATCTCGAGCCGGTTCGTCGGCTGAACGTCGAGGGAACCCGCACGATGACCGAGGTCGCGATCGCGGCACGCGCGAAGCGCTATGTCCACATCTCCACGGTGGGGGTCTACGACATCGCTGGCGCATCGCTTGTTACCGAAGAGACGGCGCTGCGCACGGAGGGCGACCCCTACGGCGTGACCAAGGCCGAAGCGGACCGCGTGATCTTCGAGGCGATGACGCGTGGACTTCCGGCCGCGATCCTCCGTCCCGGGGCGATCCTGGGTGCGCACCCAACGTCGACCTGGGCGGTCAAGATTCCCGCGATGGTGCGCGACCGGAAGATCAAATTGAAGGGCGATGGCGGCGATTCCTGGCCGTTCGTGCACGTGGAGGACTTGGTGGATGCGATCCTCCTCGCCATCGAGTCGAAGGCCGCCGTCGGCCATGTCTACAACATGGTCGACCATCACGGGACGTGGCGCGAATACACGGACGAAGTTCGAGGCTGGTTTGGCACCGAACCGCTCGAATCGACGCCGCGATCCGAGCTCGCGCCGAACGCCTACTGGACGGGGAAGGTCGACGCGAGCCGCATTCGCTCCGAGCTGGGGTACGAGCCGAAGCGGACCTACGAGGAGGGAATGGCGGAGGCGGCGGCCTACTGGCGGACGCGCGAAGCGACGGCGGCGCCCTAGGCGGTCGCGGACGCGGGCTTCCTGCCCCCGAAAAGCGCTACCCCCACGCCGACCAGCACCAACGCCGCCCCGGCATACGTCGCGGGCGGGGGCGCTTCGCCCTTCACGAGCGAGCCGAGCGCGACCGCGATCACCGGTATGATCAGCGCCATCACGCTCGCGTTCGTCACCTTCCATTTCGTCAGAAGCCACGTGAAGAGCGCGTAGGCGCCGAGGTTCCCCAGGACCACCAGGTAGAGAATCGGCCCCCATCCGGCCACGCCCCGCGGCAGTTCCCGCACCTCTCCGAACACGACGCTGCCGACGAAACAAACGCACGCTCCGACTGCCGCGCCGATCGCGTTCAACGCCCACGGGGGCTGCGGCGGCGCCCTCTTCAAGATTACGGACGACAGGGCCGCGCATGTAGCTCCGGTGAAGACGCCGAGGAGGGCCGGGGCCGGCGCGCCGACCCCGAGCTCGCCCGAGAAGATCAGGGCAACGCCGAGGAACCCGATCACCGCCGAAATCATCTGGAGACGCTCGAGCCGTTGAACCCCCAAGATCGCAGAGAAGAGGCCGGTCGTGATTGGTATCGTCGCATAGAGAACCGCCGCCGTTCCGCTCGGAACGGTCTGCTCGCCCCAGTAGAGAAGCGCGAAGTTGACCCCGAGATTGAGGAAGCCGAACCAGAGGGCTGCGTGGAGCGCCTGCCCGCGCGGGAGGGCGCCGCCCGTCAGCCGCATTACCAAGAGACACAGGGGCGCGGCGATCGCGAGGCGGATCGCGGCACCCCAGACCGGTGCGACCGATTCGGTTCCGAATCGGATCGCGAGGAACGTGCTTCCCCAGATGAGGCAGCACGCGACGAACGCGGCGTATGTCGCGGGGGAGCGAACTTCGCTTTGGACGGAATGGGACGGGCCGACCATGGAGGCGCCCATCTTGCCAGAACTGGCGCCCATGCGAAAGGGCCGGCTCCTTTCGGAGCCGGCCCCGCTACTTCAGACCCTCGCCGTCGGCGCCGCGACGCGCCGCGTCCCCCTTGCTAGGGGCGGATGGAAACCTGTGAGCCCTTGTTGTCGAGCATGCTGAACTTTGGCTCTTGGTTTCGGTCGATCTGGATCTGGACCCGGGGTGTTTCGTTCGTGTCGAGGAAATCCAGTTCCGGGCCCTGGTCGGTCACGCCGATGTTCGCGCGCAGTTTTCCATTCGCGTCGAGCATCGTGATGGCAGGACCGCCGTCCGCCATGCCGAGAATCATTCGCGTGCCGCCGCTCGCATCCTTGATGAGCAGGAGATCCGTTTCCAGGGTTTTTCGAGGCGCGCTGACGCCCAGGCACAACGCGGCCATGCCTGCTAGGAACAACAGCGATCCCACGAGCTTCAGCGTCCGGTTCTGCCGCTCCAGCCGCAG
>Ga0075421_100004808_pt1 | contig 16297 bp, 15 predicted proteins | sample SoiMetdeltSBSDD5_FD_75292 | JGI IMG/M metagenome (GOLD analysis project Ga0075421, IMG submission 75292) | Bulk soil microbial communities from a Populus tree surrounding site in Tennessee, USA - Soil MetaG P. deltoides SBSDD5 | ecosystem: Environmental > Terrestrial > Soil > Tree plantation...
CGACCGGGCGACGGAGGTCGAAGCCGACGCCATCGGCATGAGCGGGCTGCTCGTGAAGAGCACGATCATCATGCGCGAGAACCTCGAGGAGCTGAACGACCGCGGCCTCGACCGCATCCCAGTGCTCCTCGGCGGCGCCGCGCTCACCCGCAACTACGTCGAGCGCGACCTGCGCGAGGTCTACAAGGGGCGGGTCTTCTACGGGAAGGACGCCTTCGAGGGTCTGCGGACCATGGACACGCTCGTCGAGGGCAAGCGCACCGGGCAGCTCGACCCGGACTTCGGGCGGGCCCTCGAGGGACGGGCGCTCCCGCCGCGCAAGTCGCAGCGCACCGCCGAGGAGGCGCAGGCCGACGTGCCGGCGCGCTCGGACGTCGCAACCGACGCGCCCTTGTTCGAGCCGCCGTTCCTGGGCGCGCGTGTCGCCAAGGGCATTCCGATCGACGACATCGCCTCGTACCTCAACGAGACGGCGCTGTTCCGCAACCAGTGGCAGTTCCGGCCCGAGAAGCGCGACGGTCGGTCGGCCGAGACGGACGCCGAGTTCAAGGACCGGATCCGGGCTGTTCTGCGCGACCAGCTCGACCGGGCGAAGGCGGAAGGCCTGCTCGTCCCGGCCGTCGCGTGGGGGTACTTCCCCGTGAACTCAGACGGCGACGACCTCGTCGTGTGGTCGGACGACGACCGCACCAGCGAGCGTCTGCGGTTCCGGTTCCCGCGCCAGCAGAAGGACCGCTACCTCTGTATCTCCGACTTCTTCCGTTCCGTCGAGTCGGGCGACAAGGACTACGCCGGCTTCCACGTCGTCACCATCGGCGACGAAGCCAGCGAGCGCGAGCAGGAGCTGTTCGCCGCCGACAAGTACCAGGACTATCTCCTCCTGCACGGGCTGTCGGTCGAGATGGCAGAAGCGCTCGCCGAGCTGTGGCACCGCCGCATCCGCGAGGAGTGGGGCTTCGCGGACGAGGACGGCCCGACACTCGCGGGGTTGTTCCGCCAGCAGTACCGCGGTTCGCGCTACTCGTGGGGCTACCCGGCCTGTCCCGACCTCGAGGACCAGACCAAGGTGGCGGAGTTGCTCGACATCGAGCGCATCGGCGTCGCGCTCACGGAGGAGTTCCACCTCGTGCCCGAGCAGAGCACGTCGGCGATCGTCGTCCCCCACCCCGAGGCGAAGTACTTCATCGCGTGATCCACGCTCGGCTTCCGGTTCTGGTGCCGTAACCGGCGGAGCGTAAGGTCCACGCGTGAGCGGTCAATACAACAAACGGTCACACGACGTCGTTTGGTCGTGGCTCAAGCAGGCATGCAGCAGTTCGTCCTTCCTCGAGAAGTTTTTCGAGATCTCGGGCAACATTGCGTCGTTTGCGACCTGGCAGGCGGCGCGCGGTCTCGACGGCGCAAAGCGATATCGCACTCGTGAGCGGCTCTGGCGCGCTGCCAGCGTTCCCCTCGATCGCGGCGAGGCGACCGTCCTCGAGTTCGGAGTTGCATCTGGGGATGCGACTCGCTCGTGGCTCTCGATGCTCCGAAATCCCGAGCTGCGGTGGCACGGGTTCGACACCTTCACCGGCCTGCCCGAGCCTTGGGTCCGCGGCGGAATCCAATTCGCCGGTGCCGGCGCGTTCGACACGGCGGGGGTGCCGCCGGACATCACCGACCCGCGCGTGACCTGGCATATCGGCCCCATCGAGCAGACGCTCCCGGCGACCGAGCTGGACTTCGGAGCACCGTTGTGCGTGCTCTTCGATCTCGATCTGTACGCGCCATCCGCATTCGCCCTCGAATGGCTCACTTGCCACCTCAAGCGCGGTGACCTGCTCTACTTCGACGAGGCGTACGACCCTTGGCACGAACGACGCCTGCTTGACGAGTTCCTCAATGCCGGACATCGCGTGCGGGCCATCGGCTCGACCGGAATCGCGCTCATGCTCGAGTACCAGGGCGCGCCATCGTGATGGTCAAGCTCGCTACGACCCGCCTCAATCCGCTTTCGCTACGGTAGGGATCCGATGAAACTCGAGGGCACTCGTATCTTTATGACCGGCGGCGCGGGGTTCATCGGCTCGCACTTCGTACGCGACCTGCTCACTGCAGGCGCCGGCGTCACGGTGTACGACAACTTCTCGTCGGGCCTCACTGAGAACCTCCGGGGTGTCGACGGTCCCGTCGAGGTCATCCGAGGCGACATCCTCGACTACGACTCTCTGCGCGATGCGATGCGCGGCCATCACGCCGTGTCCCATCAGGCGGCACAGCTCGAGATCACGCGCTCGATCGGGGACCCGATCTACGATCTGACGACGAACACGATCGGCACCCTCAACGTCCTGAAGGCAGTTGCCGAGCTCGGCATCGAAAAGGTGGTCGAGGCGTCTTCCGCGGGGGTCTACGGCCAGGCCGTCACGGACCCGCAAAGCGAGGACCATCCCACCGACCCGAACTGGGAGTACGGCGTCAGCAAGTTGGCATGCGAGAAGTACGCCGCCATCGCGTGTGAGCGGAATCCCGGTCTGGCAGTGACCAGCCTTCGCTACGCGATCGTCTACGGCGAGCGCGAGTGGTACGGGCGCGTCCTCACGTTGTTCCTCAAGCGCGCCCTCGACGGGAAGCCTCCCGTGGTGTTCGGGTTGGGCGACCAAGTCCGCGACTTCGTGTACGTCGGCGACATCGTCCAGCTCCACCGCCGCTGCCTCGAAGCCGACTCCCCCGGGCACCTAGTCCTGAACGGCTCTACCGGAACGGGGACGACGGTGCTCGAGCTGGCTCGCGCCGTCTGCGACGTGTCGGGACTCGACGGCGGGCCTGTCTTCGACGACATCGCGGAAGGTGCGACGTCGAGCCTCGCCGACGGGAGAATGCGCTTACCGTCCGAGCTCCACGCCATGCGCATGAGCTACCAGGCGGCGCTCGACGCCGTGGGCTGGAAGCCGGAAGTCGCGCTGCGCGACGGCCTCGAACGCGAATGGGACTGGCTCGTCGGCCATCCGCAGCGGTGGACCGACATGAGCTACTGATCGATTGTCCGATACCGGCACACCGGGACAGCGGCTCGACGAGATCGCCGCTGCGTACGACCCGTCGAACCCCGACGTCGAGTTCGACTATTACTTGAAGCGTCTCCAAGCCGCGGCCCTGGAACAGTGGTTGAGACGACGGCAGGTCCTCGAGCTGGGCTGTGCGACAGGAGAGTTGTCGTCGCTGCTGGCGCCATTGAGCGACAACTATTCCGTCGTCGAAGGGTCGCAGCGAAACATCGATATCGCGCGGTCGCGTGTCCCAACGGCGTCGTTCGCTCATTCACTCTGGGAGAACTTCGAGCCCCAACATCCGTTCAGCGACATCGTCGCTTGTAACGCTCTCGAGCACGTGGTCGACCCGCTGAAATTGCTCAGACGAACGCGGGATTGGCTCGAACCGGGCGGACGTCTTCACGTGATCGTCCCGAACGGGCTGTCGCTGCACCGGCTCGTCGGCGTAGAGATGGGAATGCTGCGCGAGCCGCTCGAACTGTCCGAGGGCGATCGCGCGCAAGGGCACATGCGGAATTACACGATCGACTCGCTGCGAGCCGACATGACCGCCGGCGGCTACGCGATCGTCCACTCGCAGGGCCTGTTCCTCAAGGTCTTGTCGAACCGGCAGATGCTGGGCTGGGACTGGAATCTGATCCGCGCGATCGACCGCGTCGGACGCCGCCTGCCGGAACACTGCGCCGAGTTGTATCTCGTAGGAGAGCCCTCATGACCACCGTGCTGCTCCTCGGTGCCGGCGGCTCTGCGGCCGCCAATGTTCTCGACGCACTCCGCCGGGCTTCCCCTCACTACCGGGTCGTCGGAGCCGACGCGTCGACGGTGAAGTTGCACCTCTCCGCTGCTGACGACCGGCTGGTCATCCCGTTGGCCGGAAGCGATGACTATGCGGCCGCAATCATCGCCGCCGTCGAACGTTTCGGTTGCGAAGTGGTGCACCCACAACCGGACCCGGACGTACTCGCGGTCGGCAAACTTCGTGACGAGATCCCGGCGGCCACCTACCTGCCGGATCAGTCGGCGCTCGAGCTCGCCGCCGACAAGCTGGCGTTTGCCTCTCGTCTGCAAGCTGCAGGTGTATCCGTTCCGCAGACCATCGCCTTCTCCCGGATCGAGAACGTCGCCGCGGCTACCGCGAAGCTCCTGACCGAACACGAGAAGGTTTGGGTGCGCGCGCGGGTCGGAGCCGGCGCTCGCGCCTCGCTTCCGGTCCGACGCGGCGCGCAGGCGGAAGCATGGGTGCGGTGGTGGATCGACGAGCGCGGCCTCGACGCGTCCGACTTCATTGCGTCCGAATTCCTTCCGGGACGCGAGTTCGCATACCAGAGCGTGTGGCAGGACGGCGAGCTCGTCGCGGGTCAATTGCGCGAGCGTCTCGAATACCTCTATGGCCATCTGACGCCGAGCGGTCAGACGTCCACCCCCTCCGTTGCACGCACAGTCGACGAGCCGACGGTCGACCAACTCGCGCTCAATGCGATTCGCGCCCTCGACCCAGTCCCCCGCGGCGCGTTCTGCGTGGATATCAAGGAGTCGGGCGACGGAACTGCCATGATCACCGAGATCAACGCGGGAAGGTTCTTCACCACCTCGAACTTCTTCGCGGCCGCCGGGCTGAACATGCCTGACCTACTGGTCCGTTGCGCGCTTGGTGAGCGGCCGCCACGTTCGGGCTCGTCGCCGTTGCCGGCGGACCTGTTCTGGATCCGAATGGTCGACATGGGCTACGCATTGGTCTCCGGTGACTCGCTCGATCCTTGGCCCTGCCCCAATCGTTGATTTCGACGGGACGCTCGCGTGCCTCCATGTCGCTTGGGCCGATTTGCGCGCCCGACTCGACGTGGATCGCATCGCGCAGTTGTGGCAGTCCGAGAATCGGGACGCTTGGTTGGCGGTTCGTGATGCCGAGATCGAGGCGGCGACCCAGGCGATTCCACTCGAGCCAGTGTGCACCGGTCTCGAACACAGCGCGACGTTCGCCGTGCTGACGAGCAATTCGGAGGACGCAGTCGCGCGTTTCCTCACCAGGTTCGAAGCGCTAGAAGCGCGGGTAGCAATCGTCGTCGGGCGCGAGTCGCTGGCAGGGCCGAAGAACGACTACGAGGTCTTCCGGCGCGGCTTCACACGGTGTGTGGCGGCGACGGCGACCGCTCGCACCGGCGAGAACGTGGTGTACGTGGGTGATGCCGGGTGGGAGCTCGACTTCGCCCGCCGGCTGGGCGCGCATGCGGTCGACGCTCGCGAGCTGAACGCAGGCTCGTGAGCAAGCCGATCTCGATCGCTGAGGTGAGGCTGGGTGACGCCGAGGAGCAGCTCGTGCTCGAGGTGCTTCGCTCCGGTCGGCTCGTGCAGGGGCCCATGGTCGAACGGCTCGAGCGTTCGTTCGCCGAGCTCTGTTCCGTCCAGCACGGGATCGCCGTCAGCTCGGGGACGACGGCGCTCGTCGCCGCGCTCGAGGCGCTCGGCGTGGGCGAGGGCGACGAGGTCGTGACCTCGCCGTTCACGTTCGCTGCGACACTGAACGCGATCCTCGAATCGGGCGCCACGGCACGGTTCGCCGACATCGACGCTGCCGACTTCACGCTCGACCCGATCGAGCTCGAGCGTCAGCTGTCGCCGCGCACTCGGGCCGTCATGCCCGTCCACCTGTACGGTCAACCGGCGGCGATGAACGAGATCTCCGCGCTCGCCGCGGGTCACGGCGCGCGCCTCGTCGAGGACGCGTCGCAAGCACACGGCGCGTCGTTCCGCGGGCGGCCGGTCGGATCGTTCGGAATCGGCTGCTTCTCGTTCTACGCCACGAAGAACGTCGTGGCGGGTGAGGGCGGGATGATCACAACGGACGATGACGAGCTCGCAGATCGCGTCCGCCTCCTGCGGAACCAGGGTATGCGGACGCGATACAAGTACGAGGTGCCGGGTCACAACTACCGGCTCACGGACATTCAGGCTGCGATCGCGCTGCCCCAACTCGAGCGACTCGACGAGATGACGGCGCGACGTGTGCAGAACGCGAGTCGCCTGTCTGCAGGGCTCGCAGGCGTCACGGGGCTCGTGACGCCTGCCGTCAAGCCCGACGCGAGGCACGTGTTCCACCAGTACACGGTGCGGGTGACCCGAGAGGCCTCCCTCGACCGCGACGAGCTCGCGGCGAGGTTGGAGACCGTGGGGATTGGGAGCGGCATCTATTACCCGAACGTCGTATACGATTTCGAGTGCTTCCGGCGGCACGCCCGGGTTGTGGTGGAATCCATGCCCGTTGCCGAGCAGGTTGCACGCGAGGTGCTGTCATTGCCGGTGCATCCATGGTTGACCGAGGAGCAACTCGATCGAATCGTGGCGTCCGTACGGGAGGTGCTGGGACACTGAATACGATGCGGCCGTTGACAATCTCCCTTTCCTCCCGTTCAGGTTGATATGGCAGTCACAGGCACACAACGCGCACGGGTCGCCCTGATCGGGGCGGGCTTGATGGGCTCTCTCCACGCTCGAGTCATCAGCCAGTCAGCCGACGCGGAGTTGACGTGCGTCGTCGATCCCGACGAGCGGGCCGCATCGACGCTGGCGGACCGATTCCGAACTCGATGGGTGCCGAAGCTCAACGACCTCGGCCCGTTCGACGCTGTGATCGTCGCCAGCCCGACCGCTACCCACGCCGAATGGGGACACGAGGCGATCGCGGCCGGGAAGCCGGTCCTCGTCGAGAAGCCGCTGTCGGAGGACGTCACCCAGACCGATTCCCTGATCAACGAGGCGCGGCGACAGGGTGTCCCCCTCATGTGCGGGCTGCTGGAGCGTTTCAACCCGGCGGTCATGACCGCGATGGGCATCGTCGACGAGCCCATTCACATCACGGGCGTGCGCCACTCGCCCTACGCCGACCGGATCGCGACCGGCGTCGCGTACGACCTGCTCATCCACGACATCGACCTCGTCCTGCGGTTCGCAAACGGCACACCCACCGATCTGCGATCTCAGTTCGGCCACTGCCACCCGAAATCGGCCTCTGACGCCGAGGACGTAGCGGAGCTGAGCATGCAATTCGACACGGGCTGCGTAGCGTCACTGTCGGCGAGCCGCGTCTCTCAGCGCAAGCTGCGGATGCTCAACATCGCCGAGCTCGACCGCCTCGTCGAGCTCGATCTGTTCCGGCGGGATGTGACCGTCTACCGGCACGTCGGGGCCGAGCTCATCGAAGGCGCCAGCGGCGGATACCGGCAGCAGACCGTTATCGACATCCCAGCGCTCACAAGCGCCAGCGAGCCGCTCGCCGGGCAGTTCGCCCATTTTCTCGCATTGGTTCGCGGGAACGCCGACCCGGAGGCCGAGCTCAAGTCGCTCGAGGCACCCCACCGGCTCACGGCAAGAGCAGTCGAGCTCGGCGGCTTCGCCGAGTCCCCGTGATCACGCATCGCTTCTGACCGGATGCGAATCGCGCTCGTCAACAACTTCTTCCTGCCGCGCACGAGCGGGAGTGCTCACATCACCGCCGACCTGGCACGCGAGCTCGCGGGACGGGGACATTCCGTACTGGTCGTGACGTCCGCGTACGCCGAGGAGCCCGAGGAGGAGCACCGAGACGGCTATCGGGTCGTACGCATCCCGAGCTGGTCGCTACCGAAGTTGAAACTGGCCATGAACTACGACGTCAGCTTCACGATGTCGCCTCGGAACTATCGGCGGCTCACGCGACTGCTCGACGAGTTCGCTCCTGACATCGTGCATCAGCACGGCCAGTTCTTCGATCTGACGTGGATGTCTGCCATCTGGGCTCGGCGACGTGGCGTCCCCACGGTGTTGACCGTGCACACACCGCTGGTCCACACCACACCTGCGTATCGCCTACTTTTGTGGCTCGCCGACATGCTGCTGCCGCGTGCGTTCATCGCGGTCGGCCGGCCTTATGTCGTGACGTGCGACTGGTTCATGGGCGCGTACGCCCGACGGCGGTACGGCCTGCCTGATCACAGGTACGTCCCGATCCCGATCGGGATCCATCCCGACCGGCTCCGCGGTGCACACGGCGCCGACGTTCGGAGAGAGCTCGGGCTCGACGATCGACCCGTCGTCCTATCGATCGGTCACGTCATCCCGCTGCGGGACCGACTCGCACTCGTCGACGCGATGCCGCATCTGATCGAGAAGCGACCTGACATTGCGGTCGTCGTCGTCGGAACCGTCTACGACGACCGATTCCTCGTGCGCGCTGACGAGTTGAACGTGCGCGACAACCTGATCGTGACGGGTGGTGTGACACGAGACGCCGTCCCGCGATACGTCGCCGCGGCCGATGTCGAGGGCCATGACTTCCAGGGCTACGGGCTCGGGACCGCGAGCCTGGAAGTGATGGCCGCCGGCGTTCCCGTCGTGTCCGTCGTTCGTCCCGACAACTTCCCCGGACTCGAGCTTCGCTCGTGGGAGAACGTCGTGATCGTTCCGTCTGACGATCCACGGGCGCTGGCAGAAGCGATCGTGCGGCTGCTCGACGATCGGGACCTCGCACGGCGGGTGGGCGAAAGCCAGCGTCAGCTCATCCTCCAACATTTCTCTCTTACCGCCGTGACCGATCAGCATGTCGAGCTCTACCGGCGAATCATCGACGGACGCTCGGCGGCAGGAGCGGACCCCTAGGATCCTGCCCGACATGCGCGCAGACCGATCCGTCTCGTGGTTGCAAACCCTGGTCGCAGGACTGCTGTCCAGCTCCCGCCGGCGGTGGATGGTGAGCTTCCTGTTCGTGACGACTCTCGGTGCACTGTGGGGATTTGCGAATCCACCCTTCGCTGGTCCCGACGAGCCCGCGCACGTGATCCGTGCCCACGCCCTCGAGCATGGACAACTCACGGGCAACGAGCCAAGCCGTCAGACCAAGCGCAGCGAAGAGCAACAGGTCCTCGTGGTGCGGGCGCCGCGTATCTATCGCTCGGCGACTGGAACTCTCTGTTTCCCCTTCCACCGCGACACCTCAGCGTCGTGCGAGAAATTCTCGGGATCGACCCGCGACACGAACGTGGCGACGTCCTCCGCCCGGCATCCGCCGGCGTACTACGGCGTCGTAGGTGTGGCGTCGTGGCTCTTCCGCCCGGGGGCGGCCGTCGTGTATCTCATGCGGTTCATTGGAGCCTTGATCATGGGAGCCCTTGTCGCGACGGCCATCACGGCGCTGCGACGCGCCCCGACACCGAGGCTCGTCGCCGCAGGAGTGCTTCTTGCGGTCACCCCGATGACGCTTTTCGTCAGCGGGATCGTGAACCCGAGCGTCTCGGAGATCGCAGCCTCACTGACGCTCTGGGTCGCTGGCCTCGTGCTCGTCTCGGGATCGCATGAGCAACTCGACAAGCGGATGATCACGGTGGTCGGCATCGCAGGTTGCGTGCTGGCGTTGAGCCGTCAACTCGGGCCCCTGTGGCTCGGACTAATCGCGCTGACGTTGCTCTGTATGACGAGCAAGCGGCTTCTCGTCAACCTGGCGCGCTCCAATTGGGCGCGCTTCTGGGGTGCGCTCATCGTCGCTTCGGCGTTCGCCCAAGTCGCTTGGGATGTCATCGCCAAACCACTCGAGGTCCCTCCCCAGGGCCCACAGCGCACGCACTTCGGCGCTGCCGAGGTCCTCCGAAACACGTTCGGCGCGACCTGGGGACGGGCGCTGGAGATGATCGGCAGCTTCGGGTGGCTCGACACTCCTTCTCCGGCGCTGACATGGGTTCCATGGATCGCCGCCGTCGGCTTCGTCTTTCTCCTCGCCGTCAGTTGGGCAAGACGACGAGATGTCGTCATCCTGATAGCGCTCCTGATTGCGGTCATCGCAGTGCCGGCGTTGCTCGAGAGCGCGCGGTACGAGGATTCCGGCGGCTACTTCTGGCAGGGACGCTACACGCTGCCTCTCGCCGTCGGAATCCCGATCCTGGCGACAATCGCGCTCGCATCGACCGAATACGGGCGGCAACTCGCGACCCGACGGTTCATGTTCGCGATCGGGGCCGTCGTTTCGGTCGCACACGTCCTCGCGTTCGCGCAGAATCTTCGCCGGTACACGGTCGGCTACGACGGCGAGATCCAATACTGGAGGCACGCGGCGTGGTCGCCACCCGTGTCGTCCCTGCTCCTGACGATCGCGTACACGATCGTCGTCATCGGTTTCGTTTGGTGGGTCTTCGCATCGAGCACTCCAGTGGATCGGATATCGTTTGCGGGCTCGGTCCAGCACATGCCGCACGCGGAGCGCGCCGAAATCACCGTGGAGAGTCGAGGATGAGATCGTGAAGGGCGTCATCTTGGCCGGCGGCACCGGTAGCCGACTCGACCCGCTGACGCGTATCACCAACAAGCACCTGTTGCCGGTTTACGACCGGCCGATGGTCACGTACGCGATCGAGTCACTCGTGCGGGCCGGTGTGGGCGAAGTCATGCTCGTCACGGGTGGAACCCATGCGGGTGAGTTCCTCCGCCTCCTCGGGAACGGTCACGAGTGGGGCCTCGACCGGCTCCTTTACGCCTACCAGGAGCGTCCGGGCGGCATTGCGGACGCGCTGGGCCTCGCGGAGCGGTTCGCCGACGGCGACAAGGTCGTCGTGGTCCTCGCCGACAACGTGTTCGAGCGATCGATCGCGCAGTCCGTCGAGCGCTTCCACCGCCAAGAGCGGGGCGCGCGTGTCCTGCTCGCCGAGCTCGGCGACCCCGCGCACCTGCGTCATCTCGGCGTTCCCGAGATCACAGATGGCCGCATCCTGAGCATCGCCGAGAAGCCCCAGGAGCCGCCGAGCCCGTACGCGGTAACCGGCGTCTACTTCTATGACGGGTCGGTTTTCGAGGTGCTTCCGATGCTCACACCGTCGAATCGCGGCGAGCTCGAAATCACCGACGTGAACAACCATTTCGTCGAAGCGGGCACGATCGAGTACGACGTCATCGATGGATTCTGGGGAGACGCCGGTGAGTCGATCGACGCCTACTACACCGTCAACGACTTCGTGAGGCGCTTCGGCGCCAACAAGTAGCGGATGGCAACGGTCACCGAGTCCGACGTCATCGCGGGTGTATACGTCGTCGATCCCACCGTCCATCGCGACGAGCGCGGGATCTTCGTCGAGACCTACCGGCGTGAATGGTTTCCGAACGGCCGCGAGATGACCCAAGGCAACCGGGGCGACCGCCAGGCCGGTGCCGTCGTGGGGCTCCACTATCACCTCCACCAAGCCGATTACTGGTATGTCGTCGACGGACGCGCGCGCGTGGTCCTGCATGATCTGCGCGAGGGTTCCCCGACCGACGGCGCCACGCTCATGCTCGACCTGGGGCACAACGTCGACGGCACGCACGACCACCGCGGCGTGTTCATCCCGCCCGGCGTGGCGCACGGGTTCGCGTCGCTCACCGATATGACGATCACGTACCTCGTCGATTCGTACTACAACCCGGCCGACGAGCTCGGTGTCGCATGGGACGATCCCGCGATCGGCGCCGACTGGGGCGTCGCCGACCCGATCTTGTCCAAACGGGATCAGGCGAACCCACTGCGCAGCGAGATCGAGCCGCAGTGGCAGCCCCATATGGGTCTGCGAACATAGAGGCCTCATGAACATTCTTGTGACCGGCGGCGCCGGTTTCATCGGATCCAATTTCACGCGCTACTGGGTCGAGCGGCACCCGGACGACCGCGTCGCGGTGCTCGACCTGCTCACGTACGCCGGGAACCGCCCCAATCTCGACGACATCGAGGACCGCATCGCCTTCGTCGAAGGTGACATCGCCGACCTCGACCTGGTGGAGCAGCTGCTGCGCGAGCAGCGCATCGACGTCATCGTCAACTTCGCCGCCGAATCGCACAACAGCTTGGCCGTGCTCGACCCCAGCCTCTTCTTCCGCACCAACGTCGTGGGGACCCAGACCCTGCTCGAAGCGGCGCGTCTCGTGGGCATCGGGCGCTTCCACCACATCTCGACATGCGAGGTCTACGGCGATCTCGCGCTCGACACCGACGAAGTGTTCACCGAGACGGCGCCATACCGGCCTCGCACGCCGTACAACGCGTCGAAGGCCGGAGCCGACCACGCAGTACGCGCCTACCACGAGACGTACGGTCTGCCGGTCACGATCACGAACTGCGCCAACAACTACGGGCCCTACCAGTTCCCCGAGAAGGTGATCCCGGTCTTCGTGACGAGCGCCCTCGACGACACGCAGCTGCAGATGTACGCCTCGACCGAGAACAGGCGCGAGTGGATCCACGCTCTCGATCACTGCGCCGCGATCGACGCGGTGCTCGAGCGCGGCCGGGTAGGCCAGACGTACCACGTGGGAACAGGCGTCGAGAAGAGCATCGAGGAGATCGCTGACGCCGTTCTTGCCAAGCTCGGCAAGCCACCGGGGCTCAAGACGATCATCCCCGATCGGCCCGGCCACGACCGCCGCTACGTGCTCGACTGGTCGAAGATCAGGCGCGAGCTCGGCTGGGAGCCGCGGGTGGCGTTCGACCAAGGTCTCGCCGAGACAGTCGAGTGGTACGCCAAGCGGCGTGACTGGTGGGAGCCGCTCCGCGAACGCGCACCCGTCGTCGAGGGATCCGCCTGGTCGGGATGACGAGGGTGACATGACACGCGTTCTCGTCACCGGGGCGGGAGGTCAGATCGGGCGCGAGGTCGTCGACGCGTTCGCGGGGCACGAGGTGCTCGCCGCCGACCACGCCACCCTCGATGTCAGCGACCGCGACTCAGTCTTGCAGGCGATCACGTCGTCGGCGCCCGACGCCGTCGTACACGCCGGCGCGTGGACCGCCGTGGACGCGTGCGAGGGCGACCCCGACCGGGCCTTCCGGGTGAACTCGCTCGGGACCCGCAACGTCGCCGAGGGCGCCCGCCGGGTGGGCGCCTGGCTGTGTTACCTGTCAACCGACTACGTCTTCGACGGCACGAAGCCGGAGCCGTATCTCGAGTGGGATAGGCCGAACCCCGTGTCCGTGTACGGACGGTCCAAGCTCGGTGGCGAACATGAGATCGGACGGGACGCGACGATCGTTCGGACGTCGTGGGTGTGCGGGCTGCACGGCAACAACATGGTCAAGACGATCCTGCGTCTGGCGCAGGAACACGAGAAGCTCACCTTCGTCGACGACCAGCGTGGCCAGCCGAGCTTCGCCGACGACCTCGCGCCGATGATTCGCCGATTGGTCGTCGACCGGCGGCCGGGAATCTTTCACGTCACGAACCAGGGAGCGGTGTCGTGGTTCGAGTTCGCCCGCACGGTGCTCGAGGTCGCGGACCTCGATCCGGGTCGGGTCCGGCCGATCGCGACGGCAGACCTCGAGCCACCCCGACCCGCGCCCCGCCCGGCCAACTCCCTGCTCGACAATGCCGCGCTCCGCCTCGCCACTCTCCCCCTCCTCCCCCACTACCGCGAGCCGCTCGAGCGTCTCGTGCGCGAACTGCAGTCGTGACCGCCGTCGACGAAACGCCCCGGGTCCGCGCCGTGGTCCTCAACTACAACGGCCGTGAACTGACGCTCGAATGCCTGCGCCGGTTATGCGCAACGGAGTGGCCAGCCGATCGCTTCGAAGTCGTGCTCGTCGACAATGCGTCCTCCGATGATGTGGTTGCGAGGACCCGCAACGAGCTCCCCGGCGTCAAGATCATCACGAGCGATCGGAACCTCGGCTTCGCCGGCGGCTGCAATCTGGCGCTGCGTGACCTCGACGGCATCGACGACGTGGCCCTCGTCAACAGCGACGTGCTCGTCAAACCCAACTGGCTCGCACCGCTGGCGCAAGTGTTGCGGCGCAATCAGGCGATCGGCGCCGCCGGCCCGAAGATCCTGTTGGCCTCGCGCTTCCGCGAGGTCGAGCTCCGGTGCGCTACCCACCGCCCGGGTCGGTTTGACCGGCGTCGGCTCGGCGTGCGGCTGAGTGGCACGCGCGTCGGGGGATCCGACGTCTGGCGCGACTCCCACCTGTACGAGGGGTTCTGGGGGCCTGAGCATGGTTCGGAGCCCGAGCCGACCTTTCAGTGGACCTCCGGACGAGCAGCACTGCGGATCCCCGTAGCGCAGCAGAGCCCCGCCGACGAATGCCAACTCCGGCTGGCGGCGAACGACGTCACCGCCGTCACCGTGGTCTCAGGGAGGCGCAAGATCGAGCTCGAGGTCGGAACCGAACCGGAGTGGTACACAGTGCCGCTCGACGGCCGGCCCTTCGACGTCGTCAACAATGTTGGCACCGTGCTCGCTAGGGACGGATACGGCGCAGACCGTGGCTATCTGCAACGCGACCACGGCCAATTCGAGAACCCCGAGTACGTCTTCGCGTGGTGTGGCGGGGCGGTGCTCCTTACGACGCGCTACCTGGCCGACGTCGGACTGTTCGACGAGCGGCTGTTTCTCTATTACGAGGACGTCGAGCTCGCCTGGCGCGGACGTGAACGTGGGTGGAAATACCGGTACGTGCCGGACTCGGTCGTCCGCCACGTGCACTCCGCTTCCACCGTCGAGGGATCTGCGCTATTCGACTTCTACAACGAGCGCAACCGCTTGCTCACGCTGACGCGACACGCTGACCGCCGAGTGCTGGTCAAGGCGCTCGCCCGGTACTTCCTCGTGACCGGCTCGTACGCGCGCCGGGACGTCGTGATCCCTGTGCTGCGCGGGCGGGCGCCACGCCCGCGCACAACGTTCCGAAGGCTCCGCGCGTTCGGCTCGTACGTCTGGATTGCTTCGGGGTTTGGCCTACGACGCTAACGCCGTCGCCATCCGCCAACGGTTCGTCGTAACCGGCCATACGCCTGCCGCAGCGGCTCGATCGCCCGGAACGAACGAGTCGAGCGCAGCGCGACCAGCTGGTCACGCCAGACGTCGGCGTCGCGGCGGCCGGCGACGAGTGCCGAACTCTCTGCGCGGCTCCGCCGAACCGGATCTCGACAAAAGCTGTCGAGCGGATCGGTCGTGCGTGCCCAGCTCAACCGCTCGCGCGCCAACCGCTGCGCGTTGGCACTCCGGCGTCGGACCTCAGCCGGGTCGTGAACGATCTTTCGCAACAGCTCGCGCAGCCCGTCGGCGTCGTCCGGCGAGACGATCCAACCGGCCTCGTAGTCGCGGATCATCGGCGTGAGGTCGCCGTAGTCGTTGTAGACGACGGGCAGGCCGCACCAGAGGTATTCGGCCGTGCGGGTCGTGAAGGCCAACTCACGCTCGGTGTTCCGGCGCATCAGATCGAGCGCGACATATGACGTGCGGTAGTGCTCGAGCAGGCGATCCCTAGGCCAGAGCCCGTGGACCGTCACGCGGGATGAGTCCTTCAAGCGGAGCTCGACCTCGTCCAGCAACGGGGTCTCCATGTCGGGGTACATCGGGTGCCGCGCACCGAAGAAGTCGAGGCGGCCGGCGTCCTCGGACTCGAGCACCGAGACCAGCGTGAGGAGACTCAGCGACGGGTCCTGCCAGGGCAGGAACATTCCGCCGTACACGAAGTTGACCTCCTGCGCGGGCCACTCGTGCCGGGGCGCTTCGGGTGGAAGTGACACGGGGATGACCGAGATCGCATCGGCGGTGACGTCACCGCCGCTGAGCAGGAGCCAGGCGAGGAAATAGAAGCGTTGCTGCGCACCCGCGCAGGTGACGAAGTCGGCGCGTCGGAAGGCGTCGAGCTTCACCTTGGCGAGCTCGGCCGGGTCCACGTCGGAGCGGCGCTGGTATGCCGTCTCGATCATGAGCGGGCCGTGCAGGTCCAAGGCGACGGGAACGTCCAGGTCCGCGGCGGCGCCGACGCCGACCCAATGCTGAAACACGACGACGTCGGGTGCGGCGCTGGCCAGCACGGCGCGGAGATCCTGCAGCTCGTAGAGCAACGGGCCCTCGGCGCCGCGCGGTGTCTCCGCATTCGCGCTGGCGGCGGGCATGGCGTACCGCACGTCATGGCCTCGACCACGAAGGCCTTCGCCGAGTCCCCAGGCACGAAGCCCCGAGCCCGAGACGGGCTGGCCCGGGTAGGGCAGCATGTCGTTCGCGACGACGACAACTGACCGGTTGCTGCCGGACGTGTCCGAGACCACGGCGGTGGTGGCCTAGGCGTGGTGCCGCGTCATCGCACGAGTCCCTTGCGCTCCAGCTCGGCGGCGGCGCGGCGCGTGAGGTTCTGTGCCGATTGAGTACGCATCCACGCCGCGAGCTCCGTGAGTCCGGTATCGAGCTCGACGGCCGGGTTGTAGCCCAGGGCCTCGGAGATCCGCGAGATGTCGGCGTAACAATGACGGATGTCGCCGGTTCGGAATTGCCCGGGAACG
>Ga0075421_100004810_pt1 | contig 16296 bp, 15 predicted proteins | sample SoiMetdeltSBSDD5_FD_75292 | JGI IMG/M metagenome (GOLD analysis project Ga0075421, IMG submission 75292) | Bulk soil microbial communities from a Populus tree surrounding site in Tennessee, USA - Soil MetaG P. deltoides SBSDD5 | ecosystem: Environmental > Terrestrial > Soil > Tree plantation...
GTTCTGGATCTGCTTGGCGTCGCCGGCGAGGGCGAACGCCGGGAGCGCCGGCCCCTGGGCCAGGGCCTGTCCGGTGAGCTGCGCGGTCTCGCCGCCGGGCGGGGCCTCGCCCTTGAAGGCGTCCACCGGCTCCTGCGGCGCGGCCGGGGGCGCGTCGACCTTCACCTGCACGCCGCCCGCACCGAGGCCTACGGTGATGGGCCCCGGCGGTCCGGCTGGAATCTTGAGGTCGGCCATGGACTACCGCCGGCGATTCTATGCCCACTCCCGGGGCGCCCGGAGCACGTCCAGCAGCCTGGCCTCCGGGCTGCCCTCCTCGGGCCGGTGGTCGTAGACCCAGCGCACGCGCGGCGGGAGCGACATCAGGATCGACTCCGCGCGGCCGCCGGTCTCCAGGCCGAAGGTCGTCCCGCGGTCGTACACCAGGTTGAACTCCACGTAGCGCCCGCGCCGGATCTCCTGCCACGCCCGCTGCGCGTCCGAATACGGCAGGTCCTTCCTCCGCTCCACGATGGGCACGTACGCGGGGAGGAACGCCCGCCCGGCGTCCTGCACGAACGCGAATTCGCGCTCCAGGTCGCCGCCCATGTCCTCGAAGAAGAGCCCGCCCACGCCGCGCCGCTCGCCCCGGTGCCGGACCACGAAGTAGTCGTCGCAGGCCTTCTTGAACCTGGGGTAGTGCGCCGGGTCGTGCTGGTCGCACGCGGCCTTCAGCGTCCGGTGGAAGTGCCGCGCGTCCTCCTCCTCCAGGTAGTACGGCGTCAGGTCCGCCCCGCCGCCGAACCACGCCTTCGGGCCCTGGTGGATGAACCGGTAGTTGGCGTGCACCGTGGGCACCAGCGGGCTGCGCGGGTGGAACACCAGCGAGACGCCGGCGGCGAAGAACGTCCGCCCCTCCCCCTGGAGCCGCCTGGCGAACGCCTCGGGCAGCTCGCCGTGGACGGCGGAGAACGCCACCCCGGCGCGCTCGAACACCGCCCCGTCCTCCAGCACCCGCGTCCGCCCGCCGCCCCCGCCCTCGCGCGTCCAGAGGTCCTCCTTGAACCGCGCCGCGCCGTCCAGCCGCTCCACCGCCGCGCAGATCTCGTCCTGCAAGCCCCGGACGAACGCCTCCATCCTGGGCTTGATGGATTCGATCTGCTCCGGCGGCGCCGGCGCCCGCGCGCTCATGGCACGCCCACCTCCTTCGGCGCGTTGAACTCCATCGGCTTGAGCCGCTGCCCCTCGTTCCCGGCGATGTCGAACAGCTCGAACTCGCCGCGGTAGGCGCGGCCGTCCTCGAAGGAGAACCGCCCGCTGCACGCGTCGTGGCCCACCAGCACCTGGTCGTTCACGACCGGCACGAAGTACGTCTGCTTCACGATGCTCCCCCGCGCCCGCTGCAGGTGCAGCACCACGTAGGCGGGGCTGACCTCGTTCAGCTTGACGTTGAAGCGCAGAAGGCGCGTGAAGCGCGACTCGTCCCACTTGCGGTAGACGCCCTCGCCCACCGCGGGGACGGAGAGCCACTCCGGCTTCTGGTCGTCCGACCCCTTGCCGGTGACGTACGCCGGCTCCGCGTCGCTCCCGTCCAGGAAGTGGAACGCCGGCAGCTTCTGGCGGAGCTGGAACGCGTACGTCCGGTTCGGCTTCATCAGCGAGCGCGGCTTGAGCAGCATCGCCACCCGGTTCATCCCGCTCCGCCACGCGAACTGCACCGTGAACGGCACCGCGTCGTCCGGCGCGCGCGCGATCAGGGTGTCCCCCTCCAGCGCCTGCACCCGCCGCACCTCCAGGCCCACCCCCTCCAGCACGAACCTGGCGTTGGTGGGGATGACCGACGACGGCGGCGGGTAGAGCGCCACGCCGTGGGCGTTGCACCGGGAGGACTCGGTGTCGACCTCCTCGGCGGAGGCGGGCGCGGGCGCCGCCGCCAGCGCCGGCAGGAGGATGAACGGCAGGGCTCGCATCATAGGGAGGGGCTCACCCGGGGAACCCCGGTCAGTGGACCGGGTTGTCGCTCTCCAGCAGCTCGATCGTCCCGAACTTGGCCTCGAACTTGGCCAGGTTGTCCTGCATGGCCAGCACCAGCCGCTTCATGTGCTTGGGGTTGGTGATGATCCGGGAGCGGACCTTGGCCTTGGGCTGCTGGGGCTGGACGTAGATGAAGTCCAGGGTGAACTCGGTCTCGGTGTGGTTCACCAGCGCCATGTTGCAGTAGTGGCCCAGCGCGATGTCCTCATCGAGCTGGATCTGGAGCTGGATCTCTGCCGGCTTGGGGGTCTCCGCCATTTGTAAGTCCATATCTCGGGCGAGCCGTCCGTTGCTAGCGTGCTGCGCCGCTGGATGCGCGCGGACGCGGAACGGATGGATCCGGAGAAGACCGCCCCCTTCGAGCTGGGCTCGGGGGAGGACGCCTGTCTCCTCCTCCACGGCTTCACCGGCAGTCCGTGGGACGTGCGGCCCCTGGGGGAGCGGCTGGCGGCGCGCGGGCTGTTCGTGCGCGCCATCCGCCTGCCGGGCCACGGCTCCACGCCGCTGGCGATGGCGCAGGTGAGCCACCGCGACTGGGAGCAGGCCGCGGAGGAGGCGCTGCTGGGGCTCTCCAGCCACCGGCACGTGTTCGTGGCCGGGCTCTCGGTGGGGGCGCTGCTGGCGGTGGTGATGGCGGCGCGGCACCAGGACCGGGTGCACGGGCTGGGGCTGATGGCGCCGCCGATGCGCTTCCGCAGCCCGCTCAACCGCGTCCTCCAGCGGCTCCAGCGCTGGCCGGTGTGGGAGCTGGCCAAGCCCTACGTGGAGAAGCGAGGCACGGACATCGAGGACCCGGCGGTGCGCGCGCTGGCGCCCATCCTCCCGTCGTTCCCCAGCGCCCGGCTCCGCGACGTGTTCATGATGCAGAAGCTGGCGCGCGAGGCGCTGCCACTGGTGCAGGCGCCGGCCTTCGTCGCCGTGGCGGACCGCGACAACGTGGTGGACCAGGCGGGCGCGCGCGAGCTGGTCCGCGGCCTCACCCGCTCGCCCACCGTGCGCTTCATCCGCCTCACCGAGGGCGCGCACATCCTCCCGCGCGACCGCTGCGGCGAGCTGCTGGCGGTGGAGATGGGCGAGTTCTTCGACCGGGTGCGGAACGGGGGGTGAGGGGCCCGGGCTGAACGCCCCCGGGCACCCGGCGCGCTACCGCCTGCCGGCGGTCTTCTTGGCCCGCTTCGCCTCGGCGGCGGCCTTCTTCTTCTCCGCGGCCTCGGCCTTCTTCCTCGCCAGCTCGGCCTTCTTCGCCGCGGCGGCGGCGACCTTCTTCGCGGAGGCCAGGAGCTTCCCGGAGCTCTCCACCTGCTTCTGGCACTCCTTGATGAGGTTGCCGCCGGTGAGCGACCTCGGCTCGGTCGCCACGGTGGCCTTCTCCAGCGCGGGGGTGGCGGCGATGGCCTTCTTGCCGTCCTCGGCGCAGCGCCGGTACCCGTCCTGCGCGGCGACCAGGAGATTCACCTTCTCGTCCGGGTTCTTCTCCGTCCTCGCCTTGGCCACGCCCGCCGCCGCGTCGTCGCGCGACTTCAGCGGCCCGTCCACGAACTCCATCGTCTTCTCGGCGGTGGCCAGCGCCTTGTCGCCGTCCTCCAGGTCCTGCCTCAGCCCGTCCAGGTAGCCCTTGAACTCCGGGTCCTTGGCGGGGAGGTCCTTGTCCCACTCGACGTCGTCGTGGACCTTCTTCGCCGCATCGCGCGCGGCCTGGAGCGCGCCGCGGTCACCCGGCTTCCCCTCCATGGCGGCGATCGCCTTGCGGAACGCGGTGACGGACCTGGCGACGACCTCCCGCCGGGCGGCCACCTTCCTGGCCAGCTCCTCCGCCTCCCGCCGCTTCCGCTCCTCGGGGATCTTCACCTTCAGCTCGGCCAGCCGGGTCTTGAGCAGCTCCGCTTCCGGGTTGGTCATCACGTCCGGGTCGGAGAGGGCGCGGTCCGCCTCCTTCACCCGCTCCTCGGCGCGCTCCAGGTCGCCGGCCTTGAGCAACTTGTCGGCCTCGTCCAGCGCCTCGCCGCCGCGATCGCTCGCTCGTTCGCCGGCCTCCATCCGCGCCTTCATGGTCTTGGGGCCGCACCCGGAGCCGAGCGGCGCCAGCAGCACCAGGAGCGCGCCCGCCCACACCCACGCCGCACAGCTCCGCCTCATTTGCTTTCCCCTGTCTGAGCCATCACCTAGAAACGCGCGCATGGCCAAGAAGAAGTTCGTCCTCGCGATTGACCAGGGGACCACCGGCACCCACGTGGCGCTCCTGGACGAGAAGGTCAAGGTGGTGGGCAAAGCCTACCGCGAGTTCAGGCAGATCTTCCCGAAACCGGGCTGGGTGGAGCACGACCTGACGGAAATCTGGGGAACCGTGGAGGCCTGCATCGCCGGCTGCCTCCGGGCCGCGAAGGTGAAGGGCAAGGACGTGGCGGCCATCGGCATCACCAACCAGCGCGAGACCACCGGCCTGTGGCACCGGGGGACGGGCAAGCCGGTCCACCACGCCATCGTCTGGCAGGACCGGCGCACCTCGGACCGCTGCTTCGAGCTGCGCGGGCGCAACCTGAACGACAAGGTGAAGGAGCGCACCGGGCTGGTGCTGGACCCCTACTTCTCCGGGACCAAGCTCCAGTGGCTGCTGGACAACGTGAAGGGCGCGCGCGACCTCGCCGACCGCGGCCAGCTCTGCTTCGGGACCATCGACACCTGGCTGGTGTTCAAGCTCACCGGGGGCGAGGTCCACGTCACCGACGTCTCCAACGCCAGCCGCACGCTGCTTTTGGGGCTGAAGTCCCTGGCCTGGGACGACGAGATGCGCGGCCTGTTCTCGGTGCCGCCGTCGGTGCTGCCGGAGGTGAAGGGTTCGGCCGAGGTGTACGGGACCACCCGCGGGCTCAAGGGGCTCCCGGACGGCATCCCGGTGGCGGGGATGGCCGGCGACCAGCAGGCCGCCCTCTTCGGCCAGGCCTGCTTCGCGCCCGGCGAAGCGAAGTGCACCTACGGCACGGGCGCCTTCCTGCTCATGAACACCGGGGAGGCGGCGGTGGCCTCCAACGCCGGCCTGCTCACCACCGTGGCGTGGAGGCTGGGGGACCGCACCAGCTACGCGCTGGAGGGGTCCGCCTTCATCGCCGGGGCGGCGGTGCAGTGGCTGCGGGACGGGCTGAAGCTGATCGAGCGCGCGCCGGACGTGGAGGCGCTGGCGAAGACGGTGAAGGAGTCCGGGGAGGTGGTGTTCGTCCCCGCGCTGGCCGGGCTGGGCGCGCCGCACTGGCGGCCGGAGGCGCGCGGCCTGTTCTGCGGCATCGACCGCTCCACCACCGCCGGGCACCTGGCGCGCGCGGTGCTGGAGGGCATCGCGCTGCAGATCAGCGACCTGGCGGAGGCGATGAAGAAGGACTCCGGGCGCGACATCCCGGCGTTCAAGGTGGACGGCGGCGCGGCGGCGAACGACCTGATGATGCAGTTCCAGGCGGACCTGCTGGGCACCGAGGTGATCCGGCCGAAGAACCTGGAGACCACCAGCCTGGGCGCGGCGTTCCTGGGCGGGCTAGGCGCCGGCGTCTGGCAGAGCCCGGAGGAGATCCGCAAGGCGTGGAAGGCGGACCGGACCTTCAAGCCGAAGATGTCCGCCGACGAACGCGACCGGCACCTCTCCAAGTGGCGCCGCGCCGTCGAGCGCGCCTGACCGGCTACGCTGCAAGACGACCATGGCCTACGACCGGACGCCGCTCGGCGAGGGTGAGCTGCTGGAGTTCCTGGCGAAGCACCCCGGCTGGCGGGTGGAGGGCAAGGAGCTGATCCGGACCTTCGAGCTGCCCTCGTTCCGCGACGCCGTCGCCTTCGTGGTCCGGGTGGCGGACGCGGCCGAGCGCGAGGACCACCACCCGGACTTCGACATCCGCTACCGGAAGGTCACCTTGCGGCTCACCACGCACGACGCCGGCGGCCTCACCTGGCGCGACTCGAAGCTGGCGGCGCTGGCGGACGCGGCGCTGTAGGCCCGCCCCTGCACCCCGGGCCAGGGGTGCGGGTTTCATCCCGCAGGCCCTCGCGGTGTCCATGGGGAAATCCACGGGCCTGACCGGGGCATGCCACTTGCTCGCTCCGGCGCTCCCCTGCCGGAGGGTGTCATGTCCCCCAGTTTCTTGCCGCGCTGCGCCGTCCTCGCCGTCCTCGCGCTCGCCACGGCGCGCTGTGGTCCGCCCCCGCCGGAATACGTGCCGCCCGACCCGGGACCCGAGCCCGGCGCCCAGCTCTTCCGGGAGGACGCGCTGATGGAGGTCCACCTGGAGATGGCGCCCCAGGCGTGGGACCAGGTCCGCTTCCAGTCGCGCGACCTGCCGGCGCAGATGGCCACGCCCACCTGCATGGCGCAGCCGTTCCCCAGCCCCTGGTTCTACGTGGAGGCCACCCGCGTCACCGTCAACGGCACCTCGCTGGACCGGGTGGGCGTGCGCAAGAAGGGGTTCCTGGGCTCGCTGGCCGCGGACCGGCCGTCGCTCAAGATCGCCTTCGACGAGTACGTGCCCGGCCAGCGGATCGACGGGCTGAAGGGCCTCACCCTCAACAACGCCAAGCAGGACAAGTCCATCCTCCGCACCTGCCTGTCGTACCGGGTGTTCCGCGCCGCGGGCGTGCCCGCCCCGCGCTGCGGCTTCGCGCGGGTGAACGTGAACGGGACCGACCTGGGGCTCTACGTCCACGTGGAGCCGGTGGGCAAGCCGCTCCTCCGCCGCCACTTCACCGACGTCACCGGCAACCTCTTCGAGGGGACGCTCTCCGACTTCCGCCCCGGCTTCACCGGCACGTTCGACCTCAAGACCAACGAGCTGGTGAACGACCGGACCCGCATCGACGCGCTCGCCGCCGCCGCCGCCGCGCCGGACGCGCTGCTCCTCGCCGAGCTGGAGCGCTACGTGGACCTCGACGCCTACTTCACCTTCTGGGCGACCGAGGTGCTGGCCAACCACTGGGACGGCTACGACTCGAACAACAACAACTTCTTCGTCTACGACGACCCGGCCACCGGCAAGTTCCACTTCATGCCCTGGGGCCCGGACGGCGCGTTCGTCCCCCAGTCGCCCTTCCCGGCGCACAACGAGGGCCCGAAGTCCACCATGGCCCGGTCGCAGCTCTCCTACCGGCTGTGGGCCCTCCCCGAGGGGCGGACCCGGTACATCGCCCGCATGCGCGAGCTGCTCTCCACGGTGTGGAAGGAGGACGAGCTTTTGGCGGAGCTGGAGCGGGTGAACCAGCTCATCGGACCGGTGGCGCAGCTGCGCGACCCGCAGGGCTACCAGACCTCGGTGGAGGAGGTCCGCACCTTCCTCCGGGGGCGGAGGGCCACCCTCACCGCGGAGCTGGACTCCGGCACCTTCCCCGCGGTCCCCGCGCTCAAGCCCGCCGGCTGCCTCTCCGTCATCGGCCAGCTCTCCGGCACCTTCACCACCACCTGGGGCACCAACGGGTCGTGGTTCCCGTACACCACCGGCAGCGGCACCTTCAGCCTGACCATCAACGGCGTGCAGCAGACCTTCACCAAGGTGGGCGCCACCGCCGGGCTGGACGCCAACTCCGGGCGCCCGGTCATCACCCTGGTGGCCGAGCACACCGACGGGGCCACCTGGTACCTGAGCATGTCCATCGAGCAGCCCCGCTACTTCCCGGGCGCGACCGTCCCCTCCGACCTCTCCTCCTCCTTCAACGTGCTGATCCGCTGGCAGGGCCTGTCGATCACCGCGCCCGGAGTCGCCGGCTCCGGGTCCATCCACCTGGACGAGGCCAGCCTGGTCAACGGCGGCCGGGTCCGCGGAACCATCAACACCAACGTCATCAACTTCCCCACGTGAGCCCCCAGGAGCCCCGCCCCGCCATGAAACCGCACCTTCCATCCCTCGCCACCGCCGCCGCGTGCCTCGCGCTGGCCGCGCTCCTCTCCGGCTGCGGCCCCGGCAACGCCGCGTGCCCGGGCGACGGGAGCGACCGGTACCTTCCCCTCGCCGTGGGCGCGCAGTGGAGCTACTCGGTGGTGGAGCAGGGCATCCCCCCCGGCACCAAGACCAACGTCGTGGAGGCCCAGGAGACCCTCACCGGCTCCAAGGCGGGCGTGAGCGCGTTCCGGGTGCGGACCACCAAGCAGGGCGAGGGGGACCACGTGAGCTGGCAGGAGGTGGCCGGCGACCGCGTGCTCCGCCACCGCGAGGTGACCTACACCACCTCGGGGACCGAGCAGATCGAGGAGCTGTACCTGCCCAGCCGCCTGCGGGTGGACCAGACCGCCGCCCACTCGAGCGCCAGCGCCTCGTGGACCGAGTCCTACATGGAGCGGACGAGCAGCCTGGTCACCCAGACCACGCCGGTGGAGGTGGACAAGGACGAGACCTGGACCGTCCTCGCCGCGGCGGAGGTGATCACCGTCCCCGCCGGCAGCTTCACCACCCTCAAGGTGCGCAAGGTGAGCACCGCGGGCGGCGTGGCTGGCTCGGACAAGACGTACTGGTACGCTCGGGGGATCGGCAAGGTGAAGGAGGTGGGCGCAGGCCGGACGGAGGAGCTGAGCTCCTGCCTGCTGCCCTGACCGGGACGTGCTCTATCGCCTCTACAAGGCGAGCTTTCTGACCGGGGTCCTGCTCTCCGCGCCCATCCTGCTGGGCGTGGCCTGGTACGCGTGGTCCACCTACGCGGGGCTGGACCGCTACCGGCGCGCCGCCAAGGTGAAGGACCAGCCGCTGGACGCGGAGCTGTTCCAGGTCGCGCTGCACGACGAGCTGACCGGCGACCTGCGCCGGATGCAGCTCCAGGACCGCCCGGCGCGCAGCGCGCTCCCGACCTTCAACCTCTTCCTGGACCGCTCCAGCCTGGACCAGCTGGGGCGGCGCGGCGGCAAGGAGGGCGAGGAGAGCTACGCCCCGGCGCTGCTCCAGAAGGACGGCCGGACGGTGGAGGTCCGGGTCCGCTATCGCGGCGGCCAGCCCTGGCACCTGCTGGGCGCGCAGAAGTCGATGAAGGTGCGGGTGGACCGCGGCCAGCTGGTGGACGGGGACCGGGTGTTCAACCTGCTCAACGACCCCACCCCGTTCGGGCTGGAGGAGCAGCTGATCCTCGACCTCTCCCGGCGCCTGGGCCTGCTCACGCCGGACTACCGCCCGGTGCGGGTGCGGCTGAACAACGCGGACCTCGGCGTCTACCGCTACGAGACGCAGCCCGACGAGGGCCTGCTGCGCCGGAGCCGGCGGATGCCGGGCAGCCTCTACTCGGGCGACACCGAGGCGGTGGACCCGAGGACCGGGGACGGCGCGCTGTTCTCGTCGGTGGCCGGGTGGCAGAAGGTGGCGTCGCGGACGCCGGAGGAAGCGCAGGACTTCTCCGAGCTGGAGCGGCTGCTGGAGGCGGTCTCGCGCGGCACGCACCGGCAGTTCGCCCGCTTCGCCGCCGAGGAGCTGGACCTGGAGCGGTACGCCGCCTTCGACGCGCTGGACGTGGTCTTCGGCAACTCCGAGCACGACTACTTCTCCAACCACAAGCTGTACTTCGACCCCTACGCCGGCCGCTTCGAGCCGGTGGCCTGGAGCTTCCGCGGCTTCAACCACGAGCCGCGGATCAACATGGTCGACCACCCCCTGCTGATCCGCCTGAAGCTGACGCCCGGCTACCTGGCGCGCCGCAACCGCGCGGTGCTCGAGCTGCTGAACGGGAGCGCCTCCGTCCCCGAGGTGCGGGCGGCGGCCCAGCGCCACTTCGAGGCCCTGTACCCGGAGCTGGCGGCGGACCCGTACTGGGACGCGTACAAGCTGCTGCCGCGGGTGAGCCGCTTCCACCGCTTCATGGTGCGGCCAATGTCCAGGGGGCGCTGGGCGCTGGCGGCGGACGCGGAGCTGGAGGACTACGCCCGCCGCAGCCGCTTTGTGGTGGACCAGCTGGAGTCCGGCTCGGCGGAGGGCTTCTGGAGCGCGGGCGGGGTGGTGGTCCGGGTCGGCGGCCAGGGCGGCGTGCGGCTGACCTCGGCCACCGTCTCCGGCGAGGGCTGCGCGGGGAAACCGGTCCGGCTGGTGGCGGACGCGGACGGGGACGGCCGGCCCGGCGCGGGCGACGTGGAGATCGCCGGGGGCGAGGGCCAGCAGGCGCTCCCGGTGAAGCGCGGCGGCGAGCTGTACTCCGGCGTGAAGCTGGTGGCGCGGGAGGAGGTCCAGCCCAAGTTCGGCCGGGTGCGGGTGGAGCCGGAGGCGCGCTCGTATCTCCTCTGGGTCGTCGCCGGAGGCGGCTGCCGGCCGGGGGCGGTCTCGCTGGAGGCGGAGGACCTGGTCTCGGGCGCCTCCCGGTCGATGGAGATCGACCCGGGCCACCCCGGCCCGCTGGAGGGGTTCGCCTCCGCCGGCCTGGGGTCGGTGGACGCGGTGCCGTCGATGGAGCCCGGCGTCCGGTCCATTCACCCGTGGGCCTTCGGCCTGCCGCCCGTGCCCGAGGACGTGGTGCTGGGCCCGGGCGAGGTGCGGCTGGAGGAGGGCCGGCGCTTCGGCCCCCACCAGACGGTGAAGATCGCCGCCGGCACGGTGCTGAGGGTGGGGCCCGGGCGGACGGTGGAGTTCCGCGGGCCGGTGCTCGCGCAGGGCACCGCCACCTCGCCGGTGCAGATCCTCCCCCTGACCGAGGCGCCGTTCGGCGCGGTGGCGCTGCTGGGACCGGGGACGGCGGGCTCGCGGCTGTCGCACGTGCAGATCAAGGGCGGCGGGCGCGGCCCGGCCGCTCCGGTGGACGTCCCCGGCCTGCTCGACATCCACCACACCCGCGACGTGGTCCTGGAGGGCGTGTCGCTGGAGGCGTCGGGGAAGAGCGAGGACCTGCTCCACGCCACGGCGGTGGACGGGCTGCTCCTCTCGGGCGTGACCGCGCACGGCGCGCCGGTGGACGCGGTGGACCTGGAGTTCACCCGCGCGGAGATCCGCGGCCTCCAGGTCCGGGGCGCGGGCGACGACTGCCTGGACCTGATGGCCTCCTCGGTGAGGCTGCGCGACGCGGCGCTGCGCGGCTGCGCCGGGAACGGCATCTCCGCCGGCGAGGAGACCGACCTCACCGCGACCGAGCTGCTGGTCGCCGGCGCGAAGGTGGGGGTGCTGGTCAAGAACGCGTCCAGGGCGCGGCTGGCGCGCGCGGTGCTGTTCCGGGACGAGGTGGCGCTGCGCACCAACTCGCACCAGGTCTATTACGAAGCCCCGCCGGAGATCGGCGCGGACGACCTCTACGCGGTGGCGTGCGGGGAGCTGACGGACCAGGGGCAGGGCTCCGCCATCCGCCTGGAGCGGGTGCAGCGGTCGTTCCCCCGCGGCACCGTGCTCCAGCACCTGCTGACGCGCGTGCTGAAGCTGCAGAGCTGGGCGGACCTCGACCCACCGGTCGTGAGCGGCGGCGGCGCGGGGAGCGGAGGGCCGAGATGAGCTCCGTCCCCTACCGCGCGAGGCCGGGCGCCGGCTTCGTCCTGCTGGTGGCGTCCGTGGCGGCGGCGGCGGCGTTCTTCGCCTGGGGCGCCGCCACGCCCGGGCTGCAGCGGGTCTGGCGGCTGCAGGTGGAGCTGGAGATCGGCAAGCGCCCGCCGCTGAAGGCGAAGGAGCGGGCGCTCTTCCAGGAGACGCTCGAGCGGTACCCCACCCTGGCGGACGCGCTCCTGGATGGAACGCCGGCCGGGGCGATCAGCGCCCACGAGCAGGGCCTGGTGGAGTCCGGATACGCCTACGTGGTGCGGAAGGACGCGGCAGGCGCCCGGGCGATCCGCCTCTCCGCCCCGCCCGGGGCGACCGCGCCGGTGGCGCTGGAGCTCCGCGGGCCGTGGGGCGTGGAGAAGGCCACCCTCGACCCGGCGCGCCCGTTCCTCTGGGCGCTCCGCGAGGAGGGGCCGTTCCCGCAGCTGCTGGAGGTGCGCGGCGCGGCCCCCTTCGTGGTGGAGGTGGAGGGCGGCGGCCGGTGATCAAGCGCTTCAACCGCTTCGAGCTGAAGTACATCGTGGACGCCCGCACCCGCGACGCGCTGGTGGAGGACATCCGCGCGCAGATGGTCCCGGACCGGGAAGGCGGCGAGCGCGGCGTCTACCAGGTCACTAGCCTCTACTACGACACCCCGGACCTGCAGTTCTTCCGCTCGAAGATCGACGGCATCCGCTACCGGCGAAAGCTGCGGGTCCGCCTCTACGGCCACCCCACCGACGACGAGTCGGCGAAGGCGATGGTGGAGATCAAGCAGCGGGTCAACCGGACCACGCAGAAGCGGCGGCTGGCGGTGCCGCTGGAGCGAGCCTACGCCCTGTGCGAGGGCGAGCCGCTGGACGGCCTGGAGGACCCGAAGGACGCCGCGGTGGCGGGCGAGATCGGCTACCTGGTGCGCGCGCTCCGGCTGGCCCCCAGGTGCGTCATCTCGTACACCCGGCAGGCGTTCATGGGCGGCCCGTACGAGACCGGCCTGCGGCTCACGTTCGACCACGACCTGTGGTGCACCGAGCCCTCGGCGCTGCTGGCGCCCGGACCGCACCGGCACGTGTTCCTCCCGCCCGGCTGGCTGGTGATGGAGGTGAAGGCCAACGACGCGGTGCCGCTCTGGGTGGCCCGGATGCTCGCCCGGCGCTCCTGCGAGCTGAAGCGCTTCAGCAAGTATTGCGCCGGGCTGGCGCATCTGAGCAGCCTGGAGCGCCCGGTGGAGTCCGCGGCGACCTCCAGGACGGGCTAGAGAGGACACGCATGGACGAGGTGGTCAAAGACCTGGAGCGGTTCAAGGACCTCACGTCGGCCTTCACGCTGACGGACGTGGCGCTGGTGCTGGTCCTCTCCTCGGTGCTCTCGCTGATGGTGGGCTGGGTCTACCGGTTCACCCACCGAGGGACGTCCTACTCGCAGTCCTTCGCGCAGACGCTGGTGGTGGTGTCGATGACCACCGCGCTGATCATGCTGATCATCGGGTCCAACATCGCGCGGGCCTTCACCCTGGTGGGCGCCCTCTCGGTGATCCGGTTCCGGAACGCGGTGAAGGAGACGCGCGACGTCACCTTCATGTTCGTGGCGATGGCCATGGGGATGGCGGTGGGGACCCGCTTCTACCTGCTGGGCGCGTTCGGGTGCGCGGTGCTCTGCGCGGTGATCGTCCTCATGTCCAAGCTGGACGTGTTCAGCAAGAAGGTCACCGAGCGGATCCTCCGGGTGCGGATGCCGTTCGCCCGCGACGCGGATTCCGCCCTGGAGCCGGTCTTCCGGCAGCAGCTGGACGACAGCCGGCTGATCTCGGTGGAGACGGCGGCCGGGGGCGCGCTGCAGGAGCTGGTCTACTCGGTGGTGCCCAAGCGCTCCACCACCGTGGCCGGCCTGCTGGACGCGGTGCGCGCGGTGAACGACAACAACAAGGTCGTGCTGGTGGTCGGCCAGCAGGAGGTCGACCTGTAGGGAGCGCCGGGGGCGCTAGAAGGCGAACGCCACGTCCAGGGAGACGCCCACCTGGCCGTGGACCGCCCACTCCCCGTCGGACCGCCCCTCGGCCTGGAAGGTCAGCCTGGCCAGGTCCCACCACCCGGCGGTGACGCCGCCGCCGCCGCCCGCCCGCGGCGCTCCGTTCACGCCCGGCGTCTGGTCCGCGGTCACGCCCTCCGCGGTCGCGAACAGCTCCGCGTACGGCGCCCGCGCCTCCAGCCCGCCCGCCCGGACCGCGGCGATGGCCCGGCCCGCCACGTAGAGCGTGGCCGGGAACCCCGGGTAGTTCCCGGCGACGACGTCCGCCCACGCCCGCGCCGCCCACGGCCCGTCCGCCCTCCACTCCCCCACCGCGTCGGCGCCGCCGCTCACCGCGACGGACCCGCCGCTGGAGAGCCCCGCCTGCGCGAAGGTCCCCACCGCCAGCGGCCCCAGGTCCAGCTCCGCGCGGCCCGCCAGCGAGCTCAGCGACAGCGCGGTCCCGGCCTGCGCGCCGGGGAGGAGGTGGAACGCCCCGGCGCGGAAGCTGAGGTCCAGCGGCTTCTTGAGCTTCAGCTCCCCCTGGAGGCCGAACCGGCGGCCCGCCACCCCGGAGAGCTCCATCACGTCGTGGACGAAGCCGCGGCGGACGAGCGGCATGTCCCAGCTCGCCTCCAGCTCCACCGCCGAGGTGGGCGGCTTGAAGTGGCCCGCGCGCACCGCCAGCCGCGGCCTCCCCAGGCGCACGTAGACGTCCCTCATCGCCGGCATCCAGGGGAGGCCGGAGGGCGGAGGCACCGGCCCCAGCTCGACCTCCACCTGCGCCCGGAGCCACTTCTGGTACTCGTAGCGGACCTCGAGCTGCGCCGCCGCCAGGCGGCCCCGGAGCCGGAGATCGCCGGCGGAGTCCTCATCCAGCGTGCCCCGCCCGGCGGCGCGCGCCTGGAAGGACAGCTCGTGGGGCGTCCCGGGCGGAGGCGGGGATCCCGGCTCGGCCGCCGCGGGCTCGGCGCAGAGCACCAGCGTGACGAGCGCGGCCGGGAGCATCCCCGTGGAACCTAGCCAGTTTCGCCCTCCGGGTCCTGATGCGACCAGTGCAGGTGGGCGTGTGTCTTACTCCGTAAGAAGTCATCTGAACTCAGAGGTGCTCCCCGATGGCCGTCGACTCCGCTTCAGCTCGTGCTCCCGCACCTCCGCCGCCACCGCCACCACCACCACCGCCTCCACCTCCGCCGCCCAAGCCGGTGGACAGCGGCGCCTCTTCGGCCGCCCGGGGGCTCAACAAGGACTCCTTCGAGCCTGCCAGGGCCGCGCCCGGGGCAGCGGACAAGGGTCCCGCGAAGCAGTCCACGGCTCCGTCCTCCGTCGCTGACCAGCTGAAGAAGGACACCTTCGAGCCAGCCAAGGCCCAGCAGGCGACGGCGGCCAAGGGGGACACCCCGCCTGGCCGGGAGCCCCGGTGGTACGACAAGAACGACCGGTTCCAGGAGTCGCCGCTCCCCCCGACGCTCGACGGCCGCGCGGAGAAGGCGCAGGTCCAGCGGAAGGAAGAGGCCGCGGCGCGGGAGAAGGCCACCGACGGCAAGTTCCTCGGTCCCCGCGGCATCTCCTCGGACAAGCTCGAGGCGGGCGCCTTCCGGCCCGCAGATGGGAAGACCATCAACAACAAGCCCATCTATTTCACCAACGGGATCAACACCACCGCGGCCGAGCACGCCCGCGCCGCGGAGGCGCTCGCCGAGAAGACGCGGCGGCCGGTCTTCGCCATCCACAACGCGACCGACGGCGCGGTGAAGGACGTGGGCCAGTCCGCCGCCGAGAAGGTGTTTGGCACGGAGAGCGCGTCCACCAAGACGATCGCCAACGAGATCAACTCCGCGCTCCGGGCCGGGAGGCCGATCGAGGTCCACGGGCATAGCCAGGGCGCCATCGAGGTCTCGAACGCGATCAACGCGGCCAGCCGGGAACTCTACGGGCAGGGCCTGAACCGGCAGCAGGTCGAGCAGAAGCTGGGCAACATCACCGCCCATACCTACGGCGGCGCCGCCCTCAAGTACGCCGACGGGCCGAAGTACAGGCACGCCATCCACGAGAAGGACGGGGTCGCGGCGCACCTGGGGCTCGGGGGGTACGGGTCGCAGTTCACGCACGCCGGCCGCGGCGCGGAGTTCGTGCGCTCCCGGGCGCCGCTCGACGACTACCACGCCTTCAAGAGCTACCTGGACTGGTCCGTTCCGCAGGCCCCCAAGCCCAACTAGCCCCCGGCAGCACCGGCCATCGAGCCCCCGGAAGGCCGTCGTCTCCCGCGGCCTCCCGGGGGACTCGCTTCAGGGGCGCGCGGTGCGGAGGAGGCCGGCGAGCGCCTCGTAGACCTCGGCCATCGCCGGGATGCCCGCGCTCTCGTTCGCCTGGTGGGCCTGGGCGGTCTCGCCGGGCCCCAGGTTGATGGCGTCCACGCCCATCGAGGAGAGGCGGGCCACGTCGGTCCAGGCCTGCTTGGCCTCCGCCCGGAGCCCGGAGACGGTGCGCAGGTGCCGGACCAGCGGGTTGTCGGTGCACACGCGCCCGGAGGGGGCCTCGTCGACGATCTGCACCTCGGCGCGATCCTTCACCAGCGCCCGCACGTCCTCCTTGGCCTCCTCCACCGACTTCCCCGGCGCGAAGCGGTAGTTGAGGTTCAGCTCCAGCTCGTCGGGGACGACGTTGCGCACCCGGCCGCCGCTGGCGCGGGTGACCGAGAACACCTCGTAGAAGGGGAAGCCGTCGATCTGCACCTCCCGGCGCGGGCGATCCAGCAGCTCCGCCAGGAGCGGGCCGGCGCGGTGGATGGCGTTGTCCCCCTGCCACGGCCGCGCCGAGTGCGCGCTGCGCCCCGTGAACTTCAGCG
>Ga0075421_100004811_pt1 | contig 16294 bp, 16 predicted proteins | sample SoiMetdeltSBSDD5_FD_75292 | JGI IMG/M metagenome (GOLD analysis project Ga0075421, IMG submission 75292) | Bulk soil microbial communities from a Populus tree surrounding site in Tennessee, USA - Soil MetaG P. deltoides SBSDD5 | ecosystem: Environmental > Terrestrial > Soil > Tree plantation...
TCGGAGCGGCTTCGCAGGGCTCCGCCGCTCGACGGTCTGCCCAAGACTACGTTGCGTCATATTCCAATCTGCCGTCGGAGCGGCTTCGCAGGGCTCCGCCGCTCGACGGTCTGCCCAAGATCGCCCGTGTTCATGTCACGCGAAGACGGAGTGAAAATCGAGGTCGTAGCCGAACGCGCGCGGGCCGACGTGCTCGAGCCCCTTGGGCGTCAGCAGAATCGGCGGCGCCGGCAGCGCCACGACGGTGACGCGCTGGCCGTAGCGCAGCGTCTCGGTCCCGACGGCATCGCCGCTCACGGTATCGAGCACGCAGATCAGATCGGGCGTCGTGACGCGCACGACGTCGTCGAGCCAGCCGACCGCGAACTCGTTCTGGAACGCCAGGCGAAACGTGTGGCCGCGGTCGCCATCCAGGCCTTCCAGCGTGGCGGTGCCGCGTAGGAAACCCTCGGTCGCGCGTCGCGCGACGTCCTGCACCTTGCCGGTGAAGAGACGCAGGCCGCGCTCGGCGTCGATCACGGCCTGGACGGGATCGCGGTGCTCGCGCCGCGCGGCCTGCACGGCCTGGCCCAGCCGCATCGCCTTCGTGGTCGTATAAAGGATGGCGCATTCCTTCACTTCTTTGCCCGTCCGCGGGGCCTTGCACGTGCCCGCGATCGAGCCGACCGCGACGCACGCCGTTCGCGACAGCCGCTCCATCCATTTCCACGACGCCGCGCGCGCGACGATCACCGCGTTGTCCCGCACGTCGGCCAGTGTCAGCGGATACATCGGCAGGTCGTGGATCGCGAACGACGTCATCTGCGCTTCAGGAAAGGCGCGACCCATGCAGTCACCGTCGACGACCGGCACACCGAGCAGGGCAGCGGCCATGAACGGCTGGATCGCGTTGCCGCCGCCGATCTCGAGCGACATGACGGCGCGGAAGCGGCGGCCCAGGTATTCCTCCATCATCCGCACGGCGTGCTCGATCGTGCGCGGATCGGTCAGCCGCTCCTGGCCGACAAGAGGAGCGCCCATGTTGGACACGATCGCGACGAGATCGTCGTCGGCGAGGTCCATCGGATCCATGAGACGCACGACCGTGCCGTCGCGATAGAGGCGGCGCATGTTGAGCAGCGCCAGGTAGGGGCTGCCGCCGCCCCCGGTGCCGAGGATCCACGCGCCGATCGCGAGCGACTCGATCTCGGCGGCGCTGACGTCGCGAAGCCTGGCCATCAAAAGCCCGTGAACTCTTCGAGGCCCACCACGCGCGCGATGCCCAGCACGACCACCAGGGCGACGCCGATGGCGACGGCGGAGACCGCAGCGGCGGTCGGATCGAACGAGTATTTGAGGTACGCAAAAAGCTCGATCGGCAATGGAGTTAGGCGCGATGAGGTCAGAAAGAGCGAGAGCGTAAAATTGTCGAACGAGATCGCGAACGCGAAGATTGCGCCGGCCACGACGCCGGGCTTGATCACGCCCAGGGTGACCTCGATGAACGCGCGAATCGGATGGGCGCCGAGGCTCTGTGCGGCCTCCTCGAGCGCCAGATCGAAGTGCGTCAGCGTGGCCGTCACCGTGCGTACGACGTACGGCGTCGTGACCACCACGTGGCCGATCAGCAGCGCCCAGTACGTTTGGTGCAGCCGCACCAGCGTGAAGAACTGCAGCAGCGCGACGCCGGTGAGGATCTGCGGCAGCAGCAGCGGCGAGGTCACGAACGCGTTGACGGCATCGCGCCCGCGGAAGCGTCCGCGGACCAGCGCGATGGCGGCGAGGGTGCCGGCCAGCGTCGACAACAGCGCCGTCCACAGCGCGAGCTCGGTGGACAGCCGCAGCGCTTGCATGAACTCCCGCCGGGCGAAGAAGTTCACGAACCACCGCAGGGAAAACCCCTGCGGCGGAAAGGTAAAAAACGACCCGCTGTTGAAGGCGGCGATGACGACCACCAGCATGGGCACCAGCAAGAACGCGTACACGAGGACGACGGCCGCGCGCAGGATCACACGATGCCTCGCAGCGCGCGCTCGGTCACGCGGATGTACACGGCGATGAGGGCGACGGAGATGACCAGCAGGACTAAGGCGTTGGCAGCGCCGAATGGCCAGTCGAAGACCGACAACACCTGCTCGTAGACGATCATCGGCAGCACCTGGACCTTGAAGCCGCCCAGCAGGACGGGCACGACAAATGACGAGATCGCCAGCGAAAACACCAGAAGCGACCCTGCGAGGATCCCGGGCAGCGACAGCGGCAGCGTGACCTCCAGGAACGCTCGCCGGGGCGAGGCGCCGAGCGTCATGGCGGCCTCCAGCACGTGCGGGTCGATCCGCTTGAGCACGCCGGTGAGCGACAGGACCATGAACGGCAGGAACACGTGCACGAGCGCGATCGCCACGCCGAAGCGGTTGTACATGAGCGGCAGCGGCCGCGTGAGCCAGCCGTGCTCGATCAGCGTCGCGTTGATCAGGCCGCGGTCGGCGAGCAGGATCATCCAGCCGTAGCAGCGGATGACGATGCCGACGAGCAGCGGCGACAGCACGGCGACGAGCAGCAGCGGCTTGGCGCGCGAACGTGTCTTGGCGAGGTGATAAGCGAGTGGATAGCCGAGCAGCAACGAGACCGCGGTCACGACGGCGCCGAGCACGAGCGTGTCCCACAGCACCCCGACGTAATAGGCGTCGGAGAAGAACCGCGCGTAGTGATGCAGGGTCAGCGTCCACTGCAGCTCACCGAAGGACTGGCGCGAGACGCTGATCGCGACCATCAACAGCAGGGGCGCGGCGAAGAACACGCCGAGGAGCGCGGTGAAGGGCAGCAGCAGGAGCAGCCGCGCTCTCGCGCTCACGTGCGCCTCGGCGTTGAGCGTGATCGCGTCATCAGAGGGCGAGCAGCTCCGCGGCCAGGCGCGCGACCAGGAGGTTGGCGACCACCACCGGCACGCCGAGCCGCGCCGCGAGATCGCGGCGGGTCACGTCGCGAAAGCCGATGCAGTCCATCACCACCAGCCCGGCGCCGGCCGCGCGAAGCGCCGCGGCCGCCCGCGTGAGTGCTGCCGGATCGTGCTCCTCGTACGGCGACAGCGGCACGACAGCCGCCTCGAACCCGTCGGCGCGCCAGCGGGCGGTGGTCTGCGGCACGTGACGCTCGGACGGCGTCAATACACCGAGACATCCCGGATAGGACAGGCCCCGGAGGACGCCGAGCAGCACCTGCTGCGGCTCGAGCAGCGGCCGCCGCGCGCTCAGGCGCGGGAACGCGCCCGTGCAGAGCAAGACCGTCAACGCGACGCCCTGATCCTCGAGCGCCGCGATTCGCGCCTTCACGCGGGACAGCACGCGGGACTTGCCGACGAAGACCGGCGACGCATCGGCGAGGCGCGTGACGAGGATCTCGTCGTCGCCTTCGGGCGCCAGCTGCGAGATCGCCGCGCGGTCGAGGCCATCGAGCGCGCCCGCCTCGAGAATCTCGACGCCGGGCAGCAGCGTCGCCATGTCGGGCACGACATCGGTGCGCGGCGCCTGGCCGATCGTCACCATGCCGATCTTCGCCTTGCTCATTCCACTGTCATCCTTTTAGAGGCTCGCACCATTCATGCGGTCAGCACGCGGGCGTCGGCGGCGGCCCAGCCCGCGCGCACACGCGTGCCGGCGGGAAAGCGCACGCGGCCGAGCTCGACCGCCTGCAGCTCGAGGCCGCCGTCGGCGGCCAGCAGATAGCGCACGGTCTCGCCCTGATACACGACGTGGGCGACCGTCGCCGGCACCTGGTTGTCGAGGCCGCCCGTGTCGTCCAGACGGATGCGCTCGGGCCGGACGGCGATCGTGACCGCAGCGCCGGGTGTGGGCGCCATGTCGGATGTCGCGATGGTGACGCCTCCGCATTCCACCGCGGCGCCGCCGCGACTGAGCCCCGTGAGCAGATTCGTGTTGCCGATGAACCCGGCGACGAAGACGGTGCGCGGCGTCTCGTAAATCTCGCGCGGCGCTCCGACCTGCTCGACGCGTCCGACCCGCATGACCGCGACGCGGTCGGACATCGTCAGCGCCTCCTCCTGATCGTGTGTCACGTAGATCGTCGTCACACCGACGTCGCGCTGTAGCCGCTTGAGCTCGATCTTCATGTGATCGCGCAGTTTCTTGTCCAGCGCGCCCAGCGGCTCGTCGAGCAGCAGCACCGCGGGCCGCGTCACCAGCGCGCGCGCCAGCGCCACGCGCTGCTGCTCACCGCCGGACAGCTGGCGCGGATAGCGCTCGCCGTGGCCGGGCAGCTGCACAAGCGCGAGCGCCTCGTCCACCAGGCGGCGGATCTCCCCGCGCGGCGTGCGCTGCATGCGCAGCCCGAACGCGACGTTGTCGCGGACGGTGCGATGGGGGAATAGCGCGTAGGACTGGAAGACCAGCCCGACGTGACGGCGGTGCGGCGGCACGTCGTTGATGCGCGCGCCGCGGATGAACACGTCCCCGGCGTCGGGCCGGACGAAGCCCGCGACGGCGCGCAGCGTGGTCGTTTTGCCGCAGCCGGACGGACCGAGCAGCGTGAAGAACTCGCCTGGAGCGACGTCGAGCGAGACGTCGTCCAGCGCGCGCGTGGCGCCGTAGCGCTTTTCGAGTCCCCGCAGCGCGACGTCGGCGGCGCGCGCCTCGCTCAGCGAAGCTCCTTGTTCCAGCGCTCGGTCCACTGCGGACGCTGCTTGGCCACCTGCGTCCAGTCGAAGAGCACGAGACGGTCGACATCGGCGGGGCTCTGGATGAGCTTCTTGGCGACGTCGGCCGGCAGCTTCACCGTCTTGTTCGTCGGGCTGAAGAACAGCTCGCTCGCGAACGCCGTCTGGACCTCCGGCGAGAGGTACATGTCGATCAGCTTCCACGCGAGGTCCTTGTTCTTGCTGCCACGCGTGACCTGAATGACCTGGTCGAGGATGGGCACGCCCTCGCTCGGCGCCACCCAGTCCACGGGGATGCCTCGCTTCGCGAGGTCGTAGGTCGAGCCGTCGTGCAGGACGGCGATCGAGACTTCCTTGGACTCCAGATGCTTCTCCATCGTGCCGGTGAAGTCGACCATCTTCGCGTTCAGCTTTTTGATCGCGGCGATGCCGGCGTCGACGTCGAAGGCGTCCTTGCCGTAGATCTTGTCGGCCATGAACAGGAAGTTGATGCCCAGCGTGTTGCCGATGACGTAGATGCCGCGCTTGCCGTCGTACGAGGCATCCCAGAAGTCCTTCCACGACGCCGGGCGCTTCAGCCCCACGTCGGTGCGATACGCGAGGCCGATCCGGCCCCAGAAGATCGCGAGGCTCGTGTCGCCGATCAGCGCCTTGTCGTAGACGTTCTTGATGTTCGGCGCGGCGGCGACGTTGCGCTTGTCGAAGAACCCGCGCTCGCGCGGGATGGGGAAGGGCGGCTCGTTGCCCATGATGACGTCGAACGGCGGGTTGTCCGGGCCGGCCGCCATCAGCTTGGCCACCCATTCCGTCGTGATGCCGGTAACGATCTCCACGCGCGCGTCGTACTTCTTCTCGAACGGCTCGACGAGCGCCTTCTTCATTACCTCCGACCACCGGCCGCCGTAGCCGGTCACGACCAGCGTCTTGCCCTGGGCCACGGCCGCCGGCGGCGGTGGCGACAGCAGCGTGGCCGTCAGCGCGAGGACAAGCAGCAGCGCCAGGAACGATCGCGTCATGGGCGCCTCCGGGGCGAGGTCGATCGCGTCACAGAACGTAGAGCCAGGGCCGCGCGGTGAGGCTGTCCTGCGTCCAGAAGCCCGTGTCGGCGAGCCAGCGCATCGCCTCGTCGCCGCGCGGCGTCTTCATGACGACGAGCGTGCGCGCGCCGTCGAAGAAGCCGCCGAACGCCAGCCGGCCGGCGCCGCGCGCCTCGATCAGCGCGAACTCGGCCATGTCGGAGTCGGCGGCAACGCCTTCGACGATCGTCGCCACGCGCGAGCCGTCGATCACCATCGGCACCTGCTCCCATGGCTCGACGAAGTGAGTGAACGAGTAGGGCGTGTAGCCCGTCCAGGCGCCCGCGATGAAGTACGGATCCTCCTCCACCACGGGCTCGATCTGCGCGGCCTGCTGCAACCGATAGACGATGTCGACGCGCCGACCGTCGGGCGCGGGGCCGCCGCCGACCAGGATGCCGGTGGCTCGCAATGCCTGCAGCCTCTCGAGATGCGCGCGGCGGTGGGGCTCCCGCTTGGCGACGTAGTCGTCGGCGGTGCGAATGGCCGCGTGCAGGACGATCACGCGGGTGAGCCTACCACCCGTGATACCGTGGTGGAAGTGGAGCGTTTCGAGCGGTTCCGCGCGAAGTTTCCCTTCGCTCTCGACGACTTCCAGGTCGAAGCCATCCGCGCGATCGAAGCGGACCAATCGGTGATCGTATCCGCCCCCACCGGCAGCGGCAAGACGCTGGTGGCGGAGTACGCGATCCAGCGCGCGCTCGAGACCGGGCGCCGCATCGCCTACACCACGCCGCTCAAGGCGCTGTCCAACCAGAAGTTCAACGACTTCACGCGCGCCTACGGCGCCGACACGGTCGGTATCCTCACCGGTGACGTGAAGGTCAACCCGCAGGCGCGTGTGCTCGTCATGACCACCGAGATTCTGCGCAACGCGTTGTTCGGCAGCGGTCTCGAGGACCTGGGCTACATCGTGCTCGACGAGTGCCACTACATGGGCGACGAGGGCCGCGGCACGGTCTGGGAGGAGATCATCGTCGGCGCGCCGAAGGACGTGCTGCTCGTCGGCCTGTCGGCCACCGTGGCCAACGTCAAGGAGATCGCCGACTGGATCTCGCTCGTGCACCGCCCGATCGTGCCGATCTATCACCCGGACCGGCCGGTGCCGCTGCACTATTCCATCGCCGATCTCGCCGGCGACATCCACGACATCGCCGAGGTTCGCAAGGGGCGCGCGCGCGTGGTTGGTGATGAGTCGCGCGGCCAGGACGATCGCGGCCGCTGGTACACGCGCCGTGTCGTCGATCCGACCGTGCTGATCGAGGCGCTCCAGGCACGCGGCTGGCTGCCCGCCATCTATTTCATCTTCAGCCGCGCCGGGTGTGAGCGCGCGATGGACGACGTGCTCGCCGAAGGCCGCCCGCTGATCACGCGCGAGCAGCATCGCGAGGTCGACACGATCATCGGCGAGGCCGTGGCCGAGAATCCGTCCATCGGCGAGTCGACACTCAGCCAGGCCGTGTTCCAGGGCCTGCGCATCGGCGTCGCGACGCACCACGCGGGGATTCTCCCCGGGCTCAAGCGGCTGATCGAGATGCTCTTCGAGCGGGGGCTCTGCCGCGTCGTGTTCGCCACGGAGACGATGTCGCTCGGCATTCACATGCCGGCGCGGGCGGTCACGCTGCAGGGGCTCACGAAGCGCACCGACCGCGGCTTCCGCTCGCTCTCGCACAACGAGCTGACGCAGATGGCGGGACGCGCCGGGCGCCGCGGCATCGATCCGGAGGGCCAGTGCGTGATCGCGCTGGACGCACGCGACGGGCTCGAGGACCTGCTGCGTGTCGTCGACGGCTCGCCGGAGCCGATCGAGAGCCAGTTCAAGCTCGGCTACGGCTCGGTCGCGCTGCTGCTCGGGACCGGGGCGCCGCCCGACCTCCTGCGCAAGCGCATCGAGTCCTCGTTCGGCCAGTACCAGAACCTCAAGCGCATCCGCGAGATGGAAGCCGAAGTCCGCGCGCTCGAAGACGCGCTCGAGCGCGCGCGCGTCTACGAGGCGCCGTGCGGCGACTTCGCGCGGATCGGCCGCTACCGCCGCGCGCGGCAGGAGGTCGAAGCCCGGCGGCAGGCGACGGGCCGCGGCGGCCGTCGCGGCGAGCGCGCGCCCGCCGAGGCCGAACCCGGACGTCTGGCCCTCGTCCGCCGCAAGGGCGCGCCGAGCCTCGCCATGATTCTCGGCGTCCACGCGATCCGCGGCCACCGCACGCTGTTCGACGCCCTGCTGCCGCACGGCGCGGTGATCCGCCTCAAGAGTGGGCTCGTGAAGCGCATCTTCTGGGCGACGCCGCCGCTGCACGTGCCGCGCGACGTTCGACGCGGCGAGCACCGCGGACTTCGGCATCTCTCGGAACAGCTCGAGCGCATGTCGGTGCCCGAGCTCATCGCGCGCGAGCGCGAGCAGGGCCCCGAGGCGGCGCTGTCGACGATCGAGTGCCACCGCTGTCCGTGGGGCGCGACCACGCGCTGCGAGCACGCCTCGCGCGACCTCGAGCGGCTGCAGGAGCGGCTGACGCAGCGGCGCGCCGCCCTCGACGCGTTCCGCAACGCGTACTGGCAGGAGTTCTTACGCGTGGTCGAGGTCCTCGAGCAGTTCGGTGCCGTCCGCGACGCGCTCCTTCAGCCGAAAGGCCGGCTGGTCGCCAGCCTTCGCCACGACAACGAGCTGCTGCTGGCGGAGACGGTCACGCGCGGCCTCTTCGACGACCTGTCGCTCGCCGAGGCGGCGGCGCTCTGCGCGGCGCTGCTGGAGGAGTCACGCTCCGGCGAGCCGGCCATCGCGCGCGCGTTTTTGAAAAAGCGTCCCAAGCTCAAGCACCGCCTCGATCGGCTGATCGCCACGGCCGACTCCGTCTGGCAAGCGCAGCGCGCGCGACACCTCGCTGTGCCGGTCGGCGTGCAGCCCGGCTTCATGCCCGCCGTGTTCCGCTGGGCTTCGGGTGACGACGACTGGCCGGGCATCGTCGCCGAGTCGTTCGGCGGCCACGAGGGCGATCTGGTGCGCGCGATGCGGCGGCTGATCGATCTTTTGCGTCAGCTCGCGGAGGGCCCAGAGGTGCCGCCGGCGACAGCGAGGCTGCTCGGCCAGGCCGCGCGCCAGGTCGATCGCGGCATCGTGCTCGAGAGCGCGCTCATATGAGAAGGCATTTCGGTGTTCGGGATGTCCTCTGCTATGCTGGCCGCGTGAGACGCGCCGCGTTCGTCCTCGCCGCCGTCGCGCTCCTTGCTGGCTGCGCGCTATCCCGCTCGCTGTCGACGGTCGATCAGCGGACCTCGCAGGGACCGACGGCCGACGAGTTCTGGACGACGAAGATGCTGACCGTCAACAACCGCTTCCCGAGCTTCGAGGAGAAGCGGCACTTCAACGACGACCTCGACGCGCGCATTTCCAAGTACCTGCGTGAGCACGAGGTGGCGGCGTCGGATCAGCTGACCGTGCAGTCGTTCCGCAACCTGCACCAGGTCACGGCCGGGATGGAAAAGGGACAGGTCGAGGTACTGCTCGGGCCGCCCTTCTCGACCTCCGACGACGCCCAGCAAATGATGAACTGGGCACGCCGCCACTGGCCGGACATCCGCGGACGCGCCGACGAGGCGTGGGGCTATCCGCACGGCTGGATCTTCTACTTCAACAAAGGCAAGCTCGTCGACATCACGCAGTTCCTGCCCGGCACGTCGGAACAATGATCCGATCGTCGCTGGCGGTAACCAAGCGCACGCCTCTCGCTGCGCGCGGCATGGTCGTCGCCGCGCATCCCCGAGGAGCGGAGGTCGGCGCGCAGGTCCTGGAGCGCGGCGGCAACGCGGTGGACGCCGCGGTCGCCACCGCGTTCGCGATGACCGTGGTCGAGCCCTTCATGTCCACCATCGCTGGCTCGGGCACGATGCTCATTCACATCGCCCGGCGTGAGGAGACGGTCGCGCTGGACTTCAACGCGATGGCACCGCTGCGCGCGAACGAGCGCATGTACAAGGTCATCGGCGGCATTTCAGACGCGCTGTTTCCGTGGCCGAACGTCGAGGGCCAGGCCAACGTCTTCGGCCACCGCTCGGTCGCGGTGCCAGGCTCGGTCGCGGGACTGGCGCTCGCGCTTGAGCGCTACGGCACGCTGTCGCTGGCCGACGCACTCGCGCCCGCGATCGAGATCGCGCGCTCGGGATTCGTGCCCGACTGGTATCTGGCCCTCAACCACGCCCGGCACCTCGAGGAGCTGGCGGCGTTCCCCGAGTCTGCGCGCGTCTACCTGAGACACGGGCGCTCTGTCTACCGTCCACCGGCGATGCAGCCGGGCGACATGGTGCGCTATCCGGATCTCGCCGAGAGCCTGGCGCTCATCGCGAAGGACGGGCCCGATGCGTTCTACCGCGGCATGATCGCGGAGGCCATCGAGCAGGAGATGGTTCGCGGCGGTGGACTCATCACGCGCGACGATCTGGCAAAGTACGAGGTGCGCATCGCGCCGCCGCTGATGGGACGCTACCGCGACCTCGATCTCGCGTTCTCGCCGGGCGCCACGGGCGGCGCGACAGCGCTCGAGATGCTGAACATCCTCGCCGAGTTCCCGGCGCCGAAGACCTCCGGCAGCACGCTGGACGGCCTGCACGTGCGGGCGATGGCCTGCAAGCAGGCGTTCCTCGATCGCTTCGAGCACCTCGGCGATCCGAATGTCGTGAAAGCGCCGTGGGAGCGCCTCACCTCGCGCTACTACGCGCGCGACGCGGCCGCCGAGATCCGGCGCCGCCGCATGGCGCCGCCGCGACGCGGCCCGGGCGCCGGGCAGCCGCTGGACTGCACGACACACGTGGGCGCCATCGATCGCAAGCGCAACATGGTCTCGCTCACGCACACCGCCGTCTCGCTCTGGGGCTCGCGCGTGGTGGCCAAGGGCACCGGCATCCTGCTGAACAACGGCATGATCTGGTTCGACCCCGAGCCCGGGCGCGCCAACTCCGTCGGTGGTGGCAAGCGCGCGCTCGTCAACATGGTGCCGGTGCTCGGCTTCAAGCGCGGCGCGCCGCATCTCACGCTGGGCGCGCCCGGCGGACGCGCGATCGTCTCGGCGATTCCGCAGGTGCTCGCCAATCTCGTGGACGGGCGCGGCTCGCTGCAGGACGCGGTGGAGGCACCGCGCCTTCACACCGAAGGCGGCGACGTGCTCATGTCCACGCGGCTCGAGGAGGCGATCCTCACCGGCCTGGCCCGGCGCGGCCACGCGGTGGTTCCCAAAGAAGAGTCGTACTCGACGCTGAATTTTGCGCGGCCCGTCGGCATTCGCGTCACGCCGAAGGGACTCGAGGCCGGCGTCGAGCCGTTCGGCATGGCCGCCGCGGCGGGACATTGAGCGCGCGATGGCCAGCTTCGTTCTCGTTCACGGCGCATGGCACGGCGGCTGGTGCTGGGTGCGCGTGGCACGCCTGCTGCGCGACGCCGCGCACGAGGTCCACACCCCGACGCTGAGCGGGCTCGGCGAGCGCGCGCACCTCGCGCGTCCCGAGATCGACCTCGAGACCCACGTGCAAGACGTCGTCGGCGTGCTCGAGGCCGAGGAGCTGCGCAACGTCGTCCTCGTTGGCCACTCGTACGGCGGCATGGTCATCAGCGGCGTTGCCGCGCGCGCCGCCAATCGCGTGAGCCACCTTGTGTACCTCGACGCCTTCGTGCCCGAGGCGGGCAAGTCGCTGCTCGATTACGCCGGCCCGCGCGCCGACGCGATCCGCGAGTCGGCGCAGAGCGCCGGCGAGGGCTGGCGCATTCCGCCGTTTCCGCCCGAGCGCTTCGGCGTGACGAGTCAGCGCGACCGCGAGTGGCTGCTGCGGCGGCTCGTGCCGCAGCCGTTGAAGACGTTCGAGCAGCCGCTGACGACGGTGGGCGGCGACCGGCTCAAGCGCGTGTACGTCTACTGCTCGAGTCCGGCGATGGGCGCGTTCGACCAGTTTGCCGAGCGGCTGCGCGAAGATCGCAAGTGGCAGTTTCACGAGATCAAGACGGGCCACGATGCGATGCTCACCGCGTCCGGCGACGTCGCGAAGATCTTGCTCGGCCTCGCCAAGTAGCACGAGAACGCACGAGAGAAGGAGGCGGCCATGCTCGAGGAAAAAGTCATCGCGTCATGGAAGTACAAGAAGGGCGCGCTCGATCCCAAGACGGCCTTCCTCTGCTATCTGGCCGCGAACCTCGCCGTCGGCAACACCCACTGAGCCAAGCGCGACCTGGCGGGCGCCAGGCAGAGCGGGGCGAGCGAGGACGAGGTGCGCGAGGCGATCTCGTTCGCGATCCGCGCCAACGCAGCGAAGGCCCACGCGGACATCCTGAAGGTGTACGAGGCGCGCTGAGCATGGCCGACGTCGAGCTGACGGCCGCCTTCTCGACGATTCCCGCCGGCGAGCAGGACGCGATCAAGCGCCTGCTCACGGAAACCGTCGAGCAGCTCGCGCGCGAAGACGGCTCGTTCAAGCGCGCGAAGCTCGTGTTCACGGAGTCCGACGAGCGCTGCGGCTTGACGGCCGAGCTCGACGGCGTGAAGCGCGAGGGCGTGCCGCTGGCCATCGAGATCGATCAGCTGGAGGACGCGCAGACCTCGGCCGGCGCGCGCGCCCAGCTCAAGGAGGCGATTCGCCTCTACTTCCGGCGCGTGCAGGGCAGGTAGTGGACGAGGGCGTTCTCTTCTACTCGTGGCGGGACTGCCTGTTCCGCATTCCCGACGGCGTGCAGCCGCCCAAAGCCGGCTCGCGCTTCTTCTGCCGTCATCTCAGCGTCCGACCCGGCGAGCACGTGCTGGAGCTCGGGGCCGGGCTGGGACTGGCCGCCGTGCTCGCGGCAAAGGCGGGCGCGGTCGTGATCGCGACAGACATCGTGCCTGCGGCCATCACCGCCGTGCGGGCGAACGCCGCGCTGAACGGCGTCGCGGTCGACGCGCGGCTGGGCGACTGCTACGCGCCGGTCGCCGCCGAGCGGTTCGATCTCGTGTGCAGCAACCCGCCCCAGATGCCGACGCCGCTGGGTGCCGATCGCGAAGACGCTCAGGCGGCGGCCGACAACGGCGGCGTCGATGGCTGGGCGCTGCTCGATCGGATCGTCGCCGGCGCGCCCGAGCACCTCGCATCGCGCGGACGTCTCGTCTTCACGATCTTCGACTTTCTCGGTCTGAAGACCGCCCTCGCCAAAGTCGAGGCCGCGGGGCTCGTGCCGTCGGTCCTCGCGCGCGAAACCCAGGCGTTCCCGCGCATCGGCTACGAGCGCCTGGAGCACCTGCGCGCGATGGATCGCGAAGCGGTGCTCCCCGCCGGCCGGCCGACGACCCTCGAACGCCTCATGATCGAGGGACGCGCGCGGTGACCCGGCGCCTCATCGTCAACGCCGACGACTGGGGCATGACCCGCGGCGTGAGCGAGGGCATTCTCGCCGCGCACCGCCACGGCATCGTCACGAGCACCACGGTGCTCGCCACGGCCGATCTCGATCGCAACCTCGTCGCGCGAGTGCTCGACAGCGAGCTCGGACTCGGCCTGCACGTGAACCTCACGCTCGGCACGCCGCTGACGCGCGGCGCCTCGCTCGTGGACGGCCGCGGAAAATTCGTGCGCGACGCGCGCCACGCCGCCGCACGCGCGCGGGCGGCCGACGTCCGCGCCGAGGTGCGCGCGCAGGTCGCGAAGTTCGACAAGACCTTCCGGCGGCCCCCGACACATCTCGACACGCACCACCACGTCGGCCTGCATTCGCCGGTGCGTGAAGTCGTGCTGGAGATCGCCCGCGCGCTGCGCGTGCCCGTACGCAGCCAGGACGACGCCGCGCGCCTGCGCGCGCGCTCGGCGGGGCTGCGCACGCCGGATCACTTCTTCGGCGAGTCGGGCCCCGGCGCCTACTGGTCGTCGGCGACGACGCTCGGCGTCCTGCGCGCGCTGCCCGACGGCGTCTCGGAGTTCATGACCCATCCGGGGTGGTTCGACGCCGATCTCGCGGGAAGCCGCTACGGGCGCCAGCGTGAGACCGAGATGGTCGGGCTCGGCACCGCCCCCGCGCGCGCCGCCGTCGCCGCGCTCGGCATCACGCTCTGCACATTCGCCGATATCTAGATGACACCACGTGAGCCTCAACGCGCCGGGAAATCGAGGGTACGGGGGACCATTTCGGGGCCCCCCATCATCATAGGCGTTGACGTAGGGGGCACGACGATCGCCGCGGGCGCGGTGACCACCGACGGCGAGGTCGTTCACGACGACAGCGTGCTGACGCACGATGCCGCAGCCGCCGGCACGCTCGCGACGATCGAGCGGCTCGTCCAGCGCGTCAGCGCCGAGCTGGCGTCGCGCGAGCTGAGCGTCGCGGGCATCGGCGTCGGCGTGCCGGGTCCCGTCGACGTCGACGCCGGGCGCGTCGGCGACCCCGCGCCGCACGCGGCCGATCTCGTGGACCAGCCCCTCGGCTCGCGGCTGGCCGCGCGCTTCGGCGTGCCGGTGTTCGTCGACAACGACGTCAACGCCCTCGCGCTGGCCGAGTGGCGCTTCGGCGCCGGCCGCGACGTGCGCTCGCTCGTCGTGCTGGCGCCGGGTACGGGCTTCGGCGCCGGCGTGATCCTCGACGGCCGGCTCGTGCGCGGCGTCGCCGGATTCGGCGGCGAGTTCGGTCACACGCCGGTGAAGTTCGATGGTCCGCCGTGCTGGTGCGGCGGCCGCGGCTGTCTGGCCGTCTACGCGAGCGGCCGTGGTATCGCGGAGGCCGCGCAGGCGCGCGTGGCGGGCCACGCGGACTCGCCGCTGCTGATGGCGGCCGGCGGCACGCCGCAACGCATCACCGCCGAGCTGGTGTTTCGCGCCGCCGCCGACGGCGAGCCCGTCGCGACCGCCGTGGTCGACGAGGCGTGCCGCGCGCTCGGCGCCATGCTCGCGACGATCGTGAACGGCCTCAATCCCGACGTCGTCGTGGTGACCGGCGGGGTGGCGGCGTCGCTGGCCGCGCTGGAGAAGCGCATCCTGGCCGCGGCGGCCGAGCACGCCTTCGCGCGCGCGCTCGCCGCGACGCGCATCACGATCGTCCCCGGCGACAAGCGGGTGACCATGCGCGGCGCCGCCGCGCTGGTGCTGTATGAGCGCGAACGCCGCGCCGGATAAGCACACCCACAATCCCGTCGTTCGATACTTTCGCGCGCTCGGCCCCGGACTCGTGACTGGCGCCGCGGACGACGACCCGAGCGGCGTCACGACGTACGCCGTCGCGGGCGCCGCGTTCGGCACCGGCATGCTGTGGACGGCCGTGGTGACGCTGCCGCTGATGGCGGCGGTGCAGCTGATCTGCGCGCGAATCGGTGTCGTGTCGGGTCGCGGTCTCGCCGGCGCGATGCGCGCGCACTATCCGCGCTGGTTCCTCTACGTGGCCTGCGTCCTGCTCCTGACCGCCAACGTCTTCAACATCGCCGCAGATCTCGCCGGCATGGCGGATGCCGCGGAGATGCTCACAGGCGTCACCTCGGGCTTGTGGGTGCCGATGTTTGGTCTCGTCGTGCTCGCGGCCACCGTGTACACCAGCTACGCCAGGTTCGCCGTCTCGCTGAAATGGCTGACTGCGGTGCTCTTCGCCTACGTGATCTCCGCCTTCCTGGCGCATCCCGACTGGTCGGTCGCGCTGCGCGACACGCTCGTGCCGCGGCTCTCGCTGGACGCCGCGTACGTCTCGACGCTCGTCGGCATCCTCGGCACGACGATCTCGCCGTACCTCTTCTTCTGGCAGGCCTCGCAGGAGGTGGAGGAGGAGCGCGCGCTCGGCCGGCGCACGGTCCGCGAACGCCATGGCGCGACCGCTCACGAGCTGCGCGACGTACGACGCGACGTCGTCACCGGCATGGTCTTCTCGAACGTGGTGATGTACTTCATCATCCTCGCTGCTGGGGCGACACTGCATCGCGCCGGCCACGTCGACATCGCGACCAGCCGCCAGGCGGCGGAGGCGCTGCGCCCGCTGGCCGGCGACGCGGCATATCTGCTCTTCACGCTCGGTCTGGTCGGCACCGGCCTGCTGGCCATTCCGGTCCTCGCGGGCTCGGCGTCGTACGCCGTGGCGGAGGTCTTCGGCTGGCGGTCGGGGCTCGATCTCCCACCGAGACGCGCGCGCCGGTTCTATGCCGTCCTCGGTGGCTCGATCGTGGCCGGCGCGCTGTTGGACTCGCTGAGCGTGAGCGCCGTGCGCATGATGTTCCTCTCGGCTGTCGTCAACGGGCTGCTCGCCGCCCCGCTGCTCGTGCTCGTGATGCTGGTGGGCACCAACCGTAGGATTATGGGCCGGCACGTCAACGACCGCTGGCTCAACGGCCTGGGCTGGACGGCGACCGCCGTGATGACCGCAGCGACGCTGCTCTTCTTCTGGACGTCCCTCTAGGTTGGACGGTGCGCTAGGCGGGCGCAGGCTCTTTCTTCAACAGCTCGTCCAGAATCCGGGGCAGACGGCCGACGACAGACGCGCCGTGCAGGCGCGCCACCATCTCACCGCGGCGGTCCACGACGACGGTGTACGGCGTGCCCTTGAAGCCGTAGCGGTTGCCGATCACCAGCTTCGGATCGAGCGTGACCGGATAGGTGA
>Ga0075421_100004812_pt1 | contig 16293 bp, 13 predicted proteins | sample SoiMetdeltSBSDD5_FD_75292 | JGI IMG/M metagenome (GOLD analysis project Ga0075421, IMG submission 75292) | Bulk soil microbial communities from a Populus tree surrounding site in Tennessee, USA - Soil MetaG P. deltoides SBSDD5 | ecosystem: Environmental > Terrestrial > Soil > Tree plantation...
CAGGTGGGGCACTCCGACGGCATGGGTCCCAACCAGAGCACCGCCGGCGCACTGGCATCGTGGAACGCCGCGCACACCAATCAGAACTGCTCGAACACGGCGCCGCGCGGGGGCGCGGGCCGCATCTACTGCTTCGCCCGGTAACCGGGTAGCTCGGTAGCTGGGTAGCTCGGTAGCTGGGTGGCCTGGTCGCTGGGTGACTCTCTTCAATTCGTTGGGGCGATCCATAAGGCCGGGTCCCGAATTCCGGGCCCGGTCGAATCGTTTGCGCAGGTGTCTAACGTAAGCAAAGGCATCGGCGAGGTACGCGCCTTGCCTCTAGCGCTCCGCGAGTAAGACCCGATCCGGATCGGCAGCACACAACTCACTCTGGAGGTGTCGCCATGCGCCTGCGCATGTGCGTTGCTGTTGCCGTGTCTGTCGTTCCCGGCCCCGCTGCAAGAAATCCCCGCAGCCCCGTTCTAGGCATAGCTGCCCTCGGTGAAAGCGGCAGCACACAACTCATTCTGGAGGTGTAGCCATGCGCCTGCGCATGAGCGTTGTTGTTGCCGTTGTCTGTCTCCTTGTGACCGTCTTCAGCGCCCAGGCCGATCGCGGCCGGATCACGGGCGTCATCACCGATACCGCTGGCGCCGCTCTTCCGGGCGTCACCGTCACGCTGGCCGGTCCTGAACAGCGCAGTGTCGTGACCAACGATCGCGGCGAGTTCACCTTCAACAATCTCGCTCCTGGTCGATACACACTGCGCGCAACGCTGGCGGGATTCGTCGACCTGATGCGCGACGTCTCCGTCACCGGCGCCGGAGTGGAGCGCCTAAGGCTGCAGATGGCTGTCGGCTCGCTTCAAGAAACCGTGACGGTCTCGGCGGAGGCGCCGGCGGCCCGTGACCTGGCGCGGTCCGGACGAATGCAAGCCGGCGTTCCTGGTGGCGTTCCCGCCGGCGTCATTGGCGGCGTCATCGGCGGTCGTGGGAATGGCGCCGCCTATCGTGTTGGGGGCGATTTCGATACCGAGACCTACGATCACATCGAAGAGAGCGGGCTTCGTCGCGTCGCCAATGATCCCCTGTCGACGTTTTCGATCGACGTCGATACGGCATCCTATGCGAATGTCCGCAGATTCCTGACCGACGGGTCGCTGCCGCCCCCGGGCGCGGTGCGCATCGAGGAGCTGATCAACTACTTCCGCTTCGATTATCCGCAGCCGGATGGCCACGATCCGTTCTCGGTGACTACCGAACTCGCGGCCTGCCCGTGGAACCCGAACCATCGCCTCGCGCTGATTGGCATTCGCGGCCGCGAGTCGGTCCACGAGGAGCCGCCGCGCCGGAATCTGGTGTTCCTTCTGGACGTGTCCGGCTCGATGGAGCCGCCAGACAAGCTGCCGCTCGTCCGCAACGCGATGCGGATGCTCGTCGACACGCTGACCTCGCAGGACCGCATCGCGATCGTCGTCTATGCGGGCGCCAGCGGGCTGGTGCTGCCGTCGACGCGAGGGAATCAGAAAGAGGTCATCCGCCGGGCGCTGGTGCAGCTCGAGGCCGGCGGATCGACCAATGGCGCGGCCGGCATCAGGCTCGCCTACCAGGTCGCCCGCGAGCACTTCGTCGCGGGCGGGGTCAATCGCGTGATTCTCGCGACCGACGGGGATTTCAATGTCGGCGTCACCAGCCAGGACGAGCTGATTCGCCTCATCGAGCACGAGCGCGAAAGCGGCGTGTTCCTGTCGGTGCTCGGTGTCGGCACCGGCAACCTGAAGGACTCGACCATGGAGAAGCTGGCGGACAAGGGCAATGGCAACTACGCCTACCTCGATTCGCTGCAGGAAGCGCGCAAGGTGCTGGTGCGCGAGGGAGGGGCCACGCTCAACACCATCGCCAAGGACGTGAAGATCCAGGTCGAGTTCAACCCGGCGGTGGTCGCCGCCTACCGGTTGATCGGCTACGAGAACCGGGCGCTCCGCAACGAGGACTTCAACGACGACCGGAAGGATGCGGGCGAAATCGGCGAAGGGCACACTGTGACCGCGCTCTACGAAATCGTTCCGGCCGGCGCCGAGGTCGGCACGCCGGCGATCGATCCGCTTCGTTACCAGCAGCCTGGAGGCCGGACGCCGGCGGCCAATTCCCGCGAGGTGGCGACGGTAAAGCTGCGCTACAAGGCGCCGGATGGCGACTCCAGCCGGGTGATCGTGAAAGTGCTGCCCAACGCGACTGCACGGATGTCGGCAAATCTCGGATTCGCGTCAGCGGTCGCCGAGTTCGGAATGCTGCTGCGGGATTCGGAACACAAGGGAAAGGCCAGTTATCGCGCGGTGGCGGCGCGCGCGCGCAGCTTCCGCGGTGCCGATCCCGACGGCTATCGCACGGAGTTCATCAAACTAACGGATCTGGCCGCGGCGCTGGAGGCGCCGGGTAGGCGGGACTAGACGTTGTGCGTGCGCAGACGGCTGTTGTACGGCGACGTGGTCTGCGTCTGTGGGTTGCGAACCTGATTCACGACTTCGCACATGAAAATCGCGACGATGATCGCGTAAATCGTCATGACGGCGATACCGAACTCCCGGCGGGCGGGTGGTTCGCTGTCGAGCTTGATCCGGCGGAATAACGAGGTCATGACGGGCAAAGGATTCAATTCCTGCGCCCGTCTGCCCGCGTCGCCGTTTCGCTGAAAACCCTAGAAAACAGAGGACTTCCGACAGGATTGTTAGCGGTTTCCGACGGCATTTCGACGCCCGTGACGGCTCGCCGGACACCACTAAAGAGTAAAGGGTCAGACCTGGGGTCGGACCGAGGGTCAGACCGAGGGTCAGACCAATCTACCCCGCGGCGGTTCCAAACCGCTCCGCCGACCGGGCCCGCGCCCTGGCCGCTTCCTCGTCGCGATTCTTTGGCGGCGCGTGCGTCTCGAGCGAGTCGATCAGCCGCCGCGCCACGGCCGCGACCTCCTCGATCGCCCGATTGAAGGCCTTCTCGTTGGCGCGCGACGGCTCATTGAACCCGCTCAGCTTGCGCACGAACTGCAGCGACGCGGCGCGAATCTCCTCGTCAGTGGCGGGCGGATCGAAATTGAAGAGCGTCTTGATGTTCCTGCACATAAATTCATTATCTGATATCGCCGTTTTTGAACCACGACGGTCACGACGGTTACGAAGATCACGAAGAGAAAACATAGCCCTTCGTGTCCTTCGTTAACCATCGTGTCGTCGTGGTTAGGCTCGCGCGTTGCGCAAAATGGTCACACTTGACACCGCCGCGCTGCAGCGCGCATACGACGGAAACGTGCAGCCGCAGACATCCCCGTAAGAACAGGAATCGCCAGGCGATGCCGATCTTGTAATCCACTTCCCCCGTTAAATCGCGTCGCTCGTGTCCGTTCGAATCTGTAAGCGGCGAGCGATGAATCACTTGCCGAGCTTGCCGACGCCGTTCATTGCAGCGGTACAAAATCCGCTGTGCGGACGGAGCCGTGATCCCAAACCCCTCTACCCCGACGCCGATGCAGCCGAACGTGACTTTCGAAGATCGTCTGGGCACCCGCTTCGAGGCGGTGAGCCCTGAAGGCGACCCCGTCGAAGTCCTCGAGCTGAAACACCAATTCGCCAATGTCCCGTCGTTCGAGTTCTCCCTGCGCAAGCGGGTGAACACGCTGACGGCCTTCCGCGACCCGTCGTGCGCCACCGTCCGCGGCGTCCGCCTTGGCGGCGGCCTCGCGGTCGTGTCCGATCGCGTGCGCGGCACCAGGCTCTCGACGGTGCTCGAAGCCTACGAGCGCGACCTGCTCCCGATCGAATTCAACGCCGCCGTCTGCGTCCTGCGCCAGCTCGTGCCGGCCGTGGCCATCCTCCACGAGACCATGCCCGAGGTCTGCCACGGCACGATTGCCCCGGAGCGCATCGTCATCACTCCCGAAGGGCGCGTTGTCATCGTCGAGCACGTCCTGGCGTCGGCGCTCGAGTCGCTGCGTTACTCCGATCAGCAGTACTGGGAGGAGCTGCGGATCGCAGTGCCGAAAACCGCGGGGCCGTCGTGCTTCGACCAGCGGTCCGACGTTCTGCAGATCGGCCTCGTCGCGCTCGCGTTGATCCACGGGCGTTCGCTGAACCTCGAAGAGTACCCGGTGCCGACGGCGTCGCTGTCCGAGCGCGCGTGGGCCGCGACCGCGTCTGGCGGTCTCGAGCCGCTGCCGTCTGCGCTGCGCATGTGGCTCAATCGGACGCTGCAGCTCGAGCCGAAGCAGGGGTTCAACACGGCGTCGGCCGTGTGGTCGGAACTCAAGCACGCGCTGCCGCAAAGTAATTCCGCCGAGCTGCCGGCGCTGAAGGCCGCGCTCGCGCGCTACGGCTTTGATTCGCTGCCGGCGCTGCCGACGCCGAGCAAGGGATTGATGGCTTCCGCGGCCGGATCGGCTCCTGTCGCCGCAGCGCAGCCACTGACACCCGCGCCAAAACCTGCCGCGCCCGCGCCGGTTACGCCAGCGCCGCGCCCGATGACGCCCGCGCCTGCCGCCGAGGCGCCCGAGCCGGTCACGCGGCCCCTGATCACGCCAAAGCCCGCTGCCGCGCGCCCGGTCGATCCGCTGCCGGCGGCGGTGCCGACGCCGGTGCGCATGCCGATTGCCGCGCAGACGCCGGTTCGCACACCGATGCCCGTGCCGGTTCCGCCGCCGATGGCGACGCCCGCGACGGCCCGGATGCAGCCGTCGCCAGTTGCCGCGCCGACGCCGGCCCCGGCGAAACCCGCGTTCGTGCCCGCGTCCGTGACGTCGGCGACGTCCCAGTCCGATTCCGGTCCCGTCACGCGCACAGTTCGGGCCAACGTTCGCGACGTCAGCGCCAGTCAGCCTGCCGCGCCCAAGCCGACCGAAGACTCGACGACGATCAGGACGCCGCGGGCGAGCAATCCGATCAGCGCGAACACCACCAGCACAGTCGATCGCCCCTTTGAAGCGCGCGTTTCCGCCGCCGCGCCGGAGCCCGCGTACAAGTTCGCGGTCCAGGAAGAAGAAGAGGAGCAGAACGACATGCCGTACAACATGACGTACAACACTCCTCCGTGGTGGCGCCGGCGTTCGACTGCGGCGGCTGTGTTCGTGGTCCTGGCGGCAGCGGTCGGCGTCGCCGGCCGCTCGCTCTTCTCGCCCTCGGCCGACGCCGCCGTTCCCGGCACGCTGGTCGTCGAAACCAATCCGCCCGGCGTGGCCGTCGTTCTCGACGGCAAGCGCAGCGGTCAGACGCCGGTGCGGCTTGAAGTCTCGGCCGGCTCGCACGTCCTGACGCTGCTGACCGAGCCCTCGCCGCGGACGATTCCCGTGTCCATCACTGCCGGCGCCACCGTGTCGCAGTACGTCGAAGTGCCGAAGGTGGTTGCCGAGACCGGCCAGCTGCAGATTCGCACCGAGCCCTCGGGCGCGCGCGTCGTCGTCGACGGCCAGTCTCGCGGTTCTGCGCCTGTGACAGTTGAGAACCTCATGCCCGGCTCCCACACCGTGGACGTGTCAAACGAGAACGGATCGGTTCGCCAGGAAATCACTATCGTGGCCGGTACGACCTCGTCGCTGGTGGTGCCGATGCAGTCGGCGCCGCAGGGGGCGCTCTCGGGCTACATCTCGGTGGCTGCGCCCGTGGACGTGCAGATCTACGAGGACGTCCGGCTCGTCGGCAGCAGCCGCAGCGATCGCCTGATGGTGTCGGTGGGCAAGCACGAGCTCGACATCGTCAACGAGACGCTTGGCTTCCGGACGCGGCGCGTCGTCAACGTCACGCCGGGCCAGGTGGCGAACATCAGGCTTGACTGGCCGAACGGGTCGATGGCGCTCAACGCGCAGCCGTGGGCGGAGGTCTTCATCGACGGCGAGCGCGTCGGCGAGACGCCGATCGGCAATGTTCCCGTGCCCATCGGTCCGCACGAGGTGAGGTTCCGTCATCCCGAGCTCGGGGAGCAGGTGGTTCGTTCGACGGTCACGCTGGGAAGCCCGGCGCGGCTCAGCGTCGACCTCAGGAAGAAGTGACTTTATGAAGCTCTTGAAAATCGTCCTGACGTGCGTTGTTCTGCTGCTGGCTGGAGCGGCGCGGGTCTACGCGCAGGCGCCGCTCGACGTCGCGCGTGATCTCTACGCGACAGCTGACTACGAGAAGGCCCTGACGCTGCTCGACGATCTGATTTCGCGCGAGATGGGGCCAAAGCGGCAGGAGGCCGAGCTGTATCGCGCCCTGTGCTTCCTCGCGCTCGGCAAGCGTGACGATGCGGACCGGGCGGTGGAGACGATCGTTCAGCGCGACCCGCTGTATCGCGCGCCCGAAGACATCGCGCCGCGGATGCGCACCGCATTTGGCGACGCCAAGAAACGCCTGCTCCCCACGATCATTCAGCAGCACTACAACGCTGCCAAGGCGGCCTTCGACGCGAAGGACTTTGGCACGGCGGGTGAGGGCTTTCAGCGGGTGCTCGACGCGATCAACGACCCCGACATGAAGCACGCGGCCTCACAGTCGCCGCTCGTGGACCTGAAGACGCTGGCGTCCGGCTTCCGCGATCTGAGCGTCCAGGCAACTCCGGCGCCGCCGCCCGTCGCCGCGATTCTGGCCACGCCGCCGCCGGTGCCGCAGGTGCAGGCGCAGTCGCAGGCCGTGTCCGCGTCCAGGATCTACAGCAGTCTCGACAGCGGTGTGATTCCGCCGGTGGTGATCATGCAGGAGTTCCCGAAGTACCCGGGCCGGGTGCCGCAAGGCGGTATTCTCGGCGCCGTGGACATCGTCATCGATCAGACCGGCTCCGTGGAGTCCGCGTCGATGCAGACCCCGGTGCTCTCGGGCTACGACGCCATGATCGTGCAGGCCGCGCGCGCCTGGCGCTACCAGCCGGCACGGGTGAACGGCCAGCCCGTGAAGTTCCGCAAGTCGATCCGTATCACGGTGGTGCCGGATCGCGTCGGGACCAATTAGTTCGTAGTGTCCGGCTTCAGCCGGACTCGCGACAAATCGTGGAGGCGGACCTTCAGGTCCGCCTTTTTCTTTCGTGGGGGCCGGCTGCCGTAGGGGCCGGCTTTAGCCGGCCCATCTCCGATCGATACAATCCGAGAGTGTCCTTCCCGATCGATCCCCCGATTGAGCCCATGCTCGCCAAGCTTTCCGAGTCGCTACCGGAAGGCCCATTCCTCTACGAGCCCAAGTGGGACGGCTTTCGCGCCATCGTCTATCGCGGCAAGGGCGACGTGTATATCCAGAGCCGCGACCTGCGGCCCCTCGACCGCTACTTTCCCGAGCTTCACGACACCCTTCTCACTGCACTGCCCGACCGCTGCGTCGTCGACGGGGAGATCGTGATTGCCTCGAAGCGCGGCCTCGATTTCGACGCGCTGCAGATGCGCCTGCATCCCGCGGCCTCGCGCGTGGCGAAGCTGGCCGCCGAAACGCCCTCGTCGTTCGTCGCCTTCGACGTCCTGGCGGCGGCGGGGAAGGACGTGCGCGGCAAGCCGCAATCCGAGCGCCGCACGCTGCTGGAGAAGGTGCTCGACGGCGTCCAGCCGCCGGTGCACCTGACGCCAGTGACGCGCGATCTCAAGGTGGCGACCGACTGGCTCTCGCGCTTCGAAGGCGCCGGCCTCGACGGTGTCATCGCCAAGCCTGAGGACGCGATCTACGAACCCGGCAAGCGAGCGATGATCAAGGTCAAGCACGTGCGCACCGCCGACTGCCTCGTCGCCGGCTTCCGCTGGCACAAGGACGGGAAGGACGAACGCGTCGGCTCGCTGCTGCTTGGTCTCTATGACAAGAAGGGCAAGCTCCAGCATGTCGGCGTGACGTCAGCGTTCTCCATGGCCACGCGCGCGGCGCTGGTGAAGGAGCTGGCGCCGCTGCGGAAGAACGCGATGAAAGATCACCCCTGGCGCGACTGGGCGGAGGCCGCCGGCGAGATGACGCGAATGCCCGGCGGGCAGAGCCGCTGGAGCGCCGGTAAAGATCTCTCGTGGGAGCCGCTGCGCCCCGAGCGCGTGTGCGAGGTGAAGTACGACCATATGCAGGGAGACCGCTTCCGCCACGCCGCTGTCTTCCTGCGCTGGCGCCCCGACAAACCGCCCGAGGAGTGCACCTACGATCAGCTTGAAGTCACGACGCCGTACGAATTAGCCAAGGTCTTCAAAGCCGTAAGTCGTTCACAACGATAGCCGGAGGCCTTCAGGCCTCCGAACGTAGTGTCCGCCTTCAGGCGGACCCGCTCGGATTGAAATGCTGGACGTTGTCATCATCGGGGCCGGCGCAGCCGGAATCGCCGCAGCGCGAGAACTGCACGAGCAGGGCCTCCGGCTCACCGTCCTCGAGGCGCGCGAGCGCATTGGCGGGCGCGTCTGGACGCATCGCGACCCAAAGACCCCCGTGCCCATCGAGCTGGGCGCCGAGTTCATCCATGGCACCGCGGAAGAAATCGAAAAAATCCTTCAGGACGCCCATCTTCCCGTCGTCGACATCGAGGGCCGGAGGTGGATGGTGTCGGGAACACGCTGGACGCCGCTCGACGACTTCTGGACTCGGCTTTATCGGGTCATGCATCTACTCGATAAGGGATCGAAACGGGACCGGAGCTTTCAGGCGTTTCTCGACACGCGCCCTGGCGGGAAACGGCTCGCGCGCGACCGGCAGCTGGCGCGGCAGTTCGTCGAAGGGTTCCATGCGGCGGATCCGCGTCTCATCAGCACGAAGGCGCTGGTCGAGAGTGGCACGCCGGGCGAGGAGGTCCGCGAAACGCGCCTTGGACACGTTGTTGACGGCTACGATCGTCTGATCGAATGGATGGCGACGCCGGTCGCCGATCGGATCCGGCTCGGCGCGATCGTGACCCGCGTAACGTGGTCGCGCGGCCATGCCCTGGTGGAGGTGAAGCACGCAGACGGCCGAGATCGGTTCGAGGTCGAGGCGCGCGCCGTTCTTGTGACCGTGCCGCTCGGCGTCCTGCAGGCGCCGCGTGGCGACGTCGGTGCGATTGCCTTCGAGCCGAACCTCGGACGGGTGAAGCGCGCAGCACTCGACAGTCTTGTCTCCGGCTCGGTCGTCCGCGTGGCGCTGCATCTGCGCGAGCGCGTCTGGGCATCAGAGAACTTCGGAAAGAAGGTAAAGGACGAGGAGACGGACGCTCTCAGCTTTCTACATTCCAACGATCCGGACTTTCCCGTCTGGTGGACAGCGTACCCGCTCCGCGTGCCTGTGATTGTCGGCTGGCGTGGCGGCCCCGGCGCCATGCGCCTGTCGCAGCTGCCGCCCGACGAAATCGAAGCGCAGGCGATCGCGTCGCTGGCGCGACATCTCAAGACGACGACGACGCGGATGCGGTCGATCGTGGAAGGCGTGTGGACGCACAACTGGGAGCTCGATCCCTTCGCGCGCGGTGCCTACAGCTACCAGCGTGTCGGAGCCGCTAATGCGACCGACGTCCTCGCCCGCCCGTTGAAACGCACGCTCTTCTTTGCGGGAGAGGCAACCGGGGCCGGCGGCAGCACGGGAACCGTTGACGGCGCCATCGGCACCGGCCGCCGCGCGGCAAAGCAGATCATGCGCGCGTTCAGTACGTAGTGTCCGCCTTTAGGCGGACCGGCGGACCAGGCGGACACCCCTATATAATTCACGTCCCATGGCAAACACCTACAACGCGATCGTCGTCGGCGCGCGCTGCGCGGGCTCGCCCACCGCGATGCTGCTTGCTCGCAAGGGATATAAGGTGCTCGTCGTCGACCGCGCGGCATTTCCGAGCGACACCATTTCCACGCACATCGTCCATCCGGTTGGGGTCGCGGCGCTCAAGCGGTGGGGACTGCTCGACCGGCTGACGGCGACCGGCTGTCCGCCAATTGACACCTATACGTATGACTTCGGTCCGATCACCATCGCCGGCTCTCCCGGCACGCCGGACTCTCCGGTGTCGTACTGCCCGAGGCGCACCATCCTCGACAAGCTGCTGGTGGATGCTGCGGCGGAAGCGGGCGCCGAGATCCGCGAGAACGTCGTCGTCGAGGAGATTCTCCAGGAAAACGGGCGTGTCGTCGGCATCCGCGGGCGATCAAAGACTGGCGCTCCCGTCCTCGAACGCGCCGACCTCGTGATTGGCGCAGACGGCCGGCACTCGCTGGTGGCGGAGACCGTCCGCCCCGAGGAGTACCACGAGAAGCCGCCGCTCCTGGCCGCGTATTACGCCTACTGGAGCAACCTGCCGATGAATGGCCGGTTCGAGACGTATATCCGGCCCAATCGCGGCTTCGCCGCCGCGCCGACGCACGATGGCCAGACGCTGACCGTGCTGGGATGGCCGTACAAGGAATTCGACGCCAACAAGAAGGACGTCGAGGGCAACTTCATGAAGGTGCTCGCCCTCGTGCCCGAATTCATGGAGCGCGTGCGCGCAGCGAAGCGGGAATCGCCGATCTCCGGCGCGTTCGTGCCCAACTTCTTCCGCAAGCCCTTCGGTCCCGGCTGGGTACTCGTGGGTGACTCCGGCTACAACAAGGATCCGATTACCGCGCAGGGAATCACCGACGCGTTCCGCGACGCCGAACGCTGCGTGGCCGCAATCGAAGAGTCCAAGTCAGGCGCACGCCCGTTCGACGCGGCGATGGCCGACTACCATCGCGAACGCGACGAGCACGTGCTGCCGATGTACGAGTTCACCTGTCAGCTCGCCATGCTCGAACCGCCGCCGCCGCAGATGCAGCAGCTCTTCGGGGCGATCGCCGGCAATCAGAAGGCAATGGACGGCTTCGTCCAGATGAATGCCGGTACGATTTCGCCGGCAGCCTTCTTCGCCCCGGAAAACGTCGGCAAGATCATGGCCGCCGCGCAGCCAGCACGTTCATGAAGAAACGAACTGCATAACGACCGTACGTAGTGTCCGCCTTCAGGCGGACGAGACGGACCATGGCCACCGCACCGGTAGCCGGAGGCCTTCAGGCCTCCGGGCGCTTCAGGCCTCCGGAACGTCGGCCTCGCGCACAACGATCGCGCGTGATGCGGATGGTAGCGCAGAGAGCAGCAGCGCGACCGCCACCAGGAACATAACGATGACGAGGAAGGCGAGGTAGCCAGCGGCGGGATGCTGCACATCCTGCGTCAGCGCACCGAGCGTCACGCCTTCGAAGAGGACCTGGAGCAGGCGGGTGAGTCGGCCGCCGGCCGGGTCCGAGAGCGCGTCCAGGACGATGAATTTCACCACGAACGCGGCGCCAAAGGTGACGGCGAGGCTGCGGAGCACGCGGACACGATCTGGGCTGGCGGCCATCGTGTTGATCATCAGGACGAGGAAATAGACGCTGAAGAGCACGCGCGGCAGGCCCGTATCCGGCGTGAGCAGCGAAAACATCTGTGCCGAGGCGACGAGCAGCGCCGCCACCAGCACGCCTCCGTTCAGATTGGCGAGCGCCGGCCGCGACCCGTTCATCACCCGCAGAGGGACGAAGGCGCCGCTTTGCACCAGCACGCCGACCAGCAGCACGGCCAGGATGAGCGAGAAGAGCGACGGCGGCGTCAACAACACCGCCGCGCCTGGCCTGAGGCCGCCGAGAAGCGTGACCGTCAGCAACAGCACCGGCAGGTAGATCGCTTCGCGTGCGGCCGTCATCTGCGTGGACGGATTACCCGCGCCGGGTTGAAATCTGATGGCTCGACCACCAGGCCCCGTTCCAGCTCCGCCTTCAGTTCGTCGGCGGTCCGGATCTCCTGTCCCGGCTCCTCGACCACGAGCCGCCCCTCCGGCGCGAGCGCGATGGCGCGGTTCACCGCCTCGAGCCCTTCCCGATACAGGCGGTCGTCCGAATAGAAGCGTCCCCAGCCCTGACGGTAGAAGGCGTAGCCGATGTAGAACTGCGTGAGCGCGTCGCGGCGGGCCGGGTCCGCGCGTTCAAATGCCGCGCGCGCCTCAGAGAACTGGTCGCTGCGGAAGTACCGCATCCCGTCATCGAACGCCTGCTGGTCGATGCGATAAGCGCCGACCGCGGAAGTGAGCCCGCCGGTGACCTCGGCGAAGGTGGCCGGTTGCCGCACGAACAGCCAGGCGATCAGAGCCGCGTAGACAATCGTGATCCCGAGCCCGGCCGCGCGCACGACGGTCTCGTTCATACTCTTGATCCTACGCGCAACGTCTTCGAGTTCCTCCGCCGCCACTCCGCCCCGGCCATGTTCGCGGCCGGGTTCCTGTTCGATTTCTTCACCATGCAGCGGATCGACGCGTGGCTGGACCTCGCCTTCCAGCTGGCATACCTGGCCGGGCTGACGGGCCTGCTCGTGTTTCAGCACCGGGAAGCCGAGGGCAGGTGGGTCCCCGGCAGGGTCACCAGGCGCGTGTGGCGGTATAACGTCGAGGCGCTCCATTTTCTGTACGGCGGCCTGCTCAGCGCCTACGTCGTCCTCTATTTCCGGAGCAGCACGGGCGCGCGCCCGGCTCTGTTCCTGGCGCTGCTCGTCGGCGTGATGGGACTCAACGAGGTGCCGCATATCCGGCGCGCCGGCTATGCCTTGCGCCTCGGGCTCTATAGTTTCTGCGTGCTTTCCTTTCTCACCTACTTCATTCCGATCATCCTGGGACGCATCGGCGGGTGGGTGTTCCTGCTGTCACTCCTGTTATCGGCGGCCGTGGTGTGGCAGGTGACGCGCTTGATGGAGCCTGCCTCGCCGAAGCCCACGCCGGAGCCTTGGCGGAGGCGGGGCGAAGGCGGGCCTGGCGCCGATCGAGGGGTCCGGCGGCGCCTCTTCGCGCCCGCCGCCGGCGTGCTCCTGTTCATCGCCGTCCTGTACGTGCTCCGCCTGATCCCGCCGGTCCCGCTGTCGGTCCAGTTCCAAGGCATCTACCACGACATCCGCCGCGAGGATGGCGGCTACACGCTCGTCTACCAGCAGCCGCCGCCCTGGGAGTTCTGGCGGCGCGACGCGCGGACGTTCGCGCGGCGCGAGGGGGACCGCCTGCACTACTTCGCGCGCGTCTTCGCGCCCACCGGCTTCGAGCACCGCGTGATCATCCGGTGGGAGTTCCTCGACCCGTCGAGCGAGACCTGGACGACCACCGACCGCGTCCCGCTCGACGTCGTCGGCGGCCGCGCGCAAGGATTCCGGGGCTTTGCGGTGAAGTCGAATTTCACAGCCGGCCGTTGGCGAGTGACCGCCGAGACCGAGGACGGCCGCGCGATCGCGACCCTTCCGTTTCGCGTCGAGGAGGACGCCGGCACGGGCGAGCGGCAGTGGAAGACCCTGCGCGCGTAACTTAGCGGCCTGTCGCGCGGGGGTAGAACGTCATGGCGTCTCGTTGGTTCCAGGCGCGTGCTCGTCGCCTTCTATCGCGTCCGGCGAGGGCGGATTCTGGATCGGTGCGGAGACTTGCTGGACGTCCGGCGAAGCCGCGGTGGTTGCCGGCTTGGGCAAGCGAACTATGCTATCCCGCGTCTTGAGAAGCCGTTCAACTTCGGCCTTCAATGCGGCAACACATTCGTGACTCCCGCCGTGGTCTGCGCCGCCATCAGCCGGCAGCCCGCAATACCGACAGGCCATGTATGGCGAGCGGCAACCGGCAGGCCAGTATTACGGCCCCGCTAGCTTTCAGCGTGTATATATACGCCCTGAGGTTTACTGCTGAAGTAGCGCCGGGTAAGAAGTGGCTGCTTCCGTCTCCTGACGCGACAATCCAGCTGGACCGCTACCGCATAGCGAAGATCAAGCGTATGACCTGAGCTGTCCCGCCCTCTTTCTATCGTTCCAGAGTAGGGGGGGAGCGATGTTCATGACCGCGCGCCACGAGAACAGAAAATCGAGGCAGATGTGCCAGCGGTGCCAGGACCGAAAGGCAAGCACGCTCTGTTTCGAGTGCTACCGGTCCGAGCGCGAACGCCAGCGCGCCCGGAAGGATGCCTGGGTCCAGTCACCAATGCTCCGTTCGCTGCCAGGCGTCGCCCCGGCGTTGTCGGAGCATCAAATCGCGCACAGGCGCCAGATGGTTGCTCACCTTGGAGGGTGCAAGACGTAGCACCCTCCCAGGACTCTCCGAGGGCTAGCGGGCGCCCGTGAGAACCGGAGCAAACTTCTGGATCCGTTTTCCCATATCGACTTCGCCCACGTAGACGTTGCCCCGTGTATCGATCCCGATGGCGTTCGGGAAGGTCATCTGGCCAGCGTACCGGCCGCTTCCACCAAAGTACCCGAGCGTCTTGCCGCTCTGGCGCTCGACGGTCCAGATCACGTCGTTGTGCGCGTCGGCGACGAAGAGATATTTCTGCTGCGGATCCTTCGACATCACCATCTTGTACATGGTGCCGCAAATCGATTGGTAGAAGGTCATGGGAACTGCCATGGCCGGGGCGTTGGGTATGTTCAGGCCGCCGCACCCGCCTCGCTGCGCGGGTGAGTTCGGCGACACGTAGATGTCCTGCAGCCACTTCCCTTCGGTGGTGAACACCTGGATCCGGTTCTGCCCGCGCTCGCCGATGTAGACCTTCCGGTCTTTCGAGATCTCGACGAAGTGCAGGTTCGGGACGAAGTTCTTCTCCTCGGGCGGCGGTCCGCCGGTCCACTTGTAGCCGGCGATGTTCTCGTTGGTGACCTCACTGAGCGGCATCCCATGGCCGCCCCAGCCGCGCTTGAAGGCACCGGTCGACATGTCATACACGAGCACGCGCTTCTGGTTGATGATGTAGATCTCGTTGGCCACCTCGTCGAGCTGAAAGCGGCCCTTGTTGAGGAGATAGCTCGTCTCCTGGTTGGTCTCCGGCTGCTTGGCCTGTTCCGGCGTCGGACGATGCTCGAAATCCCACACCAGTTTGCCGTCGCGCGTGAACTTCAGGATGCTGTCTTCGTTGGCTTCGCCGGCGATCCAGACGAAGCCCTTCGAATCGACGATCACCGTCTGCAGCGTGCGGGGCCACTTCGGGTGAAATTTCGGGCCACCCCAGGAATTCACGACGTTTCCCTGCGGGTCGACCTGGATCAGCTCAGGCCCGCGCACGCAGCACGGTGCCGACGGATCGCCCTCGGCGACCAGCTCGATCGGGAGCGCGGCGACGCCGCGATTGAGGAACCAGACGTTATCCATCTGGTCGACCCAGATCCCCACCACTTGCTGCATGCTCCATTTGTTCGGGAGCGGCTTGGGCCAGAACGGGTCGACGCGGTACTGCGGTGCGCCATTCTTGTCTACCGCTTGTCCAGCGATCACCTGCGCGTAGCCGATGCGGCCCGTGGCACACGTCACAATCGCGCACAGAACAACGAGGCCAGCTGATACCTGAAGCTTCGTCACAAGATCCTCCGCTCTCCAATTTCGTTGGTCTTCCGCGTCGCCACCCGGTAAGTGGCGCGAATTATAGCGAATTCCTCGTGGAAAGGTTGGTTAAGCGTCAGCCCGATCGCGATTCGAGCTCGTGCCAGCGGGTGTAGGCATCACCGAGCTGTTTGGTGACCGCCGCAAGTCGCGCGAGGGCTGCGTCAATCGCCTCGTGGCCCTCCTTGTAGAAGTCGGGGCCGGCAATACGCGCGTTCAGCGCCTGTTCCTCTGCCTCCAGTGACTCGATTTCGAGCGGGAGCGCTTCGAGCTCGCGTTGTTCCTTGTACGACAGCTTCTTCGCTGTCGAAGGTCCCGCGGCACGCCCTTCAGCAGGAACGGACGGCCTCAGAGTGGCCGCGCGAGAGGCGGCTGGTGGAAGCGCTGGAGCCGGCCGTTGCCGGAGCCAATCCTGATAACCGCCGACGTACTCGCGCACGCTCCCGTCGCCCTCGAACGCGAAGGTCGTGGTGACGACGTTGTCCATGAAAGCGCGATCGTGGCTGACGAGCAGCAGCGTCCCTGACCACTCCAGAAGTTGCTCCTCGAGCAGCTCCAGCGTCTCGATATCAAGGTCGTTTGTCGGCTCGTCCAGTACGAGCACATTCGCCGGTTTCGTGAACAGGCGCGCCAGCAGCAGCCGGTTGCGCTCGCCGCCCGAGAGCGCCTTGACCGGAGAGGCCGCCTGCTCGGGCGCAAACAGAAAATCACGGAGGTAGGCGTTGACGTGCCGGACGCGGCCGTTGACGGTGACAGTGTCGTTGCCATCGCCGATGGTCGCGAAGAGCGTCCGTTCGGGATCGAGCTGCTCGCGCTGCTGATCGTAGTAGGCGATCTCCACGTTGGCCCCGCGCCGGACCGTGCCCTGGTCAGGGCTGATCTCTCCCATGATCAGCTTGAGCAGGGTGGTCTTGCCGGCACCGTTCGGACCGATCAGTCCAACGCGATCGCCACGCGTGATCCGCGCGGAGAACTGGCGCACAACCGGCGTCTCGCCGTACGACTTGCTCAC
>Ga0075421_100004813_pt1 | contig 16292 bp, 13 predicted proteins | sample SoiMetdeltSBSDD5_FD_75292 | JGI IMG/M metagenome (GOLD analysis project Ga0075421, IMG submission 75292) | Bulk soil microbial communities from a Populus tree surrounding site in Tennessee, USA - Soil MetaG P. deltoides SBSDD5 | ecosystem: Environmental > Terrestrial > Soil > Tree plantation...
CTATCACGATGGAGGTCTACTCGGAGGCGTCGTCGGCCGCGACCCGCGATGCGCTCAAGCGCCTCGGGGAGGTGCTCGACAAATGACCTACTGCTGTACTTTGCTGCTGTACGCGGCCAAGTCGATCTCCGACGAAGGCGACTGCGAGCCTGTGACCTGGGGGGATTGTGGGCCGCCGGGGACTCGAACCCCGAACCTATGGATTAAAAGTCCACAGCTCTGCCATTGAGCTAGCGGCCCCTGCGGTGACCTAGGCTACCCGAACTCGCCGAGCGGTGGCTCACGACTTACGGGAGCGAGCATCACGGCGAGGTCGTCGGCCGGGGCGTCATGGTCGTGCTCGTGTCGTTGTGGAACGGTCATGATGGCGACGTATCCCGTCGGCCACGAGCCACAGTTCCGGACATGCTCGTGGGCCGGCACGTGCGGGTGCCGGCCCACCGGGCGTGGCTGCGTCAGGCTGAGGGGAAGAGCCAGGGCAGCTCCGACGCGAGCCAGTCCCGAATCCGGGCGACCTGATCGGTCTCGGGAGTCAACCAGGGCAGCATGCCGTTGAACGCCAGGATGCCGACCACGACCGCGCCCGCCGCCAGGAGGAGACCGAACGTCGCGTCGGCCTTGCCGGCCACGTGACGACGACCGGTCGCGCCCATGCCGAGCACACCGAACAGAGCGGCCACGACGCCGAGGGCGATGCCCGGGCCGGCCAACACACCCGTCAACACGGTGAACGCCGCGGCGACACCGAAAACGAGAGCCAGAGTGGACATGAGGCTTGCCCGTGGACGCGGTCCGGCGGGCAGGGCCTCGACGGCAGAGGCCTCCGTGGTCGCGGGGACCCTCTGCCGGGTGTCGACCGTGACGGGCGGGTTCGGTCGCATGATGACGGTCTTGTCAGCGGCCAAGCGCTGCCGTTCATCGACCTTCGCCCGGGCTACAACCCGATCCTCGGCAATACCTTCGTCACGTTCGTCGATGCGGCCGTCGGCATTCTCGTCCTCGGTCGCCATCGCCGACCGTTCAGAGATCAATGGGATCCTGACCATTGAACACACCTCCTGTCGGGCGCGCACCGCTGACGCGGCAGAGTCGCGTGGGTCCCTAACCTGGGGGTACCCATCCGTCAAGCGGCCGAAACGGCGCGGGCGTTCTTTGGGGGGACACGCTGAGTCACGGCCTAGGCTGGTGCCATGACCACCGAGCCCAAGCTCGTGGACCTCGTCGAGCCCGACGGCGCGTCAATCGGACAGTCCACTGTCGACGACGCGCACGCGCCGCCGGGCAAGCTGCACCGTGCGTTCTCCGTTCTGCTCTTCGACGAGGACGGGCGAACGCTGCTCCAACAGCGCTCCTCGAGCAAAAGCCGGTTCCCGTCACGGTGGGCGAACACCTGCTGCGGGCATCCCGCGCCGGGCGAGGACGTTGTCACGGCGGCGGCCCGGCGACTGGCCTCGGAGACCGGCATACGGGTCAACGGGCTCGCCGAGGTCGGGGTGTACACATATCGGGCCGAGGACCCGGTCACTGGGTCGGTGGAGTGCGAGTACGACCACGTCGTCGTCGGGCGGTGGCCGCAGGACGCCGAGATAGCACCGGATCCGGCCGAGGTGGCGGCGGTCCGGTGGGCCTCGGCCACCGAACTGGCCGCGGCGTTCGAGACGGTCGACGGGGACCACGAATACGCGCCGTGGTTCCTGGGTGTGCTCAAGGTCGCACTGGGATCGGGTCTTCCGCCAGATCTGCCGTGACGGTCGTCCCAATCCCGGTGGCTGGCCATTTCTGGGGCTGATCAACGCCGCGGGCTGGGCTACCGTACTGCGGGTTCGCCGCCCGAGCCTCCGCCCCCCGGGAGACCCTTTGGCCCGTCGCCGCGCATCCGCGCTGTCGCTCGCCCTCGTCGTTCTCAGCCTCTCCGGTTGCGCCGTTTCGCGGGGCCACGCGGCCCCGATCGCGACGCCGCCTCCCACCACAGCACCGACGCCAACGCCGAAGCCGACGCCCCGTCGGACGCCGACCCCGACACCCGTGCCGACCCGCAGCCCGAAGCCGAAGCCGTCGACGACGAAGCGGCCCACCCCGACGACGACCGTCCAGCCCGCGAAGCTCCCGCAGACGGGCGGCTCGGGACCGGCCGGCTCCAGGCGCTCGACGGGCAACGCGACCGTGGCACTCACGTTCGACGACGGGCCTGACCCGGTCAACACGACGAGGCTGCTCGACCTGTTGAAGAAGAACGGGGTCAAGGCCACGTTCTGCGTGGTCGGTTTCCGGGCGCGCGACAACGGCGACCTGATCCGGCGGATCGTCGCCGAGGGTCACACCATCTGCAACCACTCGTGGCAGCACCTGATGGACCTTGGCCAGCGGACCGACGAGGAGATCATCAAGGACCTCCGGGCGACGAACAACGCGATCCTCAAGGCAGCGCCCAACGCCAAGATCAAATACTTCCGTGCCCCCGGCGGCAACTTCACACCGCGGCTCGTGGCGCTGGCCAAGAGCCTCGGGATGACCTCCCTCTACTGGTCGATCGACACCCGTGACTGGGAGCATTCCGTGTACGGGCACGGCACAACCATGGTCAACCACATCATCTCGACCGTGAAGACGCAGACCCGCCCGGGCGCGATCGTGCTCTCCCACGACAACGGCAAGCCGGACACGATCACCGCGTACGCCACCCTTCTGCCGTGGCTCAAGCCGCGCTTCCGGCTCGTCGCCCTCCCCGCCTGACTCGCCTAGCTCACTGGTCCGGTGCCGGCCGGGGGCGTTTGGCGATCACCTGGGCCGTCACGTATGCTTTGCACGCCTCCGGCGGGGCCGGATGGGTGCACGTTGCCTATCAGCGCGTATGCGATGATTGCGGAGCCGCCCCCATCGTCTAGCGGCCCAGGACGCCGCCCTTTCAAGGCGGTAGCACGGGTTCGAATCCCGTTGGGGGCACGGTGTCAGACACCGGCACGAGGTCCTGTGGAGCAGTCGGAGTGCTCGCCGCCCTGTCAAGGCGGAGGTCGCGGGTTCAAGTCCCGTCAGGACCGCACAATCATCAGGTGTTATCAGCTCAGCACGTTATCGGCTCAGCGCCGCCGCGACCCGACGTGTAGCATGAGCCGAGCACCCGGCCAGGTAGCTCAGTTGGTACGAGCGTCCGACTGAAAATCGGAAGGTCGGCGGTTCGACCCCGCCCCTGGCCACCCCGGATGACCGGCCCTGTTCAATACTGACCCAGTGGATCGTGGACGCTAGTGGGCCGTATGTGACGCAAAGCGTCCACGATCCACTGAGACGGGCCCTAGTCCGTCGGTCGGGTTGGTATCGGGATCAGGTCGACCGGCGGCCCTGTCCTGATGTCACTGGTGGCCACGATCAGCACTCGATTGTCGGCCGTGAACGCGAGATCGGATACGGCGTCACAACGTGTATTGATCAACTGTACGCCGGTGGCCAGGTCGAGCACGACGAGGGCCTTGCGCGCGGTGTGGATCGATTGGGCCACGAAGGCGAGCAGGTCGCCATCGGGCGAAAGCTCAGCGGTTTCGGCCTGGTGATCGGCCAGGCCGTGGACGCGGGGCTCGCCCAGGTGGGGCAGCGCGTACACCGACACGCCGAACTCCGGCCCGGCTGGGCCGCCCAAGAACGGGCGAGGGGACGATAGACGGCTAGCGGCGAGGAGCCGTTCCTCACGGTCGGTACTCAGCCGGAAGGCGGGCGTCCCGATCGGTGCTGCCAGTTCGATCCCGTCGGGGTCGAGCCGTTGTAGGCCAAGGTCGGTCGCGACCAGCAGCTGCCCGTCCCGCAGGTACCGCATCCGGCGGGGGCGTCCGGCCGTCTGGAGTTCGCGCAACGGATGCAGCCGATCGTCAAGCACCACCAATTGGCGATCGTGGGTTGTGACGGCGACGCGTTCACCGTCGGCCCGGACGGCGACGGAAGCGGCCTCGCCGCGGAGCTCGACCTGCTGCAAGGTCCGGCCGTCCTGCACATCCAGGAGCAGCAGGATCGTGGCGGGGACACCGTTGTTGTAGCGGAGTCGCAGCGCGTGCAACGGCCGCCCAGCCTGGGGCAGCGCGAGCTGGCGGATCGAGTCGCCCCGCCCTGGAAACTCGCATGCCCACCGCCGCGTGAGATCCAACCCGGACAGGTCGAACGCGGCCACGCGCCGGAGAGACTCGACGCGCCCACCTGCCGACCTGTTCGGGTCCTCGGCCGACCCGGCCAGATAGAGCCCGCCGTCTGTCCCGAGAGCCAGCGTCTCCGCGCTGGCGAAGGCGCCATCCACGTGCGTCTCGCGCTCGTAGCGGGCCGCGACCGAGGGGGGATTGAGGTCGGCCGCCCGCCGCAGCCTGGCGGCCCGGTCCTCGTCGACGAAGAGCAGGAGGAGCAGGCCATCGCGTTCGGCGCCCGCACCGAACAGACCCTCCGAGTCCAGGAACCTGAGTGCGTCGGTGGCCGCGGTGAGCAGGGCGGACCACAGTTCACCCCGGCCGGCGTCGCCCTTACGGTCGTCGTCCGGGAGCAGCGAGCGGACGGCGCCGCCGCGGTGCAGGTCGAAGCACAACTGGAACAAGGGTGAGTCTGCGACCGAATATCGCAGTGCGTCGGCCGCCTCGGCAAGCTCATCGTGGTAACCCTGGTTGACGTATTGGCGAGCGACCTGGGCCAGACCCTGCTCGGTGAGCACGCAGGGCACCAGGTTCCTCGCCGGTCCGCAGGTGAGTGCGTCCACAACGAGGGCGTACGGCACGTGGTCGGGATTGTGTTCCCGCGCCACCTGCCAGACCTGGGAGATGTCCGCGATGAAGGCCGCCCGCAGATGGGCCGACGTCGGTTGCATGGCGGGCACCGTACCGCGGATCCAGGCGTCAGTTGCCCGATCGCGGGTCCAGCTGAGATCCTGCGCGACGTGTTCAACGGCGTCACAAGGTCTCTACAACGCGACCACAGGACGCTGGAGGCATGTCGAGATTGAAGCGCGCCGTGCTGTTGGGCGCCGCGGTGCTGGCCGCGGTCCCACTCGCCTTCGCGATCGGCGGGCGGCCGAGCCAGGCCGACGTCTGCGCGCGGCCATCACCGCCGCGGTCGTGCCCGATCCCGAATGGGAGCCGTACCTGGAGGACTTCCACATCGAGCTGGTCGACCCCAGCGCCGGCCTCCTGGTGCTCTCGCCCATCGGGCAGGGCCGGATCTTCGACGACGACTCGGGGCTAGAACTCACCACTGTGGATGATCAGGTTTGCCCGACGCCGCTCGGTCAACAGCCGACTCCGTCCGCCGCACCCGCCGAGCCCGAGACCTGCGGCTGGGACAACGGCGACATCTGGCCCTTCGTCCGCATCGTGCGCAACCGATTCACCGAGGAGCCCGTCAGCGTATGGATCGACACGGTGGACGGCACGGCGGTGCACGGCGTCGACTACGTGGCCGTCCATACCGCCGTGACCATCGAACCAGGGCGCGCGACGGAGCAGATCACCGTGCCGCTGTTGTCGCGGAAGGCCTCGACACGGTCCTTCTCGGTTCAGATATCGCAGGCCATCGTCGTCGATGGCGCCGCCCGCGTGGTCATTGGCGGTCCGCCGGCGTAACCCGCAGGTGGGCCAGCGTCGCCGTCTCCAGGTGCCGGTCGCCCAGCTCTCGGCTGGCGGCCAGGGCCTCGCGCAAGCGGATCCTTGCGGTGGCCTCGTCGCCGCGGGCCCGGTGGACGAGCCCCAGGAGGGTGAACGTCTCGACCTCCTTGCGCCGGTCCCCGATCCGCCGGCGGATCGCCAGCGCAGCCTCCAGGTCGCCCAATGCCCGGTCATGGTCGGCAACCGCGAGGTGCGTCTCGCCGAGGTTCTGCAGCACGCCGGCCTCCAGGCGCAACTCGCCGGCCTTCCGGGCGAGGTCTAGGGCGTCCTCGAGGTATGAGAACGCCCGAGCCCACCCATTCATCCGGGCGTACGTGTAGCCGATGTTGCTCAACGCCAGCACGATCCCGGGCCGGTGGTTGTCCGCGGTATGCAACTCGAGTGCCGATCACCGTGAACATCTCCGCCGACCCGCAGCCGCTCTACGACCGCCAGAACGACATCTCGCCGTACTGGGGCGGCGCCCGGTGGACCAACGTCAGCGCCGGCTGGCTGTGCAGCACCGGGTTCACCCTCAACTGGCAGGGCGCGCGGCGGATGCTCACCGCCGGGCATTGCGGCAGCAACGGCGAGTCCGTCCGCATCGGCAACGTGCTCCAGCCGCTGACGACCCTGAGCATGGACAATAACGCCCGCGACACCGTGATGATCAACCCGCCGCCGCTGCGGACGTTCGCGGGACGGATCTACGCCGGACCGTACTGCTGCGTCACGACCAGCATCCGCGTCGCCGGCTCGACCTCCGACTTCGTGGGGAACTGGATCTGCACCGGTGGCGCGTCCAGCGGCGAACACTGCAGGATCAAGGTGGTCGCCGTCAACGCGAGCACGCTCGGCATCACGCCGCTGACGTACGCCGAGCATGTCGACGGGGCGTGCGCCGCCGCGCTGGGCGACAGCGGCGGCCCCGTGTACTCGTACAACGAGCCGCTCCCCTTCTGGAAGCCCGGCGTCCGGGGCCGCGGCACGATCACCGCCGGCTACGAGGACCACACCGACTGCCCGGGAGAGGTGGCTGACGGGACCTACCGGGTGTACTACGCACCCCTGCAGCGCCCGATTCTCGACCCGCACATCGGGTCCCTCGCCTTCTACGGCGCGACCCTCCTCATCGGCTGACGTCCGGCGACGTTCCGGGAGGTCATGATCTGGGTGGATCCTGGAGGCTGTGTAGGCCACACGATCCACCCAGATCATGAAGAAGTCGCGATCAACACTGCGCGCGAGTACGGATTAGGGCCGGGCCCCGGCGAAGGCCGAGCGCGACGACGAGCCCCCGTGACTCGCGGCGCACCGGCTCCGGGCGGCCCTCAGTCAGTCGCGGACAACACTCATCCAGTCCCCCGTTCGCTGTCTCTGCTGGTCCTCGGTCTCGGCTGGTTACCCGCAGCAGGGCGGCGACCCATAGGTTGCCAGGTGGGGCGTCCGGTTTCGTCCGGCGCCGGACGCAACCGCCGGACGCGACCTCCGGACGCCCACCGCTCGCCATCGCGGATCTTGTGGTGTAGTTGATCGATGTCTGGCGGCGGGCGTACCGATCCCGTGGCGGTGCTCAGGGCCAAACTGATCGCGCTGTATGACGCGGCTCGTCGGCCCTCGTACCGCCAGTTGGAGGTGCACGCCGCCCGGGAGAGCCTGAACCTCGCCCCGTCCACGATCGGCGACCTGCTCAACGGCACCGGAACCCCGCGCTGGGGCACCGTCGAGGCGTTCGTCCGCGCCTGCGCCCGGCACGTCAAGGCCCGCAAGATTGCTCTTCCGGATGACCGATTCGACCTCGACCGATGGCACGCCGACTACGTCGCGATGGAGAGCGCCCCCGCCGACCGGGTCCCGCGCGGCAGCGCCGCCAAGGTCGGCCGGCGGCGCGGGCCCGTGGTGCCGTCGCAGTTGCCGGCCGACGTGGTCGGGTTCACCGGCCGCGACGACCAGCTCGCCGCCCTCGACAAGCTCATCGCCGACGCGAACGGCCACTCCGACGCCGCCCGGACGGTGGTGATCTGCACGATCGTCGGCACCGCCGGCGTCGGCAAGACCGCCCTCGCGGTCAACTGGGCGCACCGGGTGCGGGAGCAGTTCCCCGACGGCCAGCTCTACGTCAACATGCGTGGGTTCGACTCCGCCGAACAGGTGATGGATCCGGCCGACGCGGTCCGCGGCTTCCTCGCCGCCCTCGGGGTGGCGGCCCGCGACCTACCGGCCGACCCGGACGCGCAGGCCGCCCTCTACCGCAGCCGCCTCGTCGGTCGGCGGATGCTGGTGGTTCTCGACAACGCCCGCGACAGCGCCCAGGTCCGCCCGCTGCTGCCCGGCGCGCCCGGCTGCGTGGTCATCGTCACCAGCCGCAGCCAGCTCACCGGGCTCATCGCGGTCAACGACGCGCAGGCCCTCCCGCTGGACCTTATGTCCACGGTGGAGGCTCGGGAGCTGCTGAGCCGCCGGCTGGGTGCCGACCGGATCGGTGCCGAGCCGCGAGCGGTCGACGACCTCATCGACTTCTCGGCCCGGTTGCCGCTGGCCCTCGCGATCGTGGCCGCCCACGCCATCATCAACCGTCAGTCCACTCTCGACGTTCTGGCCTCGCAGTTGCGCGACGTCCGCGATCGGCTCGACATCCTCGCCGGCGACGACCCGGCCACCGACCTCCGGGCCGTCTTCTCGTGGTCCTGCCACACGTTGAGCGACGGCTCGGCGCGGCTGTTCCGCCTGCTCGGCCTGCATCCCGGGCCCGACATCTCCGCCGCGGCCACGGCGAGCCTGGCCGGACTGCCCGATCCGCGGGTGCGGCCACTGCTGCGGGAGCTCGCGGACGCGCACCTGGTCGTCGAGCATCTGCCCGGCCGGTACACCTGCCATGACCTGCTTCGGGCCTACGCCGCCGAACAGGCCGCCGAGGTGGTCGACCAAGACGAGCGCAACGCCGCGACCCGCCGCCTGCTGGACCACTACCAGCACAGCGCGCGCCGCGCCGACCTCCTGCTTACCACCCCGGACCGTGAGCCGATCACCCTGGCCGACGCGCAACCCGGAGTTAGCGCCGAAACGTTCGGCGACCGCGACGCCGCGCTCGACTGGTTGACCGCCGAGCATCAGGTGCTGCTCGCCGTCCTGGAGTTCGCCGCTGTCAACGGGTACGACACCCACGCCTGGCAGCTCGCCTGGAGCCTCACCGTCTTCCTTGACTCGCGGGGGCATTGGCACGACTGGGTCGCCACGCAGATCACCGCTCTGGCGGCCGCCCGGCGGCTGGGGGATCTCAAACCGCAGGCTCGGGCCCACCGCATTCTCGGGGTCGCCTACATGCGGCTGGGCCGCTACGAGGACGCGCACGCGCAGCTCCAACTGGCCATCGACGCGTACGGTGAGGCCGACGACACCGCCGGGCTGGCCCACACCTACGTCAACCTCGGCGGTCTGATGAGCCGGCAGGACCGCTACGCCGAGGTTCTCACCTGCGCGCAGCAGGCCCTGGGCCTCTACACCGCCGCGGGCGACCAGGTCGGCGTCGCCGACAGCCTCGGCGGCATCGGCTGGGCGTATGCCCATCTCGAGGACTTCGAACAGGCCCTGACCTACAACCAGCGGTCACTGGCTCAGTTCCAGCAACTGCAGGCGCCCTACCGCGAAGCGGACGTCTGGACCAACCTCGGCTACCTCTACACCCGACTCCACCGCTACCCGGAGGCGATCGAGAGCTACGAGCAGTCCATCGCGCTGTTCCGCAGCCAGTCCGACCGCTACTTCGAGGCGGAGATCCTCACCAGCCTCGGTGACACCCACTGCGCTGCCGGTGACCCCGGCGCGGCCGCCACGGCGTGGAGGAGGGCGTTGACCATCCTCACCGAGCTGGACCACTCCGACGCCGACAAGGTCCGCGCCAAGCTCCGCGAGCTGTCGTCCACCACGCCGGCCTAGAATTGACGTACCCCCGGCGTACGGTCACGGGCCATGAGCATCGGGTCATACCTCCGGGAGCACGGTCGACCGCTGGACCTCCATCTCTACGAGCACCTCTTCGAGGGTGCGAGCGCGCGGCCCTTCCTCGACGCGTTGGCGACCTACCAGAACGCCGACGGCGGCTTCGGCAACGCGCTGGAGCCGGACCTGCGCCTGCCCGACTCATCGGTCCTGGCGACCATCGTGGCGTTCCAGTACCTGTCGCGGGTGGACGCCCGCGCGGACGAGCTGGTGGGTCGGGCCGTGCGCTATCTCGTGGACGCGTACGACCCGGCGCACGACGGATGGATCAATGTCCCGCCGGCGGCGGAGGAGTTCCCGCGGGCGCCGTGGTGGCACTACGCCGACGTCCTGACGTGGGCCGGCTGGGGTAACCCGTCCGCCGAGGTCCTCGGCTACCTGCTCGAACGCCGGGGCCTCGTCGACGACGACGCGCTGCTGCACCGGCTCACCGAGCGGGCCGTGCACCGGCTGCACGAGATCGCCGACCCCGAGCATCACGAGATCAAATGTTTTGTCCGCCTGTACGCGCGGGCGAACGATGCCCTGAGGTCACGCCTGCGGGAGCCGCTGGCCGAGCACATCAAGCGCGCCACGAAGACCGACCCCGAGGACTGGGAGGGCTACGTCGCGACGCCGCTGGTGTTCATCACGTCGCCCGATGCACCCTTCGCGGACCTCTTCGACCGCAAGCTCCTGCTGGCGAACGCCCGGCACCTGCGCGGCCAGATGGTCGACGACAGTCACTGGAAACCCACGTGGGACTGGGGTCAGTACGCGGAGGAGTGGGCCACGGCGCGGGTCGAGTTGACCGGCAAGCTCACCGTCGAGCACCTCCAGCTGCTGCGAGCCTTCGGCGTGACCGTCTAGCTGCACGTTTCGCACGTGACTGGTCCGTAACGTTGTCGTCCTTACGCGTTGAGCTGGGCGTGAGCCAGGTTTCGCATCCAGGGCTTCGGGCGGCGCGGCGGCCCCAGGCCCGGTGGGCGGTCGCGCCCGTGCTGCAGAAGATGTTGGGTACGCCCGCCACCACCTCGGCGACCACGCTCGCGCCTTGGCTTGCTTCCAGCAGGCCATCGGACTGCTGTCAGACATCGGCGGCCGGCACGTGCGGGCCATCGCGCAATCCCACCTCGGCGACACCCGTCAGGCCATGGGCAACCACCAGGCCGCCCGTGACACCTGGCGCGAAGCCCTCGTCATCCTCGCCGAGGTCGACCCGGTCGAGGCGTAGAAGGTCTGAGGAAGGCTCGCCGCCGACGTCGCATGGAATCCGTCCACAGTGTCCCTGACAACGGGTCACGGCCGAATGGGTTCGCTCAGGCCGGGTCCGCGCAGCCTCTCTCACCTTCCGAGCCCATGCGCTGCTTGGCAGGACCAACTCCACGACTGGCTCCCGGCAGCCACTAGACCCGACAGCAGGGTCTGGGTGGACTCGCGGCGCACCCAGGAGTAGGCGAACCGGTCGGCCACCTCCATCGCCGACGCCCGTCGACGAAGTACGCCCGCATGCCTCGTGCCGACGCTGCCGTTCCGCAGCCACTCGATCAGTCCGTTGTCAGCCACCCGGCAAGGATCGGCCTACAGATCACTCAAGAGGTTCCCGAATTCCCATTGAGATTCGAGTCTGCGCCACGCCTGCGACCTAGGCAGACAACCCAAACGGAACCCCGGCACAACCCAAGATCAGGCTGGTTGGCCTTCCGGTGAGTCGAGGCTAACGGACGACGAACTCAGTCGCTCCAGTCGGAATCCAGTCATAATCCAGCCGTTTCGATTCCCAACCGATTTGCTTTGACGGAAGTCAATGGCAGGAATCGTGAACATTCGGCATGTCCAACCCGAAAAGAGCCGCCGATGAGCGGGTGACATAACAGATCACATTGGCGACCACAAGGGATCTGACCTCGCAGGGCAGCGCCACCATCTGGACTTCGTCAGATATCCGACGCGCCGACGAGTCGATGTATCCGGTTTGTTCGCCGACCCAAATGGTCAGACGGTTTCGGCTTGCTCGCCCTCATAGGAAGTAAAGGGAAATCGGACACTGGCGATGATCGGTCATGAATTATTGCCGGTTCGGGCACACCTTCGAAGAACTCACTGCCCTGTTGCCAATTGCCGCCGAGACATCGATCAACTTTACTGACGGTCGTATCGATCCCAATAACACCAGGCATCGCGCCATCCCGCCGTCGCGGGATCGACGTACGCCGACCCATGAGGAGTGGCCATCGATGATGAGACGGATCGTGGGGGCGAGTCAGCGCTTGCGGCTTCTAGTAATTCCGGTTGCGGTAGCGACCATGCTTTTGGGTGGCTTTCAACTCCGTGACGCCGCGGTGGATGTGCTTCCCGAGTTCAACCGGCCGACAGTGAGGATCCAGACGGAGGCGTTGGGGCTGTCCGCGGCCGAGGTGGAGCAGCTCGTCACGGTTCCGCTGGAGCAGAATCTCCTCAACGGCGTGGCCTGGCTCGAAGAGATTCACTCCGAGTCGCTGACGGGTCTGTCCTCAATCGAACTGGTGTTTCAGCCCGGCACGGACGTCCTGAACGCCCGCCAGATGGTCCAGGAACGGCTGGCCCATGCGCATACCCTGCCCAACGTCTCCAAGCTTCCCGCAATGCTCCAGCCGATCTCGTCGGCGAACCGGGTGCTCATGGTGGAGCTCTCGTCGACGTCGGTGTCAATGATCGACCAGTCCGTACTGGCGCGCTGGCGTATCAAGCCCCGACTGCTCGGGATCTCCGGTGTGGCCAACGTGTCCATCTGGGGTCAGCGCGAGCGTCAACTTCAGGTGCAGGTGGATCCGGAGAAGCTGCGCGCCCTAGGGGTGACGCTCAACCAGGTGACCGAGACCACCGCGAACGCTCTCTGGGTCTCGCCACTGACCTATGTGGAGGCATCGACACCCGGCAGCGGCGGCTTTATCGACGGACCCAACCAGCGTCTCGGGATCCGCCACGTGCTGCCGATCACCGATGCGGCCGACCTTGCCCGGGTGGTGGTGGACCGGACCGGCGCGAACCCTCTGCGGCTTGGCGACGTCGCGACAGTGGTGGAGGACCACCAGCCACTCATCGGTGACGCGGTCGTGGACGGTGGTCGCGGCCTCACGCTCGTGATCGAGAAGTTTCCGGATGCCAACGCCCGCGAGGTAACGGCGGCGGTCGAGGCGGCACTCGCGTCGATGGCGGTTGGGCTGCCAGGAGTCACGGTCGACACCAGACCGTTCCAGCCCGCGTCGTTCATCGCGTCGGCCCTGAACAACCTCGGTCGGGTGCTCCTGCTCGGGTTGGCCCTGCTGCTCGTGGTGTTCCTCCTCCTGTTCGCTGGCTGGCGTGGCGCACTGACCGGCCTGCTGTCGGTGCTGGCCTCGCTCGGGTCCGCGGTCATCGCGCTGAACTGGCTCGGTGTCACCTTCAACGCGATGATCCTGATCGGCCTGGTGATGGCGCTCGGGGTGATCGTCGACGAGGCCGTGGTCAGCGTCGAACAGGTGCGGTGGCGCCTACGACAACAGGATCCGAGCAGCGATGTCCCACTCGTTGAGGCGGTGCGTACGGCGTTGGTCGGAGTCCGGATTCCAATGATGGCCGCGACCCTGGCAGTCCTCGCGACCGCGGTCCCGCTGTTCCTGTGGAACGGAGTAGCCGGCGCATTCCTCGGCCCGACCGCCCTCGCGTACGTCTTCGCGGTCGCCGCCGCCATCGTGGTCGCCTTCACGGTCACCCCGGCCCTGGCCGCTGTACTGCTCACGCGGCCCCCGCGGCGGGTCCGATCGGCCGGTCTCCTGTCTCGCGGGTACCGTGCCGTCGTCGGCCCGATGGCGGCGCGGCCGCGGATCGGTTACGCCATCGTCGCGGCCCTGATCCTGGCGGGCGTGGCCGCAACGCCGGCGCTGTCCGGCTCTGGTCTTTTGCCCGCGATGCGCGAACGAGACCTCCTCGTCAACTGGACAGCGGCCACCGGAACCTCGCGCACCGAGATCATCCGTATCACCGACACTGTCACCAACGAACTGCGCGCCATTTCCGGTGTACGCAATGTCGGCGCCCACATAGGGCGCGCGATCACCTCGGACGAGGTAACCGATGTCCACTCCGGACAGTTGTGGGTGAACATTGATCCCAAGGCCGACTACGACCGTACGATCGCCGCGGTCACCCAGTCGGTGAACGGCTACCCGGGCATCCGCGCCGAGATTCGCGGCTACCACAACGAGATCCTGGCGACCGCTCATTCCCGGGTGGCGCCAGACGAGGTGCGCGTCCGGATCTACGGCAACGACGCGACGGTGCTGAGCGACAAGGCCGTGCAGGTGCGTGACCTGGTCGCCGAGGTCTCCGGCGTGACCAGCGCCAGCGTTGACCAGCCAGCGGCGGCGCCGACCATCGAGATCAAGGTGGACCTGGCGCAGGCGCAGAAGCACGGTCTCAAGCCGGGCGATGTCCGGCGGGCGGCGGCGACGCTGGTGTCCGGCGTGGAGGTGGGCAGCATCTTCGAGGACCAGAAGGTCTTCGACGTGTTGGTGGTCGGTGTGCCGGACCTGCGGTTGAGCCTGACCACCACGGAGAACCTGCTCATCGACAAGCCGGACAACACCCAGGTGCGCCTCCGGGACGTGGCCGACGTCAGCGTCACCACCAGTCAGAACGTCATCCGGCACCACGCCGTCTCCCGGTACGTGGATGTCACCGCGCAGGTCGGTGCCGGCGATCGGGATGCCGTGGCCAAACGGATCCAAGGCCAGCTCCGGGGGGTGACCTTCCCGAGCGAGCACCACGCCGAGATCCTGGGTGGCGCAACGGGTGAGACCAATGACCTGATGTACGTGTTGATCCTGATCCTCGGCGCTGCGGTGGCGGTGGTCCTGCTGATCCAGGTCGTGTTCGCGTCCTGGCGGCTGGCCCTGCTGGCGTTCCTGTCGATCCTCGCGGCCACGACGGGTGGGCTGTTCGCGGCCGTCGGCTTCGGAGGTGGCGCCATGACCCTGGCGACGATCGCCGGGCTGCTCGCCGTGGTCGCCATCGCCATCCGGTGGACCGTGGCAACAGTGCGGCAGGTGCAGGATCGGGTTGCCCCCGGCGAGCGGGCCGGTGCCGCACTCGTTCAACAGGTGGCCGTCGAGCGGTTCAAACCCATCGTGACCACCACCCTGGGGCTTGGCCTGGCTCTGGCGCCACTGTTCCTCGTCGGCGACATCCCCGGTCTCGAAGTTGTGCGACCGCTCGCGGTGGTGCTGTTGGGTGGTCTGGTTACGGCCGCCGTGGTCAACCTGCTCGCGGTGCCAGCCCTGTGCCTGCACGCCGGATCGGCCGACACCGAGGCCTCCACCTCCCAACCGCAACCCGGCCCACAAGCCAATCCGACTCCAGCATCGGTCTGAAAGGTGTCCCCAACATGTTGCTAATCGACGCAGGAGCGATCCGGGCTGCCGTAGCGACCCTGGTCGTGGGCTTGGCCCTGGCCGGGTGCGACAAGGGCTCCGCGGCACCGGCGAACGCCGAGAAGCCGGCCACGGTCGAGGCGATCGCCGGTTCGTCCATAAAGCGGATCACCCTCGTCCCAGCGGCCGCGGAGCGGCTGGGGGTCAAGACCTCGACCGTCAATGAGACCACAGTGGACGGTCAGCTCGTCCGGACGGTGCCGTACGGCGCGCTCCTCTACGACGCGGACGGCAAGACGTGGGTTTACACCAACCCGCAGCCGTTGGTCTTCGTCCGGCAGGCGGTGACTGTCATCCGCATAGAGAAGGACCTCGTCCTGCTGTCCGACGGTCCCCTCGCCGGCACCGAGGTCGCCAGTGTCGCCGTGTCGCTGCTCTACGGCACCGAGGTCGGGGTGGGCAAGTGACCGGCCATGGGTCGAGGGCCGCACGATGATGCGGTGGATTGTCGGGTCGAGTCTGAAGCTCCGCGCCCTGGTGGTAGCGGTCGCCATCGGCCTGATGGCGGTCGGGTTCGGCCAGCTGGGCTCCTCCGCGGTCGACGTGTTTCCCGAGTTCGCCCCGCCCAAGGTCGAGGTGCAGACCGCCTGTCTCGGACTATCGGCGGCGGAGGTCGAAGGACTCATCACCGTACCGCTGGAGCAGGCGTTACAGGGCGTCGCCGACCTGGACGTGATGCGCTCCCGATCGGTGTCCCAGCTCTCCCAGATTGAGCTGATCTTCAAACCCGGTACGGACCTGCTCAAGGCGCGCCAACTGGTCCAGGAGCGGGTTGCGACGGTGACCCCGACGTTGCCGAGCTGGTCCACCCCACCGGTGATCATCCAGCCGCTCTCCGCGACCAGCCGCATCATGAAGATTGGTATCTCGTCGCCGGACCGGACTCTCATCGAGCAGTCGATGATCGCGTTCTGGACCATCCGCGCCAAGTTGCTCGGAGTGCCGGGTGTGGCCAACGTGGCGATCTGGGGCCAGCGCAAGCAGATGCTGCACGTCCAGGTCGACCCGAGCCGGATGAAGGAACACAACATCACGCTCAACAAGGTGATGGGGGTGACCGCGGACGCGCTCGACGCCGGCCTGCTCAAGTACAGCGGAGGGTCGGTCGTCGGCACTGGGGGCTTCATCGAAACCCCTAACCAGCGGCTCGGCATCCGGCATGTGCTGCCCATCACCTCTCCGGAGGAGCTCTCCCGAGTACTGATCGAGCAGCGCGACGGCACGGACATCCGGCTCGGGGACGTCGCGGACGTCAAGA
>Ga0075421_100004814_pt1 | contig 16290 bp, 13 predicted proteins | sample SoiMetdeltSBSDD5_FD_75292 | JGI IMG/M metagenome (GOLD analysis project Ga0075421, IMG submission 75292) | Bulk soil microbial communities from a Populus tree surrounding site in Tennessee, USA - Soil MetaG P. deltoides SBSDD5 | ecosystem: Environmental > Terrestrial > Soil > Tree plantation...
AGCTCCTTCACGTTTTCGGGCGTCATTTCAGCCTTGTCGAACGGCATGCCTTGCAGCTCGATCTTACGCTCGACGTTCATGAGCTCGGGCTTGGCCGCCTTCGGCTTCGCTTCGGGTTTCGCCTCGGGTTTGGGCTTCGCTTCCGGTTTTGCTTCAGGCTTCGGCGCCGGAGCGGGCTTCGGAGCGGGCTTGGGCACGAGATCCGGATCGCACTCAGCGACCGCGAGCGCCGGCGTCCACTGGCTGGTCCGCACACAAACACCTGCGCCAATTGCCCGCACGATGCCGCCTTGCGTATCGGTCAGATAACCGTCCTTCCGTTCACCCGTGGCCGCGGACCCCGTGGCAGGCAAGAGCGCCGCACATATTGCCGCGGACGCCAAAGTAAGCCGAAATCCTGAACTCATGTTCTTGTTCCTCCTGATTTACGATGAATTACTAAGCCGCTAAACACTGGATACAAAAGAGTTTCTCCCCTTCCCGTCACTAGATATCACAAGTGGCGACGGCAAATCAAACATGCCGGGATCATAACACGCCTCAGACGCAAAAAAATCACACACTGTTGCGAAAATGAAACGCTTCAGCCCGCTTTTCGGCTTCGTGTCGTGGAACGTCCGGTGACGTCCGTACTCCGCGAATCGTGCAGCTTTCGCGCTCCCCTTTGAGCGCATCTGAGAGATCCCAGGCGCACCGCGATCGAGTCGCGGTGCGGGTGACGTAGCAAGCGAGCGGCATGCCTGCAATGGCGCGTTTTGCCCGAGTCGGGCAACGTTTGCGTGGCAGAGCTCAATTCCTTCCGCAGCTTCAGGCGCAGCATCACCGCAACCGAGCGCGCCGCCGGAGCGACCTTACGCCGCGGCGTGACTGCGTCGGTCGGGTTTCTCGGCGCGGCTGAACACGTTGTTTCTTGGGGATTTTGGGTCCGCCGGCGCAGTGCAGAGCGATGCGTCAGCATGGTAAAATTGACGGTTTTTAGCTCGACCCAACGGTTTTCACCGCCCCCTTCGCATGGATCAAGTCGCCAAAGAAACACTCCCCATAAGTCTCGAAGAGGAGATGCGGCGCTCCTACCTCGATTACGCCATGAGCGTGATCGTCGGGCGCGCGCTTCCCGACGTGCGGGATGGGCTCAAGCCAGTGCACCGCCGCATTCTGTTCGCGATGCACGAGGCGAACAACGTATGGAACCGCCCGTACGTGAAGTGCGCACGCGTTGTCGGTGACGTGCTCGGTAAGTACCACCCGCACGGCGACGCCGCGACGTACGAAGCGCTCGTGCGCATGGCGCAGGATTTTTCGATGCGCTACACGCTGATCGACGGGCAGGGGAATTTCGGCTCGATCGACGGCGACTCCGCTGCGGCCTACCGCTATACCGAGTGCCGGCTCGAGAGAATCACGTCCGACATGTTGGCCGATATCGACATGGAGACCGTCGATTTCGTGCCGAACTACGACGGAAAGGAGCGGGAGCCGGTCACGCTGCCCACGCGCATCCCCAACCTGCTCGTGAACGGCTCGTCGGGTATCGCGGTGGGGATGGCGACCAACATCCCGCCGCACAACCTGTCGGAAGTGATCGACGCGTGCCAGGCGCTGCTCAAGAACCCGCAGCTTTCCGTGGACGAGCTGATCGAGATCGTGCCCGCGCCGGACTTTCCCACGCGCGGTGTCATCTACGGCGTTGCGGGCGTGAGAGAAGGCTACCGCACCGGCCGTGGACGGATCGTCATGCGGGCGCGCACCCATTTCGAAGAAGCGGATAAAAGCGGCCGCGTATCCATCGTGATCGACGAGCTGCCTTACCAGGTCAACAAGGCGAACCTTCTCATGCGCATCGGCGAGCTCGTGCGCGAGAAGCGGCTCGAAGGCATTTCAGATATCCGCGATGAGTCGGACAAGCGCGGCATGCGCGCCGTGATCGAGCTGAAGCGGGGCGAAGTACCCGAGGTGATCCTGAACCGCCTCTGGAAGGAAACGCAGCTTCAGGACACGTTCGGCATGAACCTGGTCGCGCTCGTCGACGGACAGCCGCGGCTCCTCAATCTCAAGCAGTTCATCGAGGCGTTCCTCCGCCACCGGCGCGAGGTCGTCACGCGCCGGACGGTGTTCGAGCTTCGCAAGGCGCGGGAGCGAGGTCACATCCTGGAGGGGCTTGCGGTCGCGCTCTCGAACGTCGACGAGGTGATCGCGCTCATCAAGGCCGCGGCGAGCCCCGCGGAAGCGAAAGCCCAGCTGATGGCGCGCTTCTGGCGTTCGACGCTCGTGGAAGAGATGCTCGCACGTTCGGACAATCCGCTGTCGCGCCCGGAAGGTCTGTCGCCGGAATACGGATTGCAGAAACGCGGATACAAGCTTTCCGACGTGCAGGCGCAACGCATTCTGGAAATGCGCCTGCAGAACTTGACCGCCCTCGAACAGGACAAGATCGTCGCCGAATACCGCGACACCATGGAAAAGATCCTGGATCTGCTCGACATCCTGTCGAACCCCGCGCGCGTGACGAAGATCATCGGCGACGAGCTTGCCGCGATCAAAGAACAGTATGGAGATGCGCGGCGGAGCGAAATCGTCACGACGACCCAGGACCTCGGGATGGAGGATTTCATCGCCGCCGAGGACGTCGTGGTCACGCTCTCGCACGGCGGCTACATGAAATCGCAGCCCGTCACCGACTATCGCGCGCAGAAGCGCGGCGGCCGCGGGCGTCAGGCCACGACGACGAAAGAGGACGATTTCGTCGAGAAGCTTTTCATCGCGAACACGCACGACTACATCCTGTGCTTCTCGAACCGCGGCCGGGTTTACTGGCTCAAGGTATACGAAGTCCCGCAGGGCAGCCGGGCTTCCCGCGGAAGGCCCATCGTGAATCTCGTGCCCCTCATGGAGCACGAGAAAATCACCGCGGTCCTGCCCGTGAAAGAATTCGACGACGAGCATTTCGTCTTCATGGCCACGGCGAACGGCACGGTCAAGAAGACGGCGCTCTCCGCATTCTCGCGGCCGATGTCGCGTGGGATCATCGCGGTGAATCTCGAAGACGGTGACTACCTGATTGGGGTTGCGCTGACGGACGGCAAGCAGGACGTGATGCTCTTCTCCGACGCAGGCAAAGCCGTGCGCTTCGACGAATCCGAAGTGCGCGCGATGGGGCGGACCGCCGGCGGCGTGCGCGGCATGCGGCTCGGTCCGGGCCAGCAGGTCATTTCCCTGATCACGGCGGCGGACGAAACGCTCTCGGTGCTCACCGCAACCCAGAACGGGTACGGCAAGCGCACCCAGATCGCCGAGTACACACGGCATGGCCGCGGCACGCAGGGCATGATCGCGATCCAATGCAGCGAACGCAACGGCAAGCTCGTGGCCGCCGAGCTCGTCGCCGAGGACGACGAGGTCGTGCTGATCACGACCGGTGGAGTGCTGATTCGCATGCGCGTCTCCGAGATTCGCGAAGCCGGCCGCTCGACGCAGGGTGTGCGGCTCATCAATCTGGCGGACAACGAAGCGCTCGCCGGTCTCGAGAAGATCGTGGAGCCCGAGGAAGCCGCGAACGGAGAATCCGCCAACGGCAACGGGCATGCGCTGCCTCCCGATGCGCCCGGTGGCGAGCCGCCGGAGGGCAGCGCTTGATCGGAAATTGCAGCGAAGGACGATAGATAGATGGCACGCGTATTCAATTTCAGCGCCGGTCCGGCCGTATTGCCGGAGCCGGTTCTCGCCCGGGCCGCAGAGGAAATGCTCGACTGGCACGGGAGCGGTATGTCCGTGATGGAGATGAGCCACCGCGGCCCGGAGTTCATCAGCATCCATGCCAGGGCTGAAGCCGATCTCCGCGAGCTGCTCGCGATTCCCAAAAACTACAAAGTGCTTTTTCTCCAGGGCGGCGCGGCGGCGCAGTTCGCTGTGATTCCCATGAATATCCTGCGTGGCAGGACGAGCGCGGACTACGTGAATACGGGTCAGTGGTCGACGAAAGCGATCGGCGAAGCGAAGAAATATTGCAAAGTGAACGTCGCCGCGAGCTCGCAGGACGCGAACTTCACCTACGTCCCCGGGCAGGCACAGTGGAAGCTCGATGCGAACGCGGCGTACGTGCACATCACGTCGAACGAAACCATCGGGGGCGTGGAATTCAACTGGATTCCGGACACCGGTGATGTGCCGCTCGTGGCGGATGCGTCATCCCACATTCTGTCGCGCCCGATGGACGTGAGCCGCTACGCACTGATCTATGCTGGAGCCCAGAAGAACATCGGTCCTGCCGGCCTGACGATCGTCATCGTGCGCGACGACCTTCTGGGCCAGAGCCTACCGTCGACGCCCGGCGTCTTCGATTACAAAGTGCAGGCGGAAAACGACTCGATGTACAACACGCCTGCGACCTACGCCATCTATATGGCGGGTCTCGTGTTCGAGTGGCTGAAAGGCCTCGGGGGCCTCGCGAAAATGGAAGAGATCAACATTACGAAAGCGCGGCTGCTCTACGATTACCTGGACGAGACGGAGTTCTATCACTCGCCCGTTGCCAGAGAGGACCGTTCGCGCATGAACGTCCCGTTCACACTGCGCAACGATGCGCTGGACAAAGCGTTCTTGAGCGAAGCGGAGGCTCGGGGACTCACGCAGCTGAAGGGGCATCGTTCAGTGGGTGGCATGCGCGCATCGATATATAACGCGATGCCGATGGAAGGTGTTCAGGCGCTGGTGCAGTTCATGCGCGAATTCGAGCGTAAACATGGCTGACCGTTTCAGGATACTCACGCTGAATGCCATTTCGCCGCTGGGGCTTCGACGCTTGCCCGCCGAGCTCTACGAGGTCGGCTCGGATATAAAACAGCCCGACGCGGTACTCCTGCGCTCGCACGACATGCATCGCGACGAAATTCCGCGCACCGTGAAGGCGATCGGCCGCGCCGGCGCCGGCACGAACAACATTCCCGTTGCGGAAATGAGCGGCCGCGGTGTGCCTGTGTTCAATGCGCCGGGGGCGAATGCCAACGCGGTGAAGGAGCTCGTGATCGCCGCAATGCTCATCGCGGCGCGCAACATCATTCCGGCTTTTCGGTATGTCGACACGCTGCAGGGCGACGACGCCACGCTGAACAAGCTCGTCGAGTCGGGAAAGAAAGACTTCGTGGGTACGGAGCTGCCACAGCAGACGCTCGGCATCCTGGGACTCGGCAAAATCGGCAGCCTGGTCGCCGATGCGGCGATCAAGCTCGGCATGGACGTGATCGGCTACGATCCCCACATCACCGTCGACGCAGCGTGGAGCCTGCCTTCGCAGGTCCGGAAAGCGGGCAGCATGGAGGAAGTGCTGAAAGGCAGCGACTACGTGACGCTGCACGTGCCGCTCAACGACTCCACTCGTGGAATGATCAATGCCGAGCGCATCCGTCTCATGCGGCCGGGCGCGATCCTGCTCAACTTCGCGCGCGACGCGCTCGTACAACCCGACACCGTGGCCGAAGCGCTGAACGAGAAAAGATTGCAGTGGTATGTCTGCGATTTCCCGTCGTCGCGACTGCAGGGACATCCACGCGTCGTCGCGCTGCCGCATCTCGGTGCGTCGACTCGCGAGGCCGAAGACAACTGCGCGATCATGGTCGTCGACCAGGTGCGCAATTTTCTCGAGCAAGGTAACATCGCCAACGCCGTGAACTTCCCTGACGCGCTGCTGGAGCGTGAAGCGCCGTACCGCATTGCGATCGCGAATGCGAACGTCCCGAACATGCTCGGCCAGATTTCGACCGCAATGGCGCGCGCGGGATTGAACATCCACGACATGCTGAACAAGTCCAGAGGGGAGATGGCGTATACGCTGGTCGATGTGGACAGCAGCGTGCCCGAGGAGCTCCTCGGGGAGCTCGCGCGCATCAAGGGCGTTTTGTCGGTGCGCTACCTTCCTCAGCAATAGATTCGCGGCTTTGCGAGATCGAAGGTATGCTCGCGAGCGAGCCGCTATCCCCCGGCAGATCCGTGCCCGGTGCCCTGTCGCTCGACGGTAATGACTGACAAGCTCAAAGATCTGCGGGAAAAAATCGACACGATCGACGCACGGCTCGTGAAGCTTTTGTCGGCGCGTGCAAAAGTGGTGCAGCAAGTCGGGCACATCAAGAACGGCGCCGCGGTGTACAGGCCGGAACGCGAGGCACAGATACTTCGTCGCGTAGCGGAGCTGAACGACGGGCCGCTGCCCAGCCGCGCGTTGCAGCGGGTCTACACCGAGATCATGGCGGCGTGCCGCGCGCTCGAAGGTGAAATGGAAGTCGCATTTCTCGGGCCGCAGGGTACGTTCAGCGAAGAGGCCGCCATCAAACATTTCGGCAGCATCGTGCGGCTGATCCCGGCGGGTTCCATAGACGACGTGTTCCGTCGCGTCGAAACGGGTATTGCCGGCTACGCTGTCGTTCCGGTCGAGAATTCGACCGAGGGCGCTGTCGGCCGCACGCTCGACCTGCTTCTGGCGACGCAAACGCGCGTGTGCGGTGAGGTCATGCTGCCGATCAGGCAGTGTCTCATGAGCAAGTCCGGCAACATGAAGGCGTTGCGTAAGGTCTATTCGCATACGCAGAGTCTCGCGCAGTGCCAGCGGTGGCTCGCGCGGCATCTTCCGGGCATCGAACAGCAGCCGGTGGTAAGTAACGCCGAAGCGGCGCGTCTCGCTGCGAATGAGCCGTCAGCCGCGGCGATCGCGAGCAAGACTGCAGCGGCCCTGTACGGGTTACGGGTAATCGCGCGAAACATCGAGGACGAAGCGAACAACACCACGCGCTTTCTCGTGCTCGGCAGTAATGAGGCGGAACCTTCAGGCAAGGACAAGACGTCATTGATACTGTCCACGCGCAATGTGCCCGGAGCCATGCACGAGCTGCTGACGCCTCTCGCGGCGAATGGTGTCAGCATGACGAGGCTCGAATCGCGGCCCGCGCGCACCGGCGCGTGGGAGTATGTCTTCTACGTCGACATCGAAGGGCACAGCCGCGATCCGCACGTCGCCCGTGCGTTGACCGAGCTGGAGCGTAAAACGTCCCTCTTCAAGAATCTTGGATCCTATCCCGCGGCGGTTTCCTGATATGAGCGTCAGCGACCTCGCTCCCAAATACATTCGCGCGATTGCGCCGTACCAGCCGGGCAAGCCGATCTCCGAGCTCGCCCGCGAATTGAAGCTCGACGAGGCGTCTATCGTAAAGCTCGCTTCGAACGAAAATCCGCTCGGCGTCAGCCCGCGCGCGCAAGCAGCGATCCGCGCTGCGCTCCACGATCTTTCGCGCTATCCGGACGGCAATGGTTTCGAGTTGAAGCAGGCGCTCAACCGCCGCTACGGGATCGCGATGGAAAACATCGTGCTCGGCAATGGATCGAACGACGTGCTCGATCTTGCCGCGCGCGCTTTCCTCTCGCCCGAGAGCGACGCTGTCTATTCGCAGCATGCCTTTGCGGTGTATCCGCTCGCGGTGCAGGCGATGGGCGCACGCGGCATCGAAGTGCCGGCTCGGAATTTCGGACACGACCTGGATGCGATGGCGAGTGCCGTCACGAACAGGACACGTCTCGTTTTCATTGCGAACCCGAACAATCCGACGGGCACGATGGTAGGGGCCGATGCGCTCCAGCGCTTCATCACTGCGCTGCCTTCGCACGTCATCATCGTGCTCGACGAGGCGTACAACGAGTATCTGCCGGCGGAGGTGCGCTTCGACACGCTGTCGTGGCTCGCCGGATACGAAAATCTCGTCATCACGCGGACCTTCTCGAAAGTCTACGGGTTGGCGGGCTTGCGAGTCGGTTGTGCGTTCTCGAGCAGGGAAGTCGCGGACCTGATGAATCGCGTACGCGAGCCGTTCAACGTGAACAGCCTCGCGCTTGTCGCGGCAGCGGCCGCGCTCGAAGACCACGAGTTCATAAAGAAAACGTACGAGCTCAACCGTGCTGGAATGAAGCAGATCACCGGGGGCCTCACTGCACTCGGTCTCGAGTACATTCCGTCGTACGGCAATTTCGTGAGCTTCAGAGTGCCTCGCGCGGCGCAGGTGTTCCAGCGTCTGCTCGAAGCCGGCGTGATCGTGCGGCCGATCACGTCGTATGGCATGCCCGATCATCTGCGCGTCTCGATCGGACTCGAATCGGAGAATGCGCGTTTTCTCGATAGTCTCAGGCGTGCAATCGCATGACCGACGCTGCATCGGGGATTCGGATCGGCACCCTGGCGGTCATCGGTGTGGGGCTGATCGGCGGCTCGTTTTCACTCGCGTTGAAACGCGCAGGCCTCGTGCAGCGCGTAATCGGCGTCGGGCGCACGCAGTCGAACCTCGATACCGCCCTTCGCCTCGGTGCAATCGACGAGGCCACCACCGACGCCGCCGCCGCGGTTTCGCAAGCGGATGTCGTGCTGCTTGCTTCGCCGGTCGGCCAGTTTCCGGAGCTCATGGCACAGATTGCGCCGGCGCTGCGCCCTCACACGATCGTCACGGACGGCGGCAGCACGAAGCAGGACGTGATCGCTTATGCGAAGCGCTTTCTCGGCGAGCACTTCAGGCGTTTCGTTCCCGCACATCCGATCGCGGGCACCGAACGCAGCGGCGCGGCAGCGGCATTTGCGGATCTGTATCGCGACCGTAACGTCATACTTGCGCCGCACCCGGAGCTCGAGAGCTCCGCGGTCGAGCTGGTGCGTGGCGCGTGGGAAGCGTGCGGCGCGCACGTGGTCGAGCTCGACGCGGCACGGCACGACGAGATCTTCGCTGCCGTGAGTCACCTCCCGCACATCATTGCATTCGCGCTCGTCAGCATGCTCGCGAAACGGGAAGACTCGAGAACGCTGCTGGGCTTTTCAGGCGGCGGCCTGCGGGACACGGTGCGGATCGCCGGCAGCTCTCCCGAAATGTGGCGGGATATCTGCGTCGCAAATCGTGACGCGCTTCTGACGCTCCTCGATGATTACGCCAAAGAGCTCGAGCTTGCGCGCGGGGCGATCGAAAGCGGAGATGGCGACGCGCTCGAGACCATGTTCGAGCGTGCGCGCGACGCGAGACAGCGCTGGTTACTCAAAGAGCGCGCTTCATGACCTTGTCGCGGCGAGGGCTCTGTTGAGCCATCTCGATCTCGAGCCGATCCGCGCCGCACGCGGGACGGTCCGGCTGCCCGCGTCCAAGAGTATTTCCAATCGCACGCTCCTTCTCGCGGCGCTCGCCGAGGGCGATACCCGCGTGCGCGACGTCCTCGACTCGGATGACACGCACCGTATGCTCGAGGCGCTGAGAACGCTGGGCGTGCAAATCACGAGCGAGCGGCCCGATACGCTGCTCATCCGCGGCGCAGGCGGGAGCTTCCCGGCGAAGTCTGGAGATCTCTTCCTTGGCAATGCCGGCACGGCTTTTCGACCGCTCACGGCCGTGCTGGCCATTACGGGAGGCAACTACCGCCTTTCAGGTGTGCAGCGCATGCACGAGCGACCGATCGGCGACCTCGTCGACGCACTGCGGCGAATCGGCGCGCACGTGGAGTATCTGGCGACGCCGGGTTTCCCGCCGCTCGCGATCGAGCCCGGCGCAATTGCGCTCGAGCAGCCGGTGCGCGTGCGAGGCGCGGTATCGAGCCAGTTCGTGACTGCGCTCCTCATGGCTCTGCCGCTCGCCCGACGCGCATGCACCATCGAAATCGAAGGCGACCTGATTTCCAAACCGTACGTGGAGATGACACTCAACACGTTGCGCCGTTTCGGCGTCGAGGTGGCTCGCCACGACTGGGCGCGGTTCGAAGTGCCTGCCGCTGCGGTTTATCGCTCTCCCGGCGAGATTTTTGTCGAAGGCGACGCGTCCTCGGCCTCGTACTTTCTTGCTGCAGGCGCGATCAGCGGACTCGAAGGCGGTGGGCCGGTGCGGGTGGAAGGCGTGGGACGCGCGAGCATCCAGGGCGATGTGCGCTTCACCGAACTTCTCGAAGCAATGGGGTCCGGAATTCGAATGGGCGACAACTGGATCGAAGCCGGCGCTGGCAGCGCGAGGGGGAAACTCCGCGCGTTCGATATGGATTTCAACCACATCCCGGACGCTGCGATGACGGCGGCGATACTCGCCCTGTTCGCCGACCGGACGAGCACGTTACGTAATATCGGGAGCTGGCGGGTGAAAGAGACGGACCGCATTGCCGCCATGGCCACGGAGTTGCGAAAAGTCGGGGCGACAGTGGAAGAGGGCCCCGATTTCCTGAAAGTCACGCCGCCCGCGTCCTCCCTCACGCCTCACGCGGCCATAGATACTTACGACGACCACCGCATGGCGATGTGTTTTTCGCTCGTCGCGCTCGGCGCCGTGCCGGTGCGGATCAACGATCCCGAGTGCGTCGGCAAAACCTTCCCGCACTATTTCGACGCGCTCGCGTCGATCACGAGGGCGCGCGGATGACGGGTCCCGCGCCGGTCGTCGCCATCGATGGGCCTTCCGCGTCGGGCAAGGGGACTGTGTCGCGGAACGTCGCCTCCGCGCTCGGGTTCCACTTTCTGGACAGCGGGGCGCTCTACCGCCTGGTCGGGCTGGCGGCCCTCGAGCGCGGTACGGACCTCCGGGACACGGCAGCCATTGCCGAACTCGCCCGGAATCTGGACGCCGAGTTCAAGGACGATGCGATCGAGCTGGACGGCAGGGAGGTCACCTCCGCCATTCGGGAGGAGCGGGTCAGCAGCGCCGCATCGCAGGTGGCGGCGATACCGCCGGTCCGGGACGCACTGCTCGAGAGGCAGCGCGCATTCCGCAGACCCCCGGGGCTGGTCGCCGACGGGCGGGATATGGGCTCAGTCGTTTTCCCCGACGCGACGCTCAAAATCTATCTCACCGCGGACCCGGCCGAACGCGCCCGGAGACGCTATAACCAGTTGATCGAAAAAGGAATGGATGCTAGTATAGACGCCCTCTTACAGGAGATCCGTAATCGCGACGCCCGGGACAGTGGGCGGGCGGCGGCCCCCCTGCAGAAGTGTGCGGACGCCGTCGAGCTCGACACGACGGGACTCGGCATAGAGGCGGTGGTGTCCGAAATTCTGGTGTTGTACAAGAGAAAGGTAGCAAAGGTGCCATGAGCCCCCGGCTCGTGGTTTTTTTTAACTGACCCGTCTTCCCCGGACGGCGATTTCTTATTCTCCAACTCACTCAATGATGAAAACCTCAACCCCGGCACCTGTGGCCAACGAAAGCTTTGCCGCGCTGTTCGAAGAAAGCCTCTCCCGCAAGGAGATGCGCGTGGGCGAAGTGATTACCGCCGAAGTGATACGCGTCGACGACAACTTCGTGGTGGTCAATGCCGGGCTCAAGTCTGAAAGCTATATTCCCGCGGAAGAATTCCGGAACGATCGCGGTGAGGTCGAGGCGAAGCCCGGCGACTTTATCAGCGTCGCCATCGAGTCGCTTGAAGATGGTTACGGTGAAACGCGCCTGTCGCGTGACAAGGCGAAGCGCCTCGCGGCATGGCACGAGCTCGAAGAAGCACTGGAAAAAGGCACGGTCGTGCAGGGCACGATCAACGGCAAGGTCAAAGGCGGGCTGACCGTGATGGTGAACGGCATCCGCGCGTTCCTGCCGGGTTCGCTGGTGGATATCCGGCCCGTGAAAGACACGACGCCGTACGAGAACCGCCAGATGGATTTCAAGGTCATCAAGCTCGACAGAAAACGTAACAACGTCGTCGTTTCGCGGCGGGCGGTGCTCGAAGCCAATCAGGGGGAGGAGCGCCAGAAGCTGCTCGAGACCCTGCAGGAAGGCGCGATCGTCAAAGGCGTGGTGAAGAACATCACCGATTACGGTGCGTTCGTGGACCTGGGCGGCATCGACGGCCTGCTCCATATCACCGATCTCGCGTGGCGCCGCGTGAAGCACCCGTCGGAAGTCCTGACCGTCGGCGACGAAGTGCAGGCTAAGGTGCTCAAGTTCGATCAGGAGAAGAACCGCGTGTCGCTGGGCATGAAGCAGCTCGGCGAAGATCCGTGGGTCGGCCTCTCGCGCCGCTACCCACCTGGCACGCGTCTGTTCGGCAAGGTGAGCAACCTCACGGACTACGGCGCGTTCGTAGAGATCGAGTCGGGCATCGAAGGCCTGGTGCACGTCTCGGAAATGGACTGGACGAACAAGAACGTGCATCCGTCGAAAGTCGTGCAGCTCGGCGACGAAGTCGAAGTCATGGTGCTCGAGATCGACGAGGACCGCCGCCGCATTTCCCTCGGTATGAAGCAGTGCATGCCGAATCCGTGGGAAGAGTTCGCGATGAACCACAAGAAAGGCGACAAGGTCCGCGGCCAGATCAAGTCGATCACCGACTTCGGAATCTTCATCGGCCTACCTGGCGGTATCGACGGGCTCGTGCATCTTTCCGATCTCTCGTGGTCGCAGCCCGGCGAGGAAGCCGTGCGCAACTACAAGAAAGGGGAAGAAACCGAAGCGGTGGTGCTTTCGATCGACGTCGAGCGGGAGCGCATCTCTCTTGGCGTGAAGCAGCTCGAGGGCGACCCGTATTCGAACTACGTCGCCTCGCACGAGAAGAATTCCATCGTCACCGGCACCGTGAGGGCGATCGATGCCAAGGGCGCCGTGATCGCGCTCGAAGGTGATATGGAGGGCTATCTTCGGGCGTCCGAAGTCTCGCGCGACCGGGTCGAAGACATCCGGACGAGGCTGAAGGAAGGCGACAGCGTGACGGCGATGATCATCAACATCGACCGGAAGAATCGCACCATCAATCTCTCGATCAAGGCCAAGGACATTGCCGAGGAGGCCGAGGCGATCCAGAAGCACGCCGCGGACAAGAGCAGCGCCGGCACGACGAATCTGGGAGCGCTGCTCAAGGCGAAGCTCGACACAGCCAACACCCAACAATAACGAGGATTGAGGGAGCACCATGACCAAGTCGGAGCTGATTGCGAAGCTCGCGGCGCGCTATCCGCAGCTCGTCGCGAAAGACGCTGAACTCGCGGTGAAAATGATACTGGACGCGATGGCGAAGAGCCTCGCCGAGGGTCAACGCATCGAGATCAGGGGCTTCGGGAGCTTCGGCTTGAACTATCGACCGCCGAGGACAGGGCGCAACCCGAAATCCGGCGAAAAGGTGCAGGTGCCGGCGAAATACGTTCCACACTTCAAGGCCGGCAAGGAGCTGCGGGAGCGCGTCGATCTCAAAAAAGAATAGCGGTGCTGGCAAGGTTGGCAGCCCGGGCGGCATCTCGAAAGATGATGCCGCCTTTTTTTTATTGGGGAGGGACCTCCTGCGTCCTGTTATGCTCCAACGCCATGCGTTACGCCTTATGGCTCGCGGCCCCGGTCGTCTTTCTGTTCTTCGTGACGCTCGCCGTCAAGAACCTCGACCCGGTCATCGTGCGCTATTTTCTCGGCTACGAATGGCGCTCGCCGCTCATTTTCGTGCTGCTCATTTTTTTCATCGTCGGTGCGATGCTCGGGATCCTTGCGATGCTCGGCCATGTCGTGCGCCAGCGGCGGGAGCTCACCGTGCTGAAACGGGAGCTCGACGCGCAGCGTGGACCTGCCGCCGGAGCGCCAGGCGATCTGGTCGAGCCTTGAACGCGCCTGCAGGTCCTTTCCATGGATCTTGAATACTGGTGGCTTCTGGCGCTGCCACTGTTTTTCGCACTGGGCTGGCTCGCCGCGCGCATCGACATCAAGCAGCTCATCTCCGAGTCGCGGACGCTGCCGATGTCGTATTTCAGGGGCCTCAATTTTCTGCTCAACGAGCAGCCTGACAAGGCGATCGAAGCGTTCATCGAGGTCGTCAAAGTCGACCCGCAGACGGTCGAGCTCCACTTCGCGCTCGGCAGCCTGTTCAGGCGCCGCGGTGAGCTCGAGCGCGCGATCCGCATGCATCAGAACCTCGTCGAACGGCCGGACCTTCGGGAAGACCAGAAGCTCGCCGCGCTGTTCGAGCTCGCGCAGGACTACCTCAAAGCCGGGCTGCTCGACCGGGCGGAAGAGCTCTTCCTCAAGCTGGACGGTACCCAGCATGCGGAGCCGGCGCTCAAGTTCCTGCTCGATATCTATCAGCAGGAAAAAGACTGGCAGAAAGCCATCGGCATCGCCGGGAAGCTCGAATCCACGACCGGACGCTCGCATCAGAAAGAGATCGCCAACTTTTACTGCGAGCTCGCGAGCATCGAAATGATGCACTCGCGCCCGGAGCGCGCACACCCGTATCTCGACACGGCGCTCACGCATCATCGTCTTTGCGTGAGAGCGAACGTGCTCCTGGGCGATCTCGAGATGAGCGCGGGCAATGCAACCGCCGCCGTGGATGCATGGAAGCGGATCGAAAGTCAGAACCCGTACTACTTGTCGCTCGTGGCGGAGCGTATCTACAGCGCGTATGAAAAACAGGGCAGGCCCGAGGAGGGTCTCAATCTGCTGCGCGGATACCTCGAAAAGTATCCGTCTCTCGACGCGCTGAACGTCGTGTTCCAGGCCACGCTCGAGCGTCACGGGACCGAGCCCGCCTATCGTCTCGTGCGCGACGAGCTGCGCCGCACGCCCACGATGCTCGGACTCGACAAGCTCCTGGAAGCGCAGCTCCTGGAGGCACCGATCGACCGGCGGCGCGATCTCGAGTTGATTCGCGGGCTCGTGAACCAGCACACCCAGGGCCTCGCGATGTACAAGTGCGACAACTGCGGCTTTCGCGCGCGGCAATACTACTGGCACTGTCCGGCGTGCGCCTCGTGGGAGACCTACTCCCCGCGCCGTACTGAAGAGAAGGGTGTACCGGCGTGAGGCGGGAAGCAGGGGCCCCGGTTTCCGGGGATGCGACCAGCCGAATCGCCGGAAGCCGCCGACGCGATTGCCTATCATGTGCGATGACGGATCGGAGGCGGCACGGCTAATGAACCCCCGCGTCATCGTCGCCCTAGATTTTGCGGAAGCGAAACCCGCGCTCGAGCTCGTCGTCCGTCTCGATCCGGCCCGGTGCAGAGTGAAAGTCGGGAGCGAGCTCTTCACGAGCGCGGGCCCTCAACTCGTGGAGCAGCTTGTTGCGCGCGGCTTCGGCGTTTTCCTCGACCTCAAGTTTCACGACATTCCAAACACCGTCGCTGCTGCGTGTCGTGCCGCTGCGCGGCTGGGCGTGTGGATGCTGAACGTACATGCCTCGGGAGGACCCGCGATGCTCGAGGCTGCGCGCACGGCCACGCCGACAGGAAACGGCGCGCCGCGGCTCATCGCGGTGACGGTGCTCACGAGCATGACTGCAGCGGATCTCGCGCAGATCGGAGTTGCAGCCACGCCTGACGAAGCCGTGCTGCGATTGGCCACGCTCGTCAAGGCCTGCGGTCTCGACGGCGTCGTATGCTCGGCCCGCGAAGCCGCGACGCTGCGCGCGACATGTGGTGAATCGTTTTGTCTCGTCACTCCTGGAATTCGCCCCGCCGATGCGACGTCCGACGATCAGCAGAGAATCATGACACCGGCCGCCGCCATCGACGCCGGCGCCGATTACCTCGTCATCGGCCGTCCGATCACGCGTGCGTCCGATCCTCTCGACGCGCTCGACCGGATCAACCGGGAGATCGCGGGTAGAATGCGCGCACCATGAGAGTAGCCCGCGCGAGCGACAAAGCCCCGGCATCTGCATCCAGTCAGGGGCGCGCGCAGGGAAAAAGCAGCACGGTCGCCGCTTTCCGGCGCGAGCTCAAAAATCTGCGCAAGGCCCGCGTGCTCGTCGTCGGCGATGTCATGCTCGATCGCTACTGGTTTGGCGAAGTCGGACGTATCTCGCCTGAAGCGCCGGTGCCGGTCGTAAAAATCGACCGCGTGGAAGAGCGTCCTGGCGGGGCGGCGAACGTGGCGCGCAACGTGGCTGCGCTCGGTGCGCAGGTGAGCCTTCTGTCCGTTGTGGGACGCGATGAAGCGGGCCGTGCCCTGCGCAAGCTCCTGCGGCGCGAGCGCATCGCAGCGCAGCTGCACACGGATGCAGGTCTGGATACCACGATCAAGCTGAGAGTGATCGGACGCCGGCAACAGCTCGTGCGCGTGGATTTCGAAAAGCCGCCCAGCCACGAGGCCCTCGCTTCCAAGCTGCGCGATTTCGAAAAGCTGCTGCCGCAGATGGATGCCGTGATCCTGTCCGATTACGGAAAAGGCGGCCTTACGCATATCGTGAATATGATTCGCATGGCGCGGGAGGCCGGCAAGCATGTGCTCGTCGATCCTAAAGGAGACGATTACTCGCGCTATCGCGGAGCGAGCCTCATCACACCCAACCGCGCGGAATTCCGGGAAGTCGCAGGCGGGTGGAAATCCGAGG
>Ga0075421_100004817_pt1 | contig 16283 bp, 15 predicted proteins | sample SoiMetdeltSBSDD5_FD_75292 | JGI IMG/M metagenome (GOLD analysis project Ga0075421, IMG submission 75292) | Bulk soil microbial communities from a Populus tree surrounding site in Tennessee, USA - Soil MetaG P. deltoides SBSDD5 | ecosystem: Environmental > Terrestrial > Soil > Tree plantation...
GTCTCGATGCCCGGCGCTTTGAAATCAAGTCTTAGTAAGAGCGTCGAGACGATTCTCGACGCCGCAGACCGAGGGTCCGCGCCACAAAGGCATGCTGACGAACTTGCCGCGAAGTAGCTAGGGCCGGTACTCCAGCACGACCAGCGTCACATCATCGGCTTGCGGCGCGTCCTGCGTGAAGGCTCGGACGTCATCCAGAATCGCATCGTGCATGTGCTCCGACGATTGCGGCGCGTTTAACTTGATCACGCGGCGCAATCGATCCGCTCCGTAGAACTCGCTTCCTTCGCCCCGCGCTTCGGTCACGCCATCCGTAAAAATGATCACCTTGTCGCCGGCTACCAGCGTTGTTTCCACAGTCGCAACATTGGCGTCCGGTATCAAGCCGAGCGGCACGCCGGTCGTCTCCAGCGACCGAAGCCGTCCATCGGATGAGGCAACCAGCGGGGCGCAATGTCCGGCGTTCACATAGCGGAGACGTCCGTCACGCTCCAACGTGCAATGAAAAACAGTAGCGTACTTTTCACCTTCCGCCCGCTCCACCAGAAAGCGGTTGATGAGCTCAATCGTCTGCTGAATCGTTTGCGCGCTGTGCGAGGCGGCCGAAAGCGCCCCTTGCAAATAGCAGGCCAGCAGCGCCGAGCTGACGCCCTTGCCGGACACATCAGCCACCGCTACCGCCCAGCAGCTTTCATTCACCCGCAGCACATCGTAATAATCGCCGCCGACCTGCAGCGACGGCGCGCTGCTGCCGCAAGCCCGAAACCACCCTTCGGAAGGAAGCTGTCGCGGATACAGGCTCTGCTGAATTTGCCGTGCGACTTTCAGCTCCTCCTCGATTTTCTGCCGCTCCCGGCCCTCTTCGAGCAGTCTCGCATTGTCGAGAATCGTCGACGCCTCGATCGCCAGCGTCTGCAATAACTCGCGATTGCCCGCCGAAAGGTCGGCGACGCCGATGCGCGAGTCCATGTAGATGACCCCCACCGTTTCGTTCGCCGTGGAAATACCGATGGTCTCCTGCGTCAAGCCGGCGCCGATGCGGATCAGCGGCACGCAGACCACGCTACGCAGATCGAGATCCGCTGCCGTATGCTCCGCCCTGATCCCTGTCGCGCCGGCGTGATCGAAAGTCATGGAGAGCAGATCGCGCCGCTGCTCCAGCGCTTTCCGTATGATCCGCCGCGGCACCTGCAGATCGCTTTCGGCCAACGCATTCCCCGCGTTATCGCGCGCCACCTTCATCTCCAGATCGCCGTCGTTGCGCAACAGCAGAAATCCGCGCTCAGAGCCGGTAACCGCCAGGGCGGCGTCGATAACCGCTCCCAGGACGTCCTGCGTGGGAAGCGCCGCTTGCAGCGCGCGCGCCACCTCCATGACGGCCTTCAGTTTCCCCAGCTTGCTTCCCGTAGCGGCGGGCTCCGGGAAATGATCGATCAGCCGCGCGACCCGTCCCCCCGCTCCGACGAATATCAACTGGTAGGAATCGGCCGATCCGAATTCGATCCGGTCGGAATCCTGCAGGCGATGGCGTTCGATCCGCGCGCCATTCACGTAGGTCCCATGCCGGCTGTTCAAATCCTCGATCCAATAATCGCCGCCCTCGCGAATGATCTGGGCATGGACTCGCGACGCGCGATTATCGCGCATGACGAGCTGATTGCCGGCTTGGCGGCCTATCCGGAATGGCAGGCTTTCAATGGCGACAGTGGACCGGCGTCCCGAAGGATCCACCACAACAACGGAAGCGGCGTTGGTGGATTGTGGACTAGAGCCGGCCATCGCGCCGCGAAGCGTGCTTTGGCTTTGGCGATCGATAGCTCAGCACAGTGCGCGCCGCCGTACGCGGCTCCGGTTCCTCGCGCGCCGCTTCAATCTCCTGGGCGCGCAAAACCTGGCAGTGCGAGCAATACCCGCCGACCTCGGTGCGCGCCAGCACAATCTGAAATCCGAAATGCGCTTCGATTTGCCTGCGCAGCTTCTGCAGCGGATCGCCGAAGAACTCCTCGACCTTCCCGCAGCGCAGGCAGATCACGTGGGCGTGCTCCTGCTTGGTGCGCGTTTCGTAATAATGCTGATCTCCGCCGTAGTGCATCAGATCGAGCTCGTCCACCAGTCCGCCCTCCTTCAGCAGCTTGAGGGTGCGATAAACGGTGACCCGATTGAGCTTCGGATCCTTTTCCTTGGCCATCTGATAGAGATTCTCGGCGTCCAGGTGCTGGCCGGACTTGTCGATCAGCTCGAGCAGGATTTGCCTTTGACGTGTGAGGCGCACGCCTTTGTCTTGAAGCGACCCGCGGATGCTGTCGAGGGGCATGGCTGTCCCTTTTATTCTAACAGCAGAGCCGGAAATATCTGGACTAAAAGTTGCAAGACTTTTTGCTAAGAGAGGGACTGATGTCCGCCGCAATCGCTCATCCTGTTGACGGCCGATCTGTTGAAATCCCCAATAGATTGAAGGAGGCCGAGATTACCATCGGACGACGGACCGTCCGGCTGACCAATCTTCAAAAGGTATTCTGGCCGCGGCTCGGTCTCACAAAACGGGACTTATTGCAATATTACGCCGATATGGCTTCGGTATTATTTCCTCATCTTTGCGACCGGGCGATGATCATGAAGCGCTATCCGAACGGCGCCGGCGGCGAGTGCTTCTTCATGAAACGCGCTCCTGCTTCACGGCCCGACTGGCTCGAGACCTGCCCGATCGAGCACGCCTCGGCCGGAATCATCGATTTCCCCATCGTTCAGGATCTGGCTTCCCTGCTCTGGACCGTCAATCTCGGCTGCATCGACCTGAACCCGTGGTATGCCACCTGCGACGACGTGCGCCGTCCGGACTACCTGCATTTCGATTTGGATCCCACTCCCGACGCCTCCTTCGAGCAGGTGATCGAAACTGCGCTCGTGGTTCGCAAGGCCCTGGCCGAACTGGAAATCGACAGCTATGCGAAGACTACCGGTTCCCGCGGCATTCATATCTACGTCCCGATCGTGAGGGGGCCGAAGCAGAAGGACATTTGGAAATTCACTAAGGCGATTGCAAAAGCGCTCGAAGCTCAGAACCCCAATCTGATCACGGCCGAATACAAAGTCAAAAAGCGGCCGAAGGCTCACGTCCTGGTCGATTACAACCAGAACATGTGGGGTCGAACATTGGCATCGGTATACTCGGTCCGCCCCACGGCCCGGGCGACGGTCTCGACGCCGGTAACTTGGGACGAGCTTGAGCGGGGCATTAAGATCGAAAACTTCCGCATGGACAACATTCCAGCGCGCGTTCGCGCGATCGGGGACCTGTGGAAGCCATTGCTACAGAAAAGGGGACGCCTGCGGCTGGAACGACTCACCGGGTAATCTCCCTCGAAACAACCGCGCGATAATTTAAGTTCGCGCTATGCAACAAGCTCGCAACTGGCTTCAGGCTGCCTCGTCGGTCGTCGCGCTAACCGGAGCCGGAATTTCCGCGGAAAGCGGCATCCCGACCTTTCGCGGATCGGACGGCCTGTGGAAGAACTTCAAGCCCGAAGAATTAGCGACGCCGCAGGCCTTCGCCAAGGATCCGCGATTGGTGTGGGAATGGTACGATTGGCGCCGCAGCCTGATCGCCAACGCGGAACCGAACGCCGGACATCGCGCGCTGACGCAACTCGAGCGCGATAAGCCGGTATTCACGCTGATTACCCAGAACGTCGACGGCTTGCACGAGCGCGCCGGCGCTCGAAGATTGCTCAAGCTGCACGGAGACATTTGGCGTTTCCAGTGCTCCGAGTGCGGGCGAAACTGGCCCGATCGGCGAACGCCGCTGCCCAAGCTTCCACCTCACTGCGGATGCGGCGCGATCGCGCGTCCCGGAGTGGTCTGGTTCGGAGAACCGCTCGGCGAGGTCTGGGCGGAAGCCGAACACGCCGTCCGCGAGTGCGAAGTTCTGCTGGTTGCCGGCACGTCGGCTGTCGTCTATCCCGCCGCCAGCCTGGTCCCGATCGCGAAATCCGCGGGCGCCCGCGTCATCGAGATCAATCCCGAAGAGACGCCGATGTCCGCGCATGTAGACATCTCATTGCGGGGACCCGCCGGGGAAATCCTCCCTCAATTAGTTTGAAGAGGCGATCTAAGTAGGCACTTCCGCCGGCTTCCCGTGCGCGGTTCTCCGGCGTAGGATGTCGAGAAGAGCGAGCGTCACGGCGAGCGCCACCGGTCCTAAAATCAGTCCAGGAGCCCCGTACACGAACAGTCCTCCTACAATCGCGATAAACACCGGCAGCGTGTGCAGTCGCATCTCCTTTCCGACGAGTATCGGATAGAGCAGATTGTCGATCAGACTGACGACCAGCGTGCCCCAGGCCGTTAAAATCAGAGCCTTCCCCCAGTCTCCCTCCATGGCGAGGAAGAGCGCCGCCGGAGCCCAGATCACAAATGCGCCGAGAACCGGGATGACGGCAGCCACCGCCATCGCCGTTCCCCAAAGGACTGGCGCCGGCAGGCCGAGGAAGAAGAACATCAGTCCTCCGAGGGCGCCTTGCACAGCCGCTACCACCAGCGTTCCATAAATGGCTGCGTGAATCACCGCCCGAATTCGCTCGAAAACCTCATTCACTTCTTTCGCCGACAGCGGCACAAACGCCCGTACGGAACGCAGCGCCTTGGCGCGGTCGCGGAAAAAGAAAAACAGTGCAAAAAGAGCAATAAACAACTGTGTGACGCTCGAGATGGTGCCGGCGAGAAGTAGACCGGCCCGCTCACGGGTGGAGTCGGCCAGCTTTTTCACCTCCTCCTTCACATTGACTCGCCTTTCGAGCCAGCGAACCGCCGCCGCGACTTTTTCATTGCGCTCTACTGCTTTTCGCCAGCGCCCGGTCGATGCATCGGACTGAATCTTCTCGATGCCGCTGGATACCTCGCCGAAGACTTCGTTCGAGAGCCAGATGAGTGGGCCAAGCAGTACGATGGCCACGATCGCGACCGCGAGAAAGGCAGCAAGACTTGGCTGCGAAATATGACGAGATAGCCAGTCATGAGCCGGATGAGCCATGACCGCAAGCGCCACTGCCCATATCAGAGCCGGCAGGAATGGCGTCGTGATCCGATAGCAAATGTAGAGGGAGGCCGCCGCCGCTGCAATCAGCGCCAGTCCGGTCAGCCGATCGCGCGTGAGCCAGCCGGTTTCTTCGCTATTTTGCGGATGCGAGTTCTTTGGCATGCGCGCATCCTTATTCTCTCTCGGATGAAGACCTATCGCTGCTCGTGGCAGACTGTGCAGCCGACGGAAGCTTTCTTAGCGCGATGGCACTCCATGCAAGCCGCCATGGAAATCTCTTTCTCGCGGCGCAAGACATCCCGTTCCTTGACAGGCCCATGGCAGGACTCGCAAGTCACGCCTTCCACCGCAACGTGTTGCTTGTGATTGAACCAGACGTAATCGGGAATGTGATAAACCGGCGCCCACTCCACCGGCTTACCGGCGTCGTGAGCCGCCGTCAGTTTCGCTATTTCCGGACTGTCTTTCTTGATGGTCTTGTGACACCCCATGCAGGTGGCAGTCGGGGGTAGAGTGGCGAAATCGCCGTCACCGGGGATCGGATGACACTGCGCGCATTGCAGCTTCAATGTTCCGGCGTGCAGCTTGTGGCTGTAGGCAATCGGCTGCTCCGGCGCCGGCCGTACCGTCTTCGCGTCCGGAAGCTGTTGTCCAAGAAGTACGCCTAATATAAGGATTCCAATGCACCATCGCACCATCGATTCCATCGTAACATCACCAGTAGACGAACAAGCTAAAGCTTGTTCCACAGTGACTTCGACTCCTTGATTTGTCGTTGTGGAACAAGCTTTAGCTTGTTCGTTTCACGCTGGAAAATCGCGCTTGCGAAGCTCTTGAGCAGACTGCGCCCGCGGTCTCAGGCCGCGAGAAATTCCCGCCGCGAATGCTGCCTCGAAGAGCCCAAAGTATATCGAACCTACAGTCCTGGTTGCCGATAGCCGATAGTACCCACGAGATTCCATGAACGGCGAAGTGATGACGATGGCCACCGACTTTCTGTTGGGCTTCGTGTGTCTCGGGCTGGGTATTCACCTCCTTCATGCCCGGCATATGCTGATCGCCGGGGCTGCGTTTTTCGCAATGGGGTTCGCAGCCCTGGCTGGCGGGGCCTATCACGGGTTGGTCGGTTTCCTGGGCGAACAGGTTGCGGGCCCGATGTTCCGCGCTTCGTTGATCAGCATCGGAGTGTCGAACCTCCTGCTGGTGATTGCTGTTCTGGGTATCACGGCGCCGTCACAAAGCCGGCGGCCGTGGATCATCGGTCTGGCCACCAAGCTGGCGGCCTTCCTGTTCTGGGCCCTTCCGGGAAACGATTTCCGCGCAGCGATCGCCGACTACGCCGCTACCCTGGCGATCATCTTCTGGTTAGTGCGGAGCGGACCACCAATACTTGCCCGGCCGATCCGCGCCGGAATTTTCGTTTCAGTCGCTGCGTCAGTAGTGCAAGCCGCCCGTCTGGCTCCTTTTCCAGGCTTCAACCATAACGATCTGTATCATGTGATCCAGATCGGAGCCGTCGTGTTGTTCCATCGGGGTTTCTCGCGCGTCCCTGCGGTTTGATTACCCGCCGCTCTGCTGGATCAGCTTGCACACCAGTCCCGTCCAGCCGGTCTGATGACTCGCGCCGATGCCGGCGCCGTTGTCTCCGTGGAAGTACTCATAAAACAGAATGAGATCCTTCCAGTGCGGATCAGTCTGGAATTTCTCCGTGCCGCCATAGACGGGTCGGCGTCCGTTCTCATCACGCAAGAAAATACGCGTCAGGCGGCGCGAGATCTCGGCGCCGATGTCCCACAGACACATCATCTGTCCCGAGCCTGTTGGAAATTCCAGCTTGTAGCTCTCACCTGTGAAGTAATTGAATTTTTGCAGCGACTCGATCAGGAGGTAGTTCAGTGGAAACCACACCGGTCCGCGCCAGTTGGAATTGCCGCCGAACAATCCGGTCGCCGATTCAGCAGGCTCGTAGTCGACACGGTACTCGGCGCCGTTGACAGGCAGAAGGTAGGGGTGGCGCAAATGGTAGCGTGACAGGGCGCGGATCCCGTAGGGTGAGAGAAACTCCTCTTCGTCCAGCAGATAGCGCAGCACGCGCGGGAGACGCTCCAGATTCACGATGGAAAACAGCCTGCGAACGCTGCCGTCCGGCATCCGCTGCTCGTCGATGTGATCGCGCACGGTTTCGTTATTGCGCAGGAACCACTCCATGCGGCGCCGAAAGCCTGGGAGCTTTTCAATGTGTTTGGGCTCCAGGGTTCCGACGGCGAACAGAGTGATGAATCCCACTCCAGAGCGGATTCGCATGGGCCCGTGCCTGCCGTCGGGCAGGTGCAGCACGTCGTAGTAGAAGCCGTCTTCCTGATCCCACAAGCCATGGCGGCCTTCTCCCATGTTGTTCATCGCCTCGGTGATGTGCACGAAGTGCTCGAAGAATTTGCTGGCCACGTCTTCATACGCGGGATCTTCGGACGCCAACTCGAGCGCGATGGCGAGCATGATCAGGGTATACATCGCCATCCAACTGGTGCCATCGGACTGTTCGAGGAATCCGCCCGTCGGCAACGGTTTCGATCGATCGAACACGCCAATGTTATCGAGGCCGAGGAATCCACCTTCGAAAAGGTTGTTGCCCTCGGCATCCTTCCGATTCACCCACCAGGTGAAGTTGAGCAGCAGCTTGTGGAAGATCCTTTCGAGGAAGAGCCGGTCGGCGACGCCAGTGCGCTTCTTCTCGATCTTGTACACGCGAATCGCAGCCCAGGCGTGCACGGGCGGATTGACGTCGCCTAGCGCCCACTCATACGCCGGAATCTGACCGTTGGGGTGCATGTACCACTCGCGCAGCATCAGGATCAGTTGTTCCTTGGCGAAGTCGGAATCGATGAGGGCTAGCGCCACGCAATGGAACGCCAGGTCCCAGGCGGCATACCAGGGATACTCCCACTTGTCGGGCATCGAGATGATGTCGGCGTTGTAGAGATGGGTCCATTCCGAATTGCGTCCGTTCAACCGCTCGTGTGGAGGAGGCGGTTGCCCGGGGTCGCCGTTGAGCCAGGTGTTCACGTCATAGGAGTAGAACTGCTTCGACCACAGCATGCCAGCGAAACCCTGCCGCTGAACATTCCGCGCATCGCCGGAGCAGTCGGATTGCGCCAGCGGCGCGTAGAATTCGTCGGCCTCGGCGATGCGCGTGGCGAATACCTGGTCGAAGTCGTCGAATGTGCGATCACCGTCGGCGAAACGAAGCCGGACGGTTTTCGATTCACCGGGCTGCAACTGCAGCGGATATCGGGCCGTGGCCTTGGTTCCGGTCTGGAGCGGATTAACGGCGTCGGTACGGCCGTGCACGATGTAGTCGTTGATTCCGTCTTTTACGTACGGACTGCCGTTTGGGGCGTTGTACAGCCGGCGGAAGTTCGTCTCGTTGTCGGTGAACAGCAATTCACTCGAATTTTCACAGAATAGTTTCCGGAGGCCGATATAATCCTGCTGGCCTCTTATGACCTGGCTCGACTCGGCAACCAGCAACGGCTTTTCGACGGGCGGATCCCAGGACCAGGTGTTGCGGAACCAGAGCGTCGGCAGAATTTCCAGCGAGGCTGCCTCCGGACCGCGATTGATCGCCGTGATACGGATGCAGATGTCCTCAGGAGTATTCTTCGCGTATTCGACGAAGACATCGAAATAGCGGTTGCCCTCGAAGACGCCCGTATCGAGAAGCTCGAACTCGGAGGCGGTCCTCGCGCGGCGTCCTTCTGCAACCAGGCGGTCATAGGGGAAGGCTGCCTGCGGGTATTTGTACAAGCACTTCATGTAGGAGTGGGTCGGCGTCGAGTCGAGGTAGAAGTAGTACTCTTTAACGTCTTCGCCGTGATTACCCTGATTGCCGGTCAGGCCGAAAAGCCGCTCCTTGAGGATTGGATCGCGGCCATTCCACAGCGCTAGAGCGAAGCAGATGGTCTGGCGGCGATCGCAAATTCCGGCGATGCCATCTTCGCCCCAGCGGTAGGCTTTCGACCGGGCGTAGTCGTGGGGGAAATGCTCCCAGGCGGTTCCATATTGGCTGTAGTCCTCGCGGACCGTGCCCCAGGCTCGATCGCTGACGTAGGGTCCCCAGCGCTTCCAGTGGACACGGCGCTGGCGGGCTTCTTCCAGGCGGATTTCTTCAGCGGAGGGCATTCTATTGGGGGTGTCCGAAAATGGGATTGGGTTTGCTTTGTAAAAAAACAATTTCGCGCATCATATTCCTCCCGAGTCGAACAAATGGAACAATTTATCGTACCGCGGGGATGGATGGGTAACCGGGAAAGTTGCCCTATGCCGCACCCATTGGCCCCGGGATTATCGCAGCCATGCGGATCTCATCAATGGTAACGGAGTAGTAGAAAAGAAATCGACTCGACACAAAATAACGGTATCCGCGCATCAGACCTTGCCGCCGAATTGGATACATGTGAGGAAAAACAGAAAGGAGCGTGATCGAATGGGCTGCTTGCCGTCTCACTTTCTCTGGCAACTGCTCGAATGTCTCTAAAAAACCGTTGCCAAAGACGACGGTCACAGGTTGTAACGGCGTTTTACCTCATCCCACGTAGTGACCTTGCCCTCCTGAAAATCGCGCTTGGAGCGTTCCAGTTGGGCTTGTAGAGAAGCGCTGTGAGCCTTTTCACATTCCTCGACGAAGCTCTCGATGCCCTTATGAGCCCGAACTAGCTCAGCAAGCGCTTTGCTTCGATCGCCTTCGTAGTTCTGGGCGAGCTCCTCCAAGATCTGATCGGCTTCTTCGTCCAAATCGATCTGCCTGCGTACCATGCTACGAGCTTACCATCCTATCTCGCGAGCCGACCAGCCTGCCGAATCGAGTACAGTTTGCTCTCGGTTCGAATCAAGAGTCGATCCCCTACAATAGCCGGAGTCGCAAGGGCCATCTCACCGAGCGAATTCGTGTGCAGTAACTTGAATTCTTTACCCGCTGACATCACGTACGTCTTGCCTTCCTCATTAATGCAGAAAATCTTGCCATTGTAAGCCCACGGCGACGAGGTGAAGGCGCCTGCGTCCAGCTCGATTCGCGCTTTGTAGGTCTGTTCGCCGGTTCGAGCGTCGAGGCGTCCGATGAATCCCTTGTCGTAGAGAACATACACGCCACCGTCGTAGGCGACCGGCGTCGGAATATAAGTGCCGGCTCTGGGGGCCGACCACAACACGTACTCATTAGAGCTGTCGTCTTTGCCGAGTGAAATGTCTCCGGAGGCTCCGGGCTTGATGGCGTAGATCGGACGCGGTTGGCCAGCGTCCAGATACAGCAGGCCGTCGTAGGCGAAGGGACTCGGCGCCGGCACCGAGGTAAATCCGGACAATCGCCATAGCTCTTTGCCCGTCAGATCATAGCTGATAGCGACACCGGGGCCGACCGTTACGATCTCATCCCGCAGTTTGTTCGACCAGATGAACGGCGTCGTCCAGCCGGATTTTCGCGGCTGGCTGGGATCCTTAACGTCCCTATCCGTGCGCCAAACTTGCTTGCCCGTCTTCTTGTCGAATGCGGCGATGAACTGCTGTTTCTCATTGTCGTTGACGATGATCAACAGATTGCCGTGCAACGCCGGCGAGCCGCCTGTTCCGAAGTCGAGATAGACCGGATGCGATTCGAGCGGCGTCGACCAGGCTTGCTCGCCGTTCAACTTATAGGCGTAGAGTCCGAGATTACCGACGTAAACGTAGATCAGCTTTCCATCGGTCACCGGCGTCTCGGATACATAGCTGTTCTTGCGGTGACGGCCTCCGGGCGGCTTTCCCGTGTACATCTCTTTTTTCCAGATCACGGCGCCTGTTTTGAGATCGAGGCAATAGAGAAAGTAATGGACCGTGACTTCATGCGGCATCTCGATGTCGCGCTCGTAAAGCTTTTCAACTATCTTTTCCTCGCTGAGTCCCTGCTTCGCCAACTCGGCGGCGTAATCGTTGCTGAAATCGGTTCCTGTTTGCGGGGGCTTCGATTTGCCGTCCGTGGTGACCGTCGTCAGGTAGACCTTGCCGCCTGTGACGATGGGGGAGGACCAGCCTCGGCCTGGAATCGCGGCGGACCACTCCACATTTTCGGTGGTCGACCAGCGATCGGGGAGTCGTGCGTGCGCGCCCAGCGGATTGGCGTCGGGTCCGCGGAATTTCGGCCAGTCGGAGTCCTTCGCATGAACGGCGGATATCGCCAAGAGCAGGGTCAAACTAGCGTGGCGCCGCATTGATACTCAAAACCTCGTTGAGTGATCCTTGCCGATATCCTTCGAGGTCCAGCGTGACGTACTGGAATCCCAGCCGCTTAAAGATTGCCGTGAACGTGCGGGCCATCTCCAGGGTCAGGGCCTTTTCCATTTCTTCTTTGGCGATTTCAATGCGGGCGACCTCGCCGTGGAATCGCACGCGGAACTGGCGGAAGCCGAGAGCCTTCAATTCCTCCTCGCCGTTCTCCACCTTCTTGATGTTCTCGATGGTCACCGGTGTCCCGTACGGGATGCGCGAGCTGAGACAGGCGGCAGCGGGACGGTCCCAAGTCGGCAGGCCCGCTTGCCGCGACAGCTCGCGGATCTCCGTCTTCGATAATTTTGCTTCCACCAGCGGAGCCCTTACCTGGTGGAGCTTCGCGGCGTTCTGCCCGGGACGATAGTCGCCGAGATCGTCCATATTGACGCCGTATACAATGTGCGTAATTCCACGCTCGCGGCCTACTTCTTCCAAGCGTTCGAAAAGCTCGTCCTTACAATGAAAGCAGCGATTGGCGTCGTTCTTGAGGTAGTCGGGATTCTCGAACTCGTGCGTCGGAATCAGCTCGTGACGGATCCCGAACTGCCGGGCGAACTCGATGGCGTCGCGCTTGTGAGACTCGGGGATGGACGCGGAATCGGCCGTGATCGCAACCGACCGATCGCCCAGCGCCTGAGCCGCGGCCCAGGCGAGGTAGGCGGAGTCGGTTCCGCCGGAATAGGCCACGATCGCCTGGCCCATGTCGCGGAGGACGGAGAACAGTTGCTCCTGCTTGGCGTCTATATCCGATCCCATATCCGATCCTACTGTAGCGGAAGATCGGTCTGGCCGTTCGGCTTGCCGCCGTTCTCAGTGTCGGACTCGGGAATCACACCGGCGGCGGCGACGCGGTCTCCCTCTTCCATTTTCACCAATCGGACACCTTGGGTCGACCGGCCGGCCTGGCGGATCTCGCCCGATTCGAGGCGAATGATTTTGCCATCCTTGGTGATGATCATGATGTCGGTCTCTTCCTTCACCGACAGGATCGCCACCACCATACCGTTGCGCGCGCTGGTCTTCATGTTGATAACGCCTTTACCGCCCCGCGCCGTCAATCGGTAGTCCTTGAGCGGGGTACGCTTGCCGTAGCCGTGCTCGGCGATCGACAGAATGAGTCCCTCTTCCTCGACGATTTCCATTCCGACCAGGTAGTCGCCTTCGTCGAGCGCCATGGCGCGGACGCCGCGCGCCGGTCGTCCCATCGCACGTACATGCTTCTCGGCGAATCGGATCGCTTTGCCTTCGTGCGATCCGAGGAACACGTAGTTGTCGCCACCGGTGAGGCGCGCGGCAATCAGCTCATCGCCTTCATCGAGACCGAGGGCAATGATGCCGCGAGCCATCGGGTTGTCGAATTCGGTCAGCTCGCATTTCTTGATCACGCCGTGCTTGGTGACCATGATGATGTACTGATTTGGCACGAACGCGCCCACGGCGAGGAACGCTTTGGCCGTTTCATCCGGCTGAAGGTTGATAAGGTTGTTGATGTTCTTCCCCTTGCCGGTCGTGGATGCATCAGGGATCTCGTAAATCTTGAGCCAGAACACGCGGCCGCGATTGGTGAAGATCAACAGATAGCTGTGCGTCGAAGCGACTAGCAGATGCTCGACGAAGTCTTCCGTCCGCGTTCCCATGCCGATGCGACCCTTGCCACCACGCGATTGGCGACGGTACGTATCGACGGTGGTGCGCTTGAGATAGCCGCCGCGTGTGACCGTAACCGCGACATCTTCCACGGCGACCAGGTCTTCCAATTTGATCTCGCCGGTGTCTTCGATGATCTGTGTGCGGCGTTCGTCACCGTAGTCTTTCTGGACTTCCCGCAGTTCCTTGACGATGAGATCTTTCAGCACCTTGTCCGATCCGAGAATCTCCAGATACTCGGCGATGCGGCGCTGAATGTCGGCCAACTCGTCGAGAATCTTCTGCTGCTCCATGCCGGTCAGGCGTTGGAGTTGCAATTCGATGATGGCTTGCGCTTGCTTTTCGGTGAATTGGAACCCGGCGATCAAACCTTCTCGGGCTTCGCGCGGATTGGCAGCGGCGCGAATCACCTTGATGACGGCGTCCAGGTTCTGGAGCGCTTTCTGGAATCCAAGTAACAGGTGCTCGCGGTCGCGGGCCTTGCGCAGCTCGTAATCGGTACGGCGGCGGACCACGTCGATGCGGTGGTCGATGAAGCGCCGGATAATTTCGATGAGTCCAAATTCGCGCGGCTGTCCGTGGACGATGGACAGCATGATGATTCCAAACCCGGTTTGCAATTGGGTTTGCTTGTACAAATTGTTCAGAACGACTTCGGCCTGCTCTCCGCGCTTGAGCTCGTAAACGATGCGCATACCGTCGCGGTCGCTCTCATCGCGGATCTCGGAGATGCCTTCGAGCTTCTTGTCGTTGACCAGGGCGGCGGTTGCCTCGATGAGGCGCGACTTGTTGACCTGGTAGGGAATCTCGGTGACGACAATCTGTTCGCGGTCCTTGCCCATGGGCTCGGTGAACGCTTTGGCGCGGATTTTGAGGTGGCCGCGGCCGGTGGTGAAGGCGTCGAGAATTCCCTGCTTGCCGAGAATGAAACCGCCCGTCGGAAAATCGGGGCCGGGGACCATCTCCATGATCTTGGCCAGCGGTGTCGCAGGATTTCGGATCAAGGCAATGGTCGCTTCGATGATCTCGGTTAAATTGTGCGGCGGAACGTTGGTCGCCATGCCGACGGCGATGCCGGACGATCCATTGATGAGCAGGTTAGGAACACGGGTAGGCAGGACTTCAGGCTCCTGCTCGCTCTCATCGTAATTGGGCCGGAAATCGACGGTCTCTTTGTCGATATCTTCGAGCATCGCGGTGGCGATGCGGGAGAGCCGCGCCTCGGTGTATCGTTCGGCCGCGGGCGGGTCGCCATCGATGGATCCGAAATTACCTTGACCATCCACCAGCGGATATCGCAGGTTGAACGGCTGCGCCATACGCACCAAAGCGTCATAAATGGGCGCGTTGCCGTGAGGGTGATATTTTCCCATCACGTCGCCGGTGATCTTGGCGCATTTGCGCGGCGGACGATTAGGCGCGAGACCCAATTCGTGCATGCCGAACAAAATGCGGCGATGGACGGGCTTGAGGCCGTCGCGGATGTCGGGCAGTGCGCGGCCTACGATAACACTCATCGAATAGTCGAGATACGACCGGCGCATCTCGTCTTCGATGTTGATGGGGATCAGGTTCTTATTGGCTCCGTCGCCCCCGCCAAGAGGCATCTGGGTAGGGGGTGTCTGGGGCGGATCTTGGTCTGGCAATGTGGCTCCAAAAGTGAAGGGACTAAGCTCTATTTTAACATGTGGATACGCTCGAAGTAAGAGCGGAAATCACACCGAATCCCATACCATCATCGAAGATGCGAAAATGTTGCTCGGGGCCACTATGATTGATGTCACGCAGGATATTCATTCGATGACGACGTTCAAGCGAAATTCCACAAGCCTTATGAAACGCCTGAAGAAAACCGGCAGGCCGCTCGTCCTGACGGTCAAAGGCAAGGCCGAAGCGATCATCCTCGATCCGGCCTCCTACCAGGACGTGGCCGATCACCTGGACGCCGTGGCCGGAATCCGGCGGGGATTGGCCGAGGCGAAACAGGGGCTGGGCCGGTCAGTCGATGACGTGTTTGACGATTTGGAACAGGAGTAGTGAAATACCGGGTTATCATCACGCCGGAAGCTGAAAGCGATCTACGAACCGCCTATCATTACATCCGCAAGCGTGGCGCTCCTCAAGCGGCCCGAGTCTGGCTCACCGGCGCACGTAAGAAGATCAAGGCGCTGACAGAGCAAGCCGAACGCGCACCACTCGCTCCCGAAAACACGTCGTTTCACGAACCAATCCGCGAGCTGCTTTAGGGAAGCGGCAACCGTGGAACCTATCGGATTCTCTTCACGGCTATCGATAAGGCGGTCTTCGTCCTTCACGTCCGTCATGGCTCGATGCTCGCTCTGAAGCTGGAAAAATAAATCGCGTCCGGCGACGCACGGCCAAACCTGACAGACACACGGCGCTACTTCCGGGTGTGCTGGCGTCATGCTTGTCAGTCACGTCGTTTCGCGCCCTGCCTAGCGAGTAGATCCAGGAACTTACCAGAGATTGCGTCAGATCGCTCGCGAGCCGGCAGTAGACTCGTGATCGATGGCTAGGCAGACTGCACACATCAAAAGCGACGGCGGAACTCCGGAGGTCGAGATCCGCTTCGGGCACGCCAACGTTGGCGCATACCGGATCTTTCTTTGGGAGTTGGGCCGCGCCCCTAAGCAAATCGGGGACACCGCGCAAGCTCGGGTCTCGCTGGCCCTGCCCGCGAAGCTTGCAATCTCCAGGGTCAGCTACGAGGCGATCATCCAATCGCCGGAGCCGGGAGTAACTCTACCCTACAGCATGTCCATTCAAATCTATCAGGACGGTCAGACCGTTCCGGGCGGTACGCGCTGGGAACGCGGGAAGTTGAATCCGAATGGGGCGAAGTCCGTGATCGGGTTCATCGCTTTCGAGGTGTCATGAAATCCGCACTGGCGATGCTGGCGGTCTCGCCTCTTTTCGCGCAACCAGGACTCGACCTTCCGATACCGGACTCGCCCGCTTTCCATGCTCTGCGGCTGACCCCAACGGTGATTCAACCGGCCACTCCTCGGGAATTCGCCGTATCGCTGCTGAATGGTTTCGAGGAAAACGGGCTCTCGATTGACATCGCGCCGTACTGGCTTGCGGCGGGTCATTTGGTCAATCGCGAAATGTACAAAGCAAACCCAATTGTCCGGCTGCTGGCTGGAGCGCAAGTTTCCCTGGCCACAACTAAATCCTCCCAAGACTCTGATCCGTCAAGACTTGCAGTTGGACTCCAGGTCCGGATCTTCGACCGGGGAGACGCTCGACTGGACGACCAGCTTGCCGATTGCCTGCTGAA
>Ga0075421_100004818_pt1 | contig 16281 bp, 13 predicted proteins | sample SoiMetdeltSBSDD5_FD_75292 | JGI IMG/M metagenome (GOLD analysis project Ga0075421, IMG submission 75292) | Bulk soil microbial communities from a Populus tree surrounding site in Tennessee, USA - Soil MetaG P. deltoides SBSDD5 | ecosystem: Environmental > Terrestrial > Soil > Tree plantation...
AAAGCGATCATGCCGCAGATCGATCGCTCGTGGTGTGAACAGATAATTGTCGTAGACGGAGGTTCCACCGACGGCACCATTGAATGGTGTCGGGAGAACGGTTACGAAGTATACGTTCAGAAGGCGAAGGGCATTCGGTTCGCTTACCTCGAAGTTCTACCGTACGTAAAGGGAGACATAATCCTTTCCATCAGTCCCGACGGTAACTGTCCTGTACAGGCAATTCCACTCCTTCTACAAAAGATGACGCAGGGCTATGACCTCGTCATCGGCAGTCGTTACTTAGGCGACGCTACTAGCGACGACGATGATATCGTGACTGCCTTCGGCAATTGGCTGTTCACGAAGACCGTTAATCTTCTGCATGGCGGCAATTACACGGATGCGATGGTGATCTATCGCGCTTTCAGGCGCCAATTAGTATACGAACTCGATTTAGATAAAGAGGAATCCTACCGTTTACCGGAGAGGCTTTTTCGGACCGTTATGAGTTGGGAACCTTTGATGTCCGTACGTGCCGCTAAAGCGCAGATGAAAATTGCGGAAGTCGGTGTCGGCGAACCTGCGCGCATAGGGGGCGAAAGAAAACTTCAGGTCCTGCGATGGGGCGGTGCGTACTATTTCCAATTCTGGCGGGAGCTTTGGTACTGGAAAAAGATGTCTGACACCTTGACCGAAGTGGCGGGTTCGGAGAGCAAGGGAGTGCGTTCGATACGATGACTACGCACGTCCTTGTGACCGGCGCCGCAGGCTATTTGGGATCGATCCTTTGCGAGCGCCTGCTCGCAGCCGGCTACCGCGTAACCGGAGTGGATAACCTTTTGTATGGGCAACAAGGTCCCTTCCATCTTTGTGCCAACAAGGCCTTCGATTTCCATTGCGGTGATGTTCGTGATGAGCGCCTTATTAAGTCCGTCGTAGCAAAAGCTGACGTAATCATTCCTCTCGCAGCCCTTGTCGGCGCGCCGGCCTGTGATCGGGATCCGCAGACCGCACAAGCTGTCAACTTAGAAGCGCCACTGCTATTGGATCGGCTCCGGTCCAGGGATCAACTCATTATTTTCCCGACCACCAACAGTGGATATGGCACAAAGTCCGGGCAGTCATTTTGTACCGAACAGACTCCGCTCGAGCCCATTTCGTTGTACGGCGTTACGAAGGTTCGGGCAGAAGCCGAATTGTTGCAAAAGCCAAATGTGATCACGCTGCGGCTCGCTACGGTGTTTGGCACGTCTTCTCGCATGCGGTTGGATCTTTTGGTAAATCACTTTGTGTTCGCGGCAATTACAGACGGATACATTGTGATTTTTGAAAAGGATTTTAAGCGCAATTACGTCCACATCCGCGATGTGGCTGATTGTTTCGTTTACTGCATTGAGAATGCTCTTAGGATGAGCGGGCGGCCCTACAACGTCGGATTAGATTCCGCCAATCTCTCCAAAGAAGAGCTCGCCTTAAAGGTAAAGGAGTACGTGCCGGAATTTTATTTGAACTTCGCGTCCGTCCGCAGTGATCCGGACAAACGGAACTACATTGTCTCGAACCAACGTCTGCGGGAGATAGGTTTCGAGGCTCGGCGTTCTTTGGATGATGGAATCGAAGAGCTGCTCAAGGGGTATCGAATGATGCCGCGCTCCGTTCATAAGAACGCATAACTGAGGTTCGCAAGTGATTATCAGCAGAACACCGTATCGGATTTCTTTTTTTGGTGGTGGCACCGACTATCCGGCCTGGTACAGCAAGCACCGTGGCGCGGTTCTTGCTACAACAATCGATAAATACTGTTACCTGACCTGCCGCTACCTACCACCGTTTTTCGAACACAAATATCGTGTTGTGTATTCGAAGATTGAAAATTGTCAGTGCATTGATGAAATTCAGCATCCCGCTATCCGCGAGGTGTTGCGATTCGCGAATTTCAATCGTGGTGTCGAAATCCACCACGACGGTGATCTGCCGGCCCGTAGCGGAATGGGTTCGAGTTCTGCATTCACGGTGGGCCTGCTTCATGCACTGCATGCCTTGAAGGGCTACATGCCCAACAAACGCCAACTGGCGTTGGAAGGCATTCACGTCGAGCAAGAGTTGCTCCGGGAAACTGTCGGTTCGCAAGACCAGGTCTCTGCAGCATACGGCGGGTTCAATTACATTCAGTTCTTGCCGCAGGGGGACATTTCGGTGACCCCAGTAACTGTTTCTGCAGAAAGACTGAAGGAGCTGAACGCGCACCTGATGTTGGTCTACACCAGCATCCAGAGGACGGCTTCGACAATCGCGCAGAAGTATGTCAACAACATGGACTCCAGCACTAGACAACTTCGCATCATGAAAGACTTGGTTGATGAGAGCATCTCCGTCCTAAATAGCAGCCAAGACTTGACAGCTTTTGGAGAGCTCCTGCATGAGGCCTGGCAGGCGAAGAAGGACCTGAGTTCTGAAGTCACGAATTCCTATGTTGATGAGTTGTATCAACAGGCGAGAGCTGCCGGAGCTATCGGTGGGAAACTCATGGGAGCTGGTGGCGGCGGCTTCATGCTTCTTTTTGTCCCCCCGGAGCGCCACGCAGCAGTGCGCGAACGCCTAAACGATCTGCTTTTCGTTCCATTCAAGTTCGAGTTTTCTGGTAGTCAGATTATCTTCTTTGATTCAGAGCAAGACTATTTTTCGGAAGAAATCAGGAGAGCGAAACAGTCGATCCGTCCGTTCACCGAGCTACCTCAGACGACGAGCTAAGCGTATGCAGAAACAAAGCCGGATCTACGTCGCGGGAGCGGAGACACTCATGGGCGGAGCCATTTTGCGCCTGCTTCATGACCGCGGGTTCTCTCACGTCCTCGGGAGAACATCAGAGACACCTGACCTGCGGGACCGAGCTTCAGTAGACGATTTTTTCGAAACGAACGCTCCGGAGTACGTGTTCTTAGCCGCGGGTGAGTCGGGAGGTATTCAGGCGAACGAAAAGCAGCCGGCCGATCTGATGATCGACAACCTGACTGTCAGCTGCAACGTGGTGTCTGCTGCTCATAGCTACGGCGTACAAAAATTGCTCTACATAGCGAGCTCATGTTGTTATCCAAAAGAATGTCCCCAGCCGATGCGGCCAGAGTATCTGCTGACCGGCCCGCTCGAATCAACGAACGAAGCGTACAGCGTAGCCAAAATCGCGGGCCTCAAACTTTGCGAAGCATACAGCCGGCAATATGGAGATCAGTTCATCAGCGCCATACCCGCGAACGTCTTTGGTCCAGGAGACGATTTCAGCCTTGAAGCTTCACACGTCATCGCCGGGCTAATGCGAAAGATGCACGACGCTAAATTGCGTCACGCCCAGTACGTTGAATTGTGGGGTACAGGTTCGGCGCAACGGGAGTTCATTTTTGTCGATGATGTTGCAGACGCGTGTCTATTTCTGATGGACAACTATCATGATTCTGTTCCGATTAATATCGGTGCACCGACGCATCGATTTTCGATTAAACAGTTGGCCGTTATCATCAGAGACATAGTCGGATTCGCCGGAGAAATCAACTTCGATTCAAGTCGCAGCGATGGCATGCCGTGCAAGTTTCTGGATTCAGATCCCATGCAGAATTTGGGTTGGTTCGCAAAAACTGATCTTCGTTCAGCACTGAGTGCGACTTACGAATACTCGTTTCAAAAGCAAGGAGTCGTTCCTCATGCATGAACGATTCTATCGGTCCTTGTATCGCATCCGCCGTGTAGAGGAAGAGATAGCCAGAATCTATCCAACGGATAAGATCAAAAGCCCAGTCCACCTGTCGATTGGACAAGAAGCGATTGCTGTCGGCGTCTGTGAGGCCCTTGGCCCGACGGATGTCATCTTCGGGACTTACCGGAGCCATGCGTCTTATCTGGCAAAAGGCGGCAACCTTAAAAAAATGATAGCCGAACTGTACGGCAAAGCGACTGGTTGCACCAAAGGCAAGGGTGGATCAATGCACTTGATCGATGTGTCCGCCGGAATAATTGGAGCATCCGCTGTAGTCGGGACCACGATTCCGCAAGCTGTTGGTTACGCGTATGCGCTGAAGGTCCAGAAAAAGACATCCGTGGTGGTGAACTTCTTTGGCGATGGAGCGTGCGATGAGGGGGTGTTCCAGGAGAGTCTGAACTTTGCCGCACTAAAGAAAACACCAATCATATTCATTTGCGAAAATAACCTGTATGCCATCCATTCCCATCAACGCGACCGTCACGCTTTGCCCGACATCTGTATGCGGGCGCGTTCCTACGGAATTCCTGCTGAGTGTATCGAGAGCAACAATGTGCTCGAAATACACGATCGCGTGAGCAGCGCCGTAACGAAACTTCGGAATAATTCTCCCGGCCCGTTCTTCTTCGAATGTATGACGTACCGTTGGATGGAGCACGTCGGTCCGAACCGGGATTACAGCGCCGGCTACCGCTCGGAAGGGGAAGCACAACCGTGGATCGATAATGACCAGGTCGAGCGGCTTGGATCCATGCTTACTCCGCCCACGCGTCAGTCCATCGAACGTGAAGTCGAGACCGAAATCCGCCAAGCGTTTGAGTTCGCTGAATCCAGCCCGCTCCCGTCCAAAGACGAGCTTTACACCGACATGTACGAGGCATAAATGGAACGAGTGTTGACTTACGCGGAAGCGATTTTAGAAGCGACCGAGCAGGAGATGACGCGAGATCCCTCAGTCATTGTCGTCGGCATCGGTGTGGACGACTTCAAAGGCACTTGGGGCACCACCAGAGATTTACATCTTAAATTCGGGCGCGAGCGTGTCTTCGATACTCCGTTGGCCGAAGATGGAATGACAGGTGTCGCTATTGGCGCAGCACTGGCTGGTATGAGGCCGATTCATGTCCATATTCGAATGGATTTTCTTCTGTTAGCAATGAATCAGCTTATCAACATTGCTGCAAAGAGCCGCTATATGTATGGCGGTCAGGTTTCGGTACCGCTGGTTGTGCGATCTGTGATTGGACGCAGTTGGGGACAAGGCGCCCAGCACTCTCAAGGACTGCATTCCTTCTTTACCCATGTGCCCGGCTTGAAGGTCTTCGCACCGAGCACACCTTACGACGCGAAGGGAGCTTTGTTGGCGAGTATTCGGGAGAATGATCCCGTCGTTTTTGTCGAACACCGACTCCTTCACAGTCAGAAAGGACACGTGCCGCAAGAGCCTTACACTGTCCCGTTTGGCAAGGCACGCATTCTTTCTTCAGGGACTGATATCACCCTTGTTGGCATCTCGTACATGGCTGTTGAGTGTATGCGCGCCCAGGCGCTTCTTGCGACCATTGGGATCAGCGCGGAGGTCATCGATCCTGTTTCTCTCTCGCCGTTGGACATGAGCACTATTCTCAGTTCTGTCCGAAAGACACGTCGACTGATCGTCGTCGATGCAGCATGGACCTCCTGTGGAATGAGTGCCGAAATCATCGCGAGGACCGCAGAAAATCTCGCCGAACTGCGCGGAGTTCGGATGCAGAGAATTGGCAATGAGCCTGTGACGTGTCCGACAACAAAGAATTTGGAGGACCTGTATTACCCAAACCCCGAGAAGGTGGCTCTGGCAGCTTTCGCCATGATTCACGATGGAGACTCTTCGTGGAGACCGCCTCAGCTCAGTGCTCCTGAACTGGCGCAATTCAAAGGACCCTTTTGATGCTAATAGGCTCCAGACTAGGCGAGTCGAAGTGGCCGCTGATGAAAGACAACATTTCAAGAGAGGACTTAGATGCGGTCATCAGATTCCTCCGTGATGATGTTCCTGTACTGACGCAGGCGCAGCAAGTTGAGGCTTTTGAACAAGAGTGGTCCGCGTGGCTAGGCGTGAAACACAGCGTCTTCGTCAATTCAGGATCTTCCGCAAACCTGATTACAATGGCGGCGCTTAAGGAGTTGTACGGTACAGGCGACATAATCGTACCGACGTTAACCTGGGTTTCAGATATCGCGTCCGTGATCCATTGTGGATTCCAGCCTGTTTTTGTCGATATCGATCCACGCACGCTTGGCATGGGCAATCGGAGCGTTCTCGAAAAGATCACAAGGAAGACAAAGGCTGTCTTCCTGACGCACATACTTGGGTACAACGCGTTGACGGAAGAGTTACTGGAGGAACTCGAAGCGCGAGGAATACCTTTGATCGAAGATGCCTGTGAATCACATGGCACCACGTTTCGCGGGCGTAAGGTGGGGACCTTTGGTCTTGCGTCGAACTTTTCTTTTTATTACGCCCATCAGATGAGCACCATTGAAGGCGGAATGGTGTGCACCAATAACTCGGATTTTTTTGAGTGTGTTCGTATGTACCGGTCGCATGGGTTGGTGCGCGAATCTTCATCCGCGAAATTGCGTGAAGCTTATGCGTCTGCGCACCCGGACTTGACGCCCGACTTTATCTTCGCGTTCCCTGCTTATAACGTGAGGAGCACTGAAATCAACGCGGTGATCGGACGATCTCAGTTGCGCCGTCTGGATACTAATAACCGAGTGCGATCGAACAATCTGCAGTTGTTTCTGGAGAGCCTCGATCCTCAGAAGTACCGCACGGATTTTGAGCTCGCAGGGAACTCGAATTATGCATTAACGCTCGTCCTTGCCCGTCCCGACCCGCAGTTGAGAGACAGCATCGCCGATGTTTTGTCCCGTTACGGCGTGGAGTTTCGCAGGGGTACGTCGGGCGGTGGAAACCAATTGCGTCAGCCTTACATAAAGAAACTACTTGGCGAGTGGGAATTTGCAAACTATCCGAACGTCGATCACGTGCATTTTTATGGTTTCTACATCGGCAATTATCCCGAGTTGGAGCCAGACAAAATACACGACCTTTGCTCCATTCTGAATAAACTTCCCCATGCGCCGTAAGAATCCGTTGGACCTGCTACTGATCAATCCCGGCAACCGCACACAGGTATACCAGCAGTTGGGAAAGAGCCTCGCGGCAATTGAGCCCCCCGTCTGGGTCGGCCTGATGGCTGGTTTCGCTCGCGCTCGTTCATTGTCCGTCAATATTCTCGACGCAGCGGCCGAGGATCTCACACCGGAACAGACGGCCGCACGCGTAGAAGAAATTGGGCCGCTCTTAGCTGTCGTAGTGGTCTACGGGCATCAGCCGTCTGCTTCGACGCAAAACATGCCGGCCGCAGGTTTAGTCTGCAAGGCCATCAAAGATCGTGCACCTCAACAAAACCTATTGCTCGCAGGCGGACACGTATCGGCCCTGCCAGAAAGAACGTTGAAAGAGGAAGCCGTCGATTTCGTGGCCGGTGGTGAGGGCATTTACACCATTGTGGAATTAGTGGCGGCGCTTAAATCCAAACAGCCGGATTACAGTGCCGTGCGCGGTTTGTGGTTTTGGGAAAACGGGACGGTTCAGCGCAACAGCCCGGCACCCTTAGTTCGCGATCTCCACCGGGAGATGCCGGCGATTACGTGGGATCTCTTGCCAATGGGCCGGTACAGGGCACATAACTGGCACTGCTTTGGTGATTTGAAGCGGGAACCTTATGCTGCACTGTACACGACCCTTGGTTGCCCATACCATTGCTCCTTTTGCTGTATTCAGTCTCCATTCAAAGAAGGAGAGTCATTACTGGGATACAAGGAGACAGTCAACAGCTACCGCTATTGGCCGCCGGAATCGGTCATTGCGCAAATTGACACGCTTGTTCACGAATACGGCGTCCGTAACATCAAAATTGCCGATGAGATGTTTGTTCTGACTCCCAATCACGTCCAAAGAATCTGCGATTTGATTATCGAGCGTGGATACGATCTCAATATCTGGGCATATGCGAGAGTCGATACCGTGAAAGACGGCATGCTCGATAAACTCAAGAGAGCCGGGTTCAACTGGCTGGCTTTCGGCATCGAGGCTGCCAGTGAAAGAGTACGTGACGAAGTCCAAAAGGGGTTCGACCAAGAAGACGTGTTCCGCACGATAGAGAAGGTTCGAGCTGCGGGCATCAATATAATTGGCAACTACATCTTCGGCCTGCCCGAAGATGATTTAGCCAGTATGCAGGCAACTCTGGATTTGTCCCTTGAGCTCAACTGCGAGTTTGCTAATTTTTACTCCACGATGGCGTATCCAGGCTCGGCGCTATATCAGATTGCATTGCAATCCGGCTGGGCTCTACCCGAAACGTGGAGTGGTTATTCGCAACATTCTTTCGACAGCTTGCCTCTGCCCACTAAATACTTGTCCGCCGCCGAAGTGCTCCGTTTTCGTGACCAGGCATTTCGGACGTACTTTTCCAGCCCACGTTACTTGCAAATGATCGAATCGAAATTCGGTGAGCAGACTGCACAGCACATTCAACAAATGGCTTCACATCAGCTCTTAAGGCGGTACTAGGGATCACATTCAGATTCGCGCGGATTTAGGTCTTGTGAGGAGCGAAGCTACGTAGAGAGCGGCAACTACCAAGAGCAGTGCTCTGATCCCTGTAACGAACGTGAGTGTCTGAAGCATGCCTCCGATCAACGCGCCCAGCAGATTGGCACCTAGAGCCGCGTCCTTCCCAACGACACTGGCAAAGGATCGAATAAACACAATGCCGCTGAACGCCATGGGCAGTGTAGTCAAGCCGCCGACCAATAGAGCCTTCGTTGCGTAAGGCACGAAAGCGAATCGCGCGAGGTCAATGAAATACAATGCGATACAGGTGCCGATCAAGGCTATGTAAACCGCCTTAATCGGTATCCTGGGAAATTTTTGCTGCAAGAGATTCGCTACTAAAATCATCAACAGAACGCCCGAGACAATCACGGCGTTGACCTGCCACGTATTTCCGAGAACAACAGAAGCCTTGCTGATGTTTTGAACTTCCAGCAGCAGAAAAGCAGCACCAAGAAAGAAGAAGTGCCATTGCGACCGCTGCCACTGCGCGATCACGCCGGCCGCACTCCAGGCGTAATAGCTACGCAACACCACGAGTACCATCAAACCGGCCAGAAGATAAAAGAGCACGGGGATTCGCGGGCTTTCCAGATAGATGTACGGCCAGTCGTCTGTCCCGAGTTTCGTTGTGTAAGACACCGCTACGGGATAGTTCTCTTGCAGTCGAGCGATCAAACTCTGGAGCTGTGGATTTTTGGCAATCTGGGCGCGCGCGACATCCAGATTACCAGCGACATAAACGATGCCACTCCAGTAGTCACTGTGAGGCATGCCGAAGACAATCGGTGGTTGGTGAAATACGTCGCGCAAAACCGTAGCCATCCGATCTGCGATGAAACTTCTTTGAGGTGCGAAGCTAAGCACCAGAACACCATCCTGGGCGAGCAACTCCTTCGCTCGGGCAATGCTTTCCCGTGTGTAGACATAGTGATCCAAACGCGCATTGGTCATGGCCGTTGTTGTGTGCGAATCGAGGGCACCGAAGGAGATCACATCGTACTTTTCACCGGTGCGTGAAAAGAACGCTCGGGCATCGTCGTTGATAACACGTACGGCCTTGGAATCGTAAGGATGTTCCGGGTGATAACGGTACCCGAGATCAATGATAGCTGGATCGATCTCCACTGCCGTTATATCCGGAACACGGTGACGAACGCCTGCCGCGGCGTCATTTCCTGTGCCTGCGCCAATTACGAGATACTTCTTCGGCTGGGGATGCAAGAGTAGAGGAATATCGTATTGTGTCAGCCCATTCAGCTCGGAGGGATAGTGAGTGGGATCTGCGGCCGGGCCTTTACTGAGATCAACGATCCTTTGGTAAAACATGTTGTTGACGGTCAAGACGTGATCACCAGTTCCTTCGATGTTGTCCGGTGCAAAGAGACCTAGCTTTTGATACGGAGACCAAACGACTTCTCGCGAACCCGGTGTGCGCCCAGCGGGGATTGCGAGTGCTACCGCGGCGAGCATTAACGTCAGATTCACCCAGCGCCGGCGACCCGTGTCATAGAGGAATGGAAAAAGCAGAACTGACAAAGTCGCGATCCAGACCACAGGCGGTTGATAAAGCCAGCTCAACCCGACGAATAACCAGATACCGACCAAGCTGCCGGCGACATTCAGTGAGTAGGCAGCTATCGTGTTAGGGTGTGCATCGATCAGTCGGCCAAGTAGCCGCCCGATGGGCACAAACATATCGACCGTCAATCTCAAGATGCCGAACGTAATGCCAAGTCCCACTGCCAGCGCAAAGGCGGTTGTGCGTACGTCCGGGCTGGCGACCCCGCCCCAGAAGACAAAGTCTTGTAATATGCCAAGGAACTCGCTTGTTTGCGCCAATCCTCGGCGAACGAATGGGATCGCGAAACATGCCAGGAGAAACGTCAGAGGGATCAGGGTCTGTCGGAAGTCGATATACTTCTTAGATGTCAGGCTGCCCAGACCTAGACCAAGGAAACACGCGATCAAAATGCTATTTTGCAAGTATGCGAAGATCCGCACTTCAGTGCCGACCCATCGGATGAGCAGCATTTCCAGAAATAAACCCAATACGCTGATAAGAAAAATCGCGAAGGTTGTCGGGATGGAGATGGCCCAGGGATGCTGGGGGCGGCTCTCTGTTGCAACAAGAGTATCAGTCATGGTTCCAAGTCGCGGTAGCTTAGCACAGCGGCGCTTTGTCCAGGACGTACTATAGGGAGCGCGCGATCATCGATTCATCGATCGCACAGAGAGGGAGACACGGGTTGCCGCTAGCTGAGATTACCGTTCCCGAGAAACACCGGGTTGATCGGTTGATTGCCACTTTGGTGTTCGGTCTTTCCGCCCTCCACTTCAGTTTTTTCTACAACTACACGCTGGTAAACGGGGATGAGGGAATCATATTGCAGGGTGCACAGCGCATTCTGCAGGGTCAGGTGCTCTATCGCGATTTCTTTTCTTTGCTAACCCCAGGTTCTTACTATTGGATGGCGTTCTTCTTCAAAATCTTCGGAAGCTCTATTCTCGTTGGACGAGCGGTGCTTCTCATTGAAGGCGCGCTCCTGTCAGTCCTCACATACCTGATCGCGCGTCGTGTTTGTTCACGTTGGAGCGCGTTTTTATCCTCTGTCTTGGTGACACTGTTGGGGCTGCCGAACAGATTTCTGGTCCTGCACAATTGGGACAGTACATTCTGGGCATTTCTAACGCTGTACTCTGCACTGTTATTCCTCCAGTTTCCGAAGCGACTTCCGCTTTTCGCAACAGGATGCTTCGCGGCCTTCACATGCTTGTTTGACCAGTCGAAGGGAGCAGGAATCGTTTTTGGATTGGCATTGGGTTTCGGGATCCTTCTAGCTACAGATTGTCAGCGGCTACGCTATTGGAAACCAGACTTCCTGGCTGTATGCGCCATTGGATTCGCTGTGCCTTTCCTGGTGACGTTTGCCTATTTCGGCATGGAACGGAGTCTGTGGCCAATGCTTGCAGATTGGTTTTGGCCGGTCCGCAACTACTCTGCAGTCAACAAAACATCCTACGGCTTCGTGCTGTTGTCTCCGGCAGATCGAGCTGAGATGTCTAGCGACCCGTGGCCGCTTCGTATGTTCATGATGGTGGTGACAGCACCTTGGTTCATTATTCCTGCATTGCCCTTTGCGGCTCTTGCGTCCTTGGTCTATTGGACCCGATATAGGTCGCGAGTAAATTCTGATGAAAATCGAAGAGCGTACTATGTGCTGGTTTCAGCCGCCGTCGTTGGTTTATTCCTGGCAATAGTGGCGACAGGGCGACCCGATTTCACACACTTCGTTTACGTGATCCCGATGCTATTCGTGGTAGTGGCCTGGATAATTGATGGGCACATGCTTCCTTCAGCCGTTCGGAGGGCATTGCCGTTGTTGGTTTTTGGGTTGTTGCTTTCTTCTGTCAGCTTTGGCTTGTCGATTTTAACGCAACCCCTCAACGCGCGTTACACGCTTCATACGCGGAGGGGCACTTTGAAAGCCTCCCACCCTGATGAAATACTCGACTACGTTCAACGGCGTGTCCCTGCCGGCCAGACACTCCTGGTATATCCGTATTTGCCGTTGTACTACTACCTTACTGATACCTTTAATCCGACGCGTTATGAATATCTGATGCCAGCATTTCACACTGCCGACCAATATCAACAGGTGGTTACACAACTTAGAGCCGACCAGACGCGGATCATCGTTTTTGAGCCTTCGTTTCGTGAAAAATTACCGGTCGGTTTTCCAGGAGCATCACCGGAAATGCTTAGCGCGCCCGATCCCGTCGCGGACTATATCAACTCACACTATCGAAAGTGCTCAGATTTGACTTCGCAGGACTTTTGGCGTTTCGCGGCGATGGTTCGTAAAGATTTGCAATGCCCGTAGGATATTCAGCTTAAACGATCACCGATCCAGATAGCCAACGCAGCTACCGCAACGCCTCCGGGAACATCAATCACATAATGCCATTCCAACAGAATGATCGAAATCAGGAGCAGCACGTCAACACAGACCAATACGAGAGCGATGCGCTTCCACTTTCTCAAAAACCAGAGCGCAATTAGCGGCAGACCGATGTGCATGCAAGGGAAGCCGATATAGTAGTCCGCGGCATTAACCGTGCGCACTTCAGGGAGGAGGAGGTTGTGGTCGCGAATTAATTTGGCTTTTGCGAGAATTGCTTTCTGGCTCCAATAAGTTGGAAGTTCGTGCGGATACGTGGAACTATGTTGTTGGCAAATCGAAAACGGTCCCATCGTCGGCCATATAGAAAAGGCCGCCAGCGCCAGGTAATACGCAATCACTAAAGTTGTTACATAGCCGAGTGCGCGCTTTCGTCCTGATGCCAGCGCAGTAATGGCGATTGCTGCACCCACCTGAGCGTACAGGCTGTAATAAACGAGTTCTGCGGCTCGAAAGACCCAAAGAGGAAATCGTGCTATGGCTGCATGCGAAATGCTCGCTACATTGGCGTGAAACAAAAGCGAGTCAGCGCGATTGAATAAATCGTCGTATTCTCCCGCGTATCTCAACCCAGCGACTACATGCTGCCAGGAAAATATAAGGATCAAGCCGCAGAACAGATACGAAGCCGGCAATGCAATGTCGGCAAGCGCGGCGCCGAAGGCTTGTTTCCGTCGTTCAAAAAGTTCTGCGAGCGCGATGCCGTCAACGACGACTACTGTACCCAATGAGAAACCGAACAGCACGAACATCCATATCGCAAATATAGCAACGGCTATCCAACGGACTTTCTCCGCTGAATATCGATGAAATAGGGGCTTCAGAGTCTCATGGTACGGCATGCAAGCCACGTACAGCACGATGGCTAAAAACATGGCTCTCAGCCCGGTGCCCACCCAGTAAGCGCTGGCCATTCCGATGAGATCGATCGAAAAGGGAAGTCTTGCCAGCCGGAACGCAGGGTATAAACCGAGAGCGAGAATTGCGGTTACGCTGAAATGCCAGACGTGTTCACGCAGGGAAATGCCCGTTACCGACGTTTGCATGTCCTGCTTCAAAGGTTCTGCCGAAACCATTCCTGAAATTCATTGCGCGGTCGCAACCGGCTCGGAAGTTCGTTCTATTCTTTCAAAAAGAGTGCAGACTTCGTCTCGATAATCTATCTTCCAATTACTGTTGTGTTCCAGCACGTAGTGCAGCGGCTCGTCAGGCGGGAACAACACGTATCGGATTTGGTACTTGTCCAGGATCTGTTGAGGATTTTTCAGTCCGGCCAGATCGAGGTAATCTGCAAAAACGCCAGAGTACTCATAAATGTCGACTCTGCTGTCGATGAAGACCTTCAAGTCTCGGTTGTGCCAAATCAAAAAACCTCCCCACAAATAAGCATTAAGTACGTGGCCGTTGGGCGCGTGAGACTGGAGGTAGGGAACGATCTGCGCTGGATACGTCTGAGCGAGGCTGTCTTCCAACGTGCGCTGGGTTGCGGGGGGATAAGAATACGTGGCCCAGAACAACAGTCCACCGATGAAGAGTACATTCAGAATCGGCTTGTCGATTTCCGGGTCGTATGGGGGAACAAAATCGAGAAGCTTCGCCAAAATCGGCGCGGCTACCAGCCCGAGAAGGAAGAGGAAACGTATGTAGGTCAAGCCGCAATAAAGCGCGAACAGGAGCAAGCACAACTCTGTCAGCTGCCAGGGACAGTTACGAAACACGGCAGCGATTATCAACGCGATCAATAGAACGAGGACGAATTTGCCGCGCGTGTTATGAAAATCGACTGAGACCCATTCCGCAATATGAGCGACATTGAGTGTCTGCTTCGCAGCGAATTCGAACGGATAGATCACCAGCCGCCAGCCGAAAGGATTAATAAACAGGGCTGCGACGGTCGCCACTCCTGCCAGCACGAGTTTCCGCAATTGCGCCGGCGTCCAGCGTGAACCCTCGATCCGTCCCCATTGCCCTTCGACGAGTCCAGCCGCCCCGATGATGCCAAAAACGATCAACCCGATCAGCCAGGAACCATGCGCATTGACCCATATGCAAAACAAGGGAGGAAGCAGCCACAAAGGACCTCGTCCCGTCGAGCGGAAGCGTTCCAAAATAATCAACAACAGAACCATCAAAACATAACCGAACAAAATCGTTCGAGGTCCGAAGGAGACCACAGCCAGGAAGCTGCAAAACCCGCAGGCAAGAACGGACGCTTTGAAGTTTCTGCTCGCCCGATAAGATAGGTAAAGTAACCCTACGAAGATTCCTTGAACGAGCAGCATCCAGAGCAGATTGACTCCGGCCATCCCACTCGCCCGCCACGCCAGATAGAACGGGATTTCGGCGAGCCACTCATAGTTCATCCAGTCTTTGCCGGCGACTGTGAACGAGTACATGTCCTGATTCGGCAGTTGATGCGTCTGGAAGAGATACTCGGCATTGCGAAGATGCCACCAAATGTCGGGATCGTTTGCTTTTCCGGACGAGAGCGCCCATACGATAGCGAGGAGGGCCACCGTCAGCATGGCAGGAAACGAAAACACCATGCGGAGCAATGGGAGCTTCTTATTCGGCTTAATAATTGTTTCTACTGAAACCGACATAATACGAGTCCGCTACTATACGGCATAGGCGGCGAATAAACCCCAAGTATGTGGGCACTATCCAGCCGTCGAAATGCGCCCGGATAGAGAAGACGCGCTGGGGCTTAGGAGCCTCCGGCACCCTCGCTTTGCGCCAATAGAACTTGCCACTTTCACGGCACACCACTACAATGCAACCGGCCAATTGTCACTGTACGGGCGATGTAGGACGAGGCATGAAGAGATGAGGTCGGAGTTTTCACGGTCCCCACATGAAGTGGGTAGATTGGGGATGCGTCTGTACAAGTTGTTGAACAGGGACGTTCGCGGCCAGGCACTGATCGAAACCGCCCTCGTTCTGCCATTACTGCTTGTTTTAGTATTCAATGTCGTCAACTTTGGTTATTTTTTGGTGGTTGCGATCAATCTGGCGGCGGCACCGCGAACCGGAGGTTTGTACTCGATTCTCGGTTCTCAGACGACTTCCAGTCCGGCCTTGCCGGCGCCGTCTGCAGTCAATTCGCTCACCGTTGGGGACTTGACGGGAGCGCTTTATAACGGAGTTAATACCAAAGTTCAAGTTTGCACGCCGGCCCCCCCTTCGGGCTTCGATATCAGTACTGGGCTTCCGAACTGTACTCCGTTCAACAGCTCTCCTACCTATGCGGTAATCGCAGACCCGGAACCCTCGACTTTCGTGCTTAACCAGGTGGATGTAACGTACTCATTCTCGCCGTTGATTGATAAAACGTTCTTCAATGCCGCTGTGCTGGCGACAGGGTTCCCATGCTCTGTGAGCGGCGGCAACGTTTACTGTACGTTCCACCGTAGAGTCTATATGCGGGTCATGAACTGATGAGCATAAGAGACAGCCACCAATTCAACCGCCTCAAACGCTTGCGGAATAGTCGGGCAGGGCAAGCCCAGATCGAGTTTATCCTAAGCATTCTTTTCGCCATCGTTGTTGTTGTCAGTATCGTCGAGATGATTCTTCTGATGTACACCTATACAGTACTGGCAGACGCCGCCAAAGAAGGTGTTCGTTATGCAATTGTGCACGGGTGCAGCCTGGCCGCCGCAAGCTGCAGCGGCACCTGCACACCTGCTTGTACCGACACCACAGGTGCTAACGTGACCGCGTATGCCAGGAATTATCTTGGCGCTTCTCTGCACGACCCGACTGCAATGACAGTGAACGTCAGCTATCCGGATTCGAGCAGCCTTCCCACGAACCGAGTGAGAATCACAGTCAGCTATCCCTATCAGCCTTTTTTTGGTTTGTCCTGGCCAACAGTGACTGTTCGAGCAGCGGCAGAGGGACGAATATTCTTTTGA